>ERZ773010.2349-NODE-2349-length-11214-cov-27.111031_pt1 | contig 11214 bp, 7 predicted proteins | sample MGYA00580842_ERZ773010 | MGnify/ENA primary metagenome ERZ773010 (study PRJEB29015, sample SAMEA2737982) | human oral metagenome | biome: human oral; feature: human-associated habitat; material: dental | place: China | collected 2107 ...
TGAGCTGGATGCGGTGGCTCAAGCAATTGGGCGCGTCGATTACGGCCATATGGGCGAGGATTGTCTGCAGGAACAGACTATTTGGTTTGGGGATAATAACGATATTGTCATTGTTGGCGAAGCGCCAGCGCGAACTGGCTGGGTGAAAAGTGGTGTTGCCTGGCATAATACAGCCGGGAAGCTGTTGCCAAGCGGTGTGATAATGCAAAAACTACTCGCTATCCTTGATAGGGAACTCCTGTCGGTGACCTTTTTAGAGGCAATTAAATGCTTTTCGTCAGATCGTCGTTACCTAAAGAAGCTGGCTCAGCTCTACCAACCGACCCTTAAGTGGCAAATTCAGATCCTACGTCCAAAGCTAGTGCTAACGATGGGAGCTATTCCAACGCAGATGCTGATTGATCGGCCGTTTCAGAGACTAACCGACGTTGCAGGGAAGAGTTTTTCTGTTCATGGGATGCGAGTTATACCGATCTTTCATCCGTCACCAATATCGCCGCGTGGATACAAGGATAATGTGCCTATTTTTGAGATGATACAACGTAAAATATTGGAGGTAGCATAATGACAAAGATTAAGCAGTTTAGAGATCCGCAACTCGTCACCGATGGGTCAATTGTGGGATTTTATCCCCGAGAGTTTTATGTGTTTGATAATTTTGCAAGCTTTCAAGTTGATTGGCGTGGGCGTCGCTGGCCGACCAGTGAGCATGCATATCAGGCGGCACACTTTTTTGACACGGCGCCAGACTTGGCGGAGCAGATTTTTCAGGTGCGTTCTGCACATGAAGCGTATAAAATCGCTAAGGCAAATGCTGACAAAGCGCCTCAGAACTGGGACGAGATAAAAATTAGTATCATGGAAGAAATTATTCGCGCCAAATGTGAGCAAAACCCATACGTTAAGCAAAAACTGCTTGAGACACTGGATGAGGAGATTGTCGAGGATTCGCCAAAAGATGCTTTTTGGGGCTGGGGTGAGAACCGTGATGGCCGCAATGAGCTGGGTAAAATATGGATGAAACTGCGAGACGAGTTGAGTAGTGAAAAGCATGGAATGAGTATAAATCAAGGAGGAAACCAATGAAATTCACACATGGCACACGCCGTCGGGCGGCAGAATACGAGAAGGACTGGGTGCAGCGCTGGAAGGATGACCAGACATTTGAGAAGTCGGTGGCGCAGCGGCCAGCGGATAATGCCTACGTTTTTTACGACGGGCCGCCGTTTATCACCGGCGTGCCGCACCACGGTACGCTGCTGAGTTCAATCGTTAAGGATGCGGTGCCGCGCTACTGGACGATGAAGGGTAAGCGCGTGGAGCGCGTTTGGGGTTGGGACTGCCATGGTCTGCCGGCAGAGAATTTCGTCGAAAAGCAGATGAATATTGTGGATCGGCGGCAGATTGTGACGAATAGTGGCCAACCAGCACCACTGGATAAAGACGGTCAGCCACTGCCAACCATCAGCCTGGAAACATACATCACCAAGGCGCGCGAGAGCATGGTGGCCAACAGCGAAACCTGGCAGGGTGTGATCGACCGTATCGGCCGCTGGGTGGATTTCAAAGGCGCCTACCGCACTATGGACAAGGACTTTATGGAGAGCGTCTGGTGGGCCTTCAAGCAGCTGTATAAGGCTGGCAAGATCTACGAAGGCGAAAAGGTGCTGATGTACGACACGAAGTTCGCTACCCCTGTTAGCAAGGCCGAAGTGACTATGGACAACGACGCCTACCAAACGGTGACGGACCCGAGTGTGTATGTGAAGTTTAAGTTGAATGATGCTCAAAAACCAGCAGACTTCGACGAATGCGAGAGGAGTTATGTCGGTGCTTTGTTGGTGGATACAAATGGGAAACTCATTGCACAACAACGAGACGATAAGCCGGGAATCACAAACCCAGGCATGGTGAGCCTCTTTGGTGGGACGAGCCATGAGGACGAATCACCAGCTGAGACGCTTCGTCGTGAGCTGCAAGAGGAGCTTGAGCTTGATATTAACCCGGACAATATACTCCTGCAAACCGTTAAGCACGAAAATGGCACAAATGTTGCGTGCTCAATCTATCTCATTGAGGGCGTTGATGTTGACACGTTGAATTTGCACGAAGGCGCGGGATTTGCGGTCGGCACGCCAGAGGAGTTGCTCGAGCACCCTGTAACCGATGTGACGCGGCAGGCAATCGAGGCATTTACCAAGAAGTATGTTGATGTTTCGCAATATAACTACGTGATTCTCCATGGATACACAGGCAGGAACGACAAGAACTTTATCCCGTGGCTTAAGCACGAGTTAGAGCAGCGTGGTGCCAAAGTACAGGTGCCGCAGCTCCCCAATACGGACAACCCAACAGAGGTTGAGCAGGTGCAATATGTGCTTGACCATGTGCAATTTGATGAAAACACTGTGTTGATTGGTCATAGTCTTGGTGGATTGGTGGCAATGCGTGTGCTGGAAAAATTGCCGCACAAGATTCATCACCTCATGTTGGTAGCACCAGCAGTCCTAAGACAATTTTATCAAGGAAGTGATGATATCGACACAAAAACTGGTGAGAGAAAGCGGTTTATCGATCACTTTAGTTATGACTTTGATTTCGACAAAATAAGTAGCCAGGCGGTGCATAAGACAATCTTGCAAGATAATAACGATTCAGAATCGCGCAAACCATCCATGCGGTATATTGCTGATAATATTGGTGCAACACTGTGCAAAACAGTTGCAAACAAAAGGCATTTTGTGGCAGAGCAAGAACCATTTATTCTTGAAACATTGTTGGCAAATGAGGATAGTGATGACGCTTTCCTTCTCGCCTGGACGACCACGCCATGGACACTGCCGGCTAACCTGATGCTGGCCGTCAACCCAGATATGACGTACTGCGAAGTGAAGGTATCAAAGGGTACAAAAAACGTGTTCTTGATCTCGGGTAAGCATGCCTACGCATCGCGTGAGTACTATCCACAGCTGAAGCAGCAGCTTGAGCAACAGGGCTATACAGTGACAATCATTGACCACATCAACCCCGATAGCCCAGACTTAGCAGAGAATGTAGAGCAGTTGGCACAATACAACCTTGCCAATGCGCATGTAGTAACACATTCACTCGGTGCAGCGACGTTCTTGAAGTATCTGCAGGATGCTAATGTGACGGTTGCATCGCTGACGATGATCGCACCAGCGTATGGTGTGTCGAATAGCAGTGATGAGCAATGGAAGCAAGAGTCGGGCTATGTCGATCTCGCGGTTGATCTCTCCCAAGTGCGACGGAAGATCGCCCAGCGGCCGACTATTATCTACTCGGACGATGCTGATGTGCTTAAACAAGGTTTCGCGCAGCTTGGCAAAGAGCTCGGTGCGGCGACGCAGTATGAGCCAGGTAAAGGGCATTTCTTTACGGCGGAGAAGAGTTTGGCGCCAGAGATTACACTGCCGCTAAGTGAAAAGCTCATCCTTGCCGAAAAAGCCCTCGAGCGCACGCTGCAGGACGAAAAGCATCAGCCGCTTGATTACGACGTGCTGCGCACCTTCCCAGGCAGCGAATTGGTCGGTAAGAAATACCAGCCACTCGATACGGGTTCAACCTGGCCAGGCAGTGACAAGATCCACACTATTTACGCAGCGGATTTTGTCTCGCACGAGTCCGGTACGGGCATCGTGCACATTGCGCCGGCCTATGGTGAGGACGACTTTGAGCTGGCCAAGCGCTATGGCATTAGCGCCTTCCACGTCATCGATGATAACGGCTACTACACCGATGGCAATTACACAGGCCTGGAGGTGTGGGACAACAACAAATTCATCGCCAAAGACCTGAAGGAAAAGGGCGCGGTGTGGAAGATTGAGTATATTCGCCACGAATATCCGTTTAACCCGCGCAGCAAGCAGCGCATCATGTACCGGGCTATTCCGAGTTGGTTCTTTGACATCCAGAGGCAAAAGCCGCTGATGCTGGAGCAGAACGAGCATATCAATTGGTTTCCGACCCACCTCAAGCACGGCCGCTTTGCCAAGAATATCGAGCAAGCACCAGACTGGAACCTGAGCCGTGATCGTTTCTGGGCGACGGCCATGCCGGTGTGGAAGGGTGACCGCGGCACCGTCAAGGTGGTCGGCTCGTACGCGGAGCTCAAGGAGCTGAGCGGCGTGGAGCTGGATGATTATCACCGCCCGTGGGTGGATGACATCACCTTTACGATTGACGGCGAAACGTTTACGCGCATCGACAAGGTGCTGGACTGCTGGTTTGAGAGCGGCAGCATGCCGTTTGCGCAGCTGCATTATCCGTTTGAAAACCAGGCCAAGTTTGAGCAGAATTACCCGGCGGACTTCATCGTTGAGTACATCGGCCAGGTGCGGGCGTGGTTCTACTACGTGCACGCCGTCAACGCCGCCTTGGCGGAAATTGGTGCCTTTGGCCAGGCTGGTGCCCAGCACAAAAATGCCTACAGTAATGTCATCACTACTGGTGTGGTGGCGGGCAATGACGGCCGCAAGATGAGTAAATCCCTGGGTAACTTCACCGACCCGAACGAGCTGATGGATAAGTTCAGCGCTGATTCCTTACGCTTCCTATTGCTGAGTAGCCCGCTACTTAACGGCGAGGACTTTGCTCTGCATGACAAGGACGTAGGTGATGTGGCGCGCAAGCTCAGTATGATTTGGAATATGTATGATTTCTTTACCATGTATGCGGAAGTCGATGGTTGGGAGTTTGATGGTGAGCTGAAAGATCCGCTGGGCGAGTTGACAAATCCGCTCGATATCTGGATCATCAGCCGCTTGCACGAGCTGGCGGCGGAGGTCGAGCGGCAGATGGATGCCTATAACATCCCTGATGCGCTCAGCCCAATTTTGCCGTTCCTGGACGACGCCAGCAACTGGTACGTGCGCCGCAGCCGCCGCCGTTTCTGGAAGTCGGAAGATGATGGCGATAAGAATGATGCCTACCGCACGCTGCACTATGTGCTGGTGCGCCTGAGCTACCTGCTGGCACCGTTTACGCCGTTCTTGGCCGAGGAGTTGTACCATAATCTGACCGGTGATGATGAGTCGATTCACCTCAAGGATTGGCTGCCAGCTGGCGCGGTGAATGAGCAGGTGTTGGCTGATATGGCCCGTACGCGCGAGCTGATCAACAACGGCCTGAGCCTGCGCATGAAGAAGGATGAGCACCAAGCATCGATCAAGGTGCGCCAGCCGCTGCAATGTGCGGCATATGCGGGTGCGAAATTGGCTGAGTACTACGAGCAGATCATGGCCGAGGAGCTGAACGTCAAGGAGATTCGCTGGGTTGAGCATGTGGATGAATACTTGGTGGATGATGACGTGACTGAAGGTGTGGTCAAGCCAGAGAGCTGGGTCGAAATTGATAAGACGATCACACCCGAGCTCAAGCGCGAGGGCTTGATGCGTGAAGTCATCCGCCACGTCCAGAGCGCGCGCAAGAAGGCCGGGCTGCAGGTGGATGACCGGATTGTGCTGCACCTCGCGGTCGGGGCTGAGCCCACCAGCGCCAGCCAGTCGGCGGCATCAAACCAGGCGCAACCAGCTAGTGACGCAGCCGCGCAGCTGGGCCAAGCTCTGGCTGAGCATGCCGACACCATCGCCAGCGAGACGCTAGCGACAATGAAGCAGCCAGACGATGTACTCTACCAAACGACGGCTATGGTAGATGGCGCTGAGCTGCAGGTGAGCCTTGCCAAAGCATAGGACTACAAGGAACAATATACTAAGCTCGAGTGGCGTATGTAGTAGTGAGATGCCACTCGAGCTTGGTGGCTCTTGCCCCTGTTATTTTTCTCCAAAAGATTAAAAAAGTACAGAGCGACAATCGCTGCAATAAGGCTATAAGCCGACGCAATAATTGACGATCATGACCAAACCACCTACCACCACACCTACCCCCTCACTACGCCAACGTCTGGCGGGGCTGTGGCTAGTGGTGCGGATTATTTGGCGGGAGGCACCGCTGACAATCGCCGTCCAAGCGGTGGGAGCAGTGCTGTCGGCGGTGCTGCCACTGGCCACGGCCTACTACGCCGCTCTTACCACAACAGCCTTGGCCGAGGCATATGCGACGGGTGGGCAGCCACAGCAGCTCCTTACCTATGTGGTGGTGACTGTGGTGCTGGGTGTGGTGGCGAGTGTGTGGTCGGTAGTGCAGGGGTATCATGATCAAGTGTCGCGCTACCGCATCGAGGCGGCCATGAGCGACCACATGTATGCCCGTCTCCATGCGCTGGATTTTTGGCGCTACGACGACCCTGCGACCATTGATATGTTTGATAAAGCGCAGCGCTTCGTCCAGTCATTTTCGTACCTCTTTACCCAACTGGTGCGAATGCTGACGGCGCTGGTGTCGCTGGCAACAAGCCTGTGGATGATGGTGATGGTGAGCTGGTGGCTGGGGTTGCTCGTGCTCGTGGCGCTTGTACCAAGTAGTGTGGTGCAGGTGCGGCTGTCGCGTTTACAGGCTGGTCACTGGCGTGAGCAGGTGGGTACGCGGCGGCGCATGGCGTGGATCGAGCATATCCTTAGTCGGCCGAATTTCATTGCCGAGCTGCGCCTCTATGGAGTGATTCGCCATCTACTTGGTGAGCGTGCAGCACTGCGAGATAAAGATCGGCTGCGGGTGCTTGGCTACGAGCGCCGCTTTATGGGGCAGCGCCTCGGTGGGGAGGTTATCCAGGCAGCAGCAGAGGTAGTGGCGCTTGCTTGGGTGGTGCTGGAGATCGTGGCACACCGCCAGCCAATTGGGCAATTTGTGCTGGTGCAGCAAATGGTGGGGCGAGTGATGAGTGGGATGGACAGCGTGATTAATACATATAATATGATTGACGAAGACCTCGCCACCATGGCAGACTACCAGCAGTTTATGGCGCTGCCTACCATGAGCCAGGCAGCCACCATTGATGAGGTAACGCTGCGCGATGCGATCGCGGTGCAGCGGGTGTCGTTTTGCTATCCGGGCACGCAGACAGCGGTGCTGCGTGATATTTCTCTCACGATTCGCCGTGGTCAGCACATTGCCATTGTGGGCGAAAATGGCGCTGGCAAGAGCACGCTCGTTAAGCTGCTCACCGGTCTGTATCAGCCCAGCAAAGGCAGCATTACCATTGACGGGCACGATCTCCGCCATATCAGCTCAGCGGCCTGGCACCGGCAATTGGCTGTACTGGGGCAGGAATTCATCCGCTACGACTTCGCCACGGCGCACGAGAATGTCTGGTATGGCGATGTCTCGCAGCCAGTGGATGCAGCGCGCCGCGATGCTGCACTGCGCCAGGCCGAGGCAGCCGATTTTGTCCGTAAGCTCCCTCAGGGTGGGAACAGCTACATTAGCAAATGGATGGAGGCGGATGACCACGAAACAGGGGTCGATCTATCCGGTGGGCAGTGGCAGCGCCTGGCTTTGGCGCGCAACTTGTATCGCAATGCGCCCATCATCATCCTCGACGAACCCACCAGCGCCATTGACGCCGCCGCCGAAGCGCGCATCTTTCGCCACCTCTTTGCTCAGCAGGGCAAGACTATCATCACCATTAGCCACCGCTATAGCACTGTTAAGAAGGCGGATACCATCTACGTTATCGCCCACGGCCGCATTGTTGAGCATGGCACTGCCACTGCATTGATGGCGCAGCGTGGTGCATTCTATGAGATGTTCAAAGAACAGATATAGTTTGGTATAATAGGGGTGTGGCGCCGTGGCCGAGAGGTTAGGCAGAGCTCTGCAAAAGCTCGTACAGCGGTTCGAGTCCGCTCGGTGCCTCCACGTAGTATTATTTTTGGAATGCTTTATACCAGCCCATTTGCTGTGCAGTGTGTCGCTTATGGCAATTCGCACAGAGGATGCGGCATTTTTTCATTTCGACCACGACGTCTGGCCACGAGTATCCCAGTCGGACTGCTTGCGAGATGCTAAAGCGCTTCGACTTTGGGTCAATATGGTCAAACTCTAGTACACGAACATCATCCTCACCACAGATTGCGCACGATTTATCACGCAAATAAGCAAGCATATTGTAGCGAAATTCGACGCGTAGTCGCTCGCGGCGCTGCTTGGCACGCTGCTGGTAAGCTGCTTGGTTCTTGCGATAATGCTCAGCGTGGGTCGTGCGGCGCTGAGCTTTATAACACTGCTTGCATTGGGCGTGGCGTGTGCCAGTCGCAGTGTTCCTCACGAAAAAGTCGCTTTTTGGCTTGTGTTCGCCACATTTTGAGCATGGTTTCATGATTCGTAAAATAGGTTATGACATAAGTAGGTCGCGCAGCTCAGGGAAGGTTGGCTGTTGGAAATGACCTCGGTCGATGAATACATGGCTTTTTGCGCTTGGTAGATCAGACTGAAACTTTGCTAGCTCAGTAAACGGTACGATGGGGTCATCTTTACTATGTAATAGGTGGATTTCTTTGGCGGATTTTTCGAGCCTAGTGGCGCTTGGTAATATAAAATCGCCCAAGTCTTCGTGAGTTGCATCATCATATGGAGTAGCAATTAAGATGAGTCGAGTGACTGGCGTGCTAAGAGGGTTCTCGTGTAAATACTTTGCCAAGAATATTCCCCCAAGGCTACTGCCAATGAGCTGCACATCATTGCCAAGCAGTGGCAGCAACTTCTCGAAGTAAATTTTCCATTCGGAATACCGCGCGTTTTGCTTGTTGGGCATAGTAGGTAGGAGTACATCAAAATCTGTCATTGTCACAGCGAGCCAATCGCGCCATTTTGTTTTACGAAAAAGACTTTCATAAGTAAGCGGGTTAGTGCGCAGCGCGGAGAGATAGCGCTCGTAGGAATCAAAAGGTGATCCACCATGAATATGTACAATTTGCTTCATAAACATAGTATAATACAAGCAGCACATGGCTGCTATGCCAGAAGTGCAGCTGCACGCGCGAGTGGCGGAACTGGTAGACGCGAGGGACTTAAAATCCCTTGGCCAAAAGCCGTGCGGGTTCGATTCCCGCCTTGCGCACCAGGCGTGATATAACAGGGAAAACCACTCGGGGAGAGTGGTTTTTTCTTCTGCACAGTCGGGAGAGTAGAATATGGTGGCGGTCGTAGTAGCTGCCAACCCAAGATTTATTGTAGAATTACCATAGCGGCTAGTATAAGCCACACAATTTGGTATAATAAGGCTATAACCAAAAAGGAGAAACGACACTATGACAACAGCATTAATCGTTTTGCTCGGCGTGATTGGCCTGCTCGTTCTGTTTGGCATCTTCATGTGGGCAACGTACAACAGCTTGGTCAAGCTGAAGATCCGCGTGGACGAAGCCTGGAGCGACATCACCGTCCAGCTCAAGCGCCGAACAGACCTCATCCCCAACCTAGTGGGTACTGTGAAGGGCTATGCGTCGCACGAGAAGGAAGTCTTTGAGAAGGTGACAGAGGCTCGCAGCGCCATCATGAATGCTCAAGGTGTGCAAGAGACAGCTGCAGCAGAGAATATGATCGAGGGCGCTCTGAAGAGTTTGTTTGCTGTGGCAGAGGCTTATCCAGACCTCAAAGCTAACCAAAACTTCATCCAGCTGCAGCAAGAGCTGGTGGACACAGAGGATAAAATCCAAGCTGCGCGCCGCTTTTACAACGGTGGTGTGCGCGACCTCAACACCCGCATCGCCATGTTCCCCGCCAACATCGTGGCTGGCATGCTGGGCTTTAAGGCTCGCGAGTTCTTCGAGGTCGAAGACCGCGCCAGCGTCGAGAACCCAGTGCAAGTGCAGTTCTAGATACCTCGCACACTATAACGAAACCGCTCTCGATGGTAGAGCGGTTTTTTATAACTTGAATTCCGCAGCGCCACTGTTTAGCATGAGCTCCACCTCGCAAAACCACCATTATCTGCTACAATATATCTATGTACAGAGCAATTGCACACAACAAACGTAATACAGTTATTTTGATGATCGTCTTCGTCGCGATGGTGGCGGTGATTGGCCTGGCGGCGCAGTTGATTATGAATAGCCGCGGCATGCAGGGCAACTTGACGATCTTTTGGGGGACGTTTATTGGGGCGCTGATTTATGCGCTGGTGCAGTATTTCATCGCTTCCAAGCTTGCTATGAGTATGACTGGTGCGGTGGAGATTCGCAAGGCAGATAACCCCCGTTTGTGGCGCATCGTTGAGAATCTTGCCATCACCGTGGGGTTACCTATGCCGCAGGTGTATATTATCGACGACCCAGCGCCCAACGCCTTTGCCACTGGTCGCGACCCCAAGCATGCCATTGTGGGAGTGACGACGGGCCTTCTGGAGATTATGGATGATCGCGAGCTCACCGCTGTGCTGGCCCACGAGATGGGGCATGTCCAGAATTACGATATTCGAGTCAGTATGATTACCTTTGGTTTGGTGAGTGCGATTGGCCTTGTGTCGGACATTGCGCTGCGCATGCTGTGGTTCCGCGATAATGATAACCGCGAGACCAATCCAGTGCTACTGGTGCTTGGTATCGTCGCCATCATCCTTGCGCCCATTGTGGCAGCCATTATGCAAATGGCAGTGAGTCGCCAGCGTGAGTACCTGGCCGATGCAACTGGCGCACTAACGACGCGCGACCCAGCTGGCCTGGCGAGCGCGCTGGGTAAGCTGCAGGCATACACTCGCCCGATGGAGAAGCAGGTCAGCTCGAGCGCTAATATGTTTATGGTCAATCCGCTCAAGCCGGGGTTCTTCAGCCGGTTGTTTAGCACCCACCCGCCGCTCGAAGACCGTATCAAGCGCCTCAACGAAGATATGAATAAATGGTAGGGCAGTGCCTGTGGCAAAAAAAACAACAAAGTCAACTCGCCGCTCAGCATCGCGCACCGCTCCGACGGTGGCTACGAGCCAGCACCGCTCAAAAACAGAGGTAGATCACCATAATGTCGTAAAAAAGGCAACACCATCCTCTCGTGGCACTGCTCCTGCGAAGGCTCGCTCGCCGCATGCGGATGATGTTCCATCGACGCTGCCCAGCTGGCGCACTAACCTCCACTGGCGGACCTGGCGGGCTCGTGGTGGCAGGGTAGTAGCGAGTAGCCGCCAATGGCTGCATAATTTACAACGGCGACGACCGCATCGAAGCTTTCGTCGCACCCGCCGACGTGATTATGCGCGTTCATTGCAATTGCCAGGCTATATCGCTTTCACCGCACAGGTGATGCGGATGGTGCGGGCGCACTGGCGGACGTTGTGCCTCTTGGCGGTGTTTTATGCCGTGC
>ERZ773010.2350-NODE-2350-length-11214-cov-17.792275_pt1 | contig 11214 bp, 7 predicted proteins | sample MGYA00580842_ERZ773010 | MGnify/ENA primary metagenome ERZ773010 (study PRJEB29015, sample SAMEA2737982) | human oral metagenome | biome: human oral; feature: human-associated habitat; material: dental | place: China | collected 2107 ...
CGATCAGGCGCGGCGCGGTCTTGTTGACGAACGCGGAACCGGAGATGAACACGTAGTCGCATTCGGGCAGGAGGTATTCGCAGGCGGAGTCGGGGTAGTCGCCGGGCTGCGGGTTGCGTTCCAGGCAGATGTACTCCCCCGCCGCTTCGAGGGCCTTCTGGGCGAAGGGGAAATGCCCGATGACCGCCACCTTCTTGCCGGCGACGTCGGTGGCGTAGGGGTCGAAGACCATGCCCCAGTTAATGCCCTGCCCGGTGGGGACGAAACCGTTCGCCTCCGCGGTTTCCGGACGACTGTGCCAGGAGTTGATGGCCGCCTGCCCGATGGAGGCCTCGGCCAGGTTCCAGCTGCGAATCAGGCCCGCGGCTTCGCGCAGCGGGATGCCGTCGAGGGTGACCCCGGGGAAGCTGTCGGGGCGGGTCTTGACGTTCATAGTCCACGCCATGCCGATCCCGCCTGCCGAGTTGATCACCCGGGTCCACTGGGCACCGACGTTCACCGTGGTCAGGGTCACCTCCTGCGGGATCGCGTCGATCAGTGCGTCGTAGATCTCCCAGGGATGTGCCATGCCGTTCTCCGTCCAACCAAGGTGGGGCTTACCCATCGGAGAGTACACGGCAGATTCCGTCGTCAAAACCCCTCTTGGCATCATCGCCGCAAAACGTTATCATCGTCTTATGACGATGAAAGAGACGGGAATTCCCGACGCCGAGACCGAGATGGCGGCGACGCTGTTTAGGTCCCTCGCCGACCCGAACAGGCTGGCCATCGTCAAGCACTTGATGCTGTCGGAGCACCGGGTGGCCGACCTCGTCGGACATCTCGGCCTGGCGCAGTCCACGGTGTCGGCCCACGTGCGGGGGTTGCGGGATAGCGGGCTGCTGACCGCACGGGTGAGGGGCCGCGCCACGTTCTATTCCTTGGCCGAGCCAGAACTGACCACGAATCTTCTGGCAGCCGCCGACGACCTTCTGGTCGCAACCGGCGAGGTCCCTGTCATCTGCGAACCGGAAGTCGAGAAATCATGAGCGAGCACCACGACCACCACGGTCACGAGCATCACACCACACCCCACGACGAGAACGGTCGCGCAGCCCGCGGGCATGACGAGCACGGCCATTCCCACGGGCACGGGCACAGCCACAATCATGCGCACGGGTCGACGAACCGCACCCGCCTGGGGATTGCGCTGGGGATCACCGGGGTGATTTTCGTCGCGGAGGTGGTCGGCGCGATCGTGACGGACAGCTTGGCGCTGCTCGTCGATGCCGGACACATGCTGACCGACTCCGTCGGCCTGGTGGTGGCGCTCGTCGCGGCGACGTTGATGAAACGTCCCCCCTCGGAGCGTCACACGTGGGGATGGCAGCGCGCGGAGGTGCTGTCCGCGGGGGCGCAGTCCGCGATTCTGCTGTGCGTCGGCGGGTACGCCATCTACGAGGGTGTGCTTCGCCTGTTCGCCCCTCCGGATGTGGAGGCGGGCGGGGTGGCCGTCATCGGTGTGATCGGCCTGCTCGGCAATGTCGCGTCGCTGCTGGTGCTGCTGGGCGGCAAGGACAGCAACCTGAACATGCGTGCCGCTTTCCTGGAGGTGTTGAACGATGCCCTCGGGTCGGTGGCGGTGATCGTCTCCGCAGCGGTGATTGCCCTGACCGGATGGACCCGCGCCGACACCGTCGCAGGGCTTCTCGTGGCAGCACTGATTGTGCCGCGCGCCCTGAAGCTGCTGCGGGAGTCGGGGTCGATCTTGCTGGAGGCCACCCCCACCGAACTGGACCTGGCCAAGGTGAGGCAGCACCTGATGGAAAAGCCCCACGTCAAGGGGGTCCACGACCTTCACGCCTCCACCGTCTCCACCGAACTTCCGGTCCTGACAGCCCATGTGGTGCTGGCCGACGAATGCTTCACCGACGGGCATTCGCAGGAGATCCTCGCCGATATCCAAGAATGCCTGGTCACGCATCACGAGATCAGCATCGAACACTGCACCCTGCAGCTGGAATCGGAAGAGGTAGCAGAACGACACAAAGAACACCTGCACGCCTAGAAGGTTGCAGGAGCCTCTGGTGGCACTCCCGAACACAGGAGTGCCACCAGAGGAAAAGTCTTCGCGAAACACGAATCGGGCATTCTTCCCACACCCCAATTGGCTCGGCCCCGTCACAGAACCCACAAGAATCCCGCAAGATCCGGGCCGCGAGTAAAGCGATCAGGTCGCACCGCGACCATCACCCAGATCAACGCCAATAAGGCTGGCGACAGGCTTTCACGTCTCCATGAAGTCCGGTCTTAGAGACCGGGACAATTCGACCGCCAGACGGGCGGGCATCACGGATACGAGGAGTCTCAATGAAGTCCGGTCTTAGAGACCGGAACAATCACGGTGACAGTAATCATGCGTCACCCCTAGCAGAGTAGGTCTCAATGAAGTCCGGTCTTGGAGACCGGAACAATACAACTACGTCGAATGGTAATAGCTCCCAAAGATGAAAGTCTCAATGAAGTCCGGTCTTGGAGACCGGAACAATGGAAGGAAACATCATCGGCGCCGCTGGTTTCGCACAGGGTCTCAATGAAGTCCGGTCTTGGAGACCGGAACAATCCCAGATCCCGGGGGCTAGATACGTCCCGGACCTCCCGTCTCAATGAAGTCCGGTCTTAGAGACCGGAACAATCCGAAGCCGCAGGCGATAGGCAGGCCGCTCTCGCAGCGTCTCAATGAAGTCCGGTCTTGGAGACCGGAACAATCCCGGGGTGGTGGCGGGTCGACATGGAAGACCTGGCCGACCGGTCTCAATGAAGTCCGGTCTTGGAGACCGGAACAATCCGCCCAAACCAAACCAAACAACCAACCTCATCAACTGGGTCTCAATGAAGTCCGGTCTTGGAGACCGGAACAATGAATTGGCGAAACGTGTTGACCAGGTGCGCAAAGCAGCCAAGTCTCAATGAAGTCCGGTCTTAGAGACCGGAACAATGACCGCAACGATCCATCAACCTGGCCGTTCTTCATGTCTCAATGAAGTCCGGTCTTAGAGACCGGAACAATCGGCTACCGGAAACACCGCCGCGAAACGCTGATACGTCTCAATGAAGTCCGGTCTTAGAGACCGGAACAATCGCCAAGCCCTCATCCGGGTCCTAGCGCCCCTCGCGTCTCAATGAAGTCCGGTCTTAGAGACCGGAACAATAGGACAGACTGGGGAGAGATCTCCAGAATAACCAGGTCTCAATGAAGTCCGGTCTTAGAGACCGGAACAATGCCCTCACACGAAACCAACCTGCCTTGCTTGGTAACGTCTCAATGAAGTCCGGTCTTAGAGACCGGAACAATTACTACCGATACCGGGACAGTGGTCGTGGCCAATAAGGAGTCTCAATGAAGTCCGGTCTTGGAGACCGGAACAATTCCTGACGCTCCGCAGGGGCATCTCCACCGAGACCACGGAGTCTCAATGAAGTCCGGCCTTAGAGACCGGAACAATGAGTAATGTCAGCTTCCTTCTCAAGCGCCCATACCGCGTCTCAATGAAGTCCGGCCTTAGAGACCGGAACAATCGGCCCGAAAGCACAGTTCGTCAACGAACGCCAATGGGTCTCAATGAAGTCCGGTCTTGGAGACCGGAACAATCAGGCGGAATTGGTATACGCGCCTGAACTGATTTCAGGTTGTCTCAATGAAGTCCGGTCTTGGAGACCGGAACAATACGAAGAAACAGTACATCATCGTGGCGCGAGGCGGCGCGTCTCAATGAAGTCCGGTCTTGGAGACCGGAACAATTGTGGCTATTGGCGTTGTCATAGGCTATACCATCCGGTCTCAATGAAGTCCGGTCTTGGAGACCGGAACAATCAGGATTATTGACGAAACCGACATCAACACGCGCGTCGGGTCTCAATGAAGTCCGGTCTTGGAGACCGGAACAATCGGGTTTGGAATCGGTTCAAAATCAGCTCTAGCGATTGGTGTCTCAATGAAGTCCGGTCTTGGAGACCGGAACAATGCCAGTAATCCTTGTTGGGGGAGGGGAAGAGAACACCGTCTCAATGAAGTCCGGTCTTGGAGACCGGAACAATTTTCACGAAACCAGGTTGGCTCATCTCCGCCGGAGTGTCTCAATGAAGTCCGGTCTTGGAGACCGGAACAATGCGGTGACCATTGACAAACAGCCGGAAAGACATTTTCGTCTCAATGAAGTCCGGTCTTGGAGACCGGAACAATGTGGAACCGTGTGGTACTCCAATGTGGGGGGCGTCACTGCGTCTCAATGAAGTCCGGTCTTGGAGACCGGAACAATGAGTTCTCGCGCAGGCGGAAGGACCTCCCCGATGTGTCTCAATGAAGTCCGGTCTTGGAGACCGGAACAATGGGGCCGTGACCAACGAGTTCTACGAAGTCGAAGTGGTCTCAATGAAGTCCGGTCTTGGAGACCGGAACAATAGGTGCTGCGGAGCGGCGAGCTCACGGTAAAGTGGCTGTCTCAATGAAGTCCGGTCTTGGAGACCGGAACAATGGCTCGCCTCGGAAGGCGGTCCTGACAAGGGACTTTACCAAGGTCTGCGAGCACTCCGCCCCACAGACCCCTGCACCACCACTCTGTTGAGTTGTCACGGGGTAAAACACCTAGTCAAACCCCTGCGAGCGCTCCCTAGGGGAAACGACACGACCACAGGTCTCGCAGCGGCTCACACCACCACGGGTCCCTCGTCGGGCAATGTACGCGGTACCCCAAGCATACGGATATCGGCGTCTTGCGGTGTACCGAGGTCGATCACCACCACCGAGTCGTAGGCGAGTGCGATCACATCGCGGATGTCCCGTTCCCACATCGCGAGTTCCGCTTTGCTCAGGTCACACACGAACACCGAATACTGAAGCCACTTCCCGTAGCCCTTCATGAGCTTGAAGGTGGCTCGCAGCCGTTTGGGATCCGATATGTCGTAGGAGATGAGATATCGTCGTCGAGCCATGGGTCACCTCGTCATCAATGGGGTGTAGGAGTCCAATTCTCCCGTGAAGGAAGCCGCCAGCACCCGCGCCTGGAGATCCAGCACCCTCCGATAGGACACCTGATACCCGAACAGCGGATGTTTCAGCTCCATGTCGAGGCGACGTTCGTGCGCCTGGATGACGGAGCGTCGTCCGTCCGCGGTCAGAACCACCCCGAGATGTCCCCGCATGAAGCTTTTCTCGTTGATTTCACCGTTGTTGAAACACTGCAACGCCACGGATTCCGCCACGAGGGCACGGAACTCCTCGGCCAGGTCGAGAGCAAGAGCGGGTCTGCCGTAGCGGGGCTGGTGCAGCACCCCGAGGTAGGGATCCAGCCCCACCCCGGTCAGCACCGCGACGAGGTCCTTCGTCAGCAGGCTGTAGCAGAACCCGAGCACCGCGTTGACGGGATCGGGTGGTGGGCGTCGCGCCCTGCCGTGCGCCTGAAACTCAGCCGCGACCTCACAACGAGGCGACAGCAACGTGTGGAACTGCCCGAAGTACAGTCGCGCCGCCGTGCCCTCAATCCCGAGCAGCGTCTCCAAGGACGCAGCGGATTCGGCCTTTGTCTCCAGTTCCTTGAGCTGATCCAGGACCGAATCATCCAACGACACCTTCGCGTTGCGACGCAGCAGCACCCGCTGGTTGTGGATCTTTCCCCGGATCATCTGCTGCGCGAACCGCAGGCCGTGGACACTCGCCAGCACCTGACGTCGCCTAAGCGTCACGTGACCGCTCATCGGTCCCTGCGACCATCCGTCGAGCCATCCTCCGTAGCTAAGCCAGATCACCGTCACGCCCCTGCGCCACAATGCCTTGAGCGCCTGGGTGGTGATCTGCACGTTCCCCACAACACACACCTGGGAGACGTCAAGGAGTCGACGCTCGGCCACCGTCTCACCCTTGACCGCCACCAGCAGTCGACCACCGGAAACCTTCACCGACGCCCCCTGCGTGTTCACGTAGACGGGTCTGGTGTCGGGATTTTTGACGATGATCCGACGCGGCTGCCCACTGGAACGTTCGAGCAGATAGTTCGTCTCATCGGGCATGCACAACGGCGCCAGTGAGCAACGAGGACAGCGCGGATCGTTCAGCAACGGCGGGGGCGGAAGTTCCTGCGCAGCCACCTTCCGGGCCAAGGCCACCAGCTCCCGCACCTCCGTCTCCGCATCCGGCCCCACCTCGATAGCAGCCCTGTGATGCGATCCCAGATAGGAAATCTCGGCGCGGTTCACCGAATACCCGGCACGTCGCAGCAGCACCGCCTGAGTGAGGACCTGCACCCGGTCGGCGGGCCACATTCCGCCATCGCCGGGGCCGGATCCCTTCTTCATGTCCACGGGGCTCGACGATCCGTCCTCGTGATCCACCCGGTCGATGACAGCCGTCACCCCGAGATCCGGATCCGACAATGTCACCTGAATCGAGGTGAACGGTTTCTCCTCATCGTCGGGTGCGGGCATCCGACCGGAACGCCGATCCGTTGCGTCGTGGGCCACCGAACCCTGGACCGTGTCATCGCTGTGAGCCCAGCGGCCATCAACCCATTCAAGGTGAAACAGCCGCTGGCAGTACACCAATTCGTTCAGCATCCTCGCGGGAACCAGCTGCGGTTCCACCGAATACTCCCCCCCGTTCCGACATGGTTATCGCTCCACCGGACGGAACAATCCGAAACCGAAATGCGAAAGGGATCCAAGCACCAGAGGCTCCGGACGTTCCCCGGGGCCCTTCGGCAGGGGTTCGTCGAAATCCAGCTGCAGCAGCATTCCGCGGCGACGTTGCGCCATCGATTCGTTCCAGCGGTATCGACGGAACCTCACCACGTCCTGATCCTCCCAGTCGGCGAGCAGCGTCACCCTCACCGACGGCGCACCCCCGGGGTGACGGAAACCAAGTTCACGTTCCACGAGTTTCTGCGCGAACTCCTCCCGAGGCTTGTTCTGCTTGGGGAAATGGTCGGTCAGGAACGGAGTCACAGAAACCCACGTGGTGGCATCGACGCTGGTGTATTCACGCATCGCCGTATCGACGGGACCCATCAGCTGCAGGTGCAGTTCAGCTCCGGAGCGGTACCCCTTGGGTGCGTTGCTCCAACGGGGCAGATATCTCGCCCCAGCCAGTCGGGCAAGCGTGTCGGCGGGTATTCCGTCGGGCACCCACAGCACCAGATCCTCCACCTGCCCCGTCAGCTCACCGCCGGCCCCCACCGTCGGCAGCCACAGCCAGTGGGCATGCCGATGCTGAGGTCCGTCACCGGCAACACCAAGGTGTCCGGCCAGCGCTTCGATCCCGCTGCCTTGCTCCCGCAGGTCCGTGTTTTCCTTTTTGGTGCCGAGGATGCGTCCCCGAAGCCCGTGGGCAGCGAGAATGCCGTCCTCGACACGGAAGGGGGCGGCGGGTTCCAGCCGCCACCGAACGGTCGTGGGTCTGAGCAGATCATTCACCTCTCTGCGGATCGGGATGGCGGAGGTTTCCTCGGGCAGCTCGTACCGAACCCACCGGGAACCACGGGGGTATCGGAGACGGGCCTTGCGCATCTGCGTCGGGGAGACCTCGAGTTGCTTCCTGGTCACGTCGGGCTCGGGCACCAGAACCTGGGTGTTTCCCGTCTCAGAAGGGCAAACCCACCCTTTTTCCTGCTGGGAATGCTCGCCGGAGAGCAATCGCGCCTCACACCGCGACTCCGCCCTCCCCAGGTAGGGCAATTCCCTCAACAACCGGCCCAGGGCGTCACGCTGTCTGGAGGGCAGAGTGAGGTTCGGCCAGCGGATCAGCACCTCTGCCTCGTCGTCCAGGTTCAGCCGAGGGTCGAGCTGGAGCGATGTGGAATGCTTGATGCCGTCGAGGAAATCGGGATTGGGCATGTAGTGCCGGGTCTGCGACGGCCTGGCATCCGGCAGCAGGTATTCCGGAGGTTCGGTGGCGAGCCCGGTCAGCAGATCGTCGATCGTCTCCTCAGGTATGTCGTCGCAGCGGGTGTGCCAGACGCTCATCAGGGCGCGGAGTAGCCGCCACGGCGACGGCGGCCACTCACTGATCCCCTCGTTGAGGGCATGGTCCCACCCGTTCGCGTGGTACTTCCCTGTGACGAAACGCAGAGCCACCTGGGTAGGCACGGTCACTTCCCTCCGCCGGTCCATTTCAGTTCCGAGATCGACGCGAGATCACCGTGCTGGTCGATGGCCTGCCGCAGCTTCGCGGTGGCCTCATCCAGGGTGGGGATCTTGGCGAGGTCCTCACAACCTTGATCCACGACCAGATGGCATGCGGTGCGCAGCCGCAAGCTGTCCTGCCTGAACAGGCTGGCCAGTTCGAAATCGACGAGGGCATTCAACACCGCCTCGGATTTCTCGCCGAGACCGTAGGACTGGATCTGCCCATGATCCACGACGACGAACGCTGTGATGTCGCGAGCCGTGTACTCGACCCGCTGGTGCGGCACCATGCCGTAACCCTCCTTGGCTCCCCGCCCATCCTCGTTGCTGGGGTTCACCGAATCCGTCTTCACTCCGCCGGAGACCGCAGGACGCACGTCGAGGGCGTCGATGAAACAGGTGATGGCTCGGGCGATCTTCGGCTGGGAGGGCCACGGTTTTTGAGCGAAAAACACACCATGGATCAGGGACACCGGGTCCAGATCAAAAATGGCCTTGGCAAGGACACGGTGATCCACCAGCCTGCCCTTGACCAACCCGAGTCTGTTCTTCAGCCAGTCCTTTCCGGTCTCACCGTCAATCGTGGCGTCCATCAGGTAGGCGCTGGCCAGTCTGTGAGCCTCGAGACGGGAGCTGGTCAGGAACCCGCCGTCAGCATCGACGATGCGCACATACGGCAGACCATGCAGAGCCTCCGCCTGGCCGTTGGCCGCCGGATCCCAGGTGCACAGTTCCAGCCGGTTCGCCATCGACTGAGGTGACTCCAGGTGAAGGGCCTGCACCCACCCCTCGCCGGGCACATGAGCCTGGTAGGTGGCCGCCCCGAGATCGGGGAACCCGGTTGGCTGGAACCGGAATCCGACGGCGGACCGGAGGGTCAGAGTGAGGACGGTGCTGGTCATTGCAGTGCTCCTTCGTAGAGGTCGGTGGTTTCGTAAGACTCTGTGTTCTCGACTTCTGGTGCGCTCTTCTTAAGCGCCCACGGCTTCGAGGGCGCTGCCAGAGCCGCGAGAATTCGTGGTCCCAGACCGGGCTGGGACATACGTGTGGAATGAGTGTGAACCTGGATGTCGGTTTCCTTGGCCCAAGGGAGGCTGACCGTTCCTCGGTTGATCACACCGCTCGCGGCGCGGTGTACATCAGCGACACGGTCGGCACGCAACTGAAGGGGCCAGCTGGATTCGAGCCCCACCACCACTCCCGTCGCATCCGACGCTGTTCCCCGCATGCGCACAAACCCGGATGCGAGGGCCTGAAGAATCGCCAGGGTCGGGTCCACGAACAAGCACTCGCCGTCCGGTGTCACGTTGTCCTTGTACTTTCCCCCGCTCCAGTCGACGGACAGGAAAGCCAGCAGGTGATGGGTGACGAGGTCGTCATCGAGAAGTCCCCCAACCCAGGCGTGGATGTCGGTCCAGGGCACCAGGTACCGATGAGACAGGAAGGGCAGCCATCCCCGGGCCAGGCGGGCGCCCTCCCCCGGATGCTGCGCCAGCCACACCACCAGGTCCGCCAGCACGTCGACGGTGGGTCTGACTCCGAGACCCGGCACCATCACCTCGGGGTCAATCGGATCTTTGGGATTCTTGGGATCTGCACCGACGAGCAGCCGACGAATCGGCTGCCCACCGCTTCCCCCGCCCTGCTGAGAAGCGGTGGGCGGCAGGAAGGTTGCAGAGGCGATCCCGGCGGCAATCCGCGCCTCGGGGCTTTTGAGGAACAGCTCCTGACACACAGGGATGACGGCATTCGCCGGCACCAGCTTCGAGGGATGTCCCAGTTCCTCACGGTTTTTCCGGGAGCGCAAGGCCGTCAGCTCCAGCTCGGTCTGGGCCCGAAGCATGGCGATTCCATTCCACCACTCGGGGTCCCGCACGAAAGCCGTCACGCTCGCATCAAATCGACGCGCTGCGGTTTTAGACGCCACTCCACTAGCCTTGTGAAACGTCCGGGCGCGGCGCAGCGGTTCCCTGGCCATGACCACCTCCGGGCGCGCCTCCACCTTGACGTGATCCAGCGGAACAGCGACAAAGGCCAAGCCGTTTCGTTTGAGGAAACCGAAACGCTGAAAAGCCGAAATGCCCCTGTTCACACCGAAGGAACGCACTGCCGCATACATGGACACAGCGCTAGAGGCGGTTCCGCCATCCCAGGAAACCCGCGCCTCCTCGAAGACCTGACGCAGCTCCGTCAATGTGACGCTCTCCAACAGAGGCGCCCACAGTTCACCGCGGCCTTCCTCCTTTGCCGACCCCGGGATCGGTCCGTCCGGGCTGGACGAGACGGTGAAGGGAATGGCCACCCTGGAGTTCTGTTCACCCAGTCTTTTCGCAACCGATGCGGCAAACAGCATGGCCCCTTCCACCATGAGAATGAAACCCCAGGGGTTGACCATCGCGTCGGCGCTACCGAACGCGGAAGAACCGGGAGTCCCTGCCCCGACGGGATCGCCCTGACCTACGGAGGCAGCAAGTAGTTTCTCTGTCGACCTCCCCCACAGCAGATCCTGCATCCACGCCCGGCTGCGTTCGGGTTCCGCTCCGAGCTCCGGCAGAACATCCTTCAGGCGTTGGTGAACGTTTGTACTGAAATCCAGTCGGCCATCATTTCCCCCTGTACCGAGAATGGGCGGGTACTCCGTCTTTTTCGCGGTGAGGACCACGCTGGCGTCCATCCACGGCAAGGCATCGTCCGGAAGTCGGTTGCGAAGTTCCTGCACGAAGCGTTCCTTCGTCCATGCTTTTTCCGATTTCGCGATCAACAGCGACCGAATCACCGCAAGAGTGTTTCGGTAGGGCGCTAGCCTGTGCGCAGTGGAGGATTCCAATATCTGGATGTATTCCAACGGTGTCTTGTCCTTCGCACCGAAACCGCTGCCGGCATTCCACGGAGAGAAAACCGGGGTGGGAACGAAATCCCGGACGAAAAACTCGGCGATGTCCTCCACCTCGGTGTCCATGTGGAACACACCGTCGCGCCAGCCGAACCGCGCCGCAGGATCGGCTTGTTCGGAGATTCCCTTGGCCACTCCGAGCGCCGCCAGGTAGTTGATCAGGGGAA
>ERZ773010.2357-NODE-2357-length-11190-cov-5.164077_pt1 | contig 11190 bp, 7 predicted proteins | sample MGYA00580842_ERZ773010 | MGnify/ENA primary metagenome ERZ773010 (study PRJEB29015, sample SAMEA2737982) | human oral metagenome | biome: human oral; feature: human-associated habitat; material: dental | place: China | collected 2107 ...
ATGAATATCAAAACCGCTCAACACTTCTTTTGTGGGTCAAAATCTTCATAGCCTGCCTTCCGGTTGGAATACTTGGTGTTTTGCTTGATAATTGGATAGAGGAGCATATGAAGAGCTCACTGATTATAGCATTGACTTTGATAATCTACGGAATTATTTTTATCGTAATAGAAAGCAGGGGATTTAAGAAAGAGCCTATTATAAATAAAACTTCCAAGATAGATTATTATACTGCTCTGTATATAGGTATTTTTCAGGTACTTTCATTAGTGCCGGGTACATCAAGATCGGGAGCTACCATAATAGGAGCTATGTTACTTGGATGCAGCAGATCCGTGGCAGCGGAATTTTCTTTCTTTTTGGGAATGCCTATAATACTTGGGGCAAGCTTGCTTAAGATATTTAAATACAGTGCTGCGTACACAGGTTCTCAGCTGCTGTATCTTCTGGTAGGAGTACTGGTTGCTTTCTTTGTATCGGCATATTCGGTGAATTTTTTAATAAATTGGGTTAAAAAACATGACTTTAAGTTATTCGGATATTATAGAATAGTTTTAGGTATCATAGTGTTGGTATGGTTTATGGTAAGTTCACTTATGAAGGTAACACCCACAGTATAAAAAGATTTATTAAAAAAGGTCAAGATATTCGGCAAGAAGGTCGGATTTTTGACCTTTATTAATTTGTATGTAAGAGCAGTGTAAAATATTTTTATTGCTAACAATGCCCCGGCTAAGGGCGGCAGAATGGAGATTGATATATAGTGAAAAAAGGTGAAATTGCTATAGGAAGGATAACAAAAAGTATGTATCCCGACAAGGGAGTTATAGAAAGAGAAGACGGCTCTGTACTTATAAAGCGTGCTATAGAAGGTCAAGTAGTTGAATACCTGATAAGTAAAAAAAGAAATGGAAGGGCTGAGGGAAGGATACTTAAAGTTATTGAAAAATCAGCACTTGAGGATGCCAAGGACTTTTGTCCTCACAGTAAGTGCGGAGGTTGCAGCTATCAAAGTATATCCTATGATAATCAAATAAGCATAAAGAATAAACAAATCATAGAATTATTAAAAGATGCGGCTGATGAAGATTTTTTATGGGAGGGCATAATAAAAAGTCCAAGCGAGTTTAATTACAGAAATAAAATGGAGTTTTCTTTTGGAGACGAGGTAAAAGACGGACCCTTAAGTCTGGGTTTACATAAAAGAGCAAGTCATTACGATGTGGTAAATACGCCAAACTGCAATATAGTTCATGAGGACTTCAATCTAATACAGGCATTTACAAGGGAGTTTTTTGCAAATCGTGATGTAAGTTATTTTCATAAGCACAGCAGAACGGGATTTTTAAGACATCTTATTGTAAGAAGAAGTGCGACATATGAGGAAATACTTATTAACATAGTTACTACAAGTGCACTAAACACTAAAATAGGAGACAGGCAGGAAGTCGGTGTACTTGATAAGGCGCTTACGGATCTGATAAATGACTGGCTGGATGGGCTGTTAAAACTTGAAAAAAGTAAACTAAGAGGTAAGATAGTCGGAGTTATCCATACCATAAATAACTCCTATGCGGATGCGGTTATAAATCAGGAAAGTAAGATCTTATACGGAAGAGACTACATTTATGAGAACTTACTCGGACTTAAGTTTAAGATAAGCAGCTTTTCGTTTTTTCAAACCAACTCCAAAGGAGCGGAAGTTTTGTATAAGTCGGTCATAGACTATGTGGGAGATACCGAGGGGAAGTTTTTATATGATCTATACAGCGGTACGGGAACGATAGCCCAGCTTTTATCAAAGTATGCAAAGAAGGTATATGCTATAGAGATAGTGGAGGAGGCAGTTAAGGCGGCTTGTGAAAATGCAAAATTAAATGCTATTGATAATTGTGTATTTATGTGCGGAGATGTGTTAAAGCTTGTGGATGAGCTTGCCGGCAAGGTGGATATTATAGTTTTGGATCCTCCCAGAGACGGCATACATCCGAAGGCATTGCCTAAGATCATAGATTTTGGAGCTGAAAAAATAGTCTATGTGTCTTGCAAGCCCGGTTCTTTGGCAAGGGATCTAAGACTTTTGCAAGATGGCGGATATAAGATGAAAAAGGCGATAGGAGTTGATATGTTCCCGAATACTTCAGGGGTGGAGGTAGTGGCACTTTTGTGCAGGAAAGATATCAAGAGCAATATAGATAATAAAATTGGAAATTGATGAGGAAGATGTTAACACAGATGAAAATAAGAGAACTTCTTATTTCAGCAGTGCAAAGGCTAGTATATAGTGTCTTTTGTTTAGAAAAAATAGATAGTAGAAATGCTATCTATTTTTTGATTTACAAATACTCTTTAATAATCTATAATAAAAGTGTAAATGTAAAGAAGGTAATTGAATGAACACTTTAGAAAAATACTTTTTAGAAAATAACATTATTACAAATAAACAGGCAAAAGAGATAGGTATCAAAAGGCATGTCTTGGCTTTACTTACTCAAAAAGGAGAGTTGGAGAGGGTTAAAAACGGGGTTTATAAGAAAAAAGATACTGTAGATGATGAATTTGCCGCTATATCACTTAACAATGAGCAAGTGGTCTTTTCTTTCCATACAGCTTTGTATCTTCTTGGATTTAGCGACAGAACACCAAATATTTTTCATATCAGTGTTCCTCAGGGATATAATGTGGGACATATAAAAAAGAAATTCATAAATATAAAGGTACATTATGTAAAAAAAGACTGTTTTCATTTAGGAGTTATTAAGACAAAAACACCCCTTGGCTCTTATGTAAAATGCTATAACATGGAGAGGTGTATCTGTGATATTGTTTCAGAAAGGAAGTCTATTGATAAGCAGATATTCACTTATGCAATGACAGGATACTTTGGCAGCAAAGATAAGAACATCAGAAATCTTATTAAATATAGCAGAATTCTGGGAATTGAAGATGAAATCAGAAAATATACGGAGGTTTTATAAGTGATAAGTTCTGAAAGTTTGAAAGGTAAAATAAGGAATATTGCAATTTCTAAAAACCTCAGGTCTCAAGAAGTTTTACAAATGTTTTTCTTTGAAAGATTTTTGGAAAGATTGTCTGTATCAGAGTATAAATACAATTTTATTATCAAAGGAGGATTGCTTATTTCTTCTATGATTGGCATTGACAATCGCACTACGATGGATATGGACACCACTATAAAAGGTGTGGCATTGAAAGAAGATATTATACGAAATGTCATTTCTAAGATTATAAATACAGAGGTAGATGACGGCATAGAATTTGAAATAACCGGTATAAGCCACATACTAGAAGAAGATGAATATGAAAACTTTAGAGTTAATTTAATAGCTGAATTTGGAAAGATTAAAAATGACATGAAGATTGATATTACAACAGGGGATGCCATAACACCAAAAGAGATGGAATATTTATATCCTTGTATGTTTCAAAAAGAAAGTATTAGGGTTTTGGCATATCCTCTTGAGACAATATTGGTTGAAAAATATGAGAGCATTATTAAAAGAAATATTGCAACAACAAGGATGAGAGATTTTTATGACCTATATAATTTATATAACTTAAGAAAAGAGGAGATTGATTTTGATACTCTAAAACAGGCGATTATTTCGACATCCAACAGACGAGAAAGTTTATCACTTATTAAAGAGGCAATGGAAATCATTGAGGACATAAAAGAGGACTATTATCTTAAAGAATTATGGAAGGTATATTTAGCAGATAATCTTTATGTAGGAGATTTGGATTTTTTAGAAACCGTAAAAATAGTTGAGATTATTGCAGATAAAATTGCCTTATAGAGGAAAAAATTGAACTATATCAACATTAAAAACTTATACTACAAAACAGCTAAACTGTAAGATATACGACAGTTTAGCTGTTTTTGTTTGTTGAATAAAAACCCTCTTGGAATTAGACTATTTTCTTCAGTAGAAAATATATTTTGTAAACAAATTAGAATAGATAAGGAAATATATGTAACTCGTAAACTGTTTAATAAATGACTGATTTACAAGGATTGTTATTAAACATCAGCAAAAAAAGAATAGAGAGGGTATAATGTTTGAGAGAATATCGGCGTATATAGTAAACAAAAGAAAAGCCTTTATGGTATTTTTTATTTTGGCAGCAGTATTTTCAGTATTCAGCAGTTCATGGGTCAAGGTAAGTAATAAACTTTCGGACTACCTGCCGGAAAGTACCAAAACCAAGCAAGGACTTGATATTATGGATGAGAATTTCACGACCTTCGGTACTGCCAAGGTAATGGTAAATAACATAGACTATGAAAAGGCTTTAGAGCTTAGTACTAAGCTTAAAGAAATAGCAGGCGTTTCAAGAGTTGACTTCTATGATAAGTCAGACTCTGATTATGAAAATAAGAATATAGAGGACTATTATAAGGACTTTGCTGCCCTGTATACCATAAGTTTTGAAGATGTGGAAGATTCAAAGCTTGTGCAGGAGGCTATAGTAAAGGTAAGGGAGGCGGTATCCACCTACGACAATGTTGTTTACACAACTATAGATAAAGACGATGCAAAATCCCTTAATGAAGATATGAAGGTCATAGGCGTACTTGTAGTGATTATAATTGTGGGAGTACTGATATTTACCTCACAGACCTATGCGGAAATACTTATATTTATGCTGACCTTTGCAGTGGCAATACTGTTAAATGTAGGAACGAACTTTATATTCGGTCGCATATCCTTCGTAACCAAGGCGGTAGGAGTGGTGCTGCAATTGGCACTTGCCATAGACTACGCAATAATACTCTTTCACAGATTTATGGAAGAAAGACAAAATTTAAAGGCAAAGCACGCTTTGATAAGCGCCCTGGCAAAGGCGATACCTGAGATATCTTCAAGCTCGCTTACCACTATGGCAGGTATGGTGGCACTTATGACCATGCAATTTAGAATAGGTAGGGATCTTGGGCAGGTACTGCTTAAGTCAATTATTTTCAGCATGATAAGCGTCTTTTTATTTATGCCGGCACTTATTATGATGTTTGAAAAATGGATCAAAAAGAGTATGCATAAAAGCTTTGTGCCTAATATTGAATTCCTTGGAAAAAAGATTTTAAGTGTAAGATTTATAATAGCCGGAATATTTACGGTACTGGTGATAGGCGGAATAGTGCTATCAGGAAAGACAGCTTATATCTTTGATCCCAACTCTATAAAATCGGATAAAAAGACCGAATATATAGCGGCGAAAGAGGAGATAGAAAGACATTTCGGAAGTTCAAATATTCTGGCAGTAGTAATACCCAAGGAAGATTACATAAAAGAAGCAAGACTTTTGGAGGAGATATCCAAGGTTGAGGGAGTAAAGTCCGTTACCGGACTTGCCAATATAGAGGTGGGAAATGAGGGCGAATATGTGCTTACAGACAGCCTAAAACCGAGAGAGCTTGCCGAGATAGCGGATGTGGATATAGATCTGGTAAAACTTGTATACAGATTTTATGCCCTTAAAAATGAGCAGTACGGAGCGTTTATCAACAGCATAGACAGTTATAAGGTTCCTATTATAAATATGGTGGACTTCCTCTATGAGCAGATAGAAAACGGCGGTGTGGAGATAGACGAAGATATCACTGAAAATATAGAAGACATACATAAAAGTATTACGGATGCAAGAAAGCAGCTTGAAAGCGAGAAATATTCACGCTTTTTAGTGGTATGGGACAGGGAGCTTGAGGGCAAGGCTACATTTGCCGCTATAGATGAAGTAGAGGGTATAGCTCAAAACTACTATAACGAAGTATATGTGGTGGGAGACTCATCAAGCAACTATGAGATAAGTAAGTCTTTTGGAACGGATAACCTTCGTATCAGTATAATCACAGCCCTGCTTGTAGGAATAATACTTCTTTTTACCTTCCAAAGTGCAGCACTGCCATTTATATTGGTACTTACCATACAGGGCAGTATATGGGTCAATTTCAGTCTGCCCTATCTTGCAAATGAGCCTATGTTTTTCCTAAGTTACCTTATAGTAAGCTCCATACAGATGGGAGCGACCATAGACTATGCTATAGTGATCACCGGCAGATACATGGTACTCAGGGAAGAGTGTGAAAGCAAAAACAAGGCTATATCACGCACTCTTAACGAAGCCTTCCCTACCATAATAACCTCAGGTACGATAATGGCAGCCTCAGGTTTTGTAATAGGATTTTTAACATCCAATGCAACTATAGCTTCACTTGGAAAGACACTGGGTATAGGAGTGCTTATTTCCATGATTTTAGTAATGTTTGTCTTACCTGTACTTTTGTACTTATTCGACTTTACTATAGATAAGACATCATTTTCAAAGAAAAACAATGAGGAGGAGAGCAGAAGAGAAGATGAAGATTAATATAAAAAAGATAACGGCTTTAGCCCTCAGTATAAATATGATTTTACAGCCGCTTAGTATAGTAGCCTATGCGGAAAGTAAAGCTGTCTCAGGCAAAGAAGTGCCAAATGCACAGGAGGGCGTTATATATATAGACAGTGCAGCGGCACTTATAGAAATTTCAAAAAATGCCACAACGGAAGAATTTACCTTAGCCAAGAACTATGAGCTGAGTGCGGATATAGACTTATCAAATGAGGATTTCATGCCCATACCTATATTTTCGGGAACTCTTGACGGTAAGGGTTATACGATAAAGGGCTTAAGTATAAGTGAAAAAAGCACCGATGCCGGACTTATAGGACTTATAGGAGAGCAAGGTGTTGTAAAAAACCTTAATATAGAGGGTAATATATCTCCGGTAGGAAGTAAGATCACAGTCGGAGGCGTGGTCGGAACCAATAAGGGCATAATAAATGCAGTCAACTTTTCAGGAATATTAAAAGCCTACAAAACAGTAGGAGGAATAGCCGGAATCAATGATGATACCGGATTTATATTAAACTCTGCAAACTATGCCGATGTTGACGGAACAAAGCTTGTAGGCGGGATAGCCGGAATCAATAAAGGCACAATAGTATCCTGTGAGAACAGAGGAAGGATATTTGGAAGCAAGGAGGTGGTGCTGTCAGAGGAAAAGACTGCCACACTGCCGGATATAAGTGTGGAAACGGTAACATCAGATAAGGAAAAGCCTGAGATAATGGGAGGAATAGCCGGAGTTTCCACAGGCTATATAAAGGCTTGCACAAATCTTGCAAAGGTCGGTTATGAGCATACAAGTTATAAAGTAGGGGGAATAGCCGGAGTTCAAAACGGTGTAATAGAAGACTGTAGCAATCAAGGTATAGTATACGGAAGAAGGGATGTAGGAGGAATAGCAGGTATACTTGAGCCTTATATGGAGATTGCCTATGAGAGCGATACCTTGGATAAACTTAACAGACAGCTTGAGGTACTTAATAAATTATCTGATGAATTTTCTAAACAGCTTGATACTTCTGTTAATTTACTACAGGAAGACAGCGACAGCATATCCGAAAAACAAGATAAATTAAAGGAAAATTTTGATGACAGGCTTGATTATCATAAGCAGGAAGCCGATAATTTTGATGCCGGACTTGACGAAAAAAGAGAAGGCTTGGACGGGGTTAATGAAAATATAGCAAGCAATGCCTCAGATGCTGCGGATAAGGTGAGAGACTTAAGAAACAGAGCCGATTATTCGGATATTATAAAAAAAGACAACAGTAAACTGCAAAACACCATAGCTGCAATAAAAAATATTTCAACAATAACCGAAAGAATGAAGTCCTCACTGGAAAATAAAAGAGGTAAGCTGGATGGCATAGAAAAAGACTTCTCCTATCTTAGCGGAGATATAGATGAATTATACAAGCAGTCCAAGGACTTAATTGACTATCTGGATAATGAAAAAGGTGACTTTGGAGATGATCTGTCCGAGAGCAGAAAAACAATAAACAGTGACGGCGAGGCACTGAAAGCTGAAATAGATAAGGCTAAGGAAGATTTAAGAACAAGTAGCCAAAGCATGAAGACAGATATAGATAATATAAGGTCGGAGCTTGACAATATAAGAGGGGTAATAGAAGAGGGTGAGGATAAGCTGAAAGCTAAGATAGAAGATAAGACCTTTTATTATGATATTTCAGCCAAAAGTGACAGAGATTTCGAAAAAGCCAAGCTTGTAAATTCTGTAAATAAGGCTGAAGTTATAGGAGATTTTAATGTAGCGGGTATAGTGGGAAGAATAGGTATAGACCTCAAAGAAACCGTAAATGACAATATAAATCTTTCAGACAGAATCAATAAAAGCGGAGAACTCTCACTTAATTTCAGCAACAATATTTATGCAAGAGTTATCAACAATGTTAATGAAGCTGATATAAAGGCAAAGAATGATTATGTAGCCGGAATAGTGGCAAAGGCTGATTACGGTGCTATAACCGGAAATCAAAACTATGGAAATATAAGTTCTGAAAACGGCTCCTACGCCGGAGGTATAGCAGGCTACAGTACCAATATACTGAGCGACTCCTACAGTCTTGCAAGTGTAAGTGCTCTAAATTATGTGGGAGGCATAGCCGGAAGTGCAAAGGAACTTAATAATAATACCGTAATGGCGGAGCTTGTAAGCAAAGAAGATGCTAAAAAGGGAAGTGTGGCAGGTGAGCTTATAGAAGAAGGAAGTGCCACAGCCAACAGATATGTAGACTACGGTGTAGGAGCAATTAACAACGTAAGCTTTGAGAAAGAGGCAAATACCGTAAGCTACGAAGAACTTTTGGCACAGGAGCAAACTCCCGAAAGGTTTAAGTATTTGGAAGTTAAGTATGTGGTAGGAGATGAGCTTGTAAAAAGCGTGAGGGTAAATTATAAGGGTTCTATAGATCCGGCAAAGATTCCGCAGCCGCCTAAAAAGGAGGGCTACAACACCTATTGGGAAGAAAGCGGCAAAGCACAAATAACAACAAACACCACAATACATTTGGTGGAGGCTCTTTGGAACAAGGATATAGTAAGTGCTGAAAGTGTTGGAGATAAGCCCCTACTTTTAGCAAATTCCTACTTTTATAACGGAACATCCGTAGAAGTAAAAGAGCTTGGCTTATCAGCCGAAGATAAAAACTTTTCTAAAAATGCGATAAAAAAATACGAGTATAACATAATACCGGGCAGCAACGGCTCCTATATAGAGCTTAGAATACTGAGTGAAGATAAGAATACCAATACAGTGGCGGTAAAAACAGAAGAAGGAATAAAGGTAACAGAAAGCGAGCGAATCGGCTCTTACCTAAGCTTTAAGGTCAATAAATCAAGAGGAGAGTTTTTACTGCTGAAAGATAAGGGAATGAGTAAGGAAAGAGTAGGAATTATAATTGCAGTGGTTTTGGGCTTGGCTTTGGCTTGCTGGCTGTATATAAAAAAGAAAAAGAAGGATTAGTAACATAAGCAATTATTATATTGAGGCGAATATAATCAAAAAATTATAGAAGAGATAGAAAACAGCCAAAGTAAGCCTATAAACAGATAATAAGGCTTGCACTAATAAAGCCCGGAATGTTAGAATTAGATTGTAACAAAAAGTTTTAACATTTCGGAGGTGATTATGAATTTAGTTAAAAAGATACTGGGCTGTGTGTCGGTTATCGTAATCAGTTCTGCATTGATTTTTCCAAGCTTTGCACAAAGACAGGCAGAGTGGAAGAAAAACGACAAGGGCTGGTGGTATGAGGAGGCTGACGGCTCCTATCCTACGAGTGCGTGGAAGTACATAAACAATAAGTGGTATTATTTTGATAATATCGGCTATATGGTGGAAAACCGCTGGATAGGCAATTACTATCTTGGTTCGGACGGTGCCATGCTTGTCAGTACAAGAACTCCTGACGGTTACTATGTTGATGCAAGCGGCAAGTGGATAGAAGATAAAAAGCCGGCAAAAACTAATTATGTAAGCGGTTCAAGCAGGTCGGGAAGTTCGGGTACTTCAAGCAGGTCGGGAGGATCAGGCGGTTCAGGAAGCTCAGGAAATTCCGGTAGCTCAGGCACTTCCTCAAATACCAATACCGATATACAGGTAGTTAATGAACTTATGTCTCAAGGTTTAAGTAATAAAGAGGCAATGCTTTACTATTTGGTAAATGAATACAGAGAAAGTTTGGGTCTTCCAAAGTTATCTCTTTCAAAGTCTCTAACTCAAGTTGCAAGGACACATGTGGCAGACTCTAACGCCTATAGTCCTGAGAATCAGGTTGATGCAAGAGGTATACAGGGAAACTTGCATAGCTGGTCAAGTAACGGAAACTGGACAGCTGTAGTATATACTTCCGACCACCGTTATGCCTCTCTTATGTGGAGTAAGCCAAGAGAACTGACCGCTTACAGCGGAGACGGATTTGAAATATCCGCAGGCATTTCAGGTTATAATTTAACTCCTGAAACGGCACTTAATTTGTGGAAGGGTTCATCCGGGCATAATGCCGTTATGACGACTCAAGGTATGTGGAGCGATTTAACTACCATGGGAGTTGCTATAGACGGCGGATATGCACATATATGGTTCGGAAGCGATGCAGATCCGGCAGGTTACTATGATGTGACAGGATATGAGGTTTTACATCCTTAGTGTCAGGTTAAATTTAAAATCAATTGATTTTTCAGTTTTTTGTAAGTGTTGTGTTTTGTGAGTTGACATGCTTGACACTTTATTTTAGTTGCTTTGTACCTGAGAAAGCCGGTTTTAAATCATATAAGTTATTGTAAAAATTCTGCTAATGATTTATAACTCATTCGGGCGAGAAAACCCACGGTTCTATAGTGGGATAATGGCATGTTTCTTAGATGTTTACAGTTCGGGTAGTGTTCATCTTCGTAAAAAACTGAAAATGTTTGAATTTTATTTATAAATCAGACGAAAATGAATGTAGGCAGTAGCCTATTAGATGTACATGTATAATATACAAATAAAACAGGCTTTCATTTGCTATATTATACATGTATATCAAGCTACCTGAACTGTAATCTTAAATCTAAGCAGATGTGTGTATTATAAATATCTGCATCTTGTGACATATAAAATAATGAGTATATGAAAAGATAGGGGGCTGTAATAATGAGTAAATATATTTTATCCTGTTGTTCGACAGCTGATATGCCAAAGGAATTCTATGAAGAAAAGGATGTAAAGTATCTGTGCTTTCACTTCACCATGGACGGCAAAAGTTATATGGACGATCT
>ERZ773010.2358-NODE-2358-length-11189-cov-36.948716_pt1 | contig 11189 bp, 9 predicted proteins | sample MGYA00580842_ERZ773010 | MGnify/ENA primary metagenome ERZ773010 (study PRJEB29015, sample SAMEA2737982) | human oral metagenome | biome: human oral; feature: human-associated habitat; material: dental | place: China | collected 2107 ...
TTTCAAACATAAGTGAAAACTGCTACCAAAAGCTAGCAGTTCCTTTCTATTTTTTAAAAGACAACCTTAGTTCCATGCAATTGTGTCACGCCCAGCCGGTCAATAAAGGTTTGACGGTTGTCCAAGTCAATCCCCCCACCTGGTAAGATTTCAATTTTACCTTTAGCATATTCCAAAATTCTGTGATAATGAGCGAAACGTTTGTCTAGCGAGTCTCCAGATACTCCAGCACGAGTCAAGATACGGGTGACGCCTGCTTGGCTGAGCCAGTCAATGGCTTTCAACTGGTCTTCATCACTCAATTCATCAAAAGCCATGTGGAAAACAATTTCCATTCCTTTAGATGCGGCAATCAGCTTCTCAAGATTAGCTTTATCCAACTTCTTATCAGCAGTTAATGCCCCAAAAACGACTCCTTGACTTCCAGACTGAGCAGTCAAACGAATGTCTACTAGCATGATTGCTATTTCAAGATCAGTATAGACAAAGTCTCCACCACGGGGACGAATCATGGTCATAATGGTCGTATCGTAGTTAGATGCCAGTTCAACCGCTACCTTGGTCACTCCATAGCTAGGTGTTGTTCCTCCTACTGCTAGATTGTCACAAAGTTCGATTCGACGAGCTCCAGCCTGCATCGCTTTTTCAAGCAAGGTCACATTTTCAGCACAAAATTCGTAAATCATTTGATTCTCCTTGAAGATTACTTTTAATTTATTATATCATATTATTTAAATATGCTTTCATTTTTATCAAGGCAAATAACTACTATTTTTATCTATTCTTTGTCTGGAATTACTTTAAAGAGATAGTAGGTGATAAAGATAGTCAAGGCTCCCAAACCGATTTTGACTGGCAAAAGAGGGGCAAAATAAATAGAAATCCCCATCAAGATATAGATAGATACGATGATTTTTTTCTTTCGTTCTCGCGCTATTGACTTGGTTTCCCGAAAGTCAGCTACATAAGTCTGATAAAGCTTTGTATGATAAAGCCAGTCTTCAAAACGCTTAGAAGATTTTGAAAAGCAAGCGATAGCTAACAAAAGAAAAGGCGTTGTTGGCAAGAGGGGCAAGACAACCCCAACAAGAGCCAAAGCTAAAGAAATAAAACCAATACTGAGGTAAATAATACGCATGTCTTCTCCTAATTGAAATAATCTTCTACTAGTTTCCCACAAAGTGAGGAAATTTGTCAAGCTTCAAGTAAAAAGAGCCTGAAATTTATTTTCAGGACTCTTCGTGTTATTTAATTTTCTCTTCTTCGTAGTCGCCATTACTACACACAATCTGTTTGCCACCACCACGGACTTTCTTCTCCATAAGGAAGTGTCCGCATTTTGGACAATCTCGTCCAATTGGTTTGTCCCAGGAAGTAAATTCACATTCTGGGTAGCGATTGCAACCATAGAAGATACGATTGCGCTTGGTTTTGCGTTCGATGATTTGTCCTTGATGACAACTTGGACACTCGACTCCAATCTCTTTGACAATCGCTTGTGTGTGACGGCAGTCTGGGAAATTGCTACATGCATAGAATTTACCAAAACGGCCTAGCTTAATCACCATTGGACTACCACAGACCTCACAGTCAAATCCAGCTGGCTCATCCTTGATCTGAATTTTTTCCATTTCAGCTTCAGCCTTGGCTACATCTTTGGAGAATGGTTTGTAAAATTCGTCAATAACACGTTGCCACTGTTCTTTTCCAACTTCGACATCATCCAGTTTTCCTTCCATTTCAGCTGTAAAGGTCACATTTACGATGTCTGGGAAATATTCAACGATGAGCTTGTTAACAATTTCTCCCAATTCTGTTGGTTCAAAGCGTTTAGCAGCTAGACGAACGTAATAACGTTTCTGGATGGTTTCAATGGTTGGAGCGTAGGTTGAAGGACGTCCAACACCATTTTCTTCCAAGGTCTTGATAAGGGTCGCTTCCGAATAGCGAGCTGGCGGTTGGGTGAAATGTTGTTCGGGCTTGCTATTAACCTGCTTAACTACATCTCCAACAGCCATATCTGGCAACATCTTGTTCTTATCTGAGTCATTGTAGATAGCAAGATACCCATCAAACTTAACCTGGCTTCCATTTGCCGCGAATTGGACTCCATTTTGAGAGAGTTTGACAGCCATGGTATCAAAGATAGCTCCCGTCATCTGGCTTGCCACAAAACGGTTCCAGATAAGGGTATAGAGTTTGAGCTGGTCTTTGTCCAAGTACTTAGCGATGCTTTCTGGTGTATTAAAGACACTTGAAGGACGAATGGCTTCGTGGGCATCTTGAGCACCTGAGGCATTCTTGACCTTGCTACCATGCTTGGAATACTTGCTACCAAAACGATCGTTGATGTAGCTTGCCGCTTCATTCTGAGCCACAGGACTGATACGAGTAGAGTCTGTACGCATATAGGTAATCAAACCTTGCACGCCTGTACCGATATTAATCCCTTCATAAAGCTGTTGGGCAACCATCATGGTCTTACGAGTACGGAAATTGATTTTGTTGGCAGCGTCCATCTGCATAGTTGAGGTCGTATAAGGTAGGGGCGCATTGCGTTTGCGCTCCTTCTTATCTACCTGATCCACTGTAAAATCTTTGCTCGATAGATGGGACAAGACTTCTTTGACCTCTTCATTGGTGGTCAATTTCATCTTTTTGCCATTCATACCATAGAATGAAGCTTGAAATTGCTTGGTTCCCTTCTTAAAGACACCATCAATTGTCCAGTATTCTTCCGGTTGGAAGGCATTGATTTCATTTTCACGGTCAATGATAAGCTTAAGGGCAACAGACTGCACACGCCCTGCTGATAAACCCTTCTTGACCTTTTTCCACAAAATTGGCGAAATTGAATAGCCTACCAAGCGGTCCAAGACACGACGAGCTTGTTGGGCATCGACCAAGTCCATATCAATCTTGCGAGGTTCTTTAAAAGCATTTTTCACTGCGTCCTTGGTGATTTCATTAAAGACCACACGGTTGGCATCATTCTCATCCAAATCAAGGATATGAGCCAAATGCCAGGAAATTGCTTCTCCTTCACGGTCCGGGTCACTCGCCAGAAAGACTTTATTGGCCTTTTTAGCTTCTTTTTTCAGGTCATTGATGAGAGGACCCTTGCCCCGGATATTGATATACTGCGGTTCATAGTTATTTTCAATGTCGACCGACATACTGGATTTTTTCAAATCACGGATATGCCCGACACTGGCTAGAACCTTATAATTTCGTCCTAGATACTTCTCAATCGTTTTCGCCTTGGCAGGCGATTCCACGATGACTAGATTTTTTTTAACTGTTGATTTTTTCTTCTTTGTTGCCGTAGCCACACTATCACACCTTTTCAAAGTAATAAACTTTATAAAGTGTAAACCATTTTTAAAGACCTGTCAAGACTTAACTCCTATAGTATAGAAGAAAAGTTTATCTGAGTGAACAATTTCTCCTTAAAATTCAAACTCTGCCAACACATCTTGACCACTTGTGACCAGTTTTGCTCCTTCTTGGATCAAGTGGTGGCAACCATCTGAATGGCCATCAAGAATGTTCCCTGGAATAGCAAAGACATCGCGTCCTTCCTCCATCGCGCGTTCACAGGTAATGAGACTCCCAGAGCGCATCCTTGCCTCTGCTACTATAACTCCACGACACAATCCTGCAATGATACGATTACGGGCTGGAAAGTGAAATTTCAAGGGTTCTTCACCTGGACCGTACTCACTTAGCACTAGATGATGATTACCAATGTACTCCTGCAAGCGTTTATTAGCACGTGGATAAAAAACATCCAATCCAGTTCCAATGACAGCAATCGTTCTCCCTCCATTCTGGAGCGCAGCCATATGGGCAGCGGTATCGATTCCTTTGGCCAAGCCACTGACCACGATTAACTCGTTTTCCAAACCTTGGATAATTTTCTGGATCGACTTAGCACCTTGACTCGAACAAGAACGACTCCCTACAAGAGCAACCTTTGGAAATTTCAATAAGTCCAGATTCCCTTTGTAAAACAAAAGAGCTGGAGCATCATAAATCTCACTCAGATCCCAAGGATAACAGTCGTCTAGAATCGAGAAGGATGGAAATTTTTGAAACTCCTTCTCCAACTGCGCATCATCAATCTGGAAATAGCGTTCCATAAAGACAGCAGGATTGCGGCAACCAGAGATTTCAGCAATATCACCTAGCAAGAGCTCCTGATCTACGGTCTCGTCATATTCAAGAACAGTTAAGATCTGTTGATTGGTTAGCCCAGCTTTGCGAAATTTATAGATTTCATAGTTATCAATTTTCATAAGAAACTCCATTTCTTTTACTACTCATCTATCTATTCGTAAAAAAACAAAAAGAAGACCAGTTAGTCTTGATCTCTTTTAAATTATAATATGGTGTAAAGTAAGAATTGAATATAATTGTTTTTACTTAATTATCATTATTTAAAATGTTTAATAAGGCTTTTGACTGATGTTCAATATCTGGATAGACAAAACCTTCAGTAATTCCAAGAAGTTCTAACTCTCTCCGAATCTCTTCTTTGTTGGCAGGATCAATTTTAATGACAGAAAATGAAGTATAGTCCTCCAAGGCTACTTCTTTTTTAAATTTTTTTGGTGTAAATAGAGTTACAGATAGTTTATCTATTGATTCAGAGATTTCCTGTTTTATGTTATCGTGGTCTTTTTTAAACGTGTTTACAAATCGTGGGTAAATAAATGCTCCCTGTTGTTGTCGGATTCTATCAGTTGTCTTTGATGGAATAACTATATGAGCCCTTTGTAAGTCGTTATATATTTTAACAGGGAAGTTCAATCTTTCTCTAACCCTAGCTCTTTGATTTAATAGCTCCATAAATTCTCTTATTTGTTCAGGGTAATTTTGTGTAACAAAACTAGAATTTCTATATTCATATCGAGTTGACAATTCAATATTTTTAATGTTATCTACGGTTATCAATTCAATATCTTTACAATGATAATTATTTTTATTATTTCTTATAAGATTTTCAATTGCCGTAAAAAAATTATTAATAATATTTTGAGGCATAAAATTTAGTGCAGATTTAATAGCTATAGTATGACCTGTATCAAACTTTTCATTAAGTTTATCAGAATAAATATAGACATAACCAGGTTTATCATTATCTTTTTCAACAGCGAAGTACAGAGCAATTAATGGATTTTTTGTGATATCAAGCATTCTTGTTTTAGCACCATAGTGTTGTAATTCGGAAATCAATCTTACTAATGAAGTGTTCTCTTGATAATCATCTCTTCCCAGCTCGTTGAGAAGTACTCTGTAGTAGTATTCACTTCCATTGGTTGTTAAATTTTTTTGAAGATAAAGAGAAGGAGTACGGAATTCATAGTAGGAACTTTCTCCTCTGAAATACAAATTGTGTTTTTTATTTAAGTTATTTTGATAGTTATTAAATTCAATATGCTCATAATTAAATAGATCTTTCAAGATAGTATTCACGCTTTTGCGGGTAATAATATTTTTTGTTTCTTTTGGATTATTCATATTTAAAAACCTCTCGAATAATATTCGTCCTATTATATAGTATATCTATATTAATATTATACCACAGTTGGATATTTCTATTCAAGCGGTAACGAATATATACTACTTTTGGGAAATAATATTATACTTATTTGTCAAGGGGAAACAGAAATTTCTTAGAACCAATAGTGTATATTATGATATAATTGATATAAGGGATTTATTTAATTTAAAAAGCAAGTATGTAACTTTTGAGTAACAATAGTTCCTATTATTATATAATGAACGAGGTAAATGATGTTAAAAGGAAATGTTTTTGTGATGGCTGGTGGGGATGGTGTAACAACACCTTATCTTAATACAATCGAAAAGAAGGTTCATAAATCTACTATTGTTTCCATTCTAGAAACTGAAAATGAATGCAATAACATAAAAGAAATTCAAGAATCTGAAGAAGAATCATTCTCTATTTGGGGGTATAGTGAGAGAGATAATAATTTAAAAGGAAATCCACCTAAATCGGGAGATATTATATTTATAACGAAAAATAATGCTGCAATTTATCTAGCTACTGTTTTTAAGGTAATCGAAGCTAAAGGGTTAGACTATATATGGGCAGATCGAAAAAGTTGGAAGTATAAACTAATACTTAAGAACGTAATTCGAATTTTCATCCCATATCCGGTAGGAGTGGATATTGAGAAATGGTGTGAAATGCATTCTTTTGCACCCAGTTTGTCAAAAATTCAAAATATTAATAAAATTTATAAAGATAGTGAAATAGGATTTAGACATATTATTGGAAGGCAATTGAAAACAGGGGCCATTCAAGGTGCTTTAAAAATAAAAATTCCGGAATATGATAAAACGAAAGAGGAAAAGGACATGAAAATGAAAGATATAGAAATAGTTCTCAGTAGATTAGATGCTTATTGTGGATTAACACACTTTGAATGTATAGTAAAGGAAGTTTGAAATGGTAAATAATACTGGCAATTTTAATTACAGACTAAATTATTCTAATGAAATTGAATCTGTACACTGTGTAGTTGGTGAAAATGGTTCGGGAAAAACAAGGTTGATAAATTCTATATTAGAAAAAAATAAGAATTCATTGGCAAAATTCTATAAGAATTATAAGGATGTATTAGGGTATTCTTTCGTTAAGTATTCTGCTTCGATAGAGTTGAATAAATTACAAACTACTTCTAATGACTCTGTTGATATTTCTACTTCCGCATATCTAAATACGATGGACCTCGTAAACTTGAATCGTGAAGATTCGATCAAACAAGTCAAAGTAGTTATTGATTATTATAAAGAGGGAAATAAAAATAAGAAATGGCAAAATTTAATTGAACTATCGGATAAAAAAGTGTTTCTTAGGTTAAATCAAATAGGTGAAGGGATAAATTCATATGATAAACATTACTTAACAGGTAATCCGTTAAATGAAGAATGGGAAAGTAAACTAAAAGAAATAATAAAATGTGTAAATAAAGAAAAGAAAATAATAAAAGTATTATTAAGAAAATTTTTTTCAGTAATTAGTGAATATATTTTCTCAGAATTGAATCATGAACAAATCATCTATTTGATGAGTGAAATAGATCCTAAAACTATACAACCGACTGATCGTTTCTATGATGGTTTGGATAATTTTTTAAATAATAATGCGAAAAAAAAGATCTCTAAGATAAAAGATTTTTTTAAGGATTTAAGTAATATTAGTAGTAATGTTGGAAAAGCTTTTGTATTTATTGAGGAGAATGATAGAAAGTTTTTAGAAGAAATCTTAAAAATTTTAAATAAAAAAGCGTCAAATAATTGGATTTCGAAAGAAGTATTTTCTGTACTGGAATTTGAATGGTCTGGACTCAGTTCTGGTGAGTTAGCTTTACTTAATTTACTTGGACGCTTAAATAGTATAAAAAGTGATCTAAATAGTAATAAAGTGTTAGTATTACTTGATGAAGTTGATCTAGGGCTACATCCTGAGTGGCAAAGAAACTGGGTAAACAATGTTCTACCTATTATTGGTAAAATTATGAAAAAAAGGAATGGTGTAGTTCGGATAATATTATCAACACATTCACCAATAATTCTTTCAGACTTTCTGGCAGAGGATGTAATATATTTACCAGAAGACAATAATAAACATGATAATTCTGCTAATGAATTTAAGACTTTCGGCCATAATATTTATAGTTTATTTAAGAATTCATTTTTCTTAGAGGCTCCTAAAGGTGCTTTTTCACAACAAGTCATTGAAGACTTATTGAAAATATTTAGGAGTTGCTCAAATGAAGAAATGATTCGACGAAATAAAACATATAAAGCATTTATTAAGAGGTATAGAATAGATTTTAATAAAGATACACCGGCTCAGGATATTCGCGAGTTTTTTGAAAAATTAGTAGATATGATTGGTGAAGATATTATTCGTAATCATTTGAAAATTCAGCTTGAAAGTATAAATTGGGATAAAGAAGAACATCAAATTATAGAGTACGAAAGAAAGATCAAGATGTATCAAGAAAAAATAAAAGAACTTCAAGAAGGAAAAAATGATAAAAATAAATAGTTTTTATAGTCAACAAGAATTAGATAGATATTATGATTTTGTTTTAAGAAAGAAGCCATCGATTGTTAAAACTAATGGTAAGGGAACAGCTATGGTAACTTTATTAAATAGACTTCCGAAGAAAAATTCTCAAAAAATAGAAATTAAGGACGTTTATGAACTACTTACTATGGATTTTACAAAATTAAAAAGATTTTGTGATTCTTTAGCTACAGACAATAAGATATATAAAAAACTTATAAAGCAAAGTGAAAAAGACTTGAGAATTTATAAAAGTTATTATTCTGGAATTTTTCATTTAAAAGATGAAACTATTGGGATTAGAAATAATATGATTTTAGTCAAAAATCTTGATGTAACCGTATGTCCCTATTGTAATAGAAATTATATTAATTCTAGAAAGAATTATCTAGGTGCTAATTTCGACCATTACTATGATAAAGATAAATATCCATTCTTTGCTTTAACTCTTAGTAATCTAATTCCTTGTTGTGACACATGTAATAGAATAAAAGGGACTAAACCTTATAAATTTTGCCCATTTGATCTTAAAAGTAATGAAGAAATTTTATTCAAAGTTTCTCCGATAGGAAACTCATCAAGAATAAAATTATATTTTGATTCAGTGCAACAAAACAATAATATTTTAGAGTTGGAAGAAGCTTACCAAATACATCAAGTTGATGTTGATAATATGTTTAGCAGGGAGCAAGAGTATTGTAAAGAATATCGTAAAAGTCTGGAGGAACTGTTAGAAACTGAAAACTCAAAGATTGATATCACAGATAGTTTTTTTGATGCTATGATATACGGAGAAATTGCAAGTCCTAGTTTTAATAATTATTTAAAGATTTCACTTGCAAAGCTAAAAAAAGATACCTATAACTATATTGTCGAATTACGAAGAGATGAACGATAGTCTGATATAAGTTACATCACTATTCATCTTGATAAAATAATCATAACCACCCGTCTAACGGGTGGTTTGTTCCGGGGCTATAAGCCCACATCACCAGCCAGCGCCTAAAGACGCGGCTTTCACTTTGTTCAAGCCTCATTACTCTTGACTCGTCACAAACCTCTCAAAGAAGTGTTTGCATTACTTACCACTATCCCTAAAGGGATCCTCATATTCTTTTACACTCAATTTATCCAACGCTATATCATGCTTTTCCTGCTCTTGGATATATTTCTTGATGGTGGCTTCATTAAGGCCAACTGTACTCACGTAATAGCCTTCTGCCCAGAAATGTCGGTTCCCAAACTTATATTTGAGATTGGCGTGCTTATCAAACATCATGAGAGCACTTTTACCTTTTAAATATCCCATGAAACTAGAAACACTTATCCTTGGTGTCATGCTTACTAACATATGTACATGATCTGGCATTAAGTGTCCCTCAATAATTTCAACTCCTTTATAACCACATAATCGGTGGAATATTTCACCCAAACTGTTTCGATATTGATTATAGATAACTTTTCGTCTATACTTAGGTGTAAACACAATGTGATATTTACACATCCACTTTGTGTGTGATAAACTATGTGCCTTTTGCGCCATTTTTTCTCCTTTCGCTTCACAATTGGCTTGAACACCTTTATTGTATCGCGTTGGGAGTTTTTTGGGGTCAGTACAGTTGATCTTCTTTTTCATTTATTCCGCTTTAGTAGTTGACCAACTACTTTCAATCATCGGTAAGATTGTTTTTAAAGTTTCCCCATCCCCTTCAAGTGAAACATAGCGGATTTTACCATCATTTGATCGAAAAACCCAAGTAACGAGGTATTTCCCTGACTTAGCAATTGCATTGACAACATAGGCTTCATAACCTCCAATGGTCGATTTGGAGCCCCAAACCTTACTGAAATCAGAGCTTTGTTCTTTGGAAGATAAAATACTAGCAGAGACAGTCACAACATCCAGTTTGGCATACTCTTCTTCGCTAATATTAAACTGCTCAGCCTTGAAGGTATTCAGCGTAACAATGTTGATATCTGTTCCATCGCAATACTGTATATCATTTCCACCTTCTACTTCATGGAATCGAACCCATGATTTGGGTACCTTGACAAAACCATATTCATTCGAACCAATGATTTGTGTCTCTTCCTTTTTCGCTTCAGAAACAGCAGAACTAGAACTACTCGTTTCCAAACTGCTAGAAGAACTAACAACCGCAGTCGAACTTTCTTCGGTTGCTGTTTGAGACTTATTGGAGCATGAAGCTAAAAAAACACTAGCGAGAACAACCGTTCCTGAAATTAATAATTTTTTCATCCTACCACCTTTCCATCTGCATTATAAAAAAAATCAGGACTCCTGTCAAATTTTAACCTGACCAATTCTGTCAGTTGACGATTTTTCTCATTCTCCTTTAAAGCAAAAACTCTTGAAAATTTCTCAAGAGTTTTGTTTTCTATTTCTATTCTTCATCCATACTCAAGACGCTGAGGAAGGCTTCTTGTGGAACTTCTACTGATCCGATAGCCTTCATGCGTTTCTTACCAGCTTTTTGTTTTTCAAGGAGTTTGCGTTTACGAGAAACGTCACCACCATAACACTTGGCAAGTACATTTTTACGAAGGGCCTTGATATCAGTACGAGCCACAATCTTGTGTCCAATAGCTGCCTGAATTGGCACCTCAAACTGTTGACGAGGGATGATTTTCTTGAGCTTATCAACGATGAGTTTTCCACGTTCATAGGCAAAGTCCTTGTGAACGATAAAGCTAAGGGCGTCCACCTTATCTCCATTGAGAAGGATGTCCATTTTGACCAGCTTAGATGGGCGATACTCTGATAATTCGTAGTCAAAGCTTGCATAACCACGTGTCGAAGACTTGAGTTTATCAAAGAAGTCAAAGACGATTTCAGCAAGTGGAATTTGATAGATAACATTGACACGATTGTCATCAATATAGTCCATGGTTATAAAGTCCCCACGTTTGCGCTGAGCTAGTTCCATCACTGCTCCGACAAACTCCTGCGGTACCATGATTTGCGCCTTGACATAGGGCTCTTCAATGGTCGCAATCTTAGTTGGATCTGGGAATTCTGATGGATTTGACACATCCATAGACTCACCGTCAGTTTGGTTAA
>ERZ773010.2361-NODE-2361-length-11179-cov-49.387990_pt1 | contig 11179 bp, 9 predicted proteins | sample MGYA00580842_ERZ773010 | MGnify/ENA primary metagenome ERZ773010 (study PRJEB29015, sample SAMEA2737982) | human oral metagenome | biome: human oral; feature: human-associated habitat; material: dental | place: China | collected 2107 ...
CCAGCAGCGGGTCCAGGAACACCATGACCACGACCATGACCAGCAGGGTCAAGGTATTGGCGGCCATCGGCAGGCCGGCGGTGACGGCCACCTCCTGCATGCGGTTGACGTCGGCGATGAGGCGTTGAACGGTGTCCGCGCTACGGTTGCGGGCGTGGAACTGCTGGGAGAGCCCCTGGACGTGGTGGAAGGCTCGGCTGCGCAGGGAGGCCGCCGTGCGCGAACCGACCAGGGCGAAGGCCACGGTGGCCAGGTAGTTGCACCCCGCGCGGCCGGCCACGAGCACCAGGAGGACCACGCCCAGCCCCACCAAGGAGGAGATCGTGGCGGGTGCGCTGCCCGTGTGCCGGCCCATGGAGGCCACCAACGAGTCGATGACGACCTTCAGGGGCCAGGGCTCCAGTACCCGGAAGGCCACTTCCGCCAGGAGTACCACCGTGCCCCCGGCCATGAGACGCCACTGCGGCGCGGCATCGGGCCCCACCAGGCGCAGGGTCTGGCGCATGGGGGAGCGGTGCGCCCGGGCCGCGTGCCGAAGCACAGGCGCACCCATCACCGCTCACCACCCTGTGCGAGGCCGGCCAGCTCCAGGATCCGGGCGACGGTCCGACGCCAGGAGTGGCGCTGCTCGGCCAGAAGGCGCCCGCTGCGGCCCATGCGGGTGCGCCGGTCCGGGCATGCTGCCAGATCATCCAGGGCCGCGGCCAGCGCCGTGGGGTCCGAGGGGGCTACGAGTACACCGTGCCGTCCAGAGCCGTCCTCAAGCAGCTGGGGGACCTGTCCGACGTCGGAGGCCACGACCGCGAGCCCCGCGGCCAGGTACTCCAGAACCTTCATGGGGGAGAAGTACTGCTGCTCGCCCCCACCCAGGTCCGGGTAAGGGGCCACTCCGATCGCCGAGCCCGCCACGTGGGCGGGAATGTCCTGCGGCGCGACCGCCCCACGGAAGTCCACCTCCACCCCCAGGCGTCCGGCCTGGGCGCGCAGCGAGTCCATCTCGGGGCCGTCCCCGATGATCCGCAGGCTCCAGCTCTGGCGTGCCAGGGCCGCCGCCGTGATGAGGTCGGCCACCCCGTGCCAGGGCTTGAGAGTCCCCACGAAGGTGACGACCACCCGGTCCGGGTCCTCCGGCTGGGGCTGGATACGGCGCACGCTCACACCGTTGGGAACCGTATGGATCCGGCCCACGACGTCGTTCGCGTCCGGCAGATCGGCGGTGCGACGACGCACCCAGTCGGCCACCGGGTCCGAAACGCACACCGTGGCCCGGGCGGCCGCCACCTGACGGTGCAGCACCTGCGCCGCGCCGGAGGCGTCCACCAGCGAGCGGTGACGACGCTGCTCATCGATCAGCGGGGCATTGACCTCCAGGATCCCCGGCACTCCGGTGGCGGCCGTGATGTCGGCCAGTGCCGTGGAGAACAGGGAGTATCGCTCGTAGACCAGGTCGGCGCCGTCGGCGATCACCCGGGAGACGATCCGCTCCGCGGCGTGCGCCTGCGCCTGCTCCCGCTCGGCGGGCTCGACGTCGGCCACGGCCTCCAGGTGCAGCTCGAGGTCGGTGAGGTCGTCGGGAACGTGCTTTCCGGAGCGCACGGCGTACAGGGCCACCTCATGGCCGATGGATCGCAGCTCGCGGACGACCTCCTGGATGTGCACCGAGGCGCCCTTGGTCCCGAACACCGGGATGCCCGGGTCGCAGCAGATGTAGGCGATCCGCATCAGGCGGCCCCTTCCTGATCGGTCAGGCTCGCGGTGGGAGCGGCGGGAGCGGGGCGGGGGCCCGACTGCCAGGCGGCCAGCACCTCGGCCTGGGCACGGGAGTCGAAGTGCTCCTCGATGAGCCTGCGCGCCCCACGTGACAAGGAGACGGTGTCGACCTCGCCCAGTGCGATCCCGCGCAGGGCCACCGCCAGCTCGGCGGGGTCCCCGGGCGGCAGCAGGAGCCCGGTGACGCCGTCGTGAACCACCTCCGGTAGTCCCGATACCGCTGTGGCCACCACCGGTGTCCCGCAGGCCATCGCCTCCAGGACCACCGTGGGCAGACCATCGATGTTGCCGTCGGCCGCCTCGATGCAGGGCGCTGCGAACACGTCCGAGTGCGCCAGCAGACCACGCACCTCCGCCTGCGTGAGCGGACCCAGCAGACGGACCCTGCCGGCCAGTCCCAGGCGGTCGATCTGCGCGGTCAGGCGCTCGCGCTCCTCACCGTCACCGGCCAGCTCCACCTCGACGTCGATGCCGGAGCTCACCAGGATCCGCACCGCCTCGATCAGATCGGCGAATCCCTTCTTGGGCACCAGGCGGCCCACGGCGCACACCCGAAGCGGTCCGCTCCTCCCGGACGCCACCGGCTGCGGGGCCCGGTAGGAGAAGCGGTCCAGCTCGATGGCGTTGTAGCGCAGCGACACCGTGGCCCCTGTTCCCGCTAGGACCTTGCCCAGGTGCGCCTCGTTGTAGCGGCTGATGGCGATGACCCGTTGCGCGTCGGCGCAGATCCGGCGCAGCCACACGGGATCCACCGACTCATGGAAGATGTCCTTGGCGTGGGTGGTCACGGTGTAGGGGATGCCGGTCAGGGCCGAGGCGATCCATGCGACCCGGCCCGCCAGGGACGCGAAGTGCGCGTGCAGGTGCGTGATGGAGTCCCTGCGCGCCTGACGAGCCAGCTCCACGCCCTGAGCCACCTCGTCACCGGGAAGGTCGGCCAGCATCGGCATGATGACGGCGAAGCGCTCGCGGTCGTCCTGGCGGGTTAGGCCGTCGGTGAGCCGGCTCCACATGTCGATGGCCCGTACCGGCCGGCCCACCCAGTTGACCCGGGCGGCCACCCGGGCGATCTCGGGGTGGAAGCGCGAGTCCGTGGTAGGGCGCAGCGCGTAGATGCTCAGGTCCTCGCCCTGGGCCTCGCGGGCGAGGATCTCGGTGACGATGAAGGTCTCCGAGAAGCGCGGGTAGACCTTGAGGACGTATCCGATGCGGGCACCGTTCTGATGAGTGTCTTGCCGGTGATCGGTTGCGGGACTCATGCGGGGATCTCCATCCTGGTGAGGCTGGCGGTGTGGCTGGTGAGGTGAGTGAGGCGGGTGTCGAGGACGTCGTACCGGTTGCCGAGGAGCTCGGCGGCGAGCAGAGGGACGGTTTCCAGACCGTCCAGGCGCAGACGACGTCGCCCCGCCAGCTGGCTGCGAGTGCCGGCGTCCTGATCGCTCAGCCGCTCGGTGAGCCAGTCCTCGAGTGCCGCAGTACTCAGGTCCGTGACTCTCAGGAGGTCGATGGCGCCCGCGTTCTTCAGAGCAGTGGCCCGGATGAGCTGCTCGAGGCGAGGCGTCTCTCGGGGGACGAGGAGAGCCGGGGTGTCGGAGGCGAGGATCTCGCTGACCGTGTTGTAGCCGCCCATCGAGATGACCGCTGCGGCCTGCTGGATGTGGTGGCTCATCCCGGGCCAGGACTGGCGCACGATGGTGCGGGGGCCGGCCGTCTGAGCGACCTGGTGGAACAGGGCGGCGTCGAGCTGGGGGCCGGTGACCACGACGTGCCGGTACCCGTCGGGGACACGCGTCGCGGCTGCGGTACGTAGCAGGTTGACGCCGTCGGAGCCGCCACCGGCGGTGGTCAGGATGAAGGTTCCGGCAGCCTCGGCGTTGCCGGCCAGGGCTTCTAACGCCTCGGAACCGTGAGTGGCTTCTGCGGCATCGCGGCCATGGGCGAGGTAACCGGTGTAGCGCATCCGCTCCTCAAGCGCCGTCGGAGCCTCACCAGTAGCGCTCAGGTCGTGGACCGAGTCGTCCCCGTAGACCCAGACCTCGTCGATGAGCCGCCGCAGCGTGTCGGCCTCGCCGAGCTCCTCCCACTCGCGCTGCACGGTCACGGGTGCGTCCAGGACCTCGCGCAGGCCGAGCACCACGCGCGAGCCGGGGCTCGCCTGACGTAGACGTGCCAGGGGCTCGCGCAGCTCCTGGTGCACCCCGAAGGGATGACGGTCGATGATGAGCAGGTCCGGGGTGAAGGTCGTCAGGACACCGGACAGCAGAGCGCTGCGGACCAGGCCCAGGTCCTCACGGGTGATACGCAGGTACTGAGGCAGGTAGACGCCCTTCGCCTTCTTGACCCCCGGCAGTACCAGCCAGTCGAAACCGTCAGGAAGCCGGTGCTCCTGTCCCGGAGCCAGGCCGGTGATGACCAGGCCGGTGACGTCGCGGCCGGTGAGTCCCGGCAGTGCCCGGGCCAGGTGATGGGCCAGAGCGAGGTTGCGGCGAAGGTGCCCCAGCCCCTTGGCGTCGTGGCTGTAGAGCGCCACCCGTAGGGGAGCGGTTGACATGGGTCGTCTCTTCTCTCGGTGTCGGGTCAGGGTCGTTCTGAGACGATCCTGACCGGCCAGGAGAAGACGACGATTAGGGGTGGATGAGAAAGCTCTCAGGTTTCTCGGAGGTTAGACCAGCTGTACCTCGGCTCCCGCCCGACGCAGGACCTCGACCTGGTCGGCGGGGGCGCCGTCGTCGGTGATGACCACGTCGATCGAGCTGGTGGGGCAGATGAGGGCGAAGGCGGTGGAACCGAGCTTGGAGCTGTCGCACACGACGACGACGCGGTGGGCGGCACTGACCAGGGCTGCGTTAACGGCTGCCTCGCCGTCGTGCTGAGCGTAGGCGCCCCGCTCATCGAGGCCCTGGACGCCCAGGAAGAGTGTGTCCACGCTGATCGAGGGCAGGATGAGCTCGGCCAACGGACCAGTGAGCTCGAAGGATCGGGGGCGTGCGATCCCGCCGGTGACGACGACGCGTACGCACTGGCGCACCGTCATCTCGTTGGCGATGTTGACGGCGTTGGTCACCAGGGTGACCGGTACGTCCGGGTCGGTCAGATCCGGCAGCAGCACGATCTCCCGGGCCACCTCGGTGGTTGAGGTGCCGCCGTTGAGGCCGATGGTGTCGCCCGGGTGCACCATGGCTGCCGCCGCCTTGGCGATGCGGGCCTTCTCATCAGCCATCTTCGAGGTGCGATAGCGCAGAGGCGGCTCGGTGGAGGTGGGGTTGGCGATGGCACCGCCGCGGGTGCGGCTGATGAGCTGCTGATCCGCCAGGTGGTCGAGGTCGCGCCGTGCGGTCGCCGCTGAGACCCCCAACCGCGTGATGATGTCGTCGATATGGACACTGCCTTCGTCCATGACAATGTCGAGGATGGCCGAATGGCGATCATGCCGAGACATCTCGATCCTCCTGGGGATTCAAGGGAGTGGTGCGGGACGGAGAGGGGGGTGGGGCTGAGGGCGTACATGATTTGTACATCAACTACTTGCCTTATCCTGGTGACCGCACGGCAGGTAGTCGGTGTGCTGACGTCAGCATAATCAGTCATGCCCTCGGCTGCCCGCTGAGAGCGACACATAGCGATACGAACCTTGCTACTGTCGTCGATATCAATCACACCAACGTGTGGGGCGGTGGTCCCGTGGGCTTGCCGCCCTGCCCCCGAGAACAGAGAAAACATGGGACATCCCGCAGACCTTTCCGAGTGCTCCTGCTCCAAGGAACGCGCTGTTGCGCTGGGGGTCGCCGTCGGTGCCGACGGCATCACCGCGGTTGTTGCCGATGGGCGAGGGCGTGTCATCTCCTGCCTGGAACGCGGTCTCCCGGAGGGGTGTCACTCGAATGGTCATCGGCTGGCGGAGGAGGTCGCCGGTGTGATCGCCTCCTTGCGCACAAGCGCTGCCGATGAGCGTTCCGGCGAGGTGGCCGAGGCGGTGAAGACGTCGGCTCTGGCCGTTGGGGTCTGCGTGCCGGGCGTCGTCGACGAGGATGAGGGACGCGTCTGTCGCGGCGGCGCGCTGGGGCTGCAGGACGTCCCGCTGGCGAGCCTGGTGAGTCAGTCTCTGGCGGGCACGGCTGCTGAGTCGGCCGAGGTGGCGCTTTATCAGGATGCTCGTTGCGGCGCCTGGGCGGAGAGTCGGTGGGGAGCCGCTGGGGAGAACTGCCTCTTCCTGTCTGTTGCTGAGCACATCTCCTGCGCCGTGCTTCTCAACGGCGCCCCGGTGCTCGGCGGTGGTTGGGCAGGTCAGATCGGGCGGGTCCTGGTTCCCGATCCCGACTGGAGCGGGGAGAGGGCCTGCCTGGAGGACGTCGCCTCCGTTGACGCGATGGTCAGGCGCTATACCGCCGGCATCGTCGATGACTCCACTGACTCCATCGGCTCAGGCGTTTCCGACGACATCGGCGCCGGGCGCACCGGTTCTCCCTTCTCGGGGCTCGACTCGCTCCTCAGTGCGATGCGTTCAGGGGACCGGGAGGCGCGCCGTGTCTGGGACACGGGCCTGGACGCGCTCGCTGACCTCATCGCTCGCGGTGGTGGTCTGCTCGGCCCTCTCGACGTCGTCCTGAGCTCGGAGCTGACTCGGGCGGGAGAGGCCGTCTTCCTGGAGCCACTGCGTCAACGGGTCGCTGACCTCATGGCCGGCCTGCCGGCGCCGAGCCTGCTGCCTGCCCGGCTCGGGAAACCGGCACCGGCGCTGGGGGCTGCCGGACGCGCTCTGGATGCCTGACACGACGCTGGTAATACCCTGAGTGCCTCCTTGTGTCTCTGCGCCGTTGGCTGACAACTCGCTTATGGCGTTGCGGAGGCCCACAATGGGTACAGGCCGTGGCAGTATGTTCGCCAACTGCAGTTGTCCGAACCGGTTGAGGAGAGCCAACGTGTCCCCCAGGAAAGAAGCGAGGAGCAGCGCGTGACCCAGTCTGCTCGTCCGCTTCGCATCGGTATCATGGGAGGAACCTTTGATCCGATCCATCATGGGCACCTCGTGGCAGCCAGTGAGGTCCAGAACGTCTTCGCCCTCGATGAGGTCATCTTCGTACCCACCTGGGCCCAGCCCTTCAAGAAGGATCGCCGGGTCTCTCCGGCCGAGCACCGTTACCTCATGACGGTTATCGCTACTGCCTCCAACCCGAGGTTCACGGTCTCCCGGGTCGACATCGACCGGGGCGGTACGACGTACACGATCGACACTCTTCATGACATCGCGGCCGAGTATCCCGGCGCGGAGCTGTACTTCATCACCGGTGCAGACGCCCTGGCGCAGATCCTCACCTGGAAGGACAGTGAGGGCATCTTCGACCTGGCCCACCTGGTGGGGGTGACGCGGCCGGGGCACGTCCTCAGTGACTCCGGGGTTCCCCGCGAAAGGATCTCGCTGGTGGAGGTGCCTGCCATGGCCATCTCGTCGACGGACTGCCGTCAGCGAGTCGGAGAGGGGTCACCGGTGTGGTACCTCGTTCCTGATGGTGTCGTGCAGTACATACGCAAGTACGGGCTTTATCGTATGGCCTTGCGGCCGGCGTCGGCGACGTCGATGACGGCGAGAGTGGCCCGCGAGCAGTCCCTGAGGAAGGAGAACGACGGTGAGCACTGAGCAGACCGGCGTCAATGCCCCCACGACCGAGGAGCCGACGCAGGATGAGCACGCTCCACGCGGCAGTCGTCGTGCGATCCGACAGGCGGAGCGCGCCGCCGAGCGTGAGGCGATCCTGACCGGTCAGCAGCCGCTCCTGACCCGACGTGAGATGAGGCGTCTACGTGAGGAGGCCAAGGCGCTCAGAGCGGCCGTTGAGGCCGGAGAGATCACCCCTGAGCAGGCTCAGGCCCTCCAGGACCCTCTTGCCGATCCCGCTTCGGTCACCTCTCGTTCCTCCGCACCCTCTGGCGACGACGCCGGGGCCGACCTGGAGGAATCGGTCGAGCTCCCAGCAGTGGGTGAAGGGGAGTTCTACCTCGAGCAGGAGGGACAGAACCCGCCTCTCAACCTCTCCGTTCCCGAGGGGCCGTCCGCCTCCGCGCCGAGCTGGCGCTCATTGTCGGCGGCTGAGGCCGTGGCGATCTCCGAGATCGAGACGGGCCTCATGGAGGCAGTCGACCTGCCGGTGGCGACTCTGGACTACGACGCCCACTGGGCCCAGGACACCAGCTCCGAGCCTGCGCCGGTGCCCACGCGTTTCTCGCTCAAGGAGCGCCTTGAAGGAGGACCCACCTCGGACGCCGAGGAGAGGGACGACCAGGACGGGGCGGCGCTCCAGGCTTCTGCTGAGGACACCGGTGGGACGGAGGCTGAGGAGCTCGCCACCGGCCCCTACGACTATCGAGAGGACTTCTCTCCGAGCACCCAGTCGGACGAGGCGCCGTCTTCGGCGGCCTCTGCGGCCTCCTCGCAGCCCTCCTCCCAGTCGGCTGAAGCCGTCAGTGCGGTCCCCGCCGTGTCGACATCGGCGTCCGGCGCTGCCGATTTCGCTGCCTTCGGTCAGGCTGGAGCCCCGCAGGCGGCCGAGTCCGCACGCAGTGGTCTGAGCGCCGGCTCGGCGTCCTCAGCCGGCTCGGTGCGCCGTCCCATCGTGCGCATTCCGGCAGCTGCTCAGGGGGTGCGCACCGTCAACGTGTCCACGGGTGAGCTTAGCTCGGTTCAACCCGTCGACAGCTCGCCGTCAGCCCAGGAGGCTGCTGATGCTCAGGATGCCTACGGTGGCGCCTCCATCGAGGAGCCGATGACGCAGGAGACCGTCGCGGTCGACGTCGAGGCGCAGACCGCGATGCCCACGCCGTCCGCGCAGCCGGAGGTCGAGTTCGGCACCCCCGGAGCCCCGCAGTGGAAGTCGCTGCACCAGCCATCCCAGGTGGACAGCTTCCAGGAGACGATCGTGACCGGAGTGGCCGATGCCACCGATCCCGCCGCTGCGATGTCTGGTGAGGCCGTCGGTCCCTACGCCTTCTACGCCGATGAGGTCGAGACCGGCAATGGTCCGGTCGGCGGCTCTGAGTGGGACTCCGTGGCAGTCCCGGCTGCCGAGGCGCCTGAGGAGCCCTATCTGGCTCCGGTCAATGAGGTGACTGGGCGGGTTCCCACCCCGGATCACGTCCTGCCGGTGGAACAGGCCAGTTCCTCCTCGCGCATCGGAAAGGTGCTCATGGCCCTGCTCATCGTCGTCGTCCTGCTGCTCATCATCGCGGTTGTCGCGTGGCTGCTGATCGCCAACGGCAGTAACAGTGCTAGCGCCATGAGCGCAGTGGGGGCTGGGGAGTGGATCCGACAGGTCGTATGACGATGGCGCGCACGGTACAGTCGTCGCTGCATGATGCCTGACCGCCCGAAGGAGATCCGTGCCCGCCACTGAACATGCCACCCGTCTGACTCTTGCCGCGGCTCGTGCCGCAGCCGACAAGAAGGCGGAGCACCTCGCCGCAATTGATGTCTCTGAGAGACTCGGCCTGACCGATGTGTTCCTACTGGCCTCCGGTTCGAACGATCGCCACGTCCACGCCATCGTCGATGCGGTTGACGAGGCCATGCACGGTGCCGGGGTCAAGCGCCGCACCCGTGAGGGCTTCGCCGACGCCCACTGGGTGCTGGTGGACTACGGTGACGTTGTCGTCCACGTCCTGCAGAACGAGGACCGGGAGTTCTACTCGCTAGAGCGCCTGTGGAAGGACTGCCCGGCTGTCGAGCTGCCAGCGGACCTGACGCAGCCGGATGGTCCGAAGGAAGATGAGGGCGGCGGCCAGGAGGATGCCGCCTCATGACCGACCTCATCCTGTGGCGTCACGGGCAGACCGACTACAACCTTCAGGGACGCATCCAGGGGCGAGTCGACATCCCTCTCAATGACACCGGTCGCGAGCAGGCTCGGCGTGCAGCCGACTGCATCGCGGCGCTAGGCCCTACACGCATCGTCTCCTCCCCGTTGCTGCGGGCGCGGGCCACTGCCGAGGTCCTGGCGTCTCCGACCGGGCTGAGCGTCGAGATCGTCCCAGAGTTGGCGGAGAAGTCCTTCGGGCAGTGGGAGGGGCTCAAGGCAGCCGATATCGAGAAGCAGTGGCCCGACCACTACGCCACCTGGCGCGCCGGTGGCGACCTTCCCCAGTTCGGGATCGAGGGGCGCCGTCAGACTGCGCAGCGAGTGGGGGAGGCGCTCAGGGCCATCGCCGCCGACGCCGGGAAGGACGATGTCATCGTGGCGGTCTCCCACGGGGCGGCCACCAACCTGGGTGCTACGCACCTGCTGGGGATGGACCCTCAGCAGTGGTTCGGTCTGCGCGGCATGAGCAACTGCTGCTACGCGCTCATGCGCACCAACAAGCGGCCTCCGAGCTGGTCCGTGGTGAAGTGGAACGCCGGACCGTCGGTGGATCCCAGTCCGCTCGGCAGGATCCTCGGCTGAGCGGGTGAGGTAGTACACGCGTCGTGGATTTGCTCCAGTGGGGCCGAACTTCATACAGTTATCCGCGTCGCCGCACGAGGGCGACGCCCGAACGGGGCTATGGCGCAGTTGGTAGCGCGCTTCCATGGCATGGAAGAGGTCGGGGGTTCGAATCCCCCTAGCTCCACGAACCACTCGGATTCTTCTCCGGGTGGAGCACCCATCTCGGGGCTATGGCGCAGTTGGTAGCGCGCTTCCATGGCATGGAAGAGGTCGGGGGTTCGAATCCCCCTAGCTCCACAGTTCTTCATCCGCAGGCCCTGCCGTCAGGCGAGGGCCGTTTTGTTTCCCTGCTCGCCGCCGGCGTGTGCGGCACAATGCGGATATGGCTATTGCTGTGCTGGTCAAGGCCCTGGGAGCCTTCTTCGCGATCATGAACCCCTTCGTCAACCTGCCCCTGTTCCTGAGTCTCACCCAGTACCAGGATGCCGCGACCCAGCGGCACACAGCGGTTCGTACAACGATCTCCTCCACCGTCATGTGTGCCGTCGTCCTGCTCCTCGGCGCGACAATCCTGAGGTTCTTCGGCATCGGCGTCGACGACTTCCGGATCGCAGGAGGAATCGTCCTGCTCATCATCTCCCTGTCCATGCTCAACGGCAGTGGATCCAGTGCCCACGAGGGAAGCGCGCAGGAGAAGGAGCAGCACGACGCCGTTGCTGGTAGCAGGAACGACGTCGCCTTCTACCCCATGACCTTTCCCATCCTCGTGGGTCCGGGAACGATCGCGACCATCATCGTCATCCAGTCCCAGGCTCGGGGGCTGGGTGGGCATGCGGCTGTCGCGGCTGCGCTGGCAGTCGTCCTCGTGACGCTCGGGATCGTTCTCTACTTCTCGGCCAGCATCGGTGCGCGTCTGTCCATGACGATGCGTACCATCATGACTCGCCTCATGGGCATGATCCTGGCCTCGATCGCGGTACAGATGATCGTCGTCGGGA
>ERZ773010.2363-NODE-2363-length-11177-cov-3.499011_pt1 | contig 11177 bp, 11 predicted proteins | sample MGYA00580842_ERZ773010 | MGnify/ENA primary metagenome ERZ773010 (study PRJEB29015, sample SAMEA2737982) | human oral metagenome | biome: human oral; feature: human-associated habitat; material: dental | place: China | collected 2107 ...
TGAAGACTTCGATTTTAGCTATAATAGGTTGATTGAAAGAGATTTTATCTTTATCGCCACGATAGCCATAAGCTACACTTGAGGGGAAATAGAAAACTCCACTTTCTTTTTCTTTTAGCAATTTTAATGCAGAACGCAAGCCTTGGAATACTTCTTCTTTATCTACATAATATTTGTATTCACCATCGGGTTTTTCTTGATAAAGCTGGTTACCCTGCAAATCGGAAAGGCTGTAATCATAAGTTACAATATCACCAAACTGAGCAGTATAATGAGCTTCAGGATTTTGATTTAGATAGTAGAACTTAAATCCGTGTTGTGAATCTATAAAATTATGTAGCGTATCTTTTTTGATGATAGAATCTATCAGCGCTTCTTCAGAGGCTAATAATGCTTTGTTTTTCATAGCTGATTCTTTCAAAAAAGTACTTGTTTTTTTAGTTATAGGATGACGCGCTTGCCTATCGGCACAACTTGTCAATACTATGCCGATGGCACTTAGAGCTATTATTTTTTTGAGTATATTCATTGTATCGTTTTACATATTTTTGTGGATAAAATCAGGTAACACTTGTTTGAAATAAGCTACCGCTTCTTCTATAGACCCATCAAATCTTCCTCCAGCTGCATTTACGTGTCCGCCTCCATTGAAACATTTTCGAGCAAGTAGATTTACATCATTATTACCTTTAGAACGCAAAGACATTTTTACGAAATCACCTTCTTGGATAAAGATGACAGCTAATTTAGTGTTTTTAATAGTGAGCCCATAGTTTACAAATCCTTCAGTATCTCCTTTTTGATGATCGTATTTTTGTAATTCTTCGGAAGAAAGTGTTATATAGGCGGTGTCAAACTCTTTGATATACACTAAATTTTTGAGAGCGGTACTAAGCAATTGCAATTTATTATAAGAATTGTTATCAAATACATTGCTATTGATTTGGCTATTATTAGCTCCTTTTTCTATTAAGAAAGCACCGATTTTGAGTGTGTTGCTAGTAGTGATAGGGTATTTAAAATTACCTGTATCCGTCATAATCCCCGTATACAAACAAGTAGCTATATCTTTATCAATTTGATTTTTATTGCCCATTGCATCAATAAAAGCATAAATCATTTCACAAGTAGAACTCGCTTTAGGATTAGAAAAAGTAACTTTGGCATAGTCATCAGGCTCTTGATGATGATCAATCATCACAAAAGTTGCTTTAGAGTTTTCTAGCAAAGGGGTAAGGGAATCCGCTCTTTTAAGAGCGTTGAAATCGAGTGTGAAAATAAGTTTGGAGGCTTCTATCTGCTCTGTTGCTTTTTTGGGATTGTTGTCGTAGATAAGAATCTGATCTGCGGCAGGTAACCATTTGAGAAAGTCAGGAAAATCATTAGGAGAAACCACTGTTACATCACAGTGATGCAACTTGAGATAATGGTAAAGCCCCAAGCAACTACCTATGGCATCACCATCAGGGTTTTTGTGGGGTATAATACTTATTTTAGGCTGCTTTTCCAATAATATTTTGGTAGCTTCTATATCGTATATATTCATAATGGCGCGAAAGTACAACATTATTTTTAATTAGCTGCAAAATGTAACTAAAAACTTTTGTTTTACAGATTTTAGGAGAGATTTCTTTTTTCTAAAAGTACAACATTTTCAACGTGGTAAGTTTGAGGAAACATATCGATGGGTTGTACTTTTGTCACCTTATACATTTCGTCTAACAAAGCTAAATCACGTGCTTGAGTAGCACTGTTACAGCTTACATATACTATTTTAGGGGGGGCGATTTGCAGAATTTGCTCTATTACATCTTTATGCATTCCATCACGAGGAGGATCGGTGATGATTACATCGGGGGTACCATTGGCTTTGATAAATGCATCATTGAAAACGTTTTTCATATCCCCTACATAAAAACTCACATTCTCAATACCATTAGCTTTGGCATTGGCTTTGGCATCGGCAATGGCTTCGGGTACAGCTTCGACACCAACTACTTTTTTAGCTTTTCTGGCTACAAACTGAGCGATAGTACCTGTACCAGTATAGAGGTCATATACCAATTCATCACCTTTTAAATCGGCGAAGTCACGGGTTACTTGATATAGTTTGTGAGCTTGTTTAGAGTTCGTTTGATAGAAAGATTTTGCATTGATTTTGAAGCGCAAACCTTCCATTTCTTCATAAATACAATCGGTACCTTTATAGATTTTTAAATCTTGATCGTAGATAGCATCGTTTCCTTTGCTATTAATACAATACTGCAAAGAAGTGATTTGAGGAAATGTTTGAGCTATATGTTCTAATAGCAAATTACATTTTTTACTATCACTAAAGAATTGTATTACCAGCATTATTTCGCCTGTAGAAGAGATACGTATCATCATAGAACGCAAGACGCCTGTTTGCTGACGTGGGCTATAGAAAGCTATGTTATTCTCTAAAGCAAAACGTTTGATTTCCAAACGTATAGCGTTAGAAGGGTCTTCTTGTAAGTAACATTTATCAATGTCGAGGATTTTATCCCAAGCACCAGCGATATGGAAACCTAGACCATTGCGTTGTTCAATTGTATCGGCATTTTGAATTTCTTCGGGAGTAAGCCAGCGCATATCGGAGAAAGAGAATTCCATTTTATTGCGATAGAAATAGATATTCTCGGAAGCTACAATAGGCATCAGTTCAGGGATTGTTATTTTTCCTAAACGCACTAAGTTGTTTTCGACTTCTTTTTGTTTGTAGAACAGCTGACTTTCGTAGTTCATATCTTGCCATTTGCATCCACCGCAATAGCCAAAATGGGCACATACGGGAGTTACACGGCGATTAGAATACTCGTGGAATTTAGTAGCAAATCCCTCGTAATAAGCCGATTTTTTTTTAGTAGTTTGTACATCGACTACATCGCCAGGGATAGCATTGTTGATAAAAATAACGCGACCATCAGGAGCTTTGGCAACGCTTTTGCCTTTAGCCCCCGCATCGGTAACGATAACATTTTCTATGGTTATATTTTTCTTTTTACTCATTGCGGGGGCAAAGGTACATTATTTTTTTGAATTATCGGTTACTTGGCAGAGGATAAGTACCTTCTACTAAGATACTGCTATCTACATCTTGGAGGTTACGATGACCAGCGAAAGCCATAGTAGTATCCATTTCGTCATAGAGTATTTGCAAAGCACGGGTTACCCCTTCTTCGCCATAAGCACCGAGACCATATACAGGAGCACGACCAAGCATAATACCTTTAGCTCCTAACGCCCACGCTTTGAGCATGTTTTGACCTGTATAGAAGCCAGAGTCTATCCATACTTCAGTTTGGCTACCTACAGCACTTACAATATCGGGAAGGGCTTTTATAGTGGAAATAGTATCATCCATCTGGCGACCACCATGGTTAGAGACGATGATAGCATCAGCGCCGTATTTTACTGCTTCTATAGCATCTTCAGGGGTCATAATTCCTTTTAAGATGATAGGTCCTCCCCAAAGTTCTTTGATTTCAGCAATATCTTTCCAGCTAAGGCTAGGGTCGAATTGTTCTTTTGTCCAAGAAGATAGAGAAGAAAGGTCGGATACGTTTTTAGCGTGTCCAGCAATATTGCGGAAAGTCCATCGGCGGTTACCAAAGACATAGCGCAATCCCCAAGGAATTTTAGTAGAAAGGTTCAGCATATTAGGAATGGTGAACTTAGGAGGAGTAGAAAGTCCGTTTTTGATGTCGCGGTGGCGATTACCTAACACTTGTAAATCGACAGTAATCATCAAAGCAGAACATTTAGCTTCTTTAGCACGACGGATAAGGTCCTTCATAAACTCGCGGTCACGCATTACATAAAGCTGAAACCAGAAAGGTTCGACGCCAGCTTCTACTAAATCCTCGATAGAGCAGATAGACATAGTAGATAGGGTGAAGGGGATACCGAATTTTTGGGCAGCTTTAGCCATGTGGATTTCACCGTCAGCCCACATCATTCCCATAAATCCGACAGGAGCCGTCATTGCAGGGAATTTAACTTTCTTGCCAAGGAGTGTACTTTCGAGGGTACGGTTGTCCATATCCACTAAGATACGTTGGCGGAATTTGATAGGGTTGAAGTCTGAAACATTCTGTTTGTAAGTTGCTTCAGTCCAAGAGCCGGTGTCTACATACTCGTAGAACATTTTAGGAACATTGCGTTTGCAAACAACACGCAAGTCCTCAATGTTTGTCATTTTGGATAGATCTCTCATTTTTTAAATAATTAATATTCTTAGTTTTTAAATAAGTCCTTCTTGAATAAGGTTATGCAGGTGTATAATTCCCACATATTCACCTTGTTTAGTTGCTAACAGTTGTGTGATTTTATTTTTTTCCATCAGATGTAAGGCATCAATTGCTAAACAATCGACCTCAATAGTTTTTGGGTTAACGCTCATTATATCTTTAGCGGTAAGCCCTTTGATACTATCCGTTTTACTAAGCATTCGGCGGATATCGCCATCCGTTACTATTCCAACTATCTGATGATTATTGAGCACAGCAGTAACTCCGAGCATTTTTTCAGATATTTCTACAATTACCTTTTTAATATCGGTATCAGGAGAGACCTCAGGTTTTTGGTTATGAGATACAATATCAGACACTTTTAGGTATAAACGTTTTCCTAATGCACCACCAGGATGGTATTTAGCAAAGTCACTACTGCCAAAATGTTTCATTTCCAACAGACAAACTGCTAACGCATCGCCTAATACTAATTGAGCTGTAGTACTAGTAGTAGGGGCTAAATTGTTAGGGCAAGCCTCTTTATCGACGTGGGCATAAAGTACACTATCAGCTTGTTGTGCTAAGACAGAGTTTTTATTAGAGGTAATGGCTATCAACTTGTTATTACCGCGTTTGAGCAAAGGTACTAACACTTTTATTTCGGGGGTGTTACCACTTTTAGAGATGCATATTACTACATCATCTTGCTGTATAATACCCAAATCACCGTGGATTGCATCGGCGGCATGCATAAAGATGGCGGGAGTGCCGGTAGAGTTCATTGTAGCTACTATTTTATTAGCTATAATGGCACTTTTACCTATACCTGTAATCACTACACGACCTTTGGATTGCAATATATATTGTACTGACTTAGTAAAATCGTCGTCGATATAATCAATTAGTTTAGCAATAGCTTGAGCTTCTTCAGTAATAGTTTGTTTGGCAGAGGTAATAATTTCTTCTGAGTTCATTCGTTATAGTTTTTAGTTGTTCGTATATTACATCAGGCTCCCATCGAAAAGGAAAGGTAAGAGATCTTTAATAGATTCAGTTTGAACAATTTCACCTTCTGCTCCCATAAAATAGACAGGGATGAGTTTTTTTTGTTTGGTTTCGTATTCGGAGAGTGATTGGCGGCAAGCTCCACAAGGCGATACCGGATGAGCCGTAGGATCCTGTGCAGACCCAGAGATTGCAATCATTTCGATTTCCTCATCGGGATACTGAGTAGAAGCCTGATATATAGCTACTCTTTCGGCACAAAGACCTGAAGGGTAGGCAGCATTTTCTTGATTAGAACCTATAAAAGTTTGTCCGTTTTTGAGCAAAACAGCAGCACCCACTTTGAATTTAGAGTAAGGAGCATAAGCCTTTTCACGAGTGGTTATAGCTTGTTTCATCAGATTTTGAGCTTTCTCAGGTAGGTCGGTTAAACTATTAAAAACATTATATTTGATATGTAATTGATGTTCCGTTTTCATAAGAAAATGCTTTTATTTTGCAAAGATACGAAGTAATTAGCAAATTAACAAATTTAATAGTTAGAAAAATTGCACTTACTACCGGAACTTACACAGCTTTCATCACAAACTTTTCCCGAAGGAGAGAATCCAGAAGTGGAATATTATACTAAATTACGCAATAGGCAGCTTTGTTGCAAAAGTTGCGTGCAGATTCCATGGATTTATGCAAAAATGAATTTTGAAGTACTCAGTGGACATCAGAAAAACTCTGATAAGGTGTTTTACCCTTTTTGTGAGGGCGTTTGCAAAACGCCCCTACAATTAAAATCAATTGATTATCAAAATTAATTAATTTAGGGAAAGGTGTGATCAGCACGGGCAAAAACTTTGGCAAAGTGTAAAACGAAAAATTTACAAATCAATACTGATAGACTATTAATTAGCAAAATATTATTATCTTTGCGCCGTTTAAATTAGAAAGAGACATTATAAATTGTTATGAAACGCAATTTTTTAGATTATTTATTTATCACTTCCAAAGGAATAGCAATGGGAGCAGCCGATGTAGTACCAGGAGTTTCTGGGGGTACTATAGCCTTTATATCGGGGATTTATGAAGAGCTTGTAGGGTCTATTAGCAAGATTAATTTACAAGCGTTTAAACTTTTGTTCAGCGAAGGCATTGTAGCTTTTTGGAAGCATATTAACGGTAATTTTTTTGTAGCACTCTTAGCGGGAATAGGGGTTAGCATCCTATCGCTTGCCAAAGGAATGAAATGGCTTTTAGAGAATGAACCTATAATGATATGGGCTTTTTTCTTTGGATTGATGATCGCCAGTGTGCTTTTTTTGATAAAAGAAATTAAGTGTTGGAATTTAGCTACAATACTCGTGATGCTCATATCGGGGGGAGTTGCCTATTTTATTACGATTATTCCGCCCTTAGTGAATGGTGGTAACCAGAATTTGATATTTATTTTCTTCTGTGGTGCTTTGGCTATTTGCGCAATGATATTACCAGGAATCTCAGGCGCTTTTATATTGGTGCTGTTAGGTGCTTATCACACAGTTCTTGACGCTTTGAGCTCGTGGAATTTTAAACTCATAGGTATTTTTGGGATAGGAGCAATTACGGGTATTTTGAGTTTTTCTAAGGCGCTGAAATGGTTGTTTGCCAAATATCGCACTCTTACTTTTGCAGGACTGACTGGTTTTATTGTAGGCTCTCTAAACAAAGTATGGCCTTGGAAAGAAGTTTTGAAATGGGATACAGATGCTCAAGGCAATGCTGTAGCTGTGTGGGAAAAGAGCGTATCGCCTTGTGTTTTTAAAGAGATTACTCATAATGAACCACAAATTCTTATTTCAGTACTATTAGGAATAGCAGGCTTTTTGGTGATTTATCTACTTGAGAAATGGAGTAGCAAACGAAGCAAAAAACACTAAACTATGAACAATTTAGCAAGAGGTGACAAAAAACTACTCAACGCTTGGGCGTTCTATGACTGGGCGAACTCAGTATACTCACTTACTATTGTATCCACTATTTTTCCTATTTTTTACGGACTATTATTTCGCACTGCAGGGCTTACCCATATAGCCCTTTTTGGGATGATAATCAAAAGTACATCGGTAATTGCTTTCGTAACCGCTTTGGCTTTTGCTATGGTGGTGGTACTCTCGCCTATTTTGAGTGGTATAGCTGATTATTTAGGCAACAAAAAGACATTTATGCGCTTTTTTTGCTATATGGGAGCTCTTTCAAGTATAGGTTTGTACTGGTTTTCGTTAGAGCATATCTATTTTAGTTTATTCTGTTATTTTTGTGGTGTGTTAGGTTTTTGGGGAAGTATTGTATTCTACAATTCCTATTTACCAGATATCGCTTTGCCGGAACAATATGACGCAGTAAGTGCTAAAGGTTATAGTTTAGGCTATGCGGGGAGTGTGTTGCTATTGATTTTCAATTTGATAATGGTGATGAAGCCTGAATGGATAGGTTTTACTACTACTAATACTGAAACAACACTCACTACAATGCGAATTTCATTTATCACTGTGGGAATATGGTGGATAGGGTTTAGCAGTATCCCTTTTTACTACCTTCCATCACATAAGAAGAATGGAACTAAAGTTACAAAAAATATTCTTTTTAATGGATTTAAGGAATTGCGCAAAGTATGGCAGCAACTCACTACTTCTCCACGATTGAAATGGTATCTCATTGCTTTTTTTGTATATAGTATGGGGGTGCAAACCGTAATGCTGGTAGCTACCTATTTCGGAGAACAAGAAATACAATGGACGAGTGCTGAAGAAAGTACTATAGGACTGATAGTGAGTGTACTTATAATTCAATTAGTGGCTATAGCTGGAGCACGACTCACGGTTATTGCTGTACGCAAATGGGGGAATATTGGGGTGTTGATAGCACTCAATGCTATATGGGTGGGGATTTGCTTACTTTCATATTACGTGTACAAACCGATGCAATTCTACATCATTGCTACTTTAGTAGGACTTGTAATGGGGGGCATACAAACGCTTTCTCGATCTACTTACTCGGCTTATTTACCTGATACTAAAGATACTACTTCTTTCTTTAGTTTTTACGATGTGACTGAAAAAATAGGGATTGTAATAGGAATGGGAATTTATGGACTCATAGACCAATTTACGAATAATATGCGTAATGCGACTGTCTCATTGATTATCTTCTTCGGACTTGGCATAATTTTACTTTTTAAGACAAACAAACAACAGGTAACAAATAATTAGATATGATTTCAAAGTTTAGATTTTTTTTAGAGAAATATGGCTTTGCAGTATCAGCACGATTGGCTGAGAAATTAGGTGTACGCGCTAAAGATGTGCGTATTTTCTTCATTTATGGCACTTTTGCTACTTTAGGGGCTGGTTTTGGTGTTTATCTATTATTGGCTTCTTTGTTGAGAATTAAGGATGTGTTTTTTGTGAAACGGACTTCTGTGTTTGATCTTTAGTGGTAAGAGCCGTACGGGCAGTTTTAAGGGGAGTTGTGGGAGTAATGGGAGCTGTGAGAATAGTGGGAACTGAAAAGAGATTTTGGGATAGAGATTATTAGATGAAAAAGTATTATATTTGCCTCGTATTTTAATTGGTTCTATATAACTAAATATATAATGATAAGAAAAGATTTTATGAAATACAATTTATTACTATTGAGTGCTTCTTTATTGTTAAGTGCTTGTAATGAACAAACTACTTATACTTCTACCACTGATATTCCCGTAGAAGGGGAAATGGTAGCCCAACTTACTTCACCTCCTTTCGTACCAGCGCCAGTAGGCAATCGGAAGGCTACAAAACTGAGTGTTACACTTGAAATCATAGAAAAAGAAGGTGAATTGGCAGATGGTACTAAGTACCTTTTTTGGACATTTGGCGGTACAGTGCCAGGGAGTTTTATTCGAGCTCGTGTAGGTGATGAAGTATCGTTTACACTTAAAAATCACCCAGATAACAAATTGGCACACAATATCGACCTTCACGCTGTAACGGGAACAGGTGGAGGTGCTGATGCGTCGTTGGTAGCCCCAGGACAGCAACGCACCTTCACTTTTAAATGTTTGAACCCAGGGCTTTTTGTATATCATTGTGCTCAAGCGCCCGTGCCTTTGCATATCGCTAATGGGATGTATGGACTTATATTAGTAGAGCCCGAAGGCGGTCTGCCCCCAGTAGATATGGAATACTATGTGATGCAAGGCGATTTCTATACCGAAGGAGACTATGGAACCCAAGGATTACAAGTCTTCAGCCAAGAGAAAGCCCTTGCAGAGAAGCCTGATTATGTGCTTTTCAACGGGAAAGTAGGCGCTATTGCAGGCGATAAAGCCCTCACGGTGAATGCAGGTGAAACGGTACGCCTTTTTGTAGGGAATGGAGGTCCTAACCTCATCTCTTCTTTCCACGTGATAGGAGAAATCTTTGACCGAGTGCAGGTAGAAGGAGGCAAGCTCGTAAACGAAAATGTACAGACGACAGTTATTCCTGCGGGAGGGGCAGCTATAGTAGAATTCAAAGTAGAAGTGCCCGGTTCATATACGCTAGTAGACCACGCTATTTTCCGCGCTTTCAACAAAGGTGCATTAGGGCAACTCATCGCTCAAGGGAGAGAAAATCCAGTTATCTACGGCAAGCAAGAGGCAGTGCCTTATCAGGTGACAGGTGTCAGGGAGCAGGTGTCAGGAGATAGGGGACAGGAGTCAGGGAATAAGACTTTGGCACAACAGATGGAAGATGGGAAGAAAGTGTATCAGCGTACTTGTGTGGCTTGTCATCAGGCACAAGGGCAAGGGTTGGAAGGAGCTTTTCCGCCTTTGGCAAAAGCCGACTACCTGAATGCTGATGTAGACAGAGCAATAGAGACTGTATTGAAAGGGCATACGGGAGGGATTACTGTGAATGGCAAACAGTACAACAGTATGATGCCTCCTCAACCACTTACCCCTGAGCAAATAGCCGATGTGCTCACCTACGTATATCACAACTGGGAGAACAATAAAACCGTAGTAAGCCCTGAAAGAGTGAAGAAAGTAAGAGAAAAACGTTAACTGGGTGATAATGATGAAAAAATACCTTATTAACATAATAACTTTATGCTTTTGTGGATGGCTCTTAGGACAAACTTCTACTCCTATGGTAACGATAAAAGGAGGAAGCTATGTGCCTTTGTATGGAGTGAAAGGGGAGGATAAAGCGACAAAGCCCGTAAACGTAAAGAGCTTTCAGCTAGATATATATCCAGTGACCAATGCACAATACAAAGCTTTTTTGGAGAAACACCCCGAGTGGCGGCGCTCTCAAGTGAAGGGAATCTTTGCGCAGAAGAGTTATCTTTCGCACTGGAAGAGCGACTTAGAATTTAGTCCGCTGGAAGCACAAGCCCCAGTAACCCACATTTCGTGGTTTGCTGCCAAGAAATATTGTGAGTGTGAAGGAAAGCGGCTTCCTACCACTGACGAGTGGGAGTACGTAGCCCAAGCCGATGCCCAAAGTATAGATGCACGGAAGAAGAAACATTATCAAGAGTATATAGTGCGAAGCATGCAAACGCCCAAGACCTACCTACAGAAAGTGGGGAGCACGCCCAAGAACTATTGGGGCGTATATGATATGCACGGCTTGGTATGGGAATGGGTGTCGGACTTCAACAGTGTGCTACTCTCGGGCGACTCACGCAAAGACAAGCAAGGAGATGATGCTCTTTTTTGTGGTGGGAGTGCGCTCAATGCTTCCGACCTTACTAACTATGGAGCTTTTATGCGGTATGCCCTGAGAGGGACTCTTAAAGCGAACTATACGATGCTGAATATGGGGTTTAGATGCGCTTTATAAATTACGAGTTACGAATGACGAGGGACGAATGACGAGGGACGAATGACGAGGGACGAATGACGAGGGACGAATGACGAGG
>ERZ773010.2367-NODE-2367-length-11163-cov-2.926539_pt1 | contig 11163 bp, 13 predicted proteins | sample MGYA00580842_ERZ773010 | MGnify/ENA primary metagenome ERZ773010 (study PRJEB29015, sample SAMEA2737982) | human oral metagenome | biome: human oral; feature: human-associated habitat; material: dental | place: China | collected 2107 ...
ATTTTCAAAAAAAATATTCTATATATTTTTTTCGAAAGAAAACATTGTTTCATAAAAACATAATATACAGTCTTTTATAAAAACAATAATAAGCCTATAAAAAACGTCCTATCGTTTTCACTAAAACGTCCTATCGTTTTTACTAAAACGTCCTATCGTTTTCACCAAAACGTCCTATCGTTTTTTGAGCATATATATATTATTGTATATAGAAAGGCGTTTCGGGCGAAAAATATTACCTTTGCAGCCGATTAACAACCAATAGTCATCGAAAACATGATTCTTATAGCCGACAGCGGTTCGACCAAATGCCATTGGGCGTCGATAGACGACGAAAACGATATAAGGATATCGACCGACGGCATAAACCCTTTTCATTGCGATAGACACACTATCGAAAGTATCGTCGATAGCCAACTCATCGACCGCATACCGCAACACAAGATAACTGAAATACACTTCTTCGGTGCGGGCTGCCGCGACGACAAAACGACAATAATAGCCGATATCCTCCGCCATCGCTTCCCGCAGGCAACCATCGAAGTAACGAACGACCTCAAAGGAGCAGCCATAGCGTTGTTTGGCAACAACCGCGGGATAGCCTGTATTCTTGGCACAGGGTCGGTGGCTTGCCTATACGACGGCAAGGAAATAGTACGTAGTATCGACCCACTCGGCTATATCTTGGGCGACGAAGGAAGCGGCGCCGTACTCGGACGTAAGTTGCTGGGCGACTGCTTCAAAAACAGACTACCGCAGCACCTAAAAGAGAAATTTTCCGAACGATACCCTACCCTGACCGCTTCCGAACTAATCGAGAGAGTCTACCGTAAGCCATTACCTAATAGATTCTTGGCAAGTTTCGCCCCGTTCCTTAGCGAAAATATCGAGGAGAGCTATGCCTACAACCTCATTTTCGACTCATTTACAGAGTTTTTCGAACGTAATATAGCCTGCTTCGACAGATGGGACGATTACGAAACATCGTTTTGCGGCTCGGTAGCATATCACTTTGCGGACGTCCTCGAGGTAGCAGCAGCCGAATTTGGTATCAGGCTCGGGCAAATAGTGCAGTCGCCAATAGACAATCTGGCTTTGTATTTCAAAAAATATCGGGAGAGTAGAGGGTGACGACAATCAAAGACTTCGGTAAAATATTTCGTTCGAACCCCACGCTGCAAGAGCTGTGCCGACGCGTAACAGAGGGAGGTCGCAGGCGACATATCGCTCTCGACGGACTTAACGCCTCAGCCGTTTCGTTGGCTACGGCAGCTCTTTTCGACGAAAAATGCTGTAACAACATACTTGTAATAGCCGACGATGCCGACAAAGCCGGCTACCTATACTTCGACCTTACGCAGCTCATCGGCAGCGACCGAGTGGCGTTTTTCCCCGCACTATACAAGCATATACACAAAAGCGGCGCCACCATAGCCGAAAACGGCATACTCCGTACCGATAGCCTCAACAAGATTTCCGACGGGAAACCCTGTATAATAGTATCTTACCCCGATGCTATCAGCGAGAAAGTAGTAGCCGCCGACCGCTTTGCCTCGGCACGAATCGCCCTTACCAAAGGGCAAGAATATGCTATGAGTACCCTACTCGACGACCTCCGCAACTCAGGTTTCGACGAAGTCGACTTCGTCTACGAGGTAGGGCAATACTCGCAGCGAGGCAGTATCGTAGATGTATTTTCGTATTCCAACGAATTGCCCTATCGTATCGACTTCTTCGGCGACACCGTCGAATCGATACGGACGTTCGATATAGAGAGGCAACTATCGATAGAAGAAGTAGACCGCCTCGCCGTCGTAGCAGCTACCGACAGCGAAGAGCAGGGCAAGGTATCGCTATTGGAATTCGTCGCCCCCGATACGCTCATAGTAGCAAACGATATCGATTATTGCATAAAACGGATAGACCAGATATACTCGCAGGCTCTGGTAAAAGCTAATGAGCAGCGGCAGACAAGCGATTTGTACTCGTCGCTAATAGATGGCGAGGGTTTTCGGCAGCAGCTCGAGGAGTTCTTTACGGTCGAAGTACTCAGAAACTACTACAAAGCCGATACGTTGGGCTTTGCTACTTTGCTACAACCAAATTTCAATAAGAATTTCGACCTTATATCGAAAAACATAAAGCAATACCTCGCCGACGGCTACCGCATATACATAGCCTCCGACAGCAAGAAGCAGATAGACCGTATCACCTCTATTTTCGACGACCGAGGCGACGATATTTCGTTCGAGGCTGTAGATAAAACACTGCACGAGGGTTTTGTAGACAACGACCTTAAGGTATGTTTCTTCACCGACCACCAGATATTCGACCGCTTTCATCGGTTTTCGCTTAAGTCCGATACTGCTCGTCGCGGCAAGGCAGCAATGCTCATAAAAGAACTCAACAGCCTCAAGCCGGGCGACTTTGTAGTCCACCACGACCACGGCGTAGGACAATTCGCCGGTCTGCTGACGACCAATATCAACGGCAAACCCCAAGAGGTAATAAAGCTCATATACAAAGGCGGCGATATCATATTTGTAAACATATCGTCGCTGCATAAGATATCGAAATATCGGGGTAAAGAGGGTGTCGACCCCATGCTGTCGAAGCTCGGCACCGCCTCAAAGAACGTACAAAAACCAAGGTAAAAGATATAGCCCGCGACCTGATAAGACTATACGCAAAACGTCTCGAACAGAAAGGGTTCTGCTTCTCGCCCGATAGCTATATGCAGACCGAACTCGAAGCGTCGTTTACTTACGAAGATACTCCCGACCAGTCGCGTGCTACGGCAGATATAAAAAACGATATGCAGAGTCATAAACCGATGGACAGACTCGTCTGCGGCGACGTCGGTTTCGGCAAGACCGAAGTAGCGATACGAGCCGCTTTCAAAGCCGTAGCAGACGGTAAACAAGTAGCGGTGCTCGTACCTACGACGATACTCGCTTTCCAACATTATAAGACTTTTTCCGAAAGATTAAAAAATTATCCCGTAAGAATCGAGTACCTGAGCCGTGCCAAAACCGCCAAGCAGACTAAAGAGATAATATCCGACATCAAAGAGGGAAAGATAGATATCGTAATCGGCACTCACAAAATAGCAAACCGAGAGGTCGTTTTCAAAGATTTGGGATTGCTCGTCATCGACGAAGAGCAGAAGTTTGGCGTAGCTATCAAAGAGCGTCTCAAAGAATTCAAAGCCAATGTCGATACTCTCACCCTGACGGCGACGCCTATCCCGCGCACACTTCAGTTTTCTCTGATGGGGGCTCGCGATCTATCGATAATAAACACTCCTCCGCCCAATAGATATCCCGTCGTTACCGAGCTTATCGAATTTGACGAAGAGACTATCGGCGAGGCAATACGATTCGAGATGCAACGCAACGGGCAGATATTTTTCGTCAACGACAAGATACAAAATATCTATCTGCTCGAGAAAAAACTGAAAAAGATAGTCCCCGAAGCACGAATAGCAGTAGCACACGGGCAAATGCCATCGGCTCAGTTGGAAGAGACCGTAATAGACTTCATCGACTACCAATACGACATACTTCTGGCAACGACCGTAATCGAGAGCGGTATCGATATGCCAAATGTTAATACCATCTTTGTAAACAACGCCAATCACTTCGGACTCAGCGACCTCCACCAGCTACGCGGACGAGTGGGACGCAGCAACAGGAAAGCATATTGCTACCTGATAACGCCCACATTCAAAGATATATCCGAAGATGCACGCCGTCGCTTGCAAGCGATATCTACATTCTCCGACTTGGGAAGCGGGTTCAATATCGCTATGCAAGACCTCGATATTCGAGGAGCCGGCAATATGCTCGGTGCCGAGCAGAGCGGATTTATCGCCGAACTCGGCTATGAGACGTACCAAAAGATTCTTGCCGAGGCTGTGCAAGAGCTTCACCGCGACGAATTTGCCGATATCGTCGACGAGCAACAACGACTACAAAAGGCACGTTTCGTCGACGATTGTACTTTCGAGAGCGACTTCGAACTGATGTTCCCCAATAGCTATATCTCGAGTACGTCGGAGCGAATATCGCTATACCGTGAGCTCGATTCGATTACGGAGCAGACGACATTGGACGCATTCAAAGCACGTCTTATCGACCGATTTGGCGCCATACCGCAAGAAGCCGAAGAGCTTATGAAGGTATTGCCTGTACGCTGGCTCGCTATCGAGCTCGGTATCGAACGCCTCATAGTACGTCGCGGCAAAATGACACTATACCTCGTATCTCGCCCCGACTCCGAATACTACAAGTCAGACACTTTCGGTAAGATTATCGGCTATATCGGCCGCTTTCCACGCAATTGCCGTATAGGAGAGACGAGCGGCAAACGGTTCGTATCCGTCGAACCCGTCAATAGCATCGACACGGTTCTGTACATACTAAATAAGATAAACGATATCGAACCTTAGGTTTTTTTCGTCTCAATAGACCACTATTCTCAAAAGATTTTTGTAACTTTGCAGACGTTAACCCGATAGTATTAATAGGGTATCAATTAGATATTTAACTATAAATTCAATTATATATATGAAACCTTCACACATTGAACACATCGGAATTGCGGTCAAAAGCCTTGACGAGACCATTCCTTATTACGAAAAACTTTTGGGTCAGAAGTGTTACTCTATCGAAGAGGTGGCAGACCAAAAGGTGAAAACGGCATTTTTCAAAGTAGGCGATACTAAAATCGAACTCTTGGAGCCGACCTCCGAAGATTCGCCGATAGCAAAATATCTGGAAAAGAATCCTCACGGAGGTGTTCATCACGTTGCTTTCTGTGTCGATAGCGTTCAGCAAGCTCTCGACGACGCTTCGGCAATGGGTATCCAACTCATCGACAAAGCTCCCAGACGTGGAGCCGAAGGACTCAATATCGGCTTCTTACATCCTAAGTCGACACACGGCGTTCTTACCGAACTCTGCGAAGTACCAAAGAAATAAATCGAAAAAAAATAATTGACAAAAAAAATACAGATTGTTATGATGACATTCGAAAATCAAAAAAAGATCAAAAAACTTGTTGATATGCGTGCCAAAGCCCGCCTTGGTGGCGGACAAAAGAGAATCGACTCTCAACACGCAAAAGGTAAATATACTGCTCGCGAGCGTATAGAAATGCTACTCGACCCGGGGTCATTCGAAGAGATGGATATGTTCAAGACCCACCGCTGTGTAAACTTCGGTATGGAAAAAGAGGTATACCTCGGCGACGGCGTTGCAGTAGGCTTCGGTACCATCGAAGGACGTATGGTATGTGTTTTTGCACAAGACTTTACCGTTATCGGCGGTTCGCTGTCGGAGACAATGTCCGAAAAAATATGCAAAGTGATGGACTATGCTATGAAGATAGGTTGCCCCATCATCGGTATCAACGACTCGGGTGGAGCACGTATCCAAGAGGGTTCTAACGCTCTGGCAGGCTACGCAGAAATATTCGAACGCAATATTCTCGCCTCGGGTGTAGTACCTCAGATTTCACTTATATTCGGACCTTGTGCCGGTGGAGCCGTATATTCGCCTGCTCTGACCGACTTTATTATGATGACCGAACAAAACTCGTATATGTTTATCACCGGACCGAAAGTAGTAAAATCGGTTACCGGCGAAGACGTTACCACAGAGGCTTTGGGCGGTGCCGGTATGCACTCACGCAAATCGGGTGTGGCTCACTTCAAATCGGCTTCCGAAGAAGAGTGTCTGCAGCTCACACGTCAGCTAATATCTTATATTCCACAGAATAATATGGAGTCGGTGCCTACCGTAACCTGCAACGACCCCATCAACCGTACAGACGACGTACTCAACGAAATAGTACCCGACAATCCGAACAAACCTTACGATATGAAGGATATTATCCGTTCTATCGTCGACAACGGTGAGTTTCTGGAAGTTCAGCCGCTTTACGCACAAAACATCATCTGCTGTTTCGCCCGCTTCAACGGCGTTTCGACAGGTATCATAGCCAACCAGCCAAAATTCCTTGCAGGGGTACTCGACTGCGATAGTTCACGCAAGGCTGCACGCTTTGTTCGTTTCTGCGATGCATTCAATATTCCTATTCTCACTTTGGTAGACGTACCCGGTTTCTTACCCGGCACGGGACAAGAGTATAGCGGTATCATCGTTCACGGAGCAAAACTTATGTTTGCTTACGGCGAAGCCACCGTACCAAAGGTTACCGTTACCATACGTAAGTCGTACGGCGGAGCACACATCGTAATGAGCTGTAAACAACTCAGAGGCGATATCAACTACGCTTGGCCTAACGCCGAAATAGCCGTTATGGGAGCAAGCGGTGCCGTGGAAGTGCTCGAAGGCAAGAATATAGCCGCTATCGAAGATGCAGACGAAAAAGCAAAATATATCTTCGACAAAGAGTCGGAATACAAAGAAAAATTTGCTAATCCGTATCAGGCTGCTTCACGCGGTTATATCGACGACGTTATCGAGCCTCGCAATACTCGTTTCCGTATTATTCGTGCATTCCAATCGTTGCAGAACAAGAAGGTTACCAATCCGTTGAAAAAGCACGATAACATACCTTTATAATTCATCATTCCAAAAACCAAATAAAAAAAGGAAAAGAATATGAGTAATAATATGCCTAATGAAGTGGTAGCAATAGCAATGGCTCTGAGCCTCTATTTCAGCGACTCTATCCACGACAACGAAAGCAATGTGCTTACAATCAAGCGTTACAACTCTCCTTGGAGTGATAAAATTTATCAAGTAATAAACAAAATAAACCTATAAAAATGACACAATTCAAATTTGATATCAACGGAAGTAAATACGAAGTCGAAATAAAATCTATCGACGGCAGCATAGCAGAAGTAGATGTAAACGGCAATCTCTATCAGGTAAATATCGAAGGAGACGGGCAAATATCGGCTCCTGTGGCACGTCCGGCAGCAAAACCGACTGCTACACCGACACCTGCCGCCGCTACCACTCCTGCCGCCAAACCCGCAGCAACTCCTACGGCAGCTCCTGCCGAGGCAGTGGGCAAAGGCTCCAAGACTATCAAGGCACCACTGCCGGGCAGCGTGCTCAAAGTATTGGTAGAGCCGGGAACAGCCTTCAAAGAAGGCGACGTGCTGATGGTAATGGAAAGTATGAAGATGGAAAACAACATCACTGCAGAATGTTCGGGTACTATCACCAAAGTGGTAGCTCCCGTAGGTACATCGGTATTGCAAGACGACGTACTTTTCGAACACAATTGATTTTAGTTCAAAACACACGAAAAAGCGAGGAACTGTAGCATTTACGGTTCTTCGCTTTGTGTTATAGCAACATTATTACGGAGGCTCTTAAGCCACTATTATTCAATTGCCTATTTATCGAATTGTTTAAATGCGTATGACTCCCACGCAAGTGAAAAAAGAGACAAGAAGTTAACTAAACAGCGGTACTATTCCGCTGACGTTAGAAACTACTTGTCTTTGTAATGATTTAGAAATTGTGATATAAGAACTTTTTTCTTCTTCTAGCACCACATAGACAATTCGGTCTTTTTTAGTGAGTTTTCGACTATAAGCTGTTCCTCCTTTTCCCTTCAATTGCTCCATACTTAATCCTTCTGTTGGGTGATTCGCACGGTTCATCAATAATTTGCTCTAATCTACTTTTTACTGAGGAAGATGCCGTTTTTTTTAATGAGTTCGAACTCCTTTTGAACTCTTTTTGAAATTTCAATCTCGTATAAAGATTTCTTTTCTATTCCCATAGTTTTCCAGGAATTAGCTTAATTGTTTCCCCCTTTTTGTGTTCATTAAGAGCTTCTATAATCTTGTCCCCTATCTCATCTGAATAAGTTTTTATCTTTTTGTTTTCAAAAATACATACTTTTAAAATCATAGCCTCCATGTAATTATTGATACTCCTCAGTGGCAAACCACTCCGCCCAAATACCTCGTATGAACGATGGAACGTTTAACTCGTAATTGAATACAAGCTAAATACGGGTTTTCTTTTTCAGTTCGAAGTCACGTCCGAGATAGTTGTTGCGGACAGTCTCGTTATCTGCCAGTTGCTCCGGTGTACCCTGGAATAATATCTTACCTTCGAAAAGCAGATAAGCCCTGTCGGTAATAGCAAGCGTCTCATCTACATTGTGGTCTGTAATAAGGATACCTATATTCTTGTCTTTCAGACTCCACACAATATCCTGAATGTCCTGAACGGCTATCGGGTCTACACCGGCAAAAGGTTCGTCGAGCATAATGAAGTCGGGCTCAATAGCCAGACAACGAGCGATCTCGGTGCGTCGGCGTTCGCCACCCGACAAGCGGTCGCCTATGTTTTTGCGAACGTGTTCCAAGTGAAACTCTGTAATGAGGCTTTCGAGCTTATCGCGCTGCTTCTGCCTCGAGAATTTGGTCATCTCCAACACGCCTCTTATATTGTCTTCTACCGAAAGTTTGCGAAATACCGACGGCTCCTGTGCAAGATAACCTATCCCCGATTGAGCACGACGATACACCGGATAATCGGTTATATCCAAGTCGTTGAGGAATATCTTGCCCGAGTTTGGCGTAACGAGCCCCGTTGTCATATAGAACGTTGTAGTCTTACCCGCTCCGTTCGGACCGAGCAACCCCACTATCTCGCCCTGACGTACCTCGATAGAAACGTCGTTTACTACCGTGCGTTTACCGTAGGTTTTAAACAGACGCTCGGTACGAAGTATTTTCCCTTGATTATTGTCGTCAGACATCGATTGTTATGTTGTATTTTTATTTTTAATTATTAAAAATCAATGCTTTATATCATTCGATTCATGCTTATATTTAAATATCAAAGCAAAAGCGACCGCCACTACCAGAGCGAATCCCGCAAAGACGAACCACGACGTTTGCCAGCCTGCTACTTTTGCCAAAGCGTCTGTTTGCGAATAAACGAAATGATTTACAATAGCTTGAGCAGCAAACATACCGATAGTCGCCCCCAGTCCGTTGGTCATCATCATAAACAGTCCTTGTGAACTCGAACGAATCGATTTGTCGGTCTCTCGCTCCACGAAGAGCGAACCCGATATATTGAAGAAGTCGAACGCTATGCCATAGACTATCATCGACAGCACAAAAGCCCATACTCCACTGCCGGGGTTGCCCACCCCGAAGAGCCCGAACCGAAATACCCAAGCTACCATCGACATCAGCATCACCTTTTTTATGCCGAATCGGCGGAGGAAAAACGGAATGAGCAGAATACAAAACGTTTCACTCATCTGCGACAACGAGATGAGTGCATTGGCATTGTTGGCTCCGAACGTATCTGCAAACTCGGGTATACTGCCGAAGCTGCGTATAAAATCGTTGGCATAGCCGTTGGTTATCTGCAGCAAAGCTCCCAGCAACATAGAGAAGATGAAGAATATAGCCATCTTCTTATGTCTGAACAGTACAAAGGCATTCAGCCCCAGAGCTTCTGCAAGCGATTTGCGGACTTTGCTCTTATCTGTCTCACATCGCGGCAATGTAAAGGCATACACGGCTAAAACGATACCTAAAACTGCCGATACCACAAACTGTATTGGAGTGTTTTGGAACGCCTCGCCGTCTGTCTTTGCAAAATTGACAAACAACATAGAGCAGATAAAACCTATTGTACCGAATATACGTATCGGCGGGAAGTGTTTGACCGTATCCAGATTCACTTTGCCGAGCGAGGTATATGCTACCGAGTTCGACAGAGCAATGGTGGGCATATAGAAAGCCACACTAAGAGTATATAGCGTAAACAGTGGAGCAAAAGCCACCTCTGCCCCACTCTGCAAGCAGTAAAACCCTGCGGCAAACATAAAAGCTGCTGCCAGTCCGTGGCATATACCGAGCAGTTTCTGTGCCTCTATCCAGCGGTCGGCAACTATGCCCATAAGAGCGGGCATAAATAGCGACACCAGCCCCTGCATTGCATAGAACGTACCGATATTGCTACGCATAGCCTCGAACCCGCCCAAATATGCTCCCATAGAGGTGAGGTATGCTCCCCAGACTGCATATTGCAGGAAGTTCATAACGATAAGTCTTATCTTCATATTCAGTGTGTTATATTAAAAAAACGTAATGTCAGAACGGAAAATTTGGTGGAATGTTTGTCGCCTCGCCCGTTGTTCCGTCTTCTAGGCGTCGGTTTATCTCGTCGCGTATCTTTGCTGCCTCTTCGTAAGCCTCGTCTTCTACGGCTATACGAAGCTCTTCGTATAGCTCTGCCAGCGACATATCTTGCGTAGGTATCTTATTTACTAAAAACTCATTGGGATTAGCGACGAGATTTTGGAAAAATTGTTCGACTATATATTTCTCTACATATATAGGTGCCCCTGTTTCTATGGCAAGAGCCAAAGCATCTGATATACGGGTAGTTATCTCTTGTTTGTTGCTGTCTTGTATCAGTACTATTTTTGAGAAAATAACGTGCTCTTTGGCTCCGAATATTATTATCTCGCGTAGGTCTATCTTGTACATTTTGAAAATGTCGTTCATAACACTGTATGGCATAGGACGTTTGAATATTTTGTTGTTGAGAGCCGCCGCTATAAAATCGGCTTCGAACATACCCAAAACGACCTTCATCACACGATTACCGTTAGTTTCGCCAAGCTCTATGACACGGTAATTGTTGTTGTTTTGCGAAGTATAAATACTTTTTACGTATACTTGAATCAATTCTTTGTCTTGTTCCATACATTAAATTTTATTGTAGACTACAATATTGATATATAGGTTTTTAAAAAAGTTGCGGCTACAAGGTATGCAACCGCAACTTATAAGAGGGTTCCATAATTATTTCTGGTTCAACATCTCCACAGCAATATCGAATATCGTCGTATCGTCCAATGTTACCAATCCGCCATCGGGACCGGCTTCCAGATGAACGCCTATGGCACCTCCATCTTTAAAGTTCTGTCCGCCGAAATAATTACGAACTGTTTCTACATCAAGAGAAAGTTTATCGGCGATCTCCTGCATCGCTCCGTTTGGCAGACTATCTTTCAGTCTACGCAATTCATTGAAACTTATTACTTTACTCATATTACAATATTATTATGACTATTATTTTTAATCTAAGTGCTAATTTAATACCTTTTTTTCGCAAGTTTTCTATACACTCCGCT
>ERZ773010.2377-NODE-2377-length-11133-cov-5.406481_pt1 | contig 11133 bp, 3 predicted proteins | sample MGYA00580842_ERZ773010 | MGnify/ENA primary metagenome ERZ773010 (study PRJEB29015, sample SAMEA2737982) | human oral metagenome | biome: human oral; feature: human-associated habitat; material: dental | place: China | collected 2107 ...
AAGTTTTTCCTTAATCACAGCACCGGAATCACCACCGTACTTCATGCCGTCATCTTTGGTTGCCACTTGATGAGGTGTACCATTTTCATCTATGTATTTCATACGAGTGATTTCATTACCGTTAAGATCTTCATCGCCTTTTTCAGCAGTGATATCCGCATTGCGACCGTCTTTACCGGCTAAGCCGATATGACCGACACCGTCCTTACCGGACATGGAAACCGCATCCTTGCCATTTTTACCGGAAACACCTACCTTGCCATCTGTACCGTCAGCACTATTAGGACCGGTAATGGTTACACCATCAGGGCCGGATTTGCCGACTTTTACCTTATCAGCATTCACTGTGCCACCATTAACCGTATTCGCAGTTACGCTGTCAGCCTTGATGTCTTTCGCCATCTTGATAGTGATATTACCATTATTATCGGCTACTGTTTTGATATTTTCACCGGAGTATTTATCATCCGCTTCCGTACCTTCACCTTTAATAGTAACCTTTTGACCTAAATCACGGTGGAACTCGCCTGTATTACCTGCAAAATCCATGCCTTTCTTCGTGATTTCATCACCCATATTGGTAATCTTTTGATTTAAAGAGTCATGAGATGCTTTTAATTGATCTTCCGTGGCAGCTCGGCCGCTAACGATATTAGCAGGATCAAATGTTTTATTTTCCAATCCGGTAACATAGCCGTCTTTACCGTCCACAGCGATTTTACCTGCATCAATCTTACCGTCTTTACCGTCAATTGTTACCTTATCTCCGGCCTTAATGATACCCTTTTCACCATCGATTGCCACTTTACCTGCAGTAATATTACCTTTATTGCCATCGATTGTAACCTTATCGCCGGCCTTGATCGTACCTGTAGTACCATCAAGCGCGATTTGTTTCGTAGGATCTGAACCCAATGTCACTTGATCTTTAAGACCAACTTCATAATTCGTGGAACCATTAGGATTAGTAGTTGGTGTAACAGTGATATTGTTGCCGGCAGTTACTGTAGTAGTCGCTGCATCAGTCGCTTTTTTCAACTGATTAACATTGACTGCATCATTAGGATCAGTACCCTCAGCTACATTGGTAATCTTTTTACCGCCGTTATTGAGACCATCTTTAGTGAGGCTCACCGAATTGTTACCAGCCGGAGTTGTTTCAGTAATGGTCATACCGTCACCGTTGATAACAGTATTAACATTACCATTTTTGAAAGTTGCAGATTTCAAACCTTGCAAATCTTTCGCCAAGCGTAATTTCAATGTATCGTTACCATCAGAAACAACACCGATATTATCTTCATCGGTCAATAGATTTTCATCAGTGATACCGCCCTTAACATTGACTTGCGAGTTAAGTTTCTTCTTGATAACAGTACCAGAATCACCACCGTACATCATACCATCATCTTTGGTTGCCACTTCATGAGGGGTACCATTTTCATCGGTGTATTTAATACGAGTGATTTCATTGCCGTCAAGATCAGGAGTGCCTTTATCAACTGTCATATCAGCATTACGGCCATCCTTGCCATTCAAGCCGATGTGACCGATACCGTCTTTACCGGACATAGATACCGCATCGTTACCGTCTTTACCGGAAATACCTACCTTACCGTCTGTACCGTTTGCTCCGTCAGGGCCTGTAAGGGTAACGCCATCTTTGGCATCTTTACCTTTTTTATTGACCTTAATGGAATCAGCTAGGAGACTTCTATTCATCTTCACGTTAATAGTAGTATTACCATCATTATCTTGGGTGATGAAAGTCTTGATATTTTCACCGCTGTAATCGTTATCGGCTGCGGTGCCTTCACCTTTCACAAGCACAGTGGAGCCTAATTTATTAGTTTTCATACCGCCCACATTGGCATCAAACTTAAGACCCATAGCCGTTTGAGTCGCTATAGCATCTTTCACTTGATCTTCTGTGGCAGCACGACCGGATACAATTTTATCCGGATTCCAAGTCTTATTGTCTAAACCCGTTACATAATTACCGGTTTCATTGTCTCCGCCTGCATTAGTCACTGTTTGGCCGCCCATAACAGCATCGCCTGCTTTCACAGTCTTAGCTGCAGTTACGGAGTCGAGATTCTTAAGGTCTTTTGCCAATTGAAGTTCTAATTTGTCTGTACCGTTCGCCTTTACGTTGATGTTGCCGGACGCACTTGCAAAATTATCAGAATCCGCCTGTGTCACACCTTCACCTTGTACCTTTACCAAGGTATTTAATTTGTGTTTATTAACGGTGTTTTCATTGTTACCTGTGAATTGCAAACCATCATCCAAGGTTGCTACGTCGTGTTTCACTCCGTTTTCTTCAAGAACGAGACGAGTAATACCGGTACCATCTACAGCCGGTTTCGCATCGCCGCTCTTCATAGTAAGACCGTTTGCACCATTTGCACCGTTAAGATCGATGGAACCGTCTTTACCGTTGATAGCAACAGCAGAACCATCTTTACCCTTGACTCCGATGGAACCATCTTTACCTGTTGGACCTTCCTTACCGATTGCTAGATTATCATTTAACTTCAAATCATAAGTAGCTTGACCATTATTGTCAGTCTTAGCGATAAGCAAGTTTCCGTCAGTTTTATTTTCTTCTCCATCCACCTTCACAATGGTATGTTTGCCGGCTAATTCTTTTACTTCATTCAATTGACCACCGTTAACTGCATCTTTGGAGTTAGGGGCTACGTTGCCGTCGGCAACATTCGTAATAGGCGTATTATTGGCATTGATACCATTCGGAGTAATAAAGCTCTTTCCACCAATGGTCAATCCATTATTATTGATTACCGTAGTACCTGTTGTTACGCTCTCTACATTTAGATCTTTAGCTAATTTGACATTTAATGTATCTGTACCATTAGATACCACACCGATGTTGTTGTCACTCAATTTAGACTCATCTGTCACGCCACCGACAATATTAGTTTGAGTACCTAGTTTTTGGGTAAACTTATTATCCGGAGCCGCAGCAGCTTTTACATCACCTGCATAAACTACGCCCTTATCTATTTCCGTAGTCATCGCATATAATTGGCTACCATTAATAGCATCAGTCGATGTAGCAGAAATACGACCGGCCGCCACATTAGTGATGGTCCGTTCTGCACCCGCCTTGCCTACACTCACCGTGGAAGTCGGATTTACACCGGCAAAATTATGAGCTTCTCCATTAATCGTTGCGGATTGTGTCGCCACTGCTGCCGCTGTTTCAGAACCATTGCCGATAGCTACGGCATTTTCATTTGCTACTTTTGTATTGTTACCGAGAGCTACACCATTCTTTCCTGTTACGGATGCAGTGCTCCCTAGAATCATGGCCCCATCAGCAGAAGCTGTGGAATTATTACCTACCGCATACGCATTATCCGTTGTGATGGTATTCTTATTACCGAAAGCGCCTGCCGTATTACCTTTAACCGTACCGGCAGTAACCTTTTTAATCTTATCGCCATTAGTTTCTGTGGTTTCCGTAATAGTCGCGGAACCAATCGTATTACCATCACCAATAGCATAGGAATTGCTTCCATACACTTTATTTTCTACACCGAGAGCAGCAGATTTAGTACCGGATGTAGCGCCATCGGTCATATCGAAACCGACTGTATTCGTATCACCAATGGATATGGCTTTGTCACCATACGCACCTACCTGGCTACCTACGGCAAGAGAATTTTTACCCCAGCTTCGTGCCATGACACCGATACCTGTACTGGCAACGCCTTTTGTCAATGAGTTAACACCGATTGCCGTGGAACCCGTACCAAGAGACTGCGTCATCATACCGATAGCCATACTGCCATGACCGATAGAAGCGGTATTTACATACTTTTTACTATCATTAAGTGCACCAGATCCCAATGTAGTTCCAGGGTATAGAGCGGCTAGTTCACGATTAAAGTTTTTTTGTGTACCAGCAACCGCCATATCAGGCACTACTGTATTCAAATCAGGCTTCGCCGTTTCAATATCATCCCCACCGATGGCAATAGAGGAATGACCAATAGCTCTTACATCTCCACCGATACCTATAGATTGAGTGCCATACACCTTTGCCATACTACCGATAGCCGTGCCTTGAGAGTATTCAGGATGATCATCAGGATTGGTAACGCTCTTTCTAATGATGCTGGCTTCCGCTCCGGAACCAATAACTACATCACCACGAGAGCCGTAAGAATGAGCTTCCGCCCCCATGACAACTGCACCAGATCCTTCTTGATTATGGTATTTGGATACCGAGCTTGTAGCTTGACGACCAATAGTAATATCGCCATTTTCCATTGCATGTGCTACATTACCAATAGCAATTGTGCTTGCAGAATAAGGATCGTTTGCTCTTTTTTGTCCCCCTGCATGAGCGCCTTGACCTATAGCAACACTGTTTTCAGAGTTTGCATCGGAATGGGCCTGACGTCCTACTACGACCGTTTGAGTACCTGCCGCATTTGCTAAGGAACCAATTCCTATAGCATTTAATCCTGTTACAGTAGATGTGTTACCCATGGCGATTGCATTTTCATTGTTTGCCTTAGCATCGGCTCCCACTGCTACACTGGCCAATCCGGTAGCTTGAGATTTAAGACCATATGCCGAACTGTCTTGACCCGTAGCATGAGCTTGATCACCAACAGCAAGAGAATGTAGTGCCGTAGATAGAGATAAAGAACCTATAGCCGTCGCCCCTTGACCTGTAGCTTTTGCTTGGTCACCGATAGCGATAGCATATATATCAGTTGCCTGTGTTCTGCTACCGAGAGCCACCGTATATTCTTGTGTAGTCTTAGCAGTATCCCCTACAGCAATACTGTTTTGATGGAATACAGAAGATCCAATCCCCGCATTAAATGATGCTTCCACCACACTCGGCACTAAACATCCTGCCAAGGCAAAAGCGCATAAAAGTGCACCGAATGATGCATTTTTCTTTTCAAAAATAATTCTGCTTTTTCCACCATTAGTAGCGATTTCGGAAACCACTACGTAGCAATGCTTCACTCGACTCCAAATTACTTTATAAATGTGATTCATAATTATCCTCCCTTTGGATTGAAAAACACACTCCCTAAAAAAACAAAATGAGCTATGTCTCCTCAATACTACTATTATACATTCAAGGAGACATAACTCAAAGTTTTTTACAAAGATTTTATAAAATTATAGGTTGTAAATGATATATTGACGTTCTGTCATTGACCGTCCAGCCCCATTACAAAGCATCGTATTGATAAACAATCTTTCCGGCGAAAAGTTTATTTTGGTTCTAATATTAAAAAGATTCTTTATCTCATTCGCTGCCAATGCTGTGTACGAACTGAATCATCAATACCGACGGAGAGGAGATAATCCCCAAAATGGTTACCCGTTGTCCCATAGGAACAACTGCACCATTGAGATCTACAAGAATAGTAGTCCCTTGAGCCGTACGGAAATTCATGAGTCCGCCTTCCGCAGAGGATATAATTCTACCAACGGTACAGATTTTAGTCCTCATTGGAATCCCGGATAAATTCCACGCAACTTGATAACCATCTAGCTGATCTATGCGTAAAGCGCCAGGATTGACTTGATACCAATTGTTAAGATCGCTCTTTACAGGACCTTGAAAATAGCCTGCATCACGAGTTATCTCAACCTTAGGAGGTTTCCGTGTCATTATCTTTGAAGAAGAATCTTCAACATCTTTTCTGTAGCTCACCATGGGTTGATTTGGAAGGCAATCTTCATAGGCCCCGACAGCAATAGTATTGATAACATTCCAATCACAAGAGAACACAATTTTTTCATATGAAAGCCTTTCGCTTCGATTAACCGCGACCTTTGATAACGCGAACACGTTGAATATCAGGAGTACCATCTTTATGTTTAGAAATAGTATCCACTCTGATACGTTCAAGTTCTGGTTGGAACTCTTTAAGAGCTCTAGCCATTTGTTCATCGGCAACAGCACCGTTTTGAATAGCTCTGTAAATCAAAGCAGCCATTTCATAACGAGTCATCATGCGGTCTCCGCCAAACTTACCGTCTGGGTAGCCAACGATGATGCCATTACCTGCCAATGTTGCCACATAGTCATATGCCCAGTGGTTTTCAGGCACATCTGGGAAGAGTTGCATCTTATCCAAATCCAAGGAATTAAGCTGTTTACCTTCGGAAACTTTTATGAGTGCGCCCTTCATATTTTCAAGTTCTGCACGAAGATCCTTAAGTTCTTTCGCCATAGCTACTCTGGAAGTAGATACGTGATTGCCTTGACCAAGTTTCAAGCTAACGCCGGCGTTCAACATGTTTTCGCCACCGCCGAAGGAACCGCCTACACTAAATAGAGTATCTTCGTTTGGACGGTAGAATGCACCGATTGAAGCTGCATGAGCGTCTTTATAGTTACCATAGCCTGCAGCGATATCCAATTTATCATCTGGATCGAAGTCTAAAGGATGAAGTGCTGCCAATGCCGCTGCACCTGCGCAACTCTGTTCACACGGCTATCAATATTCTTGATATTGCCACCGATTTGTTTCAATTGGCTAACGTTAACGGCATCCGTATCAGCCGTACCAGCTGCAACATTAGTAATCTTCTTGCTACCTGCATCGATACCGGTTTCTGTGATGCTAGGGCCGTTCTTAATTGTCAAGCCACTATTGTTCATCACCGTGTTACCAGTTGTTACCGATTTAAATGTCGGTGTATCGATTACAGATACTTTGTAGTCTACACCACCATTTGCATTTGTTCCTTTAGTTACGCTAATATTGCTACCTTCCGATACAGAAGAATGTTTACCAGCTTCGTTGGAAACCAATTTCAATTGGTCTTCTGTTGCCGCTTGACCATGTACAACTGTAGGATTATCGATATCCCATGTACGGTTAGTCAATTCGTTTACCGTACCTGCGCCGGTTATTTTAACTGTTCCGGCCTTAATATCACCTGTTGTACCGTTAATAGTCACCTTATCTCCGGCCGTAATCGTACCGGTAGTGCCATCTACAACAACTTTCTTATCAGCATCTGAACCAAGAGTAACCTTATCACCTAATCCAACTGTATATTCTTTACCACCAGCAGCGTTAACGCCTTCTGTAACGGTTACGTTAGCATCCTTAGCTTTTACGGTTGTCGCTTTGGATGTACCGCCAATAGCAGCATTTAATTGATCCACATTGACAGCATCCGTTCCATCAGTACCAGGTGCTACGTTAGTAATTTTTTGACCACCCGCATTCAAACCGTCTTTATTGACATAAGTTTTTCCGTTGATAGTCAAGCTACCGTTAGGACCTAGGTTAACATCTTTTTTAAGCTTAACATTTAGTTGAGCGCCATCAGATATTACACCGATATTGTTATCTGTCAAGTCCGCAGAAGCACCACCCTTGATGGATAACTTCTCGCCCAATTGCTTGTTGATGTCTGCACCGGTATCACCAGCGAAGTTCAAACCTTTCGCAATGGTATTGTTTATATTTGTGATATTTGTTGTATTGGTATCTTGTTGCGCTTTGGATGCGATATCTGTCAATGTAACTTGTTTCTTATCGCCTTTATCATTAGCTACAGTCAATACCATGTTGCCGTCGCTGTCAGCTTTATATTTACCTTGGCTATTTGGCTCAGGGTTTGCTACCAAACGATAGTCACCTTTTGCCACTTCGGTAAATACATTGCTCAAATCGACATTAACTTTACCTGTATCATTACGTTCCAATGTCAACGTTTTACCGTCATTGGATACGCTGCCGCTTGTAACAAAGTTATTTTTAAGACCTGTCACATTAGCGGTCAAACCGTTTGTACCGGTTAGATTTGCAGTGCCGTCACCATTAGCCTGGTACGTTGCAGTACCGCCGGTTACGTATTTGTCTTTTGCAGTAACGATGCGGTTGATATCGCCGATATTAGCGCCGTTTGTAATGACATCTCCGCCGCTGGCAACGTTTGTGATTTGTTTGTTGCCCGCATTAATACCACTATTATTGATTACTACGTCACCTACGGTTACGCTATCGAAATTAGGGTTTTTGCTTACGGCTACGGTCAATTTCTTAGCAGCCGTATCGTATTCCACGATTGCATTGTCTTTTGCCGCAAATTCAAGCGTATCGCCAGCTTTGATTGGGCCTTCATTATTGCCGGCCTTTACTTTAAAGCCGGATTTTAGTTTTTCAACATCATCAGCACTAGCGATGTTATTGATTGTAACTGTGCTTGCCGGTGAAGTTGGATTAGCTTTATCCTCTACTTTAAGATCAACCTTGTTATTAGTTACTGTATAAGATCCATCTGCCGCAGCTGAGTTTTTAACTAGACGATAATCAGTCTTAGATGCATTGGCAACGGTAATAGCATCAGATACCTTCTTCAATTGATCTTCTGTTGCCGCTCTACCATTTACAACTACCGGATTTTGTACATCCCAGTCACGGTTATCTAAACCGGTCACATAGCTCTTATGGTCTGTGGAATTAACACCCATTCTAGCTGTTCCCGCCGTTACGCTGTTCAAACCGGTCAAATCTTTGGCCAATTTCACATTTAATGAGCCATTTGAGGATACCACACCGATATTATTATCCGACAAGTTCGTTGCTGCCGCACCGCCTTTAATATCCAATTGATCGCCCAATTGTTTATTGATGACAGTTGCATCATCACCCTTGAAGTTCAAACCTTTCGCAATAGTGGTGTTGATATTTGTGATATTTGTTGTATTGGTATCTTGTTGCGCTTTGGATGCGATATCTGTCAATGTAACTTGTTTCTTATCGCCTTTATCATTAGCTACAGTCAATACCATGTTGCCGTCGCTGTCAGCTTTATATTTACCTTGGCTATTTGGCTCAGGGTTTGCTACCAAACGATAGTCACCTTTTGCCACTTCGGTAAATACATTGCTCAAATCGACATTAACTTTACCTGTATCATTACGTTCCAATGTCAACGTTTTACCGTCATTGGATACGCTGCCGCTTGTAACAAAGTTATTTTTAAGACCTGTCACATTAGCGGTCAAACCGTTTGTACCGGTTAGATTTGCAGTGCCGTCACCATTAGCCTGGTACGTTGCAGTACCGCCGGTTACGTATTTGTCTTTTGCAGTAACGATGCGGTTGATATCGCCGATATTAGCGCCGTTTGTAATGACATCTCCGCCGCTGGCAACGTTTGTGATTTGTTTGTTGCCCGCATCAATACCGTCTTTTACGATTTTCGGACCTCCGGTGATAGTCACACCATCAGTGTTCATTACGGTATTGCCGGTCGTTACACTAGTCAAGCCTTGTAGTTCTTTAGCCAATTTAACATTTAGTGTATTAGATCCATTGGATACTACACCGATATTGTTATCACTCAATTTAGATACATCAGCCACGCCACCAACAACATTAGTTTGCGCGCCTAATCTTTGAGTAAATTTATTATCATTAGCCCCTGCAGCCTTTACATCACCTGCATACACTACGCCTTTATTTACTTCCGTATTTACCGCATATAGTTGGCTGCCGTTGACAGCATCCGTAGATGTAGCGGAAAGGCGACCTGCCGCAACATTGGTAATAGTACGTTCCGCGCCTGCCTTACCTACACTTACCGTAGAACCAGGGTTAGCACCTGCAAAATTATGTACTTCGCCATTGATCATTTCAGATGCTGTACCAACCGCTGCTGCAGTTTCAGATCCGGCACCGATAGCCACGGCATTTTCATTCGCCACGTTTGCTTCATTACCGATAGCTACGCCATTCTTTACTGATACATTAGCCTTGTTACCTATCGCCGTACCATTTAGGCCCGTAACGGAGGTTGAAGACCCTATCGCAGTACCATCCACTGCACTAACTAAAGAAAGTCTACCGAGAGACGTTGCCCCTATAGCTCTTGCTCTAGCTTGATTACCGATAGCCGTGGCTTGCCCCTTTGTCGCCTCTGCCCAAGTACCAATCGCTACAGTGCTATCTTCCTGAGCCGTCGCATTCGTACCCATAGCGATAGACCACTGACCTGTCGCCTTTGAGCTTCCACCGATTGCATAAGCATAATTATTCCAAGCTTTTGAGTTATTCCCCACCGCAAAGGAACCTTCTCCCGTAGCCTCAGAGAGGCTACCAACAGCAATAGCATGCTTATTTTTCGCCTTGGCGCCGCCACCGATGGCAGCAGCATACTCTCCACTAGACTCAGCCTTTGAACCGATGGCAACCGCATTTTCCTGTGACGCATTGGCGATAGCACCTAAGGCAACCGCGTTTTTAGCATTAGCCATCGAGTCCCCACCGACAGCCATCGCATATTCTGCTAAAGACTTAGCAGTCGCACCAACAGCAACCGCATTTTCTGCTCTCGCTTCAGACCAAGGACCAATTGCTGCCGCATTTTTAGCGGTAGCATGTGATCCGCCACCTACGGCGGTAGAATATGCTCCTGTAGACTCACTATGTGCTCCTAACGACAAAGCGACCGTGCCACTCGCCTGAGCATAACCACCAAGCGCCACATTGTGCTGATCGGTTCCACTATAGGCTCCATTACCCCAGGCTACACCTGCCCCTGTTCCGGCAGGATTTACCGCTTGAGCAACATTTAGTGGCGGTGCTACGCTCCCCACTAATGCAAGTGCACATAAAAGAGTGCTCACACCTGTGCCGGTGCTTCCGTTGATCTTGCCACGATTGTTAGCGATTTCCGAAACAACCACATAACAGTTTTTCACCCGACTCCAAATAACTTTGTAAATCCGATTCATAACTTCCCTCCTAAATTCCTCCTGTTACACTAAAATTACGCTCTCTATATTGAAGTAAAAGATATATACCCTCTGTAAAAAACACCTTTTTAAAAACAGGCGAGTATTCATCTTAATAATCATTATCACATCATTATAGTAATAATTCAAGAATCGCTAAATCTTGATTATTATGTAATGTATTTGCAGTGCCAGGAAACAAAAACAAGACTACTTTGATTTATTATAGTTATAAAGATAAACGATTTAAAACAAAGCAGACCTTTCTAAATATTATTATAACAAAAAATAAAATATCTGAAAATAGTTATAAAATTATAATCAGAACCACCCGTAAAACGGGTGGTTTGCTCACGGGCTATAAGCCCGTA
>ERZ773010.2383-NODE-2383-length-11121-cov-3.414603_pt1 | contig 11121 bp, 9 predicted proteins | sample MGYA00580842_ERZ773010 | MGnify/ENA primary metagenome ERZ773010 (study PRJEB29015, sample SAMEA2737982) | human oral metagenome | biome: human oral; feature: human-associated habitat; material: dental | place: China | collected 2107 ...
CTCGCTGCCGGGAATTCGCGCTGACGCCGGAGAACGCGCAGAAGGTACTGGATGAGGTGAGAACAGCAGTAGCCGGATGGCGTGAGGTGGCGCTGTCGTCAGAGGTGGGATTGACGCAGAAGGAGCTGTGGGGGTTTGAGGGGGCATTCCTGCCCGTGGTGTAGAAGCTGGTCGAGAAGTAGGCCGCAGAGGAGGGGAAGCGCTCGTCGCTCCATGGCGGCCGTTCATGGGGAAGAAGCGACCGCTGGTCGGCGTATCGATGGTAATTGTCCACGGCAGATGGACGGCGTGTGTAGCCCGTCATACCGTCCTGAAGGTGGCAGCCCAATCTGTACCGAAACGGTCAAGGGCTGCCTGGAGGTGATCCCAAACAGCAGACGCTGTTGTAGATGACGGAGCCTCAAGAGTACGAGACAGCTCTTCATGAAAAGCAGTGGACATGGGCATGCATAAGTTCCTCGCTCACTCATCCAATGATCCTGACAAGGTTGACCCACAGCCATTGGATGACCACCTGAAGGGTGTTGCTGCCCTGGCGGCAAAAAATGCGTCGCATTTTGGTGCGGAAAAGCTCGCTGAAACCATGGGGCTTCTACATGACCTTGGAAAATACACCATGCCCTTTCAGGAGAGGCTGGCAGGGGCGCGTATCAAGGTTGACCACTCCACACGGGGAGCGCAGGTCGCGCAAGAACGCTACAAGACAGCCGGCTATCTGTTGGCCTATGGAATAGCCGGCCACCATGCAGGGCTCGCCAATGGCGCCGGCCATGATGGAGAGAGATCCTCGCTGGCAGACCGCATGGCTGATAAGTCATTGCCGCCGCTTGAAGATGTCTGGAAGGAAGAGATTGAATTGCCAAAGCAGGAGGACTTTGGACCCTTCATCCGGGGGCTCTCTCGTGCAGATACTACCCAAGATCAGAACTTTCAATGGGCGTTCCTGGTAAGAATGCTCTTCTCTGCATTGGTGGACGCAGACTTCATCGATACGGAGTCATACTATGACAAGTTCGAGAAGGAAGGGGACAAAAGTTCATCTCATCGAAACCGTGTCTTGCCAACCCTTGAGCAGCTTCGTGGTGAACTCGATTCCTACTTGAAAGGGTTCAGGGCAGATTCCGAGGTCAACAGGCTGCGTGCAGAAATTCTTCAATATGCACGTGATCAATCCGTCTTGAGTCCGGGTATGTTCTCCCTGAATGTACCGACAGGGGGTGGCAAGACCTTGTCATCACTTGCCTTTGCCTTGGATCATGCCATCAGGCACGGCCAACGGCGGGTTATCTTCGTCATCCCATTCACCAGCATCGTTGAACAGAATGCTGCGGTATTTCGCAAGGCACTGGGGCGTTGGGGGGACGAGGCTGTTCTGGAGCACCACAGTGCATTCACCCCTCCTCCAGTGGACAAGGCAGATCCTGAACGCTACCAATCCCAGGAAAAGCTCCGTCTGGCCATGGAGAACTGGGATGCCCCCATTGTGGTAACCACTGCGGTCCAGTTCTTCGAGAGTCTCTTCTCGGCAAAGCCGTCACAGTGTCGCAAGCTACATAACATCAGCAACAGTGTGATCATTCTGGATGAGGCTCAGACTATCCCTCTCAAGATCCTTCGACCGGCTGTTGCTGCGCTGGGGGAGCTTACCAGAAACTATAGAAGCAGTGTCGTGCTCTGTACTGCCACGCAACCTGCCCTGAACGCCGAGAAGTTCAAGGGCGGGTTCTCGAACGTGAGGCCTCTGGTCAAGGACGAAGCGAAACTCGCCAGACAGTTGGAGCGTGTGTCCATCCAGCATGTTGGTGCACTGGATGACAATGCGCTGATCGATCGACTGAAAGAAAAGCGTCAGGTCCTGTGCATCGTAAACAATAGGCTGCATGCCAGGGCTGTGTACAAGGCTCTGGAAGATCTTCCCGGATCCGTCCACCTCAGCACGCTGATGTGTGCAAAGCACCGGAGCATGACGTTGGCAGGAGTGCGCGAAGCCCTTCGGAAGAATGAGGCATGCAGAGTCGTCTCCACCAGCCTGATCGAGGCAGGGGTTGATGTGTCCTTTCCCATGGTCATGAGAGCAGAGGCAGGGCTGGACTCCATCGCGCAGGCTGCTGGCAGGTGCAACCGCAACAAGGAATGGCCAGTCGAATCCAGCAAGGTCCTGGTGTTTTCGAACGCAAATCCTGACTGGAAGCCGCCTGTCGAAGTCATGCAGTTTGCGCAAGCGGCAAGCCAGGTGCTTCGACGTCATCAGGACAGCCCTCTTTCACCGGATGCGATACAGGACTACTTCGAGACGCTCTACTGGCAGAAAGGAGATGCCGCTCTGGACGCCAAGGGAATCATGTCCTTGTTGAGCACAAGCGAGATCGGACGACTTCCCATGGAGACAATGAATCATCTCTTCAGGCTGATTGACAGCGTGCAGGAGTCGGTCATCGTGCCTTGGGATGACACCGCGAGGGATGCCATTCGCGCAATGCGATTCAGCGATAAGGTTGGGGGGCTGGCACGCAAGCTTCAGCCATACATCGTTCAGGTGCCTCGGCGTGCTTTCGAAAGTCTGCGCAAGGCGGGATCGGTCCAGCCAATTGCTCCGGAGCGGTGGGGAGAGCAATTCCAGACGCTGGTCAACATGGACCTGTACAGCGACAGGTTCGGCTTGTGGTGGGAAGAGCCAACGTTCTTGGCGACCGCAAGCACTGTTCTGTGAGGCGAGTGAATTTGGCAACAAACGTTGAATGAAAACGGCGTTTCCGTATGATGTCGTCCAAGCATGTGACAAGAAAGGAAGACGAGGCATGAGTCACGGCATCCGTTTGCATGTATGGGGTGAGCGAGCTTGTTTCACCAGACCAGAGATGAAGTCGGAGCGGGTCAGTTACGACGTCATCACGCCTTCCGCTGCGCGGGGAATCTTGGAGGCGATTCACTGGAAGCCAGCCATACGCTGGCATGTGGACAGAATTCACGTGCTGAAGCCCATCCGCTTCGAATCCATTCGCCGCAATGAGGTGGGGAGCAAGATTGCGCCGGGTAGCGTATCGGCTGCCATGAAAGCAGGGTCAGTTCGGGGGCTTGAGAACTTTGTCGATGAAGACCGCCAGCAAAGGGCGACAACCCTGCTACGTGACGTTGCCTATGTCATCGAGGCCCACTTCACGCTGACCAAAAGAGCAGGTGAGGGTGATAACGACGGAAAGCATCTGGACATCTTCAATAGAAGGGCAAGAGCGGGACAGTGTTTCCACATGCCTTGCCTGGGAACGCGGGAGTTTCCTGCCTTCTTTCGGCTCATTGAACATGACGAGGCGTTGCCAATCTCAGCCTTGAGCGAGGAGGAGAAAAACCGTGACCTTGGATGGATGTTGCATGACATCGACTTCGTGAACAACTTCACGCCAAGGTTCTTTCGTGCGCAGATGACGGATGGGGTCATTCAAGTTCCGGCATGGGACGACAGTGAGGTCAAGTCGTGATTCTTCAGGCGTTGAATGAGTACTACAATCGACTGTCTGAACAGCAGGATTCGGACGTTTCAGAGCCGGGGTATAGCCCGGAGAGAATCAGCTATGAGATTCTGCTCGATGAAAGCGGTAATGTTGTCCAGGTAAACAACATCTCTGATACATCAGGTAAGAAGCCGAAGCCAAGAGTGCTTCAGGTCCCTCAGGCAGAGAAGCGAACGGTTGGAATAAAGCCGAACTTTCTGTGGGACAAGACAAGTTATGTACTTGGAGTTGGCCTGAAAAGCAGTCGGGCGGACAAGGAGCATGAGGCATTCAAGGAGTTTCACCTCAAGTGCATACCAGAAGAAACGGATGATGCTGGGCTTCTTGCGTTTCGGAGATTTCTGGAGAAATGGACTCCGGAACAGTTTGTTGCGCCGAAGTTCCTGGAAGAAATGAAGGATACCAACCTTGTCTTTCGTTTCGAGGGAGACAAGAACTCATTCCTTCATGAAAGGAAAGCGGCAAGACAACTTCGTGAATCGATTCGATCAGCTGGGGGCAATGAAAACGCTGCAAAGGTTGGGGGGCGTAAGCAGGGCGAACCCACTTGTCTGATCACTGGTCAGAGGGCAATTCCGGCACGCCTTCACCCTTCCATCAAAGGTGTGCAAGGGGCGCAGCCAACCGGGGCGTCGATCGTATCCTTCAACCAAGAGTCCTTTACCTCGTACGGGAAGGAACAGGGTGAGAATGCACCCGTATCGGAAAGTGCTGCGTTCTCCTATACAACTGCATTGAATCACCTTCTCCAGAGCGACCGGCAGAAACTGCGGATAGGAGATTCAACAGTCGTCTTCTGGGCGAGGGCGGGTAGCTCTGAGCAAGCCCAGGCAGCAGACGACCTGTTCGCGGACATCTTGCGTCCACCTGTTGATGACGACCAGGCTTCTGGTCGAATTCGGGAGTTCCTGGAGGGAGTGAGGAAGGGTATTCCATTGGAGAAACTGAATCCGAACCTGGATCCAGGAACCCAGATGTACGTGCTGGGAATTTCTCCTAACGTTTCCAGGCTTTCCATCAGGTTCTGGATTGTCGATCGGCTTGATGCGCTGACCAGACACTTGGCAGATCACGCGAACGACATGTACGTGGAGCCGTGTCCTTGGAAAGCCGCGCCGTCCGCATATCGATTGGTTCTCGCCACGGTTCCAAATCGAGAAGGAGCGAAGCCTTCTTCAGATGATGCATTTCAGAACCTCGTTGGCGAGATGGTGAGGGCCATCTTGACCGGTGGTCTGTATCCCAGAAGCCTGTTGGCGAACACGGTAATGCGCATTCGCTCTGATGGAAGGATTTCCGGTGACAGGGTTGCAATATGCAAAGGCATACTGACACGAGAAAAACGTTTGCTTCAACATCATGCACAAGGGGTGATTCCTGTGAGTCTTGACAAAGAAACCGTTCAGCCCGGCTATCTGCTTGGAAGGCTGTTCGCCGTTCTGGAATATGCTCAACGCGCAGCACTGGGAGGCAATGTCAATGCCACCATCAGAGACCGTTTCTATGGAGCAGCATCAGCTACGCCTGCAAGCATCTTCCCCGTACTGCTTCGTAATACTCAGAACCACATGGCAAAGGTTCGAAAGGAGCGTCCGGGGCTGGCCGTGAATCTCGAGAAGTTGCTTCAGGAGATCATCGACGGGTTGCCCGCACGCTTTCCTCGATCTCTCAATATTGAAGACCAAGGAAGATTTGCTATTGGGTACTACCACCAGAATGCTGCCATGTACAAGAAATCAGAAGGCGCAGGCAATGTTGGTGATGTAGACGACATCCAGATTGAACATGAAGAAACCTCCGGAGAGCAGCAATGAGCACCCCTATCAGCAATCGCTATGAGTTCGTGTACCTTTTTGATGTCACCAATGGGAATCCTAACGGAGACCCAGATGCTGGCAACTTGCCTCGCCTGGACCCCGAGACGAACAAGGGCTTGGTGACGGACGTCAGTCTCAAGAGAAAGATTCGCAATTTCGTCACCTTGGACAGAGAGGACAAGGAAGGATATGCAATCTACATGCAAGAAAGGGCTATCCTGAACAACCAGCATCGCAAGGCGTGGGATGCGCTGGGGATCAATCCGGCCAGCAAGGATGAGTACAAGAAGCTTCCCAAGGATGAAGCCAAGGCCAGGGAACTCACTGCATGGATGTGCAAGAACTTCTTTGACGTCAGGGCATTCGGGGCCGTGATGACGACAGGTGTCAACGCCGGTCAGGTTCGGGGACCAGTGCAGCTGGCCTTTGCCACTTCCATTGAACCTGTCATGCCCCTTGAGGTATCCATTACGCGCATGGCGGTAACCACCGAGAAAGAGGCAGAGGCTCAGAGTGGTGACAACCGTACCATGGGGCGCAAGCATATCCTGCCCTATGGACTGTATCGGGCGCATGGTTTCATCTCTGCCAAGCTGGCGGAGAGGACTGGGTTCTCTGAAGAGGATCTGGGACTTCTCTGGCGTGCCCTGACCAACATGTTTGAGCATGATCGGTCCGCTGCACGGGGAGAGATGGCTGCCCGCAAGTTGATCGTATTCAAGCACGATACTGCCATGGGAAATGCCCCTGCTCATGTCCTGTTTGATGCGGTCCAGGTGAAACGGAAGGACTGCAGCGATGATCGGGCACCAGCGAGGAGCTTTGACGACTACGAGGTCAAGATCGGGAATGTTCCTGCTGGCATAACGGTGGTAGAGAAGTTCTGATGCGTTGGGGGCATACATCGTGCAAGATGAGGATGTCATTCCTATATCAGCGTTGCAGCACTATCTGTATTGCCCCCGGCAGTTCGGCCTGATTCATGTTGAGGGCATATGGACCGAGAACGTTCAGACTGCTCAAGGGCGGGTTCTGCACAAACGTGCAGACTTGCCTGGGGCGTCAAGTCGGAAGGGTGTGCGGACCATAACTGCCATGCCTCTACGACATGAGAAGCTGCGGCTGGTTGGTATAGCGGACGTGGTGGAGATGATAACCGGGGATGATGGGAAGAATGTGCCCTACCCGGTCGAGTACAAGCGTGGTCGCCCAAAGCCTCACCGAGCGGATGAGGTCCAGCTGTGCGCCCAAGCGCTTTGCCTTGAAGAGATGTTTGGAGTAAGCCTCCAGGAGGGGGCGCTCTTCTATGGGGTGACTCGTCATCGCGTGACAGTCTCACTCGACAGGGATCTACGTGAGTTGACGATGACAGCGATCATGGAGGTGACCTCCATCCTTTCAGCCGGTAGCACACCTCGTGCAGTCTATGAGCCCAAAAGGTGCGATGCCTGCTCTCTGATCGATGATTGTCATCCCCGCTTGCTTTCCAGGGGAAAGTCGGTATCGAAGTGGGTTGCTGATCAAATTTCAAGCATTGAATGACTTGAGGTGGGTAGAATATGCGGCCACTTTTGAATACTGTATTTGTTACCACAGAAGGCGCTTGGTTGCGGAAAGATGGCGAGAATCTCGTCATGGAGGTCGAGAAGGCTGAAAAGGCACGTTTGCCGTTGCATATGTTGCAAGGACTTGTCTGCATGGGGCGAGTCATGGTCTCTCCTCAGCTGATGGGGTACTGTTGTGAAAAGGGGATTTGCGTTACCTATCTCAGCAGCTATGGGAAGTTTCTGGCCCGTGTTGAGGGGCCGGTTTCCGGAAATGTACTGCTACGGCGAGAACAGTATCGTCGAACGGATGCTCAGGATCGATGTGCCTCTGTTGTCCGGCACATGCTTATTGGGAAAATACTTAACCAACGTTCCGTACTGTCCCGAGCACTCCGTGACTATGGAAGTGACTATGAGCCCCAGGTTTCTGAGGGCTTGAAGCAGGTTGTACTTCGGCTTAAGAGAATAGCGGATCGGATCCCTTCTGTTGAACAGGTTGATGTTCTTCGGGGTATGGAGGGTGATGCTGCACAATTGTATTTCGGGGTATTTGATAACTTGATAAGAGTCGGGACGCCTGCCATGCGTTTCAACGGCAGGACGAAACGCCCACCTCTGGACCGTATAAATGCCTTGCTGTCATTTCTGTATACACTGTTGACGCATGACTGTAGAAGCGCCCTGGAGTCCGTGGGGCTGGACCCAGCGGTTGGCTTCCTGCATAGAGACAGACCTGGAAGACCTAGTCTTGCGCTGGATTTGATGGAGGAGTTCAGGCCTGTTATGGCCGATAGGCTCGCGCTATCCTTGATAAATAGAAGGCAGCTTGGTGAGGGGGATTTTGAGGTTGGTGATGGCGGAGCAGTGACCCTGAAGGAGACTTCACGCAAGACAGTTCTTTGTGCCTGGCAAGATAGAAAGAAGGAAAGCCTTCAGCACTCATTCATACAGGAATCAGCTCCATTTGGACTGTTTCCGTTTCTTCAGGCACAGCTGCTTGCCAGACATCTCCGCGGCGATCTGGACGGATATCCTCCGTTTGTATGGAAATGAGGTTGACATCATGCTTATACTGGTCAGCTATGATGTCAGTACCAAGGACTCGTCTGGCGCGCGTCGCCTCAGACGTATTGCAAAGGCATGTCTGAACTACGGGCAACGTGTCCAGTTTTCTGTGTTTGAGATTGAAGTCAGCACTGCTCAGTGGGTTCCATTGAAAGAGCAGCTCTGTCAGCTGATTGATCCAGAAGAGGATAGCCTTCGCTTTTATTACCTGGGTCAGAACTGGAAGCACAAAGTCGAACACATCGGTGCCAAGCCTGTAGTGGATCTTGGGGGCCCTCTCGTCTTCTAGCCGATGCCTTAGGTTGTTGCACGCAAGCGTCGGTCTTCGTAAAGAGCCTTCAGTGCGAACCTCATGCTGTACGAGATTCCCTGGAGGGTTCGCACTTTAACAACGTATTGATTTCATTGATCTTTTACATGGTGCCCACACGACCTGCGTCCTTGGAATCGAGAGGGGGCACTGGTTCGCGGATCTCATAGAAAAAGTCCTTGTCTCTCAATGAGTTATGATGAAACCGTCGCGCCTCACGCAGGCGCGTGGATTGAAACATTGTAGCTGCGCGCCCCCGTGAACTGTGCCAGAGAGTCGCGCCTCACGCAGGCGCGTGGATTGAAACTCCGCAAGCTTGTCGCGCGCACTCTCCGTGCCGGCGTCGCGCCTCACGCAGGCGCGTGGATTGAAACTTCCTGGCGGACGTGATCCACTCCGAAAATATGAAGTCGCGCCTCACGCAGGCGCGTGGATTGAAACACCCTCCCCTCGATGGACGGGTGGCGGGACGTGGTCGCGCCTCACGCAGGCGCGTGGATTGAAACTGGCGTGCCAGAAATACGGGGAGATAAAGGAGCCGCGTCGCGCCTCACGCAGGCGCGTGGATTGAAACGTGTTGTGCTCACGCATCATGCGCTCGGCCTCGCGGTCGCGCCTCACGCAGGCGCGTGGATTGAAACCTGGTGTCGCCCTACGAAGAGGGGGCGGACTGTGGCGTCGCGCCTCACGCAGGCGCGTGGATTGAAACCCGGCGATGTATACGCGGCTGCCCTGGTGCAGGTGTCGCGCCTCACGCAGGCGCGTGGATTGAAACACCGGCAGTCTGGCGTCATCGATGCGCTGCCCGCGTCGCGCCTCACGCAGGCGCGTGGATTGAAACACCCGCGGCCTGTCGGGCGCCATGCAAATCTTCAGGTCGCGCCTCACGCAGGCGCGTGGATTGAAACTCCAGGTAGCCCTTGCGCTCGCCGGAGTCGATCAGGTCGCGCCTCACGCAGGCGCGTGGATTGAAACTGGCACTTGGGCGCTCTACTTTTCAGGAAGAAAAAGGTCGCGCCTCACGCAGGCGCGTGGATTGAAACGGTACCTGCAGGAGCGGGGAGGCAGCAGCTCCGACTGTCGCGCCTCACGCAGGCGCGTGGATTGAAACTCGACGATGGAGCTCGAATCGGCTGCTCGCACTGGCGTCGCGCCTCACGCAGGCGCGTGGATTGAAACGGCAGCAGCAACGGTCACACGCCGGCGCGCCGGTGTCGCGCCTCACGCAGGCGCGTGGATTGAAACTCCCGTCTGCAGGGCGTTGACGCCGTGCTTGCGGCGTCGCGCCTCACGCAGGCGCGTGGATTGAAACGTTGTCCAGCGTACCGGCCTGAATCTGCATCCGGGTCGCGCCTCACGCAGGCGCGTGGATTGAAACAGCGCCGTGTGGAAGGCCTGACGGTGGTGTAGAGTGTCGCGCCTCACGCAGGCGCGTGGATTGAAACATCATGGCCGATGAGCGAAATCAGCCGACAGGCGGGTCGCGCCTCACGCAGGCGCGTGGATTGAAACGACGCAATGTCGATCATTGCCGGAGCGCTGACCAGTCGCGCCTCACGCAGGCGCGTGGATTGAAACAAATGGCGCAATACTGGGCGTTATGAGTACGGGCGTCGCGCCTCACGCAGGCGCGTGGATTGAAACCCAGATACCGCCCGGCAATTCCACGCGAACGGCCGTCGCGCCTCACGCAGGCGCGTGGATTGAAACACCGTGATACGGCGTATGGCAGCCCGAAGGCGCTAAGTCGCGCCTCACGCAGGCGCGTGGATTGAAACCATCTCCACCAGCTCGGCAAACGTCGGGCGCTCGGGTCGCGCCTCACGCAGGCGCGTGGATTGAAACGTGCCGTGCCCGGACTGTGGCGAATACCAGGTGGTCGCGCCTCACGCAGGCGCGTGGATTGAAACCATGGTTTCCGGGACGGTGGCCGGCAGTGGGAGGCGTCGCGCCTCACGCAGGCGCGTGGATTGAAACCTGATCGTGACCCAGGCGCCGGGCCTGGTACACCGGTCGCGCCTCACGCAGGCGCGTGGATTGAAACTGTTTTGGGATGCGGGCCAGCTCCTGCTCCAGGTGCGTCGTGCCCCATGCGGGCGTGTGGATTGAAACAGCCATTCCAAGTTGTATCGCTGAATCGGGTTGGGTGTCGTGTCCCACGCGAGCAAGCAGATTGAAACGTCAACATCTCGCTGGCCAAGATATGGGAGGAGGGGCTGGCCTCCTGTGGGTACGCGGATTGAAACGGAAGACGCGCAATGGGGGGCTCGGCCGGCCAACGTCGCGTCTAAAACGGCCGTGTGAATTGAAGCATGGCCGAGAAGCTGGAAGAGGCCAGACCGGACTCGTCGCGCTCCACGTGGGGCCTTGGATTGAAACTGGCTCGCCAGGATGGCCGAATTGTGCTTGCGTGGTCGAGTCTAATGCGGATGTTCGGATTGAAACGCATGATGTTTTCCATAATACCAGTTATGGGAAATTTCTCGCACTCCAGCGCGGGAGCTTGGATTGAACTCCATCATGGATAACAGGCCCACCCGGAGATTTTTCGCCACATGCGGGAGCTATAATTAATAGCTTCCCATAACTGGTATTATGGGAAATATAGAAATATCGTGCCCAATGAAGACACGAAGATTGAAATGAGTTGCAGGCTAGCCGCGCGGTAGCGGAGAAGTGCGTCTCGCGCGACTTGGCCCTCACACCTCAACCTACTCTGCACTAGTGTAGGCTCCCCCGTCCAGCAAGGTTCCCCTATCTCCCCCCCTCAAACCTCAAATAAAACTCCCGCACACTCAAATTCTCCGGCGTGGGCTCGCCGCTGATGCTGGTCAGGTAGTCGGCGGCGTAGCGCCGGGTGGCGGCGTCGAAGC
>ERZ773010.2385-NODE-2385-length-11112-cov-5.990142_pt1 | contig 11112 bp, 12 predicted proteins | sample MGYA00580842_ERZ773010 | MGnify/ENA primary metagenome ERZ773010 (study PRJEB29015, sample SAMEA2737982) | human oral metagenome | biome: human oral; feature: human-associated habitat; material: dental | place: China | collected 2107 ...
AGTTTATCCAAAAACTGAAGCAGATAGATAGATTTTTCCTGAATATACTCGTGGTGAACTTCCTTGATGTAATCAACTAAATCAGTAAGAGACCAGTTATTAAAATCATTTTCTTCCGCTGTTCCCTGTGGAGTGTTTTTCAGGTCTTCGTAGATGGGAGCAGGGTCTAAGTCCTTCATTTTGCAGGTTTCCTCTATTGTTCTGCCGCCTTTGCAACAGAAGTTTATGCCATATTTTTTGAAAACAGCTGCTGTACGGAAATTTTCCGCTACATATTCGCCGATGGTTTTTTCTTGTAATTCCATTTTGGTTAAAATTAAAAATTAATGGCACAAAAATAATAAAATTTTGTTTTGTCCAAAAAGTCGGGGAAATATTCTTTGGTCAAAAATCATTATCTTTGCACCCTTATGAAAAAAATATTTATCCTAAATCTTTTGTTCCTGCTTGCTCTTTCGCCAGCGCAGGAAAATACGGCTAAAAAAGCCCTTTATGTCAAAGGAAATATTCTCTCTTTAGCCGTGCTTATGCCCAATTTTGGGTTGGAATATCAGCTTTCTTCTAAATTCACCCTTCAGGGCGATGTGTTTATTTCTCCATGGAAGACCTTTGCGGGCAGACACATGCAGGTGTATATGGGACATATGGAGGGTAGGTATTATTTCAGGGAGGCATTCAAAGGATGGTATGTGGGCGCTAATGCCGGCATGGCAGTGTTTGACATTTCTAAATGGAACTACACCAGCGAGAGGTATCAGAGAGGGTTTAATTATATGCTCGGTGCGGCGGTAGGCTATCAGCTGCAATGGGCGGAGAGATGGAATGTAGATTTCTTCTTGGGTGGCGGCACTTCGCAGGGTTTTTATCACGGATATGAGAAAAAAGAAGAAGGAATTTCGCGCTACGAAAAGTCGGCTCCATGGAATAAAAGCGGAGAGTGGATTCCCTACCGCGGGGGAGTGATGATTTCTTACAAACTTCGCTAAACTTAAAAAAATTGGCCGTCAGAAAATCTGCTGACCTCAACTAAAAAAAGTTTTCGCTGTCAGAAAATCTGCCGGCGAGAAATAAAAAAATATTGGCTGTCAGAAATTCTGCCGACCTCAACTAAAAATATTTTTCGCTGTCAGAAAATCTGCCGGCAAGAAATAAAAAAAATAACTCCGCCAGAAAATCTGCCGAAGTCAATAAGTTTCCATTCTTTACAAAAAGTTTGAATTTTTATCTGCCCAAAACTCAGGGTATTAAAAAATATTTTCACGAAGTCCTTCCCACAGCAGGGGGCTTAGCAAAATTTATAACAGACGGATTCTATCCTCCAAGATTTCTATCATTTTGTCCCGATAGAGCCCTCCTATCGCCTTCTTGAAGTTCTTTTTGCTCATCTGCAGCTCTGCCTTTATTTCCTCCGGTGCAGACTGGTCAGAGAGATACAGCAGTCCGTAGTTTTCTCTCAGTTTTTCCAGTATTTTTTCCTTGAAACTATCTATGTTTTCGTAGCCTTCGGGTTGCAGGGAGACATCTATTTTTCCGTCTTCGCGCAGGAGTTTTATATAGCCGGTCTCCTCGGAAAGGGGGTAGAGTTTCTTATAGACATCAGAGGCATAAACCAGCCCGATATATTTTTGGTTGATAACCACATTCCAGCCCAGCTCGGTTTCGTTGATGAGAATAAGCTGCACTTTTTCGCCCTTCTTCAGCGGAAGGTTTTCGTACTGCGGATTTCTTTTGAACTTGGTAGTTCCGGTGAGCAGTCCGGTAGTTTCATCTATATAAACATAAACCAGATAGCGCTTTCCTTCCACCATTTTGCCCTTCTGCTGTTTGTAGGGGACAAATAAATCCTTTACGATGCCCCAGTCCATAAAAGCACCGCTGGGAAGGGTCTGCACACAGGTAAGCACGGCAAATTCGCCAGCCTCGCAGTAGGGCTTTTCTATGGTAGCTTTCAGCTGGTTTTCATCTTGATAAACAAAAACCTCTGCCTCACTTCCCGTTTCCCACTCCTGCGAACCAAAAAGCTGAGGAACGAAACACCGCTGCCCGCTCTGGTCTTCCAGATAGTATCCTGAGGAGGTTTTCTCGGTAACTTTTAGTCTTTGTGTCTTGCCTATTTGCATGGGGATATCTTTTGGGTGGCAAATTTAGGATTATATCTTTCCGGAGACAAATTATTTTTATCAATCTTCCGAAACTTTACTTCGTTTCTCAAAATTGTTTCGTAACTTGCTCCGAAATCTCAAAACGATAATTATGAATCTTCAAGTAAAATTTGGAAACTTTATTTTTGACAATCCATTGATGAACGCTTCCGGCTGCTGGTGCGAGTCGGCAGAGAAATTAGACGAACTGCAGGCATCCGCATCGGGTAGTTTTGTAACAAAAAGTGCGACAGAAAACTACCGCGAGGGCAATCCTTCTCCGCGTTATGTAGAAGTGCCCTTAGGGAGTATCAATTCTATGGGACTGCCCAACGAGGGACTGAACTACTATCTGGATTATGTCCTGAAACACCAAGAAAAACCCTCCGCGAAACCCGTGTTCCTCTCCGTGGCGGGAATGTCCTTTGAGGAAAACATCAAGATGCTGAAAAAGGTAGAATCTTCTGCATTTCGAGGTCTTGTGGAGCTTAATTTGTCCTGTCCCAATGTTCCCGGAAAACCCCAGCTCGGCTATGATTTTGACAGCACAGAAAAAATCTTGGAAGAAGTCTTCAGCTTTGTGAAAAAACCGCTTGGCGTAAAACTTCCGCCTTATTTTGATATGGCTCATTTTGATAAAATAGCTGAGGTTCTCAATAAATTTCCGCTGGAGTATGTGAATTGTATCAACTCCATCGGCAATGGGCTTTACATCAACACTGAACGAGAAGAAGTGGTCATAAAACCGAAAGACGGCTTCGGAGGAATAGGAGGGGAGTATGTAAAACCAACGGCTCTTGCCAATGTCCGCGCGATGTATGTGAGGCTCAGAAAAGAAATTAAAGTCATCGGCTGCGGCGGCGTGCTGAACGGAAAAGATGCCTTTGAGCATCTCCTCTGTGGGGCAAGTATGGTGCAGGTAGGCTCTCAGCTCATGAAAGAGACGCCGTCTATTTTTGCTAAAATAGCAGAGGAACTTACCGCCATCATGAAAGAAAAAGGATACAATTCCATAGAAGACTTCCGAGGCAAGCTGAAATCTTTATAAAATCAGCCGCCCTGAAATACTTTCAGGGCGGTTTGCTTATTTTTATTTCAGAATGTCTATGTAGTAGTTTTCATCTACTTCCATAGGGGTGTCATCGCGTAGGGTGATGCTCTGCCATTCCTCCGAAGGAGTAATCATGATGGAGTGGCTTTTCAGTCTTACAGGCATTTTAAAGCCAGCCACAGTGTTGTTCCATTTAAATTTCAGAATTTTGCCCTGCTGGCGGTATTCCAGTTGAGGGATTTTCGTCGTTCTGAGATACTGGTCAAACACGGCACGGAAATCTATTTCCGCTTTTTCGCTGATGTAATCTTCTACTTGCTTGGTGGTTACCGTTTGGTGGTAAAAGTCTTTGTTTAGTCCTCTTAATATCTGCCGGAATTTCTCATCATTATCAATGATTTGCCGGATGGTATGCAGGAGGTTTGCACCTTTCATGTATTGGTCTCCGCTGCCTCCCTTTCTTACGCCGTATTTGCCAATGATAGGGATGTCGTTCAATATATTTTTCCTAAGCCCGATGACATAGGTGTTTGCGGCTTTCTTTCCCATGATACTTTCGGTGAAAAGTGTCTCGGAATAGTCGGTAAAGGCTTCGTGTATCCACATGTCTGCCTTTTCTTTGGCCGTGATGTTGTTTCCGAACCATTCGTGACCGCTTTCATGAACGATGATGAAGTCCCAGTGAAGCCCGACTCCCGTCCCTGACAAATCGCTGCCCATATATCCGTTCTGATATCCGTTTCCGTAGGCTATTCCGCTCTGGTGTTCCATACCGAGATACGGAGATTCTACCAGTTTGTAGCCATCTTCGTAGAAAGGATAAGGCCCGAACCAATGTTCAAAAGATTTCAGCATTGGTTTTACCTGCTGGAATTGCTTTTGGGCTTTTTCTAAATTGTAATCCAAAACCCAATAGTCCAAAGTTAGCTTTCCTTTCTCGCCCGAATATTCATCGGAAAAATGCGTGTATTTCCCGATGTAAGGAATAATGTTGTAGGAATTAATAGGATTTTTGACTTCCCAAGTGAAGATATTTTTGCCCTTTTCAGTACTTTGTTTTATCAATCTTCCATTTCCTACACCAGTCAGATTTTTAGGCGTAATGATGGTAAGGGTTGCTCCTTCATCCGGCTCATCACTCCACATTTCTTTTATCGGCAGCCATACGCTCGCTCCTATTCCTTCGCAGGCAACGGACATCCACGGATTTCCTTTTTCATCTTGTGTGAAAACCCAGCCACCATCCCAAGGGGCGTTTTTTGCAATGGTAGGATTTCCGCTGAAATCTATTTCCAAGAAGTATTTTTCTCCCTTTTTAAACCTTGCTTTTGTCTTCAGAAAGATAAAGTTGCCCTCTCTTTTCTTTGAGATGATTTTAAAATTAGATGAAATCCTGTCATATTTCATCGGTTCCTGCAAATCTATTTGGAAAGTAGGATTGGTAACATCTTTTATGATATTAAAACTTATTTTATTCTTTCCCAAAAGGCTTTTTTTGCTGTGATTGGCTTCTACGGTTACATCATACCTCTGCACATCCCAGAAATCTCGGAACGGGGTGTTAGAGCCCAGCAGTGTATCGCTTTTGGTAAAGGTCTGCCCTGAAGCAATATTGAATAAAACAGAAGCAAACAAAATTAAAATTCTCATGATGGGAGTTGTTTTTCTTTGAAAAAAGGTTTTAGTTAAATGCTTCAATGATTTTAGAAAAATCTTCTATTTTCAGCGATGCACCACCGATAAGTCCACCGTCTATATCAGGTTGTGAGAAGATTTCTTTTGCGTTGTCAGGCTTTACCGAACCTCCGTAGAGAATGGAGATTTCGTCTGCGGTGTCTTTTCCGTATTTCTCAGCGATAAGGTTTCGGATGAAAGCGTGGATTTCCTGCGCCTGTTCTGGCGTAGCAGTTTCTCCCGTTCCGATAGCCCAAACAGGTTCGTAGGCGATAACCACTTTTTTGATTTCCTCTGCAGAAAGCTCAAACAGTGCTGTTTCAGTTTGTTTTTTCACTACATCGAGATGCTGTCCAGCTTTTCTTTGTTCCAAAGTTTCTCCGTTGCAGTAGATAGGCGTAAGCCCTGCATTCAGTAGGTTTTTTACTTTTTGTGCTGCATGGCTGTCGGTTTCGTTGTGGTATTGTCTTCTTTCGGAGTGGGCTACGATGCTTCCGTTTAGTCCAGCAGATTTTATCATTTCTACGGAAATTTCGCCAGTGTAAGCGCCTTTGTCATGCTCGGAAATGTCCTGTGCAAAGACTTTTACTTCATCGTTAGCAAAAATATTTTTAGCTGTGGTGAGATAAAGACTCGGCGGAGCGATATACACCTCACAGTTGGTTTTGTTATTCTTTTTGTACTCGGCTAACTGAAGCATAAGGGCTTCTGCTTCTTGGAAATTTTTGTTCATTTTCCAGTTTCCAGCGACGATGTTTTTTCTCATAATTATTTTATTTATTGTTATTAATCAGTTTTAATATTTTTATTTTCAAAGAAAATGCTTTTTATATAGTATGTTTTCACATTTTTGCCTCTTTTTTTGGCAGGGATGAACTTTGGCAGGAGGCTGATAATTCTTTCCGCTTCTTTTTTGAGCGTTTCGTTTTCACTTCTGCTGAAAAGCACCTCCACTTCGCCTGTTTTATCAATCCTGAAAGCTACATACACTTTATACACTTTGCTTTTTTCGGCATCAATATTATTTGGGTTAAAATGTATCTTCACATGCTGTTCCAGTTGGTCTTGGAAGCATTTTCTCTTGTTAATATTATCCTTGCATACCTCAAAAATGGGCGGTTCATCTACTTGTATAATGAGATAATCTCTGCTTTCATCCAGTTCCTCATCCAGTTCCTCATCAGCTTTGGGAAGCTTGCAATGTGGAAGTTCTACAGGATGATAATAGTCGTAAGGAAGTGGTTGCCTTTTCTTCGTTTTATGATGTTTTTTGTAGGATTTCTTACCTTTTTTCTGAGCCTGTGCATGGGTTGAAAATCCTAAAAATAAAATAATGAGTAAAAATGACCAAAACTTTTTCATAACAGTTAGTTTTATTTTTAATGAAATTCTGTATTTTCTACTTTAAATACCAGCTTTTTTCCTTGGCTTAATCCAGTTTCCAGATGGTTTTCATGAGTTTATAGAACTGATGTTCACGCTCAGTTACCTGCTCATCGGCTTTGATAAGTGTTTTTGCAAACTCAGCAAAGTTTTTTCTTTCCTCCTCGGTAGAATCATCATAAAAACAGCGCGCATGGAACTCAAAATGGTCTTTCCAGTCCTCTGGCTGCAGGGAAGCAATGACTTCCAGCTCGTTATCCAGATTGATTCTGAACGGAAATTCCTCCGACAGGTATTCTTGTATCTTAAGTCCTTCTTTTGGTGAAAATTCGTGGTCTACCGCCGAAAGAATCATCAATAAATGGTATCCCGCAATGGGTTTGTTTGATTTTTGCATATGTTTTTTTTAGTTAGGATAGTTTAGATTTTCATCTTTTAGGTTAAGAAGCACCTCTTCCAAGTATTTTTTTGCTTCGTATCTTGCCATCAGAAGGTTGTTGCAGTAGACATTCCCGCACTCTACTTCAGACGCACCAGGGATATCGCCCTCAAACTCACTGATGAATTTAAACATTCTGGTCATCAGCTCTACAATGTCCTTTGACTCATAATCGCCAGCCAAAATAAGGTAATTACCTGTCATACAGCCCATCGGTCCCCAGTAGATAACCTTATCTTTCCAATCACTGTTTCTGAGCCATGTAGCCGCCAGATGCTCCATCGTGTGGATTTCTGCAATCCCCAAAACAGGCTCTTTGTATGGTCTTTTCATTCTGATATCAAACGAAGTAAGCACTTCATTTCCGACATGATCTTTACGAGAAACGAAAATTCCTCTCTGCATTTTCAGATGATCTACGGTAAAACTTGCTATTCTTTCCATAAAATTGATTTTAGACAACAAAAATAAGATTTATATTCATTATTTTGTCTCGATTCCGAAAAACTTTTGAACAATATTTCTAATAAAATAAATATTTTCTTTACCTTTGTGCTGTTTTCAGATTAAAAAATGAGTTTAAAACACATCATAGAAGAACATGAGTAACTCGGATTTTCATCCGAGTGAATTTTTATTTTTAAAGCTGAAAAAACTAATTTCCGAATATTTATTACTAATTTTTAAATTTTATTAAAAATGAAAAATTTCGTAGAAGAACTGCGTTGGCGTGGTATGATTCAGGATATAATGCCTGAAACTGAAGAACACCTTATGGAAGGGCTTCGTTCGGCGTATATCGGATTTGACCCTACTGCGGATTCATTGCATATCGGGCATTTGGTTGGGATAATGATACTAAAACACTTCCAGAACTGCGGACATAAGCCGTATGCCCTTGTGGGAGGTGCTACGGGGATGATTGGCGACCCTTCCGGAAAGTCGGCAGAGAGAAACCTCCTTACAGAGGAAATGCTTGCACAATACATTACAGGGATTAAAAAACAATTAGCCAAATTCCTTGATTTTGAGAGCGATAGCCCTAACAGAGCGGAGCTTATCAATAACTATGACTGGATGAAAAATTTTTCATTCCTTTCTTTCATCAGAGATATCGGAAAGCACATTACCGTAAATTATATGATGGCGAAAGATTCTGTGAAAAAGCGTTTTGACCCAAATGAAAACACAGACGGAATGTCTTTCACAGAGTTCTCTTATCAGCTTCTACAAGGGTATGATTTCTTGCATTTATACCAAGAAAAAAGCCTTACGCTACAGATGGGAGGGTCTGACCAATGGGGAAATATCACCACTGGAACGGAGCTTATCCGCCGTATCGCAGGAGGAAAAGCCTATGCGCTTACCTGCCCACTGATTACGAAAGCTGATGGAACTAAATTCGGAAAATCCGAAGGTGGAAATGTCTGGCTAGACCCAGAAAAAACTTCGCCTTACAAATTTTATCAATACTGGATCAACACTTCTGATGCCGATGCAGAGCGATATATCAAGATTTTCACGATGCTTCCAAAAGAAGAAATCGAGCAGCTGACAGCTCAGCATAGCGAGGCGCCGCATTTAAGAGTTTTACAAAACAAATTAGCCGAAGAACTTACTATTTTGGTTCACGGAAAAACAGAATTGGACAAGGCTATTCAGGCTTCAAAAATTCTTTTCGGAAATTCTACTTCAGACGACTTGAAAAAACTTGATGAACAAACTTTCCTTGAAGTTTTTGACGGCGTTCCACAAAAAGAAGTCAGCAAACAGGAAATCATCGGCGCGGATATCGTGAGTCTGCTTTCAGAAAAAACTGGTTTCCTCTCCTCAAAAGGCGAAGCCAAGAGAGAACTTGCAGGAAATTCCATCTCGGTGAACAAAACCAAAGTAAATGAAAGCTTCATCACAAGCGAAGAAAACCTCATCAATGGGAAATTCCTTCTTCTCCAAAAAGGAAAGAAAAACTATTTCGTAGTGAAAGTTATTTAATACACCAAAGCGGTCTAAAATAGACCGCTTTTCTTTATTTATCCGTTAAAACAGAACGGCATTAAGCATTTCGCGTTTGCCTTTTGGCCCCTGCACTTTTTCAACATGGAAGCCGAGTTCCTGCAAGGCTCGCCGCACACTTCCTTTGGAAGAATATGTTGTCAAAAGCCCTCCTTTTTTCATTTTAGTTTTAACCGATTCAAACAAAGGCTTCTCCCATAAATCGGGCTGAACCCTCGCTCCGAAACAATCAAAATAAACCAAATCAATCTCGGGCAGAGTTATTTTATCCAAGTCAAAGAAATCTGTTTTTATTTTGGTTAAGAAGAAATCGGGATAGATTTCTTGCGGTTTCTCCCAGTCGCACTCGTGAATTTGGCGGCAGGCTTTCTTTGTCAGCTCGTTGCTGAACAATTCATCATAGCCGAGAAGCCGAACCTCATCAGTATTGATGGGATATTTCTCCAAGGAAAAATAATTGATTTTAGAAACTCCTCCCGCAAGGAAGGCTTCCAAAGTCACCAGCACATTCAGCCCCGTTCCGAAACCCATTTCCAGAATATTGATTTCTTTTTTATCCAGTTTTTCTAATCCGTTTTTTATAAAAACATGCTCCGCCTCCTGCAATGCCCCGTGGTGGGAGTGGTAGCACTCGTCCAGCTCTTCTATATAAAGCGTTCTACTATTGTCTGCTGTGGTTTTTATCTCTCTTTTCATGCTGCAAAAATAAAAATAAAAAGCCTTCGGTGTGGTTTCTTCTCTGCAGAAAATCTTCTTTAGAGAAATTGCCTGCCGATGTTAAAATAAATCCTTACCTTTGCTGATATTATTATACATTTAAATCAATTTTAATTCAATAAAAGAAATTGCGATGATTATTCAAAAAGTAACAAAATCCCGCTTGGAAACGCTTGACAAAGATAAATTGTCTTTCGGGAGCGGTTTTACAGACCACATGGTAATTTGTGAGTACGAAAACGGAAAATGGGGAGAGCCAAGGCTCGTTCCTTACGGACCACTGGAATTTACCCCAGCGATGATGGGCGTACACTACGGACAGGCTTGTTTCGAAGGTATGAAAGCCTACAAAGACAAGGATAATAATGTTTTCCTCTTCCGTCCAGATAAAAACTTTGCGAGAATCAACAAATCGGCAAAGAGACTTGCCATCCCTGAAATCCCTGAAAATGTTTTCATGGAAGGTTTAAAGGCTTTGGTAGATGTAGATAGAGCGTGGGTGCCTTTCGGAGATGGTTTTTCACTCTACCTCAGACCCGTGCTGTTCGCTACCGAAGAAGCTCTTAAGGCAAGACCTGCCGACAAGTATATGTTCGCTATTTTGGCTACGCCAGCGAAAAACTACTATACCGCGCCTGTCTCCGCTAAGATATCCGACTATTATTCTCGTGCAGCGAGCGGCGGCGTAGGCTTCGCAAAAGCTGCAGGGAACTATGCGGCATCATTCTACCCTACCAAACTGGCTAACGAGGAAGGATACGAGCAAATTATCTGGACCGATGATGCTACGCACAAGCATTTTGAAGAAAGCGGAACAATGAATGTAATGGTAAGGATAGGCGATACCATCTACACTCCCAACACTTCCGATAAGATTCTGGACGGCGTGACCCGAGACAGCATCCTGAAACTTGCCGAGCGAAGAGGAATTAAAACCATCGTAGGCGATGTAGCCGTAGAAGATGTAATAAATGCGCACAAAAACGGCACACTGAAAGAAATTTGGGGCGTAGGAACTGCCGTAGTGACCACTATCTTTGAAGCGATAGGCTACAACGGCGAAAGACTGGAACTTCCGAAACTGAGCGAAGAAGAAAGTTTTGCCCTCACACTAAAACGAGACCTCATCAGTATCCAAACCAACTTGGGCGAAGACCCTTTCGGGTGGAGAGTGCTGGTAGAAGAAAAATATTAGTAATAAAAAATACTTGTTTTCGTGATTATTTATTTTGTTTCCCTGCAGCGTTTTGCTGTGGGGATTTTTATTATCGTTTTTCCATCGGTTGGGTTCATTTTGGCATCAGCGGAGGGAGTTTCCAGCAGGTTTCTTTTTAAAATGGAATAGAAAACAGCTGATTTTTATAACCTGAAAAATAATTTTGACCAAAAAATTATGAATTTTTACTCTATTTTAATTTGAAAACTATAAAAGTGCATGAAATATTTAACAAATCCAATCGGAAAACTATAATCTACTGCAGTAGATTATGCAAATTCAATTGGAAAACTATAATCTGCAATGAAATATTTAACAAATCCAATTGGAAAACTATAATCTGCAATGAAATATTTAACAAATCCAATCAGAAAGTTATAATCTACCATAGTAGATTATGTAAATCCAAAAAGAAAACTAAAATATATTTTTTCGCCGATAATAATTCTTTTCAAAAGTTGAAATATTTTTAATAAAA
>ERZ773010.2387-NODE-2387-length-11111-cov-43.232543_pt1 | contig 11111 bp, 9 predicted proteins | sample MGYA00580842_ERZ773010 | MGnify/ENA primary metagenome ERZ773010 (study PRJEB29015, sample SAMEA2737982) | human oral metagenome | biome: human oral; feature: human-associated habitat; material: dental | place: China | collected 2107 ...
GCAGGTTCTCGCGGATGGTGGTGTCGAACAGGTAGACCTCCTGGAAGACCATCGATGTCATCGCCATGATCTCGGCGGTCGGCAGGTGACGCACATCGACACCGCCGATGCTCACCATCCCAGCCGTGACATCCCAGAACCGGGCCGCCAGGCGCAACACCGTCGACTTGCCGGCTCCGGACGGGCCGACGAGCGCCGTGACCCTTCCCTGCTCGGCGGTCAGCGACACCCCGTCGAGGACTGGCCGTCCCTCCTCGTAGGAGAACGACACGTCACGCAGCACGATGTCGGTGCCCTTCGGTTCGCCGACCTGCTCGGGCGACGGCTCCGGCAGCGGTTTCGCGTCGAGGATGGAGACGATGGCTTTGAACGCGACGACCGCGTTGTCGGCCTCCGAGGCGTAGAGGACGCCCTTGGTCAGCGGCAGCAGCATCCGCGCGACCACTGTGACGATGGCGAGATACGCGACGACATCCAGTCGGTGCCCGCTGACGAACGACAACCCCAGGGCCAGCACCACCGCGAAGGTCGTGTTGAGGATCAGGGTGAAGAACTGGCCAGGTCGGCCCTTGATGCGCAGGCCGTCGAGGGTGGCCTTGGAGTCGGCTTCCAGGACCTCCTGCACCGGCTTCCAGCCCTTCTCGCTCACTCCGGTGGCCCGCAGCACCGGCTGCAGGCGCGCGAACTCGACGAGCCGTCCGGCGGCGGCAGCGGCAGCCTGGTCCTCCATCTCGTTGGCGCGGGTGGTGGCCGAGCGCATCATCCGCCACACCAGGTACAGCGGCACGATGGCGACCGCCATGATGAGGGCCAGTGGCCACTCGACGATCCCGACGGCCACCAGCATCACCAGCGGCACAATGAAAGCGTTGCACAGGTTGGCGATCACCATCGAGCACAGGTGGGAGAGAGTGTTGACCTCCTTGGAGGTCACGTTGACGACGGCAGCCTCCCGTTTAGCGTTGAACCATCCAAGCGGCAGAGCCAGGACATGCTCGGCGACGCGGTCGATCATCGTGTCACAGACCTCGAAGACGCTCACCCTGTAGGACCGGAACATGGCGATGGCATCGACGACGAAGGTGACCACACCCAGCGTCACCACCGCGATCAGCCAGCCGGTCAGCGACTCCGAACGGGCGTACAGAGCCCGCAGGAAGGGGATCATGAGCGCCAGGGTGACGCCCTGCAGAACAGCGGAGGCCACAAACCAGCCGACGATGACACGCATCTCGGCGGCGTTGACGACACGAATCATGAGCTTCCACATGGTCACTCCTCCTTCGCAGCGGCGGAAAGGGCCAGGTCCTGGTTTCGCCACATGGTGGCGTAGCGGCCGTTAGCTGCCACCAGATCGTCGTGGCGGCCCCGTTCGACGATCTGCCCGTCCTCCAGGACGAGGATCTGGTCCGCATCGCGGATGGTGGTCAGGCGGTGGGCAATGATGACGACGGTCCTGCCCTCCGCCAGCCTGGTCAGCGCCTGGTGAATGTCATGCTCCGATTGCGGATCGGCCTGGGCGGTGGCCTCGTCGAGCACCAGGATGGGCGCATCCTGGAGGTATGCCCTGGCGAGGGTGATGCGCTGCCTCTCGCCGCCGGAGAGGAACCCGCCCTCCTCGCCCAGGATCGTGTCGTAGCCCTTCGGCAGGCGCATGATCCGGTCGTGGACGCAGGCGGCGCGGGCGGCGGCCTCGACCTGCTCGCGGGTGGCGCCGGGCCTTCCCAGCGCGATGTTGTCGAAGACGGAGTCGTTGGTCAGGGCGACGTCCTGCAGCACGATCGAAACTCGCGACAGCAGCCAGGAGAAAGTCGCCTCCCGCACATCCACGCCGCTGATCCTCACCGCCCCCTGGTCGATGTCGTGGAACCGGGCGATGAGCTGAGCCAGCGTGGACTTGCCGCCTCCCGAGGGGCCGACGAGCGCCGTCACCGTACCCGGTTCGGCCGTGAACGAGACCCCCTTCAACACGGGCGTATCGGGTTCGTAGGAGAAGGTCACGTCATCGACCTCGATGCGGCCGGGCGCGTCGCCGTCGCCCTGGTCAAAGGCGCCCTGGGGCATGGGCTCCTCGGATAGCAGATCCGCGGTGGACTGAGCGGCCATCCTGGACTCGTACATGTGCTGCGCCAGGCCGATCAGCACGTTGAGGCCGTCGGGCAGCCCGGGAGCGAGAAGAAAGAACGGCAGGGTCGCCGACAGTGGGGTCCAGCCCTGGGACGTGAACACCACGGCGAGGACGGCGACGGTGGCGAACACCGTCGCCGGACGCAGCAGCGCACCGAGCAGGCTGATCGACTTCCCAGACTGGCTGACCCACTGATAGGACAGGTCCGAGAACTGGTGGCGGGCGGCGCTGAAGCGGGTGCGGGTGGCGTCGGTGGCCTGGAAGTTCTTGATCTCCTTGATTCCCTCCAGCATCTCGACGGTCGCAGCAGCCAGCCCTGTCTGCGCCTCGCCGAACCGCGAGGTGATGTCACCGAGGCCGCGCATGGTGGTGACCGCGATCACCGCGATGATCAGCACCCACAGGCCGATCAGCGCCAGAGCCAGTCGCCAGTCCGTCCAGAACAGGTAGACGGCTCCGGCTGCGACGCCGACCAGGGCATTGGTGACATCGCCCGGCACATGCGCCACGAGCGTGTGGATGGCGGCGGTGTCGTCGCACACGGTCTTGCGGATGGCTCCGTGGGGAATCTGGGCGACCTTGCCCAGGGGCAGGCGGCTGAAGGCCTCCACCAGGAGCCCACGCAGCTGGTGCCGCAGCTTGGCCTCGGCAAGGTGGGTGACGCCCAGGCCCATCAGGTAGAGCAGCTGGTAGGCCAGCAGCGCGACGACCGCCACCGCGGCCCACGACCACGGGTTGGCTGCCCAGCCCTCATGCCCTCCCTCGCCGAGCCAGATCGCGGCCATCTGGGTGAGAGCCACGAAGGGCACGATGCTGAGCACCGCGCCGGCTGCGGTGAGCAGGCCCGAGAGAATCATCGCCCCACGCGCAGGCCTGATGAGATCACCGATGGTTACTGCTGCCATTGTCTCCTCCTGTTCCCGAGATTCTCGGCTGCGTCTGCGGTGGTCATCCGAGCCACCACCACAGGCCGGCAGTCACCGACCACACGGCCACGACGACCACCGCGTCACGCATCCGCCACGGCACATCGAGCAGCTCCGTTCGTCTCGGGTGGGCTCCGAAGGCCCGCGAGTCCATGGACAGTGCCACTCGTTCGGCGTGCTGGATCGCGAGGATCATCAGCGGCACCACCGAGGACAACCAGCGCACGACGGGCGCCAGCACTCCCCAGCGGCGTCCGATGCCCCGGAGAGCGCGGGCGGTGCGCAGGATCACAAAGTCCTGACGGAAGCGGGTGACGAAGGCGATGGCCGCGATCCCCGCTGAGCCGACGCGGTAGGGCAGGCGGAATGTGCCGGTCAGGGTGCGCATCAGGCTGTCCGGGTCGGCGCTGATCCCGGACAGCAGCACCAGAGCGATCAGCGCCGCGATCCCGGTGCCCGCGGTGAGGGCGTCACCCCGTTCGAAGAAGCGCGCCTCGACGGCAGCCCCCTTCAGACCCAAGAACGCCCAGACCATCAGGGCGGCGATGGCCCAGATGCCGACCACCGACCCGATGGTGCGGCGCAGCGTGGCGCGGGCTGCGGCGATGAGCACGCTTGCCAGCGCCATGATGGTGAGGTTCAGGGCCAGGTTTCTGAGGACGAAGATCCCCACCATGGCGGGGATCAGCGCCAGGAACATCGTCAGGGGGTTCATCCCCGTGAACAGGCCGCGACGTCTGCAGGGACGTTCCGGGATCCCGGCCTCGACGGGGACGGCGGGTTCGCCGGTCTCATCCCTCAGGGGCAGGGCCAGCAGGTGGGTGCAGTGGTCGAGGGCCAGCTCCAGATGATGGGTGGCCATGATGACGGTCCGACCCTGGGCGCGCAGCTCGTCGATGAAGGCCATCAACTCGCAGGTGTTGTCCCAGTCCTGCCCATAGGTGGGCTCGTCCAAGACCACGACGTCACGTCCCTCACTGACCATGGTGGCGACGGTGAGGCGACGACCCTGTCCGCCGGACAGGGTGAGGGGATGGTGCCCGCGGTGCCGTGTCAGGTGGAACTGCTCCAGCAGCTCATCGACTCGCGCAGCCGGCGTGCCGCCGACAGACAGCTCAGCCTCGACGGTGGATGCGACGAACTGGTGTTCGGGATTCTGGAACACGTACCCCACGGGATGCCGGCCACGCCTGACGGGCTGCCCGCACACCGTGGCATGGGTGGCGGTGGAGCCCACCAGCCCGGCCAGCGCGGACAGCAGCGACGACTTGCCGGCACCGTTGGGTCCGATCAGGGCGACGAACTCACCACCGCCAAGCCTCATCGTCACCTCGGGGGATCGCCCCGGGACGCTCAGGCCGGCCACGTCGACGTGGGGCTCCTCATCTGCGGCCCGGTCGTCGGTGGTGTCGATGACCGGAGTCTCATGCCACCCTTCGGGACCACGCTCGAAGCTGCGCACCGCACCGGGGGCGCAGAAGTCGGTGAGCTGCGGGACCGGCCCAGGCTCGGTCCCGGCGCGCAGGGCTCGCGGCAGCCACATCCCGGCATCGGCCAACTCGTCACGGTGTCGGCTAAAGACCTCATCCGGTGGTCCGCAGGCTATGGTGCGACCATCGGCGTCGAGCGCCAGGACCTGGTCGACGATGGGCAGCGCCGGATCAAGGTCATGGTCGATGACGACGACCCCCATGCCGTCGGCGACGAGTCCGGCAACCAGCGTGTAGAAGTCACGCTGGCCGGTGGGATCGATGGTGCTGGTGGGCTCGTCGAGGACCAGCAGCCTGGGGTGCATGGCGAGGGCGACGGCCACCGCGAGGCGTTGCCGCTGCCCACCGGACAGCGTCCAGGGATCGTCCCAGATCCGATCCAGGAGTCCGACGCTGCGCAGAGCCTCCACCACCCGCGAGGCGATCTCGTCGCGGGGGAGGCACAGGTTCTGCAGCGGGAAGGCGATGTCGTCGTGAACGGTGCGGGTGACCACTGCGGCGTCGGGATTCTGCCCGACATAGGCGATGTGGCCGGAGATGAGCTGGACGGAGGCGTCGGCGATCTCGGTGCCCGCCAATTGAAGGCTGCCGGAGTACTCGGAGGCCAGGCAGTGAGGCACGAGTCCGCACAACGCACGCACCAGGGTGGTCTTGCCACAGCCCGACGGGCCGATCACGGCGGTGACCTTCCCCACCAGCTGGTCGAAGCTGACTTGCCGGAGGATCCACTCCTGCCTTCCGAGGTAGTGCACGGAGAGGTCCCGCACCTCAACCAGGACACCGTCGTCAGCACCCTGCGGCCGGAGGCCGGTCACATCGTCCGGCTCTGTGAGAACGTCGTCGGGCTCAGGCATCGTGGTCGATGGCGATGCCGGCCCGGTGGAGCAGCCGTGTCAACAGGATGCAGATCCCACCCCCTGCGAGCGCGGAGACCACGGAGATCACGAGCCCAACGGGTATCAGGTCTGCGCTTCCCAACGTCGAGAGGACTGAGGCGTACAGGAATCCGTTCAGCAGCCCGAAGACCGCTGCGCAGATCAAATAGGACCACCAGTTCCACTTGCGGTAGAGCATGATGGCCAGGGGGGCCTCGATGAAGAGGCCGCCCAGGAGATTCCCCACAATGGCCGAGGGCCCGTAGGGCGTGGTGAAGATGGAGATGACGCCTATGATCAGGGCCGCGATCATAACTGCTCCTGGACGTCTGACCACCACTGCGGGCAGTAGGTAGGGGATCACCCAGAGCCCCATGGTGACGCACCCGATCATGATTCCGCCGGGTGTGGCCATCAGTGGCCCACTGACGTAGTTGAGGGGGATCACCAGGATCAGGGAGACGACGGCCAGCGCCGCGGTCATCATGAGGTTCCGGGTGCCGAGCACCGAGTCGGTCAGCCCCTTGCGTGAGGAGGAGCGGACAGTGGTTGCACCTTCTGTCGTGGAGGGCTCAGTCATCATTCACCTTCAGCCAGCACAGTCGATCATGGGCCACCAAAGCTACGCCTATCTTTAATTGAGATCCATACCCAGATCAAGATGGATGCTTACTCCCACAAATTGGCTGCCTGCGGGCAGGGCGCTGCACAGCCTCGACCTGCCCGGACGGCCTCAGCCCCGCTCACTGGAAGAACTCCCTCAGGTGCTCCACCCCGTCCTCATCCATGCGTGAGCTGTGCGTGACCTCCCCAGCCTCAAGGTAGATGGCGTGATCACAGCACCTGAGCACAAGCTCGATGTCATGCGTGATGACGAACACGGTTTTGCCGTTCGCACGCATTGCGCGCAGAGCATCAGCGACTTCTGTCATCCGTCGGTAATCGATGCCGCTCGTGGGTTCGTCGAGAATCAGGACTTCCCTGTCGGCTGCTATCGCGCTTCCGATCGCCAGCCGCTGCTTCTCACCCCCGGAGAGGGACATGGGATGCCGATCCACCTTGCCGTCGAGGTCGAGTGACTGGAGGATCTCCTTGGCCTGTTCCCGGCTGTCCTCAGATTCGGAGTCACCCATGCTCAGCAGCAGCTCACTGATCACGTCCTCAGTGAAGAGCTGATGGTTCACATCCTGCATGACCATGTAGACCAGCTCCCGGCGCTTCCGCGCGTTGTAGGAGACCCCGCCGATCTCGAACACCCCCCTACCGTGTTTCTCCAGGGCGCAGAGGTTCCGGGCGAACGTGGTCTTTCCCGCACCGTTCCTGCCAAGCACTGCGATGATCTCTCCGCGCGGCAGGGTCAGCTCTGGGATCGACAGTCTTCGCCGCCCTGCGGTGACGCATTCGAACTCTCTGATCCGCACGTTCTCGGTGCTCTCACCCTGGGGTTCAGAAGGCTTCAGCTTCCAGGGCTCCGGGGCCCTGAGGCCGAGCTCAGCCAGGGCCTCCGACGTGAGCTCACGGAGTTCAGCGGGGGTGAACTCTCGCTCAATCCTGCCGTCCCTGATGTAGATGAACCGGTCTGCGAGGTCCAGCAGGTAGAAGATCTGGTGCTCTGCGATCACGAGAGTCTTGCCGTCGTCACGCCAACGCTGCACGACGCGGGCAAGATCACGGATCGCGAACAGGTCCAAGTCCGACGACGGTTCGTCTAGGACCATGACATCCGGCTGGGTGGTGTCCACCGAGCCGCAGGCAATCCGCTGCTTCTCCCCACCGGACATGGTGAAAAGGCTGCGGTCGAGGAGGTTCTCCAGGGCGAGGCGCTCAGCAGTCTGCGCAATCCTTCGTCTGATCTCCTCTGGCGGGATGCCCAGGTTCTCGCAGCCGAAGGCAAGCTCAGCGGTGGATTCCACGTTGTAGAACTGGGTCCTGGGATTCTGGAACACTGAACCGACCCGCTCTGAGAGCTCATACAGTCGCATGTCCCTGACTCGTCTGCCATCCAGCAGGACCTCGCCTTCCAGGCTTCCCTCATAGAAATGCGGGATCAGCCCGTTGATGAGTCGTGTCACCGTGCTTTTTCCGCACCCCGACTCGCCACAGAGGACCACAGTCTCGCCCTGGCGCACATGCAGTGAGACGCCCTCCAGACCCTGGGAGCTCTCCTCACCGTAGGTGAAAGTCACATCGTGGAACTCAATCATCTGCGCTTCTTCATCTAGTGGATCACGTAGGTCGCAACCAGCAGGGCCACGACGAGGAGGACGACGATGACATCGACTGGGCGAATCCCGACCCTCGCGATGCTCGTATGCTCTCCAGGCCTTTCCAGGCCACGGGTGAGGGCTGCCGCCGAAAGCTCATTCCCGATCTTCGCCAGCGAGATGACCAGGGGAATGAACCGGTACTCCAGAAGCATCAGCGGGCTGCCCCAGAATTTCCTGGACCCAAGTCGGATGCCCCGCATCCTCATCGCGTCATTGATCGAATGGAACTCCTCCCTCATGGTTGGGAAGAAACGGAATGCCACAGAAATGGGAATCGTGATCTTCCGACTCACCCCGATGCGACTGAGGCTTGCGACGCACTCACTGGCACTGGTCGTGGAGACGAAGTACGCTGCCATCGCGAACGCCGGAGCCAGTCTCAACACGAAGCCTGCGAGAAGAACCAGGGTCATGTTCAGAACGAGGGGCAGATGAATCGACTCCTGGAAGATCCTCGCCAACATTGCGCAGGCAAACAGCACGCCATACCAGGTCGCAATCTTGAATTGCCGATTCTGCATGAGTAGTGCGATGGGAATCACAGCCACAGCCGCAGTGAACAGGTTGGACCCCTCCACCAGCTCGACAAAAGCCAGGATTCCCATCAGCACGAATTTCGTACGTGGGTCGAGCCTCAGCAAGGAGCGCTCGCCACGTCCAGTTTCCATCGTGATCAAGCGATCCCGGCCCTCACGAAGTGCTTGCGCAGGATCCTGCGCCCCAGGAAGGCGCCGACGAGGCCACTGCAGAACAGAAGCGCCAAGCCCACATACAGCATCCAGGGCGGCATGATCGCCTTCAGAGCATCGGCGTATTCCGTGCCCATGGCCTTCTCAATGCCGGTCCAGTAGTCAGGTCCAGCGAACCAGATGAGCAGGGGTCCGCCGATCAAGGCCAAGCAGAACACTGCGTATAGCTCTCTTTGAACAAAATCATTTGTTGAGTCGGTAGGGGAATTGGTTTGTGGTGATGTAGGTTTCGAAGGCGTGGCGGGTGTCGGTGAAGGTGGTGTGTTGGTGGTTGCTGATGTGGTTTTTGGCTTCGTTCCAGACGTGTTCGATGGGGTTGTGGTCGGGGCTGTAGGGTGGGAGGTTGATGAGGTGGATGTTCTCGAGAGGGTTTCCTTGGCCAAGGTGGGAGCGGAGGTGTTTCGAGGTGTGCCATTTCGCATTGTCCCACACGATCACGATTCGTTTACCGGGGTATTTGAGGGTGAGTTCGGTGAGGGCGTTGATGATGTTGTTGGTGTTTTGCCAGTCGAGGGCGGTCAGGTCGACGGTGCCGTCGTGTTCGTGGAGGAACCCGATGATGGGACTGTGCTTGTTTGATCCGGTTGACGCGTAGTTTCGTGGTGGCGCCTGTGGGGTGCCAGGCCCTGCGTAGGGTCGCTTCGTGTTCGATCCGAATCTCGTCGGCGGTCATGATCATCACGTCGGGGTCGTTCCAGGAGGTTGCGAGTTCGTGGTGGATCTGGTTCATGCGGGCTGTGGTCTTGGTTTCGGGGGCTCGGTGTTGGTCGACGGCCCCGGGTGTGTGGAAGGACAGCCCGGTCAGATGGGGGCAGGAAGTGGTTGGAGGTCTCGGAGGCGTAGATCATGTGGAAGTGGGAGTCGAGCCAGTTGGCGAGGTCGGGTGCGGTCCAGAGCTCGGTGGGGAGTCCTTGGGCACCGGGTGGTTGTTGCAGCACCGTCGTGATTTCTGTGCACTGCTGGGGGGTGGGTTTGGATGCGTTGAGGTTGCCTGCATGGCCGGTGTGTATCGATGCGAGTCGGGTCTTGGTGCCAGTCTCGTAGCCGGGTCTTGATGGTTGTGGTGGTGCGTTCTGCGAGTTCTGTCACAACCTCCAGATCCACGTTTCGTGACAGCAGGAGGATTGCTTCGGTTTTTCCTTTCGCGAGTTTGTGGGGGCTCTCGTGTTTGTAGTCTTGAAGGGTCCGGAATTCCTCTGGGGATGTCTCAACTGTTTTCACGCCTCAAGGATATTGCACACCCGACGGGGTATCCACCACATCCACCCGGGAAATCCTGGTTCCCCTGGCCGGCCTGAATATCCCACGGGCATCGGATTTTGATTAAAGAGAGCTATAGGTGTTGAGGTTTATTCACGGGCAACACTTCGGCTGGCGAAACCCTTGGTCAGGTAACACTTGAGGGCGGTTATGGATAAGCCTCGTTGTGTCGGGTTTTCTAGGAGGAATGTAGTTTGGAGGTTCCTTCTGCCCTGACTGGGAGGGTGGTGATTCCGATGATGTTCAGGAATATGCAGGTGTATTCTCCTGTCACCTTGACCTCGATGGTGTTGTCGCCGATCACTTGGGCAGTGCCGCGGAATCGGGACGCCGCCACGTATTTCTCGGCTGCTTGTTTCGCGATGTCGGGTTTGGGGTTCAGGTGTCCATTCGTCAGTTTCAGGTGCTGGTGGCCTGCCCGGGCTGCTTCTGCTGCGATGCTGCGGGCCTCCTGTGTGGCCTTGGTGTGGCCGGTGAAATCCACTCCGATTCCGATGATCACGATGAAACCGATCAGCGCGACCGCTGTCCACACCGTTATGGCACCGCGTTCGCTGTGTTCCCGAACGCTCCTCATGACACGATCCTAGACCCTGCGCGGCCTCGGCGCTCGGGCCGGGAAAACATTGTGGAGGAACCGTTTCAGTTCGCTGGAGCTGTAAAGGTACGGCTCCACGAAATCCTCGGCCCGCAGGGCCTCGCCAACGAGAATGATCGTTGCCTGACGCAGCCCCGATGCGACCGCGGCATCATGCATGCTCGCGACGGTGGTGCGGATGACTTGTTGATCCGGTTGGGTGGCTTTACCGGCGATCACGACCGAGCAGCCGGAGCCGTAATGGGGAAGCAGCTGCTCCTGCAGACGGGCGATGTGACGGATTGCCAGATGAATCGCTAGGGTCGCTCTCGAAGCTGCCAGATACTCTAGACGTTCGGTTTCCGGCATGGACGTCGACTCCTTCTGGGCGCGTGTCAGGATCACCGTCTGCACTACTTCCGGGGCCGTCAACTCCTTGCCGATCAGCGAATCGGCCGCTACATAGGCAGGAACCTCGGGCGTGACGTCCCACGGCACACCGGCCTCGTCGAGACGGCGGTTCTGCTCCGCGACGGCCGAGTAGATCGACGGGTCCCCGGAACACAACCGAGCAACGTCCTTGCCCTCGTGGTGTGCCCGGACCAGATGCCCGGTGATGGCGTCCAGGTTTCAGGTGCTGGGTGTCGATCCGTTCCCCGTCCACGGGGCCAGCACCTGTTCGATGTAGGTACCCGCGTACAGGCAGACCGGAGATGTGCGCAGCAGCTCGGCGCCACGCAGAGTCGGCAGGTCGGCGACACCCGATCCGGCACCGATGAAGTGAACGGTCATGAGGTCTCCTTTACCAGCGAGTAGCAGGTGACGGTGCGTGCCGGTTG
>ERZ773010.2388-NODE-2388-length-11111-cov-20.313857_pt1 | contig 11111 bp, 9 predicted proteins | sample MGYA00580842_ERZ773010 | MGnify/ENA primary metagenome ERZ773010 (study PRJEB29015, sample SAMEA2737982) | human oral metagenome | biome: human oral; feature: human-associated habitat; material: dental | place: China | collected 2107 ...
ATAAAATTGCTAACAATGCCATCAGCAAAAGCGACAAAACAACGGAAATCATCGAGGCCAACACGACTCAAGGAAATGGCCAGCTAACTTTTCTGGAAAAGCTGACTCCTGAGCAACAGAGTGCGATTACGGCTAAAGCCCCGCAGCTAGTGGATAATTTCGTATCAGACCAGAATGCCTTGCTGGACTTTGGTCAATCTGCTGTCGAAGAAGTCAATAGCACCGTCAACCGTATCTTAGCCGAGCAGAAAAAATTACAAATTCCCCAGGTAGATGAGCTTTTAAAAAATACCAACAAGGAACTAAATGGCTTTGTCGCAAAATACAAGAATGCTCAAGTAGCAGAATTGGACAAGAAGCCTAATTTCCTGGAAAAACTCTTCAAACAGAGCAAAAACACGCTTCAAGAATTCTATTTCGACTCACAAAATATTGAACAGAAAATGGATGGCATGGCTGCAACCGTCGTCAAACAAGAAGATGTTCTGGCTCGTAATATTGTTTCTGCTGAAATGCTGATTGAGGACAATACCAAATCGATTGAAAACCTAGTCGGAGTTATTTCCTTTATCGAAGCGTCTCAGCGAGAAGCTGGCAATCGAGCGCTCAAACTGCAGGCTGAAGTTGCTCAGTTAGATATGACAACCGTTGACTACCAAGTCAAATCGCAAGAATTAGCCCGAATGACAGAGGTGGTCAATACCCTAGAGCAGCAACACACTGAATATGTCAGCCGTCTCTATGTGGCTTGGGCGACAACGCCTCAAATGCGTAACCTGGTCAAGGTTTCCTCTGATATGCGCCAAAAGCTAGGAATGCTCCGTCGCAATACCATCCCAACGATGAAACTGTCTATCGCCCAGTTAGGCATTCTCCAGCAATCCATGAAGTCTGGTCAGGTAGCTGACGCCATCTCTAATGCGAATAACGCTGCCCTACAAATGCTCGCTGAGACCAGCAAGGAAGTCATTCCTCAACTGGAGCGGATTTCCCAAAGCCCTACTATCGCTGTTGAATCTGTCACTAAGCTGGCAGAAAGCCTTGTCGCACAAAATCAAGGCATTATCGAAGCCATTGATAAAGGACGGGAAAAACGTGCTCTGCTAGAAGCGGCCGTCATCCAATCCGCAGAGACTATCAACAACTCTGTCAAACTGCGTGATCAAAAGATTATCCAAGCCTTGCTGGATCAAGGCAAGGAAGCCCAGAAAGAATTAACTTCAGAATAAGTAAAAGAGCCATCCAAGCTCTTTCAACTCCTAGACAAACATCAAAACTGATGTTTGTCTTTTTATATTCTCCAAATTTTTTAGTCAAGAAGACAAAAATACACTCAACTCTTATGAAGAATTAAGTGCATTTTTTGGAAAAGTATAATTCTTTACAGACTTTTGACTGCCGCAATGGCTGCATCATAATCTGGCTCGGTGTTGATGTTATCCACATATTCAGCGTAAGTCACAGTGTTGTTTTCGTCCAAGACAAGGACTGCACGGGCTAAAAGGTGCCATTCATTGATGAGGACAGCATAGTCACGGCCAAAAGAATGGTCAAAGTAGTCTGATAGCATGACGGCATTTTCGATGCCTTCAGCAGCACACCATTTGCCTTGGGCGAAAGGTAGGTCAACTGAAACCGTGATCACAACAGTATTGTCCAAATCAGCGAGTTCTTGATTGAAACGGCGAGTCTGAGTTGAGCAAACGCCAGTATCGATAGACGGTACGATGCTGAGGACTTTCTTTTTGCCAGCAAAGTCAGCCAGAGTTTTCTTTGAAAGGTCAGTAGCCGTCAGGCTAAAATCGTGGGCTGTGTCGCCGACTTGCAATTGCTGACCCGTAAAGGTTACAGGATTTCCGAGAAAAGTTGTCATAGGAAGTCTCCATTCATGTTTGATAGCTCCATTGTACTGCGAATAGTGATTTTTTTCGAATAATTTGACCGAAAATTTGAGAGCGACTCCATGCGAAGCTTGTTTTTCAGAAATAAAGAGGTTAGGATTTTATCTTCCCAACCTCTTATCATTATTTAGATAGACCTTCTGCAATCTTTTCTAAGTTGTATTTCATCATGCTATAGTAGCTATCACCCTCTTCGCCTTTATCAGCGATTGAGTCAGTGAAGATTTTAGCGTAGATCGGAATGTTGGTGTCTTTAGAAACGGTCTTCATCGGACGGTCGTCTACACTTGATTCGACAAAGAGAGATGGCACTTTGGTCTTGCGTAGTTTTTCAACCAAGCTTTTGATTTGGTCTGGAGTTCCTTCTTCTTCGGTGTTGATTTCCCAGATATAGGCTGATGGCACATTGTAGGCCTTAGAGAAGTACTTGAAGCAACCTTCGCTGGTTACAATCATTTTCTTTTCTTCAGGAATGTTGTTGAATTTCTCTTTAGCTTCCTTGTCCAAAGCGCTTAGCTTTTCCACATAAGCCTTAAGATTTTTCTCGTAAGTTTCTTTGTTAGCCGGATCCTTTTCAATCAAGCGCTTGGCAATATTTTGCGCATAGATGATCCCATTTTCCAAGTTAAGCCAAGCATGTGGATCTTCTTTGCCTTTTTCACTTTGGCCTTCCAAGTAAATTACGTCCACGCCTTCGCTGACAGCATAATAGTCCTTGTTTTCTTTCTTCTTAGCATTTTCTACTAATTTTGTGAACCAAGCATTACCACCTGTTTCAAGGTTGATCCCATTGTAGAAGATCAGATCCGCTTGGGAAGTCTTTTTGACATCTTCAGGCAGAGGCTCGTATTCATGTGGGTCTTGGCCGACAGGTACGATACTGTGCAAATTGATCTTATCGCCAGCGATATTCTTTGTAATATCCGCAATAATCGAGTTGGTCGCAACAACATTCAATTTTGAAGAACCAGTCTCGGTACTGCTTTTTTGACTAGAGCAGGCTGCTAGGCCGACAAAAGCCAGCAAAAGCAGAACTAAGAAACGACATTTTTTCATTGGAAATCCTCCATAAATATATTATTTTACTTTTCTTTTTAAATACCGCTGTTTTGGTGCGATAAAAAATGAAACCAAAAAGATCAGGGCAGAGGTTAGAACGATACTAGAACCTGCTGCAACATTAAAACTATAACCGATGAAGAGACCTAAAACAGATGCACCAGCCCCCAAGGCAGATGACAATAAAATCATGGTCTTGAGACTCTTGGCATAGAGATAGGCTGTCGCAGCTGGTGTAATCAGCATGGCCACAATCAGAATCGTTCCGACACTTTGCATGGCTGTGACAGATACCAGAGTCAATAGAATCATCAGTAAATAGTGGTAAAAATTCACCTTCATTCCCATAGCCTTGGCTAAAAGCGGATCAAAGGAAGTCAACAAAAGTTGCTTGAAGAAAATAGCAATGATCAGCAACACCAAGATGCCCACGCCAATACTAATCCACATATCAAGGTCCTGTACCGCCAAGATATTCCCAAAGAGGATATGGAAAAGATCGGTAGAACTCTTGGCAACACTAATCAAAATGACCCCCAGAGCCAAGAAGGAAGAAAAAGTAATCCCGATAGCCGTGTCACTCTTGATAATGGAATTGCCCTTGATGTAAGTGATAATGATGGAAGCTAGTAAGCCAAAGGTAATGGCACCGATGAAGAAATTAATCCCCAAAATATAAGATAGAGCCACACCGGGCAGCACCGCGTGAGAGATGGCATCCCCCATGAGTGACATGCCCCGCAGAATGATAAAACATCCAACGGCACCTGCCACCACTCCAATCACAATGGCCGTAATCAACGCATTTTGCAGGAAATGAAAATCATGCAATCCTTGAATAAATTCCTGGATCATCCTAGTCACCTCCATTCATAAAGAGCTGAGAGCCGTAGGTCTGCTGCATATTTTCTTTGGTGAAGGTACTCTCGGTTGATCCGAAAGCGACGACTTTTTTGTTAAGTAGCAAGACCTGATCAAAATAAGCGACCACCTTGCTCAAGTCATGGTGGACAATCAAAATCGTTTTCCCGTCTTTTCTTAGCTGACGGAGTGTTTTCATAATAATCTCTTCGCTGACCGAGTCAATTCCAACAAAAGGCTCATCTAGGAAAATATAGTCCGCCTCCTGAACCAAGCAACGGGCAATCAAGACCCGCTGGAATTGCCCCCCAGACAACTGGCTAATCTGCCGCTCAGCAAAATCTTCTAAACCAACGATTTTCAAAGCCCGAGCAACCTTTTCCCAGTCAGACGCTTTGAGGCGTTGAAAGAGCTTGATCTTAGGATATAAACCCAGAGACACACACTCCTTGACCTTGATAGGAAAATTATAATCAATGTGAATTTTCTGCTCTACATAAGCAATCTTGCTTAATTCTTGCTTCATGGGTTTTCTATCCAGAAAGGTCTGCCCCTCACTCTCAACAATTCCTAACATACCTTTTATGAGAGTTGACTTTCCAGCCCCGTTTGGTCCGATAATCCCTGTGATAGTCGGTCCTTTTATTGTCAAAGAAGTTGGTTCTAAGGCCAGCTGTCCTTGATAACTGACACTTAAATTTTCCATTTCAATCATTGTTATACCTCTTTTGTTTTAATATACATTAAAATGAAAATTAAGTCAAGTTAATTTTTTAAAAAATCCTTAAAATCAATATAGGAAATATTTGAAAAAAGGAGCTAATTTTGATAAGGTTATATCAAAAGCATGAAAGTGAGAACAAGATGACACGTTTACAAGATGATTTTTATGATGCCATTAATGGTGAATGGGCCAAAACAGCGGTTATCCCAGATGATAAGCCCGTAACCGGCGGCTTCACAGATTTGTCAGATGAGATTGAAAAGCTGATGCTCTCCACTACTGATCAATGGCTGCGGGGTGAGGAAGTTCCTGATGATACTATTTTGCAAAACTTTATCAAGTACCATCGTTTAGCTGCCGACTATGACAAGCGGGAAGAACTCGGTGTCAAGCCTGTTTTGCCTTTGATTGCGGAATACCAAGCACTCAACTCCTTTGCAGAATTTACCACAAAGATTGCCGAGTTTGAGCTGGCTGGCAAGCCCAATTTCTTTCCTTTTGGTGTAGCGCCTGACTTTATGGACGCCCGTATCAATGTCCTTTGGGCAGATGCACCAGGTACTATTCTCCCAGATACGACCTACTATGCCGAAGGTCACCCTCAAAAGGATAAGCTCTTGAAAAAATGGCGCGAATCTTCCGAAGCTTTGCTGCAAAAATTCGAATTTTCAGCAGAAGAAATCCAAGATTTGCTGGATAAGGTTTTAGAACTGGATGCTCAAATTGCCAAAGTCGTTCTGTCACGGGAGGAAAGCTCAGAATATGCCAAGCTTTACCACCCTTACAAGTGGGAAGACTTCAAAGCCTTAGCACCGAATCTGCCTTTAGATGCGATCTTCACTCAACTCATCGGGCAAATTCCTGACCAGATTATCGTACCAGAGGAGCGTTTCTGGCAGGCTGCCGACCAATTCTACTGCGAGGAGACTTGGCCCCTGCTCAAGGCCGTGCTTATCTTTAACGCTATCGCGTCAGCTGAAGCCTACTTGACTGACGAAATCCGTGTCCTAGCAGGCGCTTATCGTCGCGCCCTGTCTGGAACACCTCAGGCGCAAGACAAGAAAAAAGCTGCCTTTTACCTAGCTCAAGCGCCTTTCAATCAAGCCATCGGGCTCTGGTATGCTGGACAAAAATTCTCCCCTGAAGCCAAGGCCGATGTGGAGCAAAAAGTAGCCAACATGATCCAAGTCTACAAGGAACGCCTCGCAAGCAATGACTGGCTAACACCAGAAACTCGGGACAAGGCCATTGTCAAACTCAATGTCATCAAGCCTTATATCGGCTACCCAGAGGAGTTGCCTGAGCGCTACGCAGACAAGATTGTGGATGAAAATCTCAGCCTCTTCGAAAATGCTCAGAAGCTTCGACAAGTGGAAATCAAGCATGGTTGGAGCAAGTGGAACCAGCCAGTGGATTACAAAGAATGGGGAATGCCAGCCCATATGGTCAATGCCTACTACAATCCTCAGAAAAACCTGATTGTCTTCCCAGCGGCTATCCTGCAGGCACCTTTCTATGACCTGTACCAGTCTTCTTCAGCCAATTATGGCGGTATCGGAGCGGTCATTGCCCATGAGATTTCCCATGCCTTTGATACCAATGGCGCTTCCTTTGATGAAAACGGCAGCCTCAACAACTGGTGGACGGAGCATGACTACCAAGCCTTTACTGAGCGGACTCAGAAAGTCATCGACCAGTTTGAAGGTCTAGATTCTTACGGTGCCAAGGTCAATGGCAAGCTGACCGTTTCAGAAAATGTAGCGGACTTGGGCGGTATTGCAGCCGCTCTCGAAGCAGCCAAGAAAGAAGACGATTTCTCTGCGGAGGAATTCTTCACCAACTTTGCCCGCATCTGGCGGATGAAGGGACGCGAAGAGTACATGAAGCTTCTAGCCAGCGTCGATGTCCATGCACCCGCTAAACTTCGGACCAATGTCCAGCTACCAAACTTTGACGACTTCTTTACGACCTTTGATGTCCAAGAAGGAGACGGCATGTGGCGCAGTCCAGAAGAGCGCGTGGTGATTTGGTAACAAACAAGTCATAAGAAGACATAATAACCTGACTAAAGGAGCTTCAGATAAAGTTCTTTGGTCAGGTTTTTATTTGTAGCTACAGAGATAAATTTTGATGATCAAATTATGCTATAATAGGAGATATCTGGAAGAAGGAGATCCTGATGTGGAATTCAAGGAAGAGCTAGGACAGAGAATTCAATCTCTAAGAGAAGAAAAAGGCTTGAGTCGTCAGGCCATTTGTGGGGAAGAAGACATTTTGACAACGCGGCAGCTACAGCGAATTGAGAAAGGCCAGTCTCTGCCTACCATCGCAACAGCTCTCTATATTGCTGAGCAACTGGAGGTATCACTGGATAGGCTAGCAAATAGAGAGCGATTCGAATTGCCATCAGGCTATCTTGAATTGAAGTATCGCTTGGAAAAGCTTTATCACTATGGCGATGGAGAACGTCTTCAACAGAGAGAAGAGATGATCGAGGAAATCTATCGGAAGTATTTCGATCAGCTCCCTGAGGAAGAACAACTTTATCTTCAGATTAAGCAGGCCAAGAATGATATGGTTTTAACGGAAAATATTGCCTATGATCAAGGCTTAATAGATGAATATCTGGATCAGGCTTTGGCCAAAGAAAAATTAACGGAAATGGATCTAGAAATCATTGATTTACGTCTGTTGGCGCTTGTTTTGAAAGATTTTGACAAGAAGGAGTTTACTTGTTTGCTAAACAAGTTACTTGTGGCAGTAGTTGATTATCCGACCAATGGATTGGAAAAAATCCAGGCCAGAATCATTTTTGCTGCGGGCGTCTTGTCACATTATCAAGAATATGACCTCCTACCTAAAATATTACGAGCCCTGGAAGAGCTGATGACTAGGAGAAATGATTTTCAAGATCGAGTCTTTAGCTATGCGCTTCAGTGGAAAATCGCTCTCTTCTTGGAAAACAATCGTGAAGAAGCTGAGGATAACTATCAAAAGATCAAGCTAATGCTAGAGCTATTGCCAGAAGATGTCCTTAAGGAGAATATGAGACTGGACTGGGAGCAGGATATAAGACGTTATAGTAAAATTGATGAATAAACAACTGAACTCTGTGAGTATAGGAACTCATAGGGTTTTTTTAATAGGACATGAATGTCCTCACACCTCTGTTTATTAATTTCTTATAATAGTGGGAGTATAAAAAAGAAGTTACTTCTTCTTGAGGAAGGAATTTGGTCATAAAAAATGGAAATTAGATTAAAAAATATTAAGAAAAACTATGGCTCCTTTGAAGCCTTGAAGGGAATTGATTTAGTTTTGGAAGAAGGCAAGTTCTATGGTCTTCTTGGGCCCAATGGTGCGGGTAAAACGACTCTCTTTAATCTCCTTATTCAAAATTTCAAACAAAGCTCAGGAGATATTAGCTGGGAAGTTGACGGACATTCTCTATCCACAAAAGATTTTTATCGCCATATCGGATTCGTTTTTCAAAGCAATCGTTTGGATGAAAATTTAACAGTAGAGGAAAATTTGGTATCTAGAGGTGCCTTGTATGGCTTATCTAAGGCCAAGGTCTTGGAGAGGATTAGGGATTTACAAAACTATCTAGATGTTGCATCTATTAAAAATAAAAAATACGGAAGTTTGTCAGGAAGGCAGAAACGCAAAGTAGATATTGCTCGTGCTCTGCTACCTAAACCATCACTTCTATTACTGGATGAGCCAACCACTGGTCTAGATCCACAATCTCGACATGATTTATGGGATGCTATCAATCAGTTGAATAAGAAAGATAATATGACGGTAGTTCTCATCACTCATTATTTAGAAGAGATGGCTGGATGTGATATTCTTCATGTTTTAATTTCTGGTAATCTTTATTACTCAGGAGATATTGCTACTTTTATCGAAAAGCATTCGACAACTAACTTGAATTTGCGCTTAAAAGAAGGTCAGTCTGTAACCTCACTGTCGGTATCGCAATTTATGAACAAATGTCAAGTTTTGTCAGAAAGAGAGATTGTTTTTAAAGATGTTTCTGTTGAAGAAATGATGGAAATTATTTCTGAAAACCAAGATAAGTCTATCATTGAAGCATTTAATGTGGAATATTCAAACTTGGAAGCAGCTTATTTGAACTTATTAAAAGAAACAGGAGGAGAAATGAATGTTTGAGCTAATTTCTAGAAATAGGAAAGTATACACGCGAGATCGTTTGGCGTTTTTCATGTCATTCTTGTCAGTTATTATCTTAATTTTAGTCTATCAAGTCTTTCTAGGCCAAATCCAGATTGATGCCATTAGGGAGGCGTTAGGTAGTGACACTGCTTCGAGCGATACGATTAAGATGGTAAACTATTGGTTGATATCAGGTTTGACGACGATTATTTCTATGACCAGTACTTTAGGAGCGTTTGGAGTAATGGTCTCAGATAAAGAAAAGAAACTGAGTGAAGATTTCAAGGTTAGTCCCATTTCTAATTTCAAGGTTGAACTATCCTATGCTATTTTTGCAATCCTATTTGGGATTATCCTCACCATGTTCTCTTGTGTCTTTGCGATTGGGATTTTCAATGGTTTTAGTTCACTTCTAGATTATTCGGCTATGGACTATCTAAAGATTTTTGGAATTGTTAGCTTATCAACAGTCCTATCAGCTACTATTGTTCTTCCTGTATTAGCCTTTATTCGAACAAGTTCAGCTTTTACCACTTTAAGTACGATCGTCGGTACCTTTATCGGATTTATTTCAGGAGTTTATCTTTCTATCGGATCGGTTGGGGAAACTTTGCGGCAGGTTATGACTTGGTTTCCTATGACACAAGTGAATGCACTTTTAAAACAAGTTTTGATGAAAGACTCAATTGCTCAAGTATTTGAGAGTGCTCCAAGTTCGGTGGTAAATGAATACAAGGAATCCTATGGAGTAGTATTGCAGAATGCTGGTGGGGATCATCTTTCTAATCAATTCATGCTAGTTTATATTTCACTTATTATTGTTGCTCTATTAACACTCCACTTTTTTATTAAAAAGGTTACGAAATGAAAGGAACCCTGGCTAAAGTTGTAGAAAAGTGAAGGCATATGCAAAAACCTGTTTAGGGATCCCTAAACAGGTTTTGTAGTTCTTTGATTTCTTTCATATAGCCGGCCGTGATGATACCAGCGGACAGAGCCACAATGGCGATTCCTAAAAAGGAAGAAATCATAGTAATAATTTTTCCAGTCGTTGAAACTGCATAAATATCACCATAACCAACTGTCGTCAGGGAAATTGTTGCCCAGTAGAGAGCGTCAAAAAAATTAGGAAATGTGCTAGGCTCGACATTAAAAATGATAAGGGTAGAAATGAAGATATAGCCGAGAGCCAAAAGACCCGCAAGATACGAAGCATGCGCAAAATCTTAAAGAGCCGCAAACTATTATTTAACAAAAAGAGGGAAGACAATATGCAGAGCAAATCAGCCAGCGCCATAAAGGTGAGAGGATAAAGTAGAAAAGAAAGCTTTCCTTTTTCCAATTTATAATCGGCCGTTAGAAGCCGAAGAATGTAGTCAATAATAAAAACAACTGTTGACACAAAATCCAATCACATGAAGATTCCTGTGTGACTTTTGGTGGTTAGGGGGATCAGGCTGACAATAATCGTCAGGAACATAAAGACATCATAGGCTTTTTCAATCGCATTTTCCTTTTGATGGGGCTCAATAATCTGAAATAAAGTCTTCCTTGTCATCCTCAACCTCACTTTTTTAAACTTGCTTTAATTCTATCTGTCTTTAAAAATAAGTCAAGGGCAAGCCGCAAAGATTTTCTTCATTCTCCTTCGTCGGTTGCTTTCAAAATCCCTTGAAAATGGTATAATAGATAGAAACGTGGCTAGAACACGGAAAAGATCGTTGGAGAGTAAATGATTATGGCAACTTACAATCACAAAGAAATCGAGCCCAAGTGGCAGAAATACTGGGCTGAGCACCATACATTCAAGACAGGTATGGACAAGGACAAGCCTAACTTTTATGCGCTGGATATGTTTCCTTATCCATCAGGAGCTGGTTTGCACGTAGGACACCCCGAAGGCTACACAGCGACGGATATCCTCAGCCGCTACAAGCGCGCGCAAGGCTATAATGTCCTTCATCCTATGGGTTGGGACGCCTTTGGTCTGCCAGCTGAGCAGTACGCTATGGATACAGGGAATGACCCAGCTGACTTTACAGCAGAAAATATCGCTAACTTCAAGCGTCAAATCAACGCTCTAGGCTTTTCCTATGACTGGGATCGGGAAGTCAATACCACTGACCCCAACTACTACAAGTGGACCCAGTGGATTTTTACCAAGCTTTATGAAAAAGGTCTGGCTTATGAAGCTGAAGTACCAGTAAACTGGGTTGAAGAGCTGGGAACGGCTATCGCCAATGAGGAAGTTCTGCCAGACGGAACATCTGAGCGCGGTGGTTATCCTGTCGTCCGCAAGCCTATGCGTCAGTGGATGCTGAAAATTACAGCTTATGCAGAACGTTTGCTCAATGACTTGGAGGAGCTGGACTGGCCAGAGTCTATCA
>ERZ773010.2390-NODE-2390-length-11099-cov-103.928377_pt1 | contig 11099 bp, 20 predicted proteins | sample MGYA00580842_ERZ773010 | MGnify/ENA primary metagenome ERZ773010 (study PRJEB29015, sample SAMEA2737982) | human oral metagenome | biome: human oral; feature: human-associated habitat; material: dental | place: China | collected 2107 ...
GGTCGTCGCCTACAAAAAGAAATCTTCGGAGAATAACCTTATCTAATAGGAGAAATCATGCCCTTTATCTCAGCTATCTTTTTTGATCTAGACGGAACCCTGGTTGACAGCTCCATCGGGATCCACAATGCCTTTACCTATACCTTTGAACAACTAGGAGTTCCAAGCCCTGATGCCAAAACCATTCGTGGTTTCATGGGCCCGCCACTTGAAAGTAGTTTTGCGACCTGCCTTCCCAAGGAACAAATCTCAGAAGCTGTTCAAATCTACCGTTCTTACTACAAGAAAAAAGGAATTCATGAAACAGAGCTTTTTCCTCGAATGACAGAACTGCTCCAAGAACTCTCTCAAAACTACCCTCTCTATATCACTACAACAAAGAATACTCCGACTGCCCAGGATATGACTAAAAATCTGGGAATCCATCATTTCTTTGACGGCATTTATGGTTCCAGTCCTGAAACGCCGCATAAGGCGGATGTCATCCGTTATGCCTTACAGATGCATCAACTGCCCGCAGACCAAGTCCTCATTATCGGGGACACCAAGTTTGATATGATCGGAGCCCAAGAAACTGGCATTAAAAAGTTCGCTGTTACTTGGGGATTTGGAGAAGAAGCTGATTTACTCAGCTATCAACCTGACTGGATTGCCCATACCATTGACGATATCATTAGCCAGCTATAAAAGATACGACATACAAAAATACTCCTAACACTAGTGAACTAGGTTAAGGAGTATTTTTGTGTATAGGGTCATCCTTAGCGAATAATCAAAATGAAACGGAAAGATAGATTAACTGATTTGTAGCATACATCCACCAGTAGTCCGAACGAGTCGAAGACCCGTAAAGTTTACATACACCTTCCAAAAGTTCTTATAAGCATTGAACAGACAATAATAGCTTTCCTCTTCATAAAGCCTACCATACAGCATCATGATTGACAAATCCTGAAACGACTCAGCCGTTTTTAAATAGAGTAAAAATATCTTAATATTTTCGTACCATGTCTTCAAACTGAGAGTCTTCCTTATTCTCTTTATTTTTGTCACTATTTTTTATCACTTTTTCTCCAAAGCGTTGACTGGGCATAGCGAGCATAATTAACAGTGTTAATGCACCCAAAGGGACAAATACAATAAAGATATAGGCCCAATGGACACCCACATCCCGTAAGCGGCGTTAAGTAAAAACGCTCTCTTAAACACTGAACAAACCCAGAAAACAACATTTTAAGACAAAGCAAAAAGCCCACTGTTGTAGGCTTCTTGCAATATAAAGTCTTATCTTAAAGCATTTTGTTATCTTGCAGCGATTAGGTACAGAAAAACAGGCCTAAGCCTGCTCTAAATCTAACTTGATTTTCTCCAAAACTATTAAATTCAAATAAGCTGAGAAAACATAAAGGGTAACAAAAAGGGGACTTAAATTGATGAGTTCAGTAAGCAAGTAAATTGCACCTATCAAAGGTGCTTTTTATTTTACTCTTTCTTATGAACTAATATGACGAAAATGCCTAGATTTAACTAAGCGCTATGAGATTGCTTTAATTGAGATGATCTCACTCTCAAAGAGAGAAATCTCAGTTGGTTCATCAGGGCTAGGATTGTCAATGAGGATAGTGATTTCATCTTGCTCATCATTGTCCATTTCGTCAATAAAATCAGTTACTAGACCTGTTAAACTCTCTCCATTTCCTGTTATTACTGCAACTTTTGATCGTAGATACTTCCAAAGTTGTTTACTCATTTTTATCCCCCTCTCAGTTGCTAAAATTCTAAAAAAAGAGGCTTACAGCCTCAATAGGAAATGGCGGGACGGACATTCCCCACCTCTCAGATACCCTTTCGGGTGCGTGTGCGTCCGATATTTTTCTACTTCATTTCCTCAGTAATATTATATCAAAATGTTACAAAAAAAGCATCATCCGGTGCTTTTCCATAGTGTTTTTTGCAGGTGAAAGCGCCTAGAACAAACTAAGCGCTGATTTTTACTAATTGTTTTGCCTTTTCGTAGTAAGGCGTTAGGAAGTTGATAAATCCCTGCTTGTCACTTGGATCATGTTCCTCTAAAAACATCATCAGCTCAAAATCATTGAGAGCGTCAAACATTTCAGGGTTTTCATTGTCCCAAGCCTCAGCAAAGTTCTCATCTTCTCCAAAAAGGGCATTAAACTTAAAGGAGAAATCCCAAAAATTATCAATCTGACCACTGACCGCTTGCTGTAGCATGTCTAATACTTGTTGACTGTGTTTCATAACACTAGACCTCTTTTCTTGAGTTCAGTCATGATAGCCTCCTCATCTTCTTTGGAAAATGTGGTAAACCTCAAATGTGATAATTCTTCATCTGTCATCTCAGACGGGATGAGCTTAGGAGAACTCAACCCCATTGAGTCAATTTGAGAAAAAGCTTCTGATAATTCCATAATATCCATTCTCTCTTAAATGCATTTCTAAAACAATGATCTTTGTTCTAGTTCTTTACTTTGTACTCATTGTTCTATCTTAATTTTACCACAACTCTTGTACCTTAGTAAAACCTTAGTGCTTTTAAATATGCAACCTTGACAAAATCTTTACATTTTTTTGCTCTTATCTAACCCTTACCTCACCAAAACCTCACCATTGGAAAACTTCGATACCTTACCAAAACCTTACCGTTCTATAGTTCTAAAAGCAGCTATACCTTGTACTAACCTTGTACTCTTTTAAAAGTATAAATCAATCCCCATTTACCATACCTGCCAAGTGTTCTATAGCTTTTTGCCTTATAAGGTATACTGCAGTCTTGGATTTTCCTATTTCCTCAGCAACTTCCAAAGCTACAAGATCATTCAAATAAAAAAGTCTTAGAACAGAACGCTCAAGCGGATTTGCCAGCTTATCGATAAGCCTAGATATTTCCATTCTCTCTTCAGTAAGTCGCTCAATCCTCTGAAGCGTATCCTCTTTTAGCTTCAGAACACTTATAAGATTGTCCTCTGTCTCGTTCTCTCTGCTTGTCTGCACCCTGCTATGGCTTAGTGTTGGCTTTTTGATAATGCCACCTTCTAGGGCTTCCAATTCCAAATATAAGCCTTTGATCTCCTTGCTTATCCACTTAACGCCCTCTAGTTTTTCTTTTACCTGATCTGGTATCATGCCTTGACCTCCTTTGTGATATAATAATATTATTGAGATTATAGCTGAGGCGGAATGCCTTGGCTTTTTTTGTTTTAGTTAAGCTCAAAAACGGACATTACTCATAGTATTCAACGTACTCAGGATCTCCGAAAAGACTTTCTGGCAATCCACAAACATCTATTAGGCGTTGTACTACTTGTACGTCTATCATTATCTCGCCCTTTTCTGTTATGTGATAGTATTTCTTATGTAAAGAGCCTAAATATACTCCATTTTTATAGATTGAAAGGCTGCCACTTCTACCAGGTAAAAGTCCTGTATAACGATTATATAAACCGTGTTTCATAGCATTATTGTTTCCATACTTCGGTTGTCTATTCCCTCGATTACCTCTAGCAACTTGATTACCTGGTAAAAAACGCCCTCTAACATCTCTCTCCATTTAGCACCCTCTCACCGTGTTCGTTTCGGAAATTATACTTCATTGGAACGCTCTAAACGCTCCGTAAACCGTTCTAAAAAGTGTATCAGGGTATTTTATCGCTGATACACTTTTGACTAGTTTTACAAGCTCTCAGATAGCCCTAGAGCCGTATCAAAATGATTAGAGTATGTTTCTAAAGCAGTATTCAATTCATCACTAGCTAAAACTAACATAAAAGCTAGATCACTTGCTGAACCGTTACTATCAATGATTGGAGTATCATGATAGCTCTTAGCATGTTGCTTGAATACCTTTAACAGTTCAGCTAGCCTATCTTCTTTCAGGATATAGCTAGGTAAAGCAATGTTGTTAGCTGCTCCGATTTCATGTAATTTCTTAATGGCCAACGGGTTACGCTTGTATTTCTCTAAGTAACTTAGTAGCTCCTGTTCCGATACTTTCATAGTGCCTAACAAATTCAACTCAGCAACATTATCAGCCGTTACTGTTTCGTACTCTGATTTTATTTTCTCTAGTTCTGTCTGTTCAAAGTTCTCTAGCTTAGCTAGAATATTGGCAAACTCAGTATCTGAGTACTGATCGGCCTCTTTTTTAAAGTTCTCCAGGCGTAGTTCAGCCTCAGACTGATATAAAACCTGATTTCGAACTTTTTCCCAAAGTTCTTTTTTCATTGTTCCATAAGCCTCCATCTTTTGTTGCTTATAAGTGCCTAGGTTGTAAATTTGTGCCTTTATTTGTTGTAGTGTCATGGTAATTCTCCTTTATTTCAATTCTAGCGCTCTTTTAGCTACTTGTTCCCAGTCCTTAGAATATAGAGCGCTAGCTTTTTTATCCCATCTCGGTCCTGTTCCTGGGGCTTTTTTATATTTTAGTAGTTCCTCTTTATTCGCAAAGAAAAACTTACGCTGTTTATCTGAAACGAACCCTTTCCGTTTCTTGCCGTAAAACTGCATTCTAGCATACGGCGCATTATAAACTATTTTCCCGTTGGCCTTAGTCAAGTTTCCTCTAAGTTCTCCAGATCGCCTAGGTATAAAACGGTGCATGTCCATAACCATCTGATTAGTGACTGCCTCTTTGGCTCTCGCTAATCCCATAGGTGTTACTTTACGCTCAATACCTTTTAAATCAATCTTGACAGATACCCTTGTTCCCAAAGTTCCTCCTTTCTCTGACTAAAACAAAAAGAGACATGACAAAGAGCAGTTAAACTCTTATATCATGCCTCTAGTTTTCTAGTCAGCAGCTAAATTTTTTCTTTTTGCCTTGTTTCCTTTTGAATGGGTTTACCATCTTGTGTTTTGATGATTAGACTACCAAACTCTGGTAACTTGGCTGACTCAATTATACCATTTTTTGAGAATAAAACAAAGCCTCGATCAAGCAAATCTTTAAGCTGTTCTGTCTTTTGTATCATGCTAAGCCTCCTCTCCCTCTGTATCCTGTTCATAGTAATTAGCAAAACCTAAACAAATACGTTTCAGGGCTTCCCCTATTGCTGTTCTACCTTGATAATCTACTGTGATAGTCCCATCTCCACTAATAGTTGTTTCTGTTACTGGACTTTCTCCAGTACCCATGAAATAACCATGAATAGCAATACTTGCCACATCAGCTATTTTGTTTGCCTTTGCATGTTCAGTATTTTCAAATTTATAACTGAAACGGTGTTTTTCTTTGTAGTTTGTCATTTTGATTACTCCTTTACTTGAAATATATGAACTTATTGTAATCTCAGTAGTCCTAAAGCGTTGAAATAGCTGAAATTAGTAGCTACTCAACGCTTTTTACTACCCTTTTTAGTGTACTTTAGCTCATTTTTGAGCTTTTTTGAGTTCCATTTTTGGAATGCAAAGCCTGCAACCTTTTAAGGGTGCAGCTGCACCCCGTGCATACTTTTTTAAGCCTGCTCAATGTTGAGCGACTTTAGCCTTTAAGTTACTGATTGAGTATCGCTTATCCTTAATCGTGAATGACTTGAAAAAGTTACCCTCTAGGCCTGTTCTAACACGGCTGGCCACTCGATCACTATATAAGCTAGCAATCTCTGAGCTGCTTAGATTTGTAGTAATAATAGTCTTGTCTCGGTTACTGAGAATATCAAAAATAAACTCTTCTTCCCAGACTGATTTACCTTTACTACTAGCATTGTCTGACTTTATTCCTAGATCATCAAGTACCAGGTAATCAACCTCTTTCAGCATTCTTGAGTAGTACCCCTCTTTGCTAGTAGAGTTAAAGCTCTCTCGAACTCGTCTTAGGATTTCGGTTAGATTGACAAATAGCACGCTCTTAGGCTCTCCTTTGGCCTTGTAGCCCTCGTTTATAGCCTTAGCAATAGCTACGCTTAAATGACTCTTTCCAATCCCTGTAGAGCCTGTAAACAAGGTATTCCCTGTCATACCGTCCAAGTATTTCTCTACTTGCCCTTTTGAAAACTCTAGTAATTGCTTTTCCTCGGCTGTTTCAGCTATGAAATTCTCAAAGCTAGCCTCTTTTAACTCCCTAGGGATCGTACTGTCCCGCATAAGCACATTATAGGTTTTTAGGTATGTCTCAGCATTCAAGCTATTATCTACTCCCTCCCTATCCTGCCTTTCTATTAGTTCCTTTGTGCATTCAGGACAAAACTCTTGTATACTTCGTTCCTTACTACCCCTCTTAGGTGTTGAAATTTGCCAATAATTGACCCTATGAACCTCACATACCTTTTCACTAATTTTTCTGTTGTTATATTGCTCAAATTTATTTTCCATTGCTCACCCTCCTAGAATGGGTTTTCCTCTGTTCGTGTTTTTAGCCATTCCTCACGGCTAATAGGTTCTGCTTGCTTAGGTGACTGTTTCAGCTTTTGCCTTTGTTCTTCATGCTGCTTAACTTGCTCTACTGTTTTAAGTCCCAGCCCTTGCCAATTTGAAAGAATTGACCTGGTATATCTAATTGACTTACCAGCGTTTAGGAAAGTTACCTCAAGAGCATAGATTACTAACTCTTGGCCATGGATCTCTAACAAGTCTCTCACTTCTTCCATCATTGTTCCATTGACTGACATTTGACCAAAAGCTGACTTTAATTTTTCAAAGATTGGGTTTTCATGCTCGTCCTCGTCTTTCTGACTTGACCTAGATTGACTTAGATTATCTTGACTTGACTTATATTGACTTATATTCTGCTGTCCCATGTCTGCCCTTTGGTTGTCCCTTGGTTGTCCCACCTTTTCAGGAGGTTTTTTAGGTCTATCTACACGCTGCCTAGGCTCAGTAAGTTCAATATCTGGGACTACTTCCCTGAGTAAATCCGCATAGACTGAATTGACCTTTCTATCAGCACGGACTTTATTCTGCTCATGAAAATCAGTGATAAAATAAACCATTTCATCATTCAGAGGTCTGATAAAATCCTTGACTATCAAAAGTCCTAGGCTATCTTCACTAACCCCTATCATTCTAACAACAGGGAAAGCCTCTACTACTCCATCATCATCTGAGTTTTGAATTAAATGAAAATATAGAGCCTGTGCCTCTAACGGTAGTCTCAAAAATCTCTGAGTTTGGGTTACTGTCTTACTTATCATTCTACGATTTCCCATTTTTCTTCCGTTGCTCCTCCGTGTTAATTCCCCTGATGATGTCATAATAAGCGTGACCAGCAGGAATGACATAGCCCTCTGTTTCAAATTCCACCCATTGCTCCACACCGTCCACAATTACCTTGCGTAAATTTTTTATGACGGGTGTCCATTGTTCTTTTTTCTTTGTCATTATTCCCCCTAATCTACTGCAAGAAAATTGTATATATCAGTCTTGCGGTAATAAATCTTCTTACTGTTCTCAAAAGGCGACTGATAAGGCTTTAAGCCGTGTTTTTCCCAATTATTCAACGTTGTTCCGCTGATCCCTAGCTTATTTAGTAGATCAGCTCTAGCAATTAAATCCCAGCCGTCGTTATGCTGTTTTTCAAGCTCAAGCCTTTTCTCTAAGTGATCGCCCACTTTCTCCAGTAGCTCAAGTTCTGCCTCTCTTGATAATAGTTGCATATTACACCCCTTTCTAATTGTTCCGCTTGCCTGCTAGTTGAATATAACGCCCGTAGCAAGGATTTAAAACCTCGCTAGGTGTTTCTATCGCCTGTCTGCTTTCTCTCTCCATTTGAGTGCTTTTTTGGCGGTCTCGATGGTTTAAATAAAGCAGCAAGCCAATCAGTACCACGGAAAAGATGAGCGCCTGTGTGTTGGTTAAATCTAACTCATTCATTTTAGTAGCCCCCTTTTTTGTAGATCAGCAGCTACTAAACTACGTAAATACATCCAGGTTGATGTAGTTGCATGATTGATCCCATTACTTAAATCATTTTCTTTTATTACTTGAGCTAAGAAATTGAATAGCAACCAGTCAGGAGCTTTTCCATGTCTTTCTGTACATTCTTCGTCATATATTTTTAATTCTCCAAGCAAATTCTCAACATTCCTATTAAAGAAATCCTCATGACTTGCCTCTTGTTTTTTATACGCCTCAGATAATTTGTAAAACTGAGTCCATAGCTGACTAATAGTTGATCTACAATCTTCAGCAATCTCTGTCGCTCCATCATGATTTTTAGCTATATGCCACTCTGATAGAATATCTAGTTTTTCCTCAACAAGTTGTAACCCTTTTTCAAATTCTTCAAAGTATGTGTTCATGTTTTTTCCTCGATCATATTTTATTTTCTACAGTTGCTCCATGACTTTCTCCCAAATTTGGGAAAGGTTCTATCAGCTTTTTAATATCTTTCCTGCCACTCTTATCTCATGCTCAGAGTCGCCAAATTGAAAGCATGAATAAGAACCAGTTTAAAGAGTTAGCGCTCTCTCGTTGGGGCACAAATCACTATTTTGTGATATAATTAAATAAATACCTAACTAAATCCCATACTTGCTATTTGTGGTTTTAGTTGTTTGAGTGAAAAGCCTTGCTAGTTTGCCGACTGTTTAGGCTTTTTTTGTTGCTCAGATTTCTTTAAGTGAAAGGTAGTAAGAAATCTTATAAATCTTCTACTAGCCAGTTCATGACTGCCTCATAGATACGCTTTGGAGCGTCATAGTCTCCATTTTCAACTTTGGTATAAGTTTGTGGTTTAATACCTAATTCCTCAGCTATAGCCTTTTTAGTCTGCTGAGCTTTAGCACGTTTAACACGTACCTTTTCAGCTAATTCCATTGAAATAAACATATCGTCCTCCTTTCTAAACAGACTTTTTTGTCTGTTTTCAAGTTTATAATACAGACTTTTTTGTCCTTTGTCAAGCATTTTATTTTAAAAAACAGACTTTTTTGTCTTTTTTATCCTTTTATGTTATAATCATTTTTGAAAGGTAGCAACAAAATGACTAAAAATAAACTTAAGGAGCTTAGAAAAAAAGCAGGCTTGTCTCAATCGGATATAGCAAATGAACTCAATATATCAGTAAAAACAGTCTCACGATGGGAAAACTTAGAGACAGATATTAAGCCTAATAAAGCAGAAGAGTTAGCAAAATTGTTAGGCGTAACTGTTCCTGTACTACTTGGTTATGGATATCAAGAACCTATTAAATACCTTGCTTGGATGGGCAATATACCAAAATTGAGAAAAGAAAAAGGTATAACTCAAGAAACACTCTCTAAAGAGACTTCTATCCCTTTAGAACTTATAAAAGAGTGGGAGAATAATAACGGTAGCTACACACCAGAACAGTTAGAAATCTTAGAAAAATACTTCGAAGTCTCTACCCCAGAGATAATAGGATATTCCATTGCTCACTCAGAGCTAAGAAACGTGATAAATGAGCTTTCTGAGGATAGTAAACAAAAACTATTAACTTACGCTAAAGATCTAAAAGCCTTGGAGGATTTCAATAAGGCAAACAACACCTAAAACAAACGAAAATAGGGCTATTCTCGTAGCTCTCAGCGCTATATAAAAACAATATTCATAAATACTTAACTAAATCCCATACTTGCTTACTGATGTCAGAAAGGTATGACTATGAATATTACAGAATACAAAAAGAAAAACGGTGCTACCGTGTACCGCGCAAGTGTTTATTTAGGCGTTGATAAGCTTACAGGGAAAAAGGCTAGGACAACAGTTACGGCCAACACTAAAAAGGGCGTTAAAATCAAAGCCAGGGAGGCAGTCAATGCTTTTGCAGCTAATGGATATAGCGTAAAGGAAAAACCGACCATCACAACCTATAGGGAGCTGGTCGCTTTGTGGTGGGAGAGTTACAAGAATACAATCAAGCCAAACTCCCAGCAATCCATGGAGGGGATCGTAAGACTTCATATTTTGCCTGTATTCGGCGATTACAGGCTAGACAAGCTCACTACTCCTATCATTCAGCAACAAGTCAACAAATGGGCTGACAAGGCCAATAAGGGCGAAAAAGGAGCGTATGCAAACTATAGCTTTCTAAACAATATAAACCGCCGTATTCTCCAGTATGGAGTGACTATGCAAGTGATCCAGCATAACCCTGCGCGTGATGTCATTATCCCACGTAAGCAACAAAATAAGGAGCATAAGGTAAAGTTTTTCAGCAACCAGGAACTAAAACAGTTTTTAGACTACCTGGAAGATTTGGATCAGTCTAGTTATGAAAATTTCTTTGACTACGTGCTTTATAAAACCTTACTCGCTACTGGTTGCCGTATCGGAGAGACTTTAGCTCTTGAGTGGTCTGATATTGACCTTAAAAAAGGCATTATCAGCATATCTAAGACTTTGAATAGATACCAGGAAACAAACACGCCTAAATCTAAAGCAGGTCTGAGAAAAATTGACATTGACAAGGCTACAGTATCACTCCTTAAACAATATAAAAAACGCCAACAAGTCCATTCATGGCAACTAGGCCGATCTGAGAGTATTGTCTTTACTCCTTTCACCACAAAATACGCCTACGCTTGCTTACTTAGAAAGAGGCTGCAAGGTCACTTTAAAGCTGCTGGCGTTCCTGATATTAGTTTCCATGGTTTCCGACATACTCACGCTACAATCATGCTATACGCTGGTATAGAGGCGAAAGATCTACAGTATAGGCTAGGCCACTCTAATATCTCAATGACCTTGAATACTTATGTCCATGCTACCAAAGAGGGAGCTAAAAAAGCCGTCTCAATCTTTGAGGCAGCTATCAGCAATTTATAAATAACAAGGGTGCCCCATTTTTGGGCTACCCTATTACTATACCTAAAATTAGTTATGGGTAACTAAAAGGGTAGTAAAATCAAAAAAAGCACTCTAGGATAGAGGCCTAAAGTGCTTAGTTTCAAGGCTTTACAGCCTATCTTATTCAATAAAATATTACAACATTTTGTTGTAGAATTCAACGACAAGTGCTTCGTTGATTTCTGGGTTGATTTCGTCGCGTTCTGGCAAGCGAGTCAATGAGCCTTCCAATTTTTCAGCGTCGAATGATACAAATGCTGGACGTCCAAGAGTAGCTTCTACTGCTTCAAGGATTGCTGGAACTTTCAATGATTTCTCACGAACTGAGATCACTTGAC
>ERZ773010.2394-NODE-2394-length-11094-cov-5.239696_pt1 | contig 11094 bp, 10 predicted proteins | sample MGYA00580842_ERZ773010 | MGnify/ENA primary metagenome ERZ773010 (study PRJEB29015, sample SAMEA2737982) | human oral metagenome | biome: human oral; feature: human-associated habitat; material: dental | place: China | collected 2107 ...
TCTAAACTCATGGGAGGAGTATTCTCCATATAAAAGGAGTCTGCATAAAAACTTATCTTGTTTTTAATATCTATTTTCCTAATTTTCTCAAAAAAAGAATGCGGAATATTCACATTATTCCCAGCCCATGTTTTGCCATCCTTATCATAGCAAAGAACTATTTTATCAGCAAAATCATATACTAATTTCAGAGAATTAAAAATATATTGATAATCATAAGATAACAAGTATCCTACTTTTATTATTTCGTTCATTATAATAGATTTTTTTCTATTAAGTCAATTTTATTTTCTAAATTTTCTTTTGACAAAGGAAAGAGGCTGTCTTCGGAATTGTTTTGGAGGGTTTTCCATAAATCTTCATTAGAATAAAGATTTAATATTGCTTCAGCAAAATCTTCCTTATTTTCTGCAATGATAGCATTTTTATGATTTTCTAATTTCATTCCTTCTGCTCCAATGGGGGTAGTTACCACTGGCAAGAAATATTCAAAAGCCTGTCCTATTTTACCTTTTACGCCTGCTCCATAGCGAAGAGGAGCTACCATTATTTTACTTTTTAGAAGAAACTCTTCCATATCAGGAACATATCCGAGAAATTTCACATTAGGGTGGACGATTTCTTTCATTACTTCGTTTACATTACCTACGATGTTTACTCCAATAGAATTATTTTTAGCCCAAACAATAGGCATTATTTCATTGATTAAAAACTCAACAGCATCGATATTCGGCGGATGAATAGAGCCAACAAAAAGAATATTTTCTCTTTCATAGAAAGACGGGACTTCTTCTATTGTCTTTTTAGGGTAATGGATGTTCGAAATAGTAAGCAGTTTGTTTTCATTAGCAAATTTCTGCATATATTTTTCCTCATCTTCTGAAACAGTAACTACCAAATCTGCTTTTTGGGAAGCTTTCTTTTCTAAATATAAAAATTTGTAAAAATTCTTTTTATTAGAAAATCTCTTAGGCTCCAGTTGTATAGCCCGATGATACCTCAAATGGTGAATATCCACCATATCATAGACAAGGACTGTGTCAGAATTTGCTTTTTGGGCAAGTCTGTAATTGTCAATAAAAATCTTAACAGCATAGAACCAGCTTATAGGTTTTCTAAGGCGTAATCTCTTGAGAAAACTCAAACGGTCATCATAGATTTTGTGTTCATAATAAACACACACACCAAGTCGCTGAAAATATTCATTATACGAAAAGTCTATTTTATTTTTTTAGCAACAATGGCTACGAAATAACCTTTTCGTTTACAGGCTTTTATAATTTCTGTCAGCCTCAACTCGCCTGAATTTTTATCATATTCAGGAACCATTCCATTATAAAAAACTATGCTTTTATTTTGGTGGAGTTCAAGGATTCGAGATTGAGTTTTTTCAGCCTTTATGGCATCTATTTCTTTCTTCCATTTCTTTTTGAATAATTTTAGATTTTTATCAAAAAGTTCTTGTTTCCTTGCAGATAAAGAAATATCCGAATTATAAGAAACACCATTGAAATGTATGACTTTAGAGAAAGGAGTGTAGTAAATATCTTTCCCTTGTATATATTTTAGCCTAAAACACAAGTCTGTTTCTTCAAAATAAGCAGGCGCAAACAGTTCATCAAATAAGTTTAAATTTCCATTGTCATCGTATTTTTTTAGTAAAAGACTGCACCCTGAACAATAATCAACTTTGTAAATATAATTAAACTCTGGATAATAAGATTTTTTCTTTCCTACAACTTGCGAAATTCTACAATCTTTCATAAATACAGAGCCAGCCTCTTGTAAGCTGCCATCAGCATTAAGAAGCATAGAGCCCACCGCGCCTACATTTGGGAAATTATCAAAAACAAAAAGAAGCTCATCTAAAAAACCATTTCTAACAATCGTATCATTATTCAGAAGATAAACATACTCTCCCTTTGCTTGGCTAATAGCATTATTTACGCTTTTTAGAAAACCTAAATTTTCTTTATTGTCAATAATTCTAATGTTTTCTGCAGAAGAAAAATCAGGATTTTCTGTACTTTTATCATTTACTAAAACTATTTCAAAACTCGTTTTAGGGAGATTTTTCCAAATAGAATAAAGACAATTCCAAGTATAGATTTCTTGGTTAAAATACGGAATAATGATACTTACTAACGGATTTTCGTAGTATGGAAAAGATATTTTTTCATCTTTGTAAGAATCATTGATAGCTTCTACATTTTGGTATTGCTGCTCAAGTTTTTTTATTCTTTTAATTCTTCTTAAACTATATTTAAGTTCTCTCCAGATTCCCATAAATTTTATTTTAAATTAAAAACTCGCTCTACCCATTTTTCAAGAGTATATTTTTTATAAATTCCCTCGGGAAGTGACTGGTACGGAGTTTCAAAAAATTCTTTTGTAATATTACTAAAATCTTTATTTAGGACCAAAATATTATTGGGATTGTAGAAATCGTAATTTTTTATTTTTTCATTGTCCGTGATTATTTTTTTCTCCAATGCCATCGCCTCAAACACACGGAAACTCAGCCCATACTGGTTTTCTCTCATCAGGTCTAAAATAACTTTTGTCCTTTTATAAAACTCCGGCAGGTTTTCGTGATTTATTCTCTTTCTGGTGAAAACTATTTTATTCTTCGAAAAAGACTTCATCAGCTGATTTTTCCAGCTTTTCTTCCCGATAACATACAGGTCAAATTTTAATCTCAGCTCCTCAAATTTCTGTGAAAGAATATCCAGCTGTTTTATTCTTTTTTTGTCGTATGATGTTATGTAAAGTGCGTCCTCACTTGGGTTTTGTTTTTCTTGCGATAAAAACGACAGATAATTATAATTTGTCAATCTTTCAAATCCGTGTTTTTCAATATCTTTGTCATCAAACGAATAGATTTTATCAAAAAAATGCAACTTATCCTGCACTGGGCATCTGTCCAGATTATCGTACAAAAATGTAATGAACCTATTGGTGCATTTTTTCATGTATTCCAATATAGAGTGGTCAAAAGTATCGGCATTTAAAACCAAAATCTGGTCTTGATGTCCCAGCTTATCCAGCTGTTCTATCACGAATTTTTGTCTCTTTTGGTATTTTAGGTTTTTGCCCAAAAACACTTTAGAGAAAAAATTGGTCAATCTCTCCCCGAAATTCTTATAAGAAACCGCCCCTATCTTGATGTGGTTCGCCTCTATTCCCTTTTCTTTCAAAGTCTCTACGATATGGGCATCATAACCCCAAAAATCAAAACTGATAACGCAAATTTTCATTTTCTTTCTTCTCTTTTGAGGGATTCATAAGTTTCATAAACGCTGAGCGTCTGTAATTTACACAATTCAAAGCCATCTTTCCCATCTAAAATTCCTAATTTTAAAATATAAGATTTAAAGAATTTAAAAGCCGTTTTTACCATCTGTGTCAGAAAACTATATTTTTTTCCTTTTTCAAAAAGCTCCTTCCCTTTCAGTTCTCCATAGTGAATCATTTTCCTGCGGTAAGATTCTTTATCAGCCACAGAATAGTGAAGAAGTTTGTTTTTCAAAGAACCGATATTTTCCTTTATATCAAGGGTTTCGTGTACTTTTTTCTCGGTGATATATCTTGTTTTAGATTTTCTAAAAAGCCTGAAATTCTTATCATTCTGAGTTCCCGAATAGTTGATAGGCTTCCCTTCAAAAAAGAATTTTCGATAAAAATAGTATGCATCTTTTTTGTTCTCAGAATTTAGAGTTTCTATGATTTCCGCTTTCAGCTCTGGCGTGATTCTCTCATCTCCATCCAAAAACAAAACCCAGTCATTTTTGGCATTATCCAAAGCCAAATTTCGCTGTTTTGTAAAGTTTTCAAATTTATTTTGAATGATTTTCACATTTGGGAAAGTTTCAGCAATTTCTAAAGTTTTGTCCGTGCTGAAAGAATCCACTATAACGATTTCATCACAAAAATCAAAGCATTCCAATACTTCAAGAATGTTTTTTTCCTCATTGTGAGTGATAATAAGTCCACTAACTTTTTCCTTGGATACAAGCATCAAATCATAGTTTTCACAAAGTTAATAATATTTATGAATTTTAAAATATTTAGTCCTAAAATAAATATTTTCGATGCGAAAAAGTTATATTTGTTGCCCTAAACGACTAAAATCAAACAATGGGACAGAAATTAGAGGTAAGATACGGACTGTTCATGGCGGTGTCCATGGTGGTCGGACAGATGGTAGGTTCTGGTATTTTCTTCAAAGTAGATGATGTTTTAGCCTCCACCAATGGCAATGTTTATGCGGGAGTGATGGGCTTTATCATCGTGGGAATCAGTGTAGTTTTTTCAGCGGCATCTATAGCCAATTACGCCATTTTCTCTCCAAAGGAAGGCGGTATCCTGCATTATGTGGAATTTCGCTATGGGAAAAGAGCCGCGGCTTATGTGGGCTGGGTTTATTTCATTATGTTTCTGCCTTTGCTATCGGGAGTTTTGCTCACGGTATCAGGGATTTACATTTCTCACTTCCTTGCCGAATTTATCCATTTTAAACCTAATTTCCTGCATTATTCACTGATAGGTTGGTGCAATGGAATCATATTTTTATTACTTAATATTTTCAGACCAAAATCTAGTGGTTTTTTTCTACAATTAACCGCGGTGTTAAAGCTGTTTCCGCTCATTTTCATTGCGGCTATTGGAATTATAAGCCTTGTAGGAAATGATGCAGAAATGCTGAATCAAGCTGAAAATCAAGCGATAGTTTCTTCTAACGAAACTAACTTTTGGCTTTTAGTGGGAGCAAGTTTCATTCCTATCACTTTTTCTATGGACGGGTGGTATATCGCGATGCAAATTTCTGGAGAAATCAAAGACTCACAGAAAAACCTTCCAAAAGCCTTAATATCAGGGACTTTGATAGTTTTGGTGGTTTATGTTTTTTATTATTTAGGAATTGTCTCCAATATGAGCAGTGATGAAATACAACAGCTGGGCGACACCTACATCATAGAATTTTCTAGAAAAATTTCCACCGAAGCAGGAGCGATAATCATACAGCTATTTATAATCATCTCTGTATTAGGAACTTGCAAAGGTCTTGTTCTTGCAAATACCCGCGCTCCTTACCAGTTCTACAATCTGGAGTATTCTAAAAAATTCCTGAATCTGGGTAATATCAGCAAGAGAACTGGGATGCCCGTAAATAGCGCTTTGGTAGGCTTTGGGCTGATGAGTATTTATCTTTTAATTTTTTATTTATCTAATACCAATCCATTCCTAAAAGAACTAAATTACGACATATCAGCTATTCCTATTCTGTTTATTTATGTGGTTAATTTTTGTTTGTATTTAGGACTTTTTAAATTGTTTAGAGAGCATTTACTAAAAAACAAACCGCTGAAATACACCATGCTGCTTTTTGCTCTGATAGGGACTTGTGTGGTTTTAGCAGGGACACTTTCATCTCCTAATGGATTGTCCTATTTAGTAATCGCTGCGCTCTTTATTTTACTTGGAAAATTAGGCGTAAAATAAGCAATGCAAAAAATAAAAACACTACTAAAATTTTAGTAGTGTTTCTTTTTATTCATTAGTGAAATTCATAATCTTTATCCATCACAAAAGTTTCCATGAACTTTGTTGTGTAATTTCCAGCAAGGAAATCAGGATTGTCCATCAGCTGTCTGTGGAAAGGAATAGTAGTTTTCACTCCTTCTATATAAAACTCTTCCAAAGACCTTTTCATTTTAGCAATAGCCTCCTCTCTAGTCTGTGCTGTGATGATGAGTTTAGCTATCATAGAGTCATAGTTTGGTGGAATTGTATAACCAGCATACACATGCGTATCCACTCTCACACCATGTCCGCCAGGGATATTGAGCTGAGTGATTTTCCCAGGTGCAGGTCTAAAATCAGAATATGGGTCTTCCGCGTTAATTCTACATTCTATAGAGTGTAATTTTGGATAATAGTTTTTCCCAAGAATTCTCTCTCCTGCTGCCAGTAAAATCTGCTCACGGATAAGGTCATAATCTATAACCTGCTCTGTGATAGGGTGTTCCACCTGAATACGAGTGTTCATCTCCATGAAATAGAAGTTTCTGTGTTTATCAACCAAAAATTCTATCGTCCCAACTCCCTCATATCCAATATATTCAGCAGCTTTCACAGCGGCATTTCCCATTTTTTCACGAAGTTCTTCCGTCATAAAAGGAGACGGAGTTTCTTCTATCAATTTTTGATTTCTTCTCTGGATAGAGCAGTCTCTTTCTGATAAATGGCAAGCCCTTCCATATCTATCTCCTGCAATTTGGAATTCTATGTGTCTTGGCTCTTCTATCAGTTTTTCCATGTACATTCCACCATTCCCGAAAGCCGCCAAAGCCTCTTGAATAGTAGAATCCCAGCTTTCTCTAAGCTCTTCTTTGCTCCAGATAGCACGCATTCCCTTACCACCACCACCTGCGGTAGCTTTTATCATTACAGGATAGCCGATTTCTTCAGCTATTTTTTCAGCTTCTTCTAGAGATTCTACAAGCCCATCAGACCCAGGAACACAAGGAATTCCAGCCGCTTTCATTGTTGCTTTTGCAGTGGCTTTGTCTCCCATTTTTTCTATTTGCTCTGGAGTAGCTCCTATGAATTTTATTCCATTTTTCTGACAAATTCTAGAAAAATTAGCATTTTCAGCCAAAAATCCATAGCCAGGGTGAATGGCATCTGCATTCGTAATTTCCGCAGCTGCAATGATGTTAGGAATTTTTAGATAAGAATCCTTACTCGCCGCAGGACCTATACATACCGCTTCATCCGCAAATCTTACATGCAGACTGTCTTTATCCGCGATTGAGTAGACTGCTACTGTTTTGATTCCCATCTCTTTACAAGTTCTGAGAATTCTCATCGCAATCTCTCCACGATTGGCAATTAATATCTTTTTAAACATTATTTTTCTGTTTATCAATTACAATGAATAGAGTAATTTATGATGGATCTACTAAGAATAATGGCTGGTCGTACTCTACAGGAGTAGCATCATCCACCAATATTTTCACGATTTTTCCACTCACTTCAGACTCTATCTGATTGAATAATTTCATGGCTTCCACCACACAAATAACCGTTCCTTCTGTAATTTCGCTTCCTACACTTACGAAAGGCTCTTTGTCTGGAGCTGGTTTTCTGTAGAAAGTACCAATGATAGGAGATTTTATCGTGATGTATTTACCATTATCTGCTGGTTCTGCAGAATTTGCAGAAACTTCCTGCTCTGGCTGTGCAACAGGAGCTGTATTTACCACTGGCTGAACCTGTGTCATCTGTGGAGTCGTAACCACCGTACCAAATGTATGATTGGTAATATTGATTTCAAAATCCTTAGTTTTGTATTTTACTCCAGCTACATCAGCCTTTGAAACAAATTTAATAAGGTTTTGTAAGTCTTTAATATCCATAAAAAATAATTTTATTGTTCAAATATAGTAAATAAACACAAAAAACCATTCACTTTTGTAAAAAAGAATGGTTCTATATTTCTACCATGATTTTTGGAGATTTTACCAAAAATCTATCGTTATTCTGCAGATTCTACTTCTTTTTCAAGAACAACTTTACCTCTGTAGTAAAGTTTTCCTTCATGCCAGTGAGCTCTGTGATATAGGTGTAATTCACCTGTCGTAGCATCTTTTGCTAATTGAGGAACTACTGCTTTGTAGTGAGTTCTTCTTTTATCTCTTCTTGTAGATGACTGTCTTCTTTTAGGATGTGCCATTTCTAATAATTTTTAGCTTTTTATATTAACTTTTATTTTCTCAACTTATTCAATGCTTCCCATCTTGGATCTATGTCTTCATCATCGACCTTTTCTTCATTTATTTTAGGACTGAATTTATCCAGCAAGTCTTGGAATTCTTCATTTTCTAATGCTGCATGAGATACTTTCTTCATAGGAATAGCAAGAACCACTGCTTCGTAGATAAACTGAGCAATATTAAACTCACTATAGTGATGAGGAATTGTAATAATCTCTTCATTACTATCATCATATTCTTCTCCAAACTTTACTAAGAATTTTATTTCATTGTTTATTGGATACTGGAATTTTTCATTGCTGATATCACAAGTCAAATCCACTGTTCCTGAAACAGAAATTACAAAATCCAAAAAAGTAGAATGCTTCTCAAGTAAAACTTTACTAACTATTTTGGCATTTTCAAATTCTTCTTCAGCCTCAAATAAATCAAAGAACTGCTGATCAACACAGAACTCAAACTCATGTTTTCCTTGCTTTAGACCAGAAAAACTGATGTCATAGTTTCTATATTTGTCCATAATAGGTTTGCAAAGATAAAATATTTTTATAAAACAACAAAATGAAAAGTAAAAATAATTTTTATTCTGGCTTTTAATTAATTTTTTTGATCAGGTTTAATAGATTATACTTAGAATTTTATTGAGATTTTAAGATTTTCATAATCATCAAAATACACTTTACAATTATTCCCAACAGTAAAATACATAACGCAATAATAATGATTGCTACAATAATATATTGGCTGTCTACATTATCTCCTATGCACCTTCCTAAAAAAGTAAATATAGAAAATACACTGATAAAATATAAGAGCCCAACGCAGAGAATAATCACTATTATATTTAGTAATATTTTTAATGATTTGTTGTTCATTCTCCTGTTATTCTTTGTTCAATTCCTTCAAATATTCTCCAAAAACAAACCAGCTACTCCTTCTTCCCCAAGAAATAAAGACCTTTCAGCGTATGGAGATGGTCGCCGATATCTATTTTGTCGGTCAGTGGTTTATAGATATGGGAAACCCCGCCTGTTGCGATTACGAAACATTTATCCTTTACCTCGTTATTCACCCTTTCTATGAAGCCTTCCACCATTCCCAGATAGCCATAGACCATACCGCTGACCATACAGGAAACCGTATCCTGCCCCAAAACAGTTTTCGGAGGAGCGAGCTCTATCTCTGGGAGCTGGGCAGTCTGCTGAACCAGACTATTCAGCGAAGTGATAATCCCAGGCGCAATGATAACACCCTGAGTTTCACCCTTTTCATCTACACAGCTCACCGTAAGGGCAGTCCCAAAATCTATGATAATCTTCTTTTTGTCTTTGGAATAAAGGTGATGCGCCGCCACTAAATTTGCATAAATATCAGTTCCCATTTGGCTGGATTTATGGCTGACTCCTGAGGGCGAGCTTCTATTTACCAAAACAGGTTCCAGACCATGTATCTTCTTCAAAGCACCGCTGATCACCGTTGTAAGCTGCGGCACCACAGAACCGATGATGATTTTCTGAAACTCATCTGCTTTGACCTGATAAGTCTGATAAAACAAAAGAAACTGCGAATAAAATTCATCTTTCGTACGGTAAGGTTTCGTGTTGATAACCCATGAGGTCTGGCATTCATCACCGCTGAATATCCCAAAACGGATATTCGTGTTCCCTATATTGACTACTAAAGTTTTGCTCATTTTCGTGTATTTTTGAAAAATTACTTATTTCACTTCCAAGAAGTTGTCCTCTGGATGCACATCGGCTAATCTTTGGGTAAAATCTATTCCCATAGCCTGAAGTTTTTCCTTCCCGAAAGGTATTGTAAAGGTGTAATAATTTGCCGTCCAGTTCCAATAACCAAGGGTAGTAAAATTCCCAAAGAAATCAGATTTTTTAGGCTCTCTCATCATATTGAGCGGAATGTGATAGTTCACTATTTTGTTATCTTTTGTCAATACAGAGAAGTCTATCGGCATTGGGATTGTTCCTTTATTAACAAGGGTAATGGTCGTAAATCCATCGCCGTATTTTACATCTTTTATCGCATAGTCTATGGTTTTAGTAGTGTTTATCCAGTAATGATAAAACCATTTCAGATCCATTCCCGAAACTTTCTGCGCTATATGCATAAAATCACGCCCTGTAGGATGTTTCATAGACCACTCATCATAGTATTTTCTCATGATTTTAGACAAACTCTCTTCCCCTACGATATAGCCCAGCTCTACTAAAAACAGCTGACCTTTGGTGTAAGATGCCACACTGTAAGCCGAACCGTGGTCATGGTGGTCAGCAAGCCAAACTGCAGGTTCTTCTATCTTTCTTTTCGTGAATGCCACATAGCTCTGGATAGCATCCGTGAAAGGATTAGGCTGCGGCTGAACTGGCGGGAACAATCGGTAAAGAACAAAATCCTGTGCATATGTCGTAAAACCTTCATCCAGCCAAGGAGCCACGCTCTCATTCGTCGCCAGCATCTGCTGATACCAAGAATGCGCCCCCTCATGCACCATCAGACTCACAAGACCTTCCAAGTTTCTCGCTTCGCCCAGCATCAGCGTACACATTCCGTATTCCATACCGCCGTCGCCCCCTTGGATAAAGCTGTAGCTTGGATAAGCATACCTTCCAAAAGTAGCATTCATGATTTGGAAAAATTTCGCCGCAAGTGGTTTTGCTTCTTCCCAATATTTTGTTTTTTCTGATTTTTGATAAACGAAATATAGTTTAGGCCCATCGATTACAGTCATCTCTTCCACCGAAAAATCTGGATCTGCCGCCCAAGCAAAATCCAAAATATTTTTGGCTCTCCATCTCCAAGTTGCCTTTCCATTTCTATCTTCTTTGATTGTTGGATTTTGTACATATCCCTTCACTTCATTAGGGTTTTGGAGTGTTCCTCCTGCTCCGATGACATAGTCTTTGTCAATGTGTATCGTCACATCAAAATCTCCAAACGGCGCATGAAACTCCCTTCCTACATAGTCAAAAGTCGCCCAGCCGTCATAGTCGTATTCTGCGATTTTAGGATACCACTGGGACATAGACATTTCCACGCCTTCTCGGTTGTTTCGCCCTGCTCTTCGGATTTGGTGTGGAATCACTGCATCCCAGTCCATCGTGAAAGTCGTAGTGGAATTTGGTTTCAGTGGTTCATTCAGATAAACTTTCATTATCGTTTCCTGAATTTCGAATTTTAGGTCTTTGTCTTTTTGTTTTATCCAGTTTATTTTCTGGCTGCCCTCTTCGTTAGCAGGAATAGAAGCCAAACGAGAGACTGGCTTCCCATTTACTTTGGTCATCAGACGCCCATCTGCGTT
>ERZ773010.2397-NODE-2397-length-11086-cov-2.741365_pt1 | contig 11086 bp, 7 predicted proteins | sample MGYA00580842_ERZ773010 | MGnify/ENA primary metagenome ERZ773010 (study PRJEB29015, sample SAMEA2737982) | human oral metagenome | biome: human oral; feature: human-associated habitat; material: dental | place: China | collected 2107 ...
CTTATTATGAATAGTATATAGAGCATAAAAAATGAAGAAGAAACGAGTTACCATAAGTCGTTACAAAGAGTTATGGTAAGTCTCTAAAACGAGTTATGGTAACTCGATGAAGCGACTTATGGTAACTCGTTTCAGGGGGTGCTGGGGGGTGCTGGATAAACTTCTTTTATTTTGTGTCAATTCGCTGTTTTATAGTGGGTTATTACGCTATGAAAGGTTGGAAGGGAAGCCTCCCCAATTCCCAGAGCAGATGCCATCTGTTTTTACCTATATTTGTGTTAAGTTTTTGCACTTAATACAAGAGAATATGCCTTACTTAGAAGTGAAGCAGGTGAGCAAACACTATGCTGCACACACCGCTTTAGATGCTGTCTCACTGAGCGTTAGGGAGGGTGAGATTTTCGGTCTGCTTGGCCCTAATGGGGCGGGCAAGAGTTCCCTCATCCGCATCATTAATCGTATTACGGCTCCCGACAGTGGAGAGGTGCTCCTAGCGGGGAAACCTATCCGTGAGGATGACCTACGTAATATAGGCTACCTCCCAGAGGAACGAGGGCTATATCTTAAGATGAAGGTCGGGGAGCATGCCGTTTACCTCGCTCGTCTCAAGGGGCTCACCAAGCACGAGGCCGAGGATCGGATACGCCACTGGTTTCAGCGACTAGACATCGAGCCTTGGTGGGGAAAGAAGGTGGAGGAGTTATCCAAGGGGATGCAGCAGAAGGTGCAATTCATCTGTACGGTCATCCACGAACCAAAGCTTCTGATCTTCGATGAACCATTCAGTGGCTTTGATCCTGTGAATGCTGAGATTTTGAAGCAAGAAATCCTAGCACTGAAGGCTCGGGGGACAACGCTCATCCTCTCCACGCACAACATGCAGAGCGTCGAGGAGCTATGTGATAGCATTGCTCTCATAGATCGGGCACATGTAGTCCTCTCAGGTGATACAGAGGAAGTTCGTCGCTCCCACAGCAAGGGGACGGCTCTTATTAGCTACGATGGTATGCTACCTGCAGAGTTTGTGGAGCAGCTTAGCCCAATTGAATATGAGCCCAATGCCCGAGGTGGCATGCTTCGTCTATCGCTTGGGGCAAACGAAGATCTCCGCCAGCTCCTTGCACACCTTCCTTCACATATAAATATCCTTCGTGCTGAACGAGAGTTCCCCTCTATGCACGAGATTTTTCTAGAGACAGTACAAGCAAGATCAGACCGCCATGAATAAGCTGAAACTTGTTATTGCACGAGAGTTCCTATCTCGTGTACGTAAGCGTTCCTTCTGGGTTATGACCCTCCTCTTCCCCATCATCATGCTGGGGGTGTCCATCGTGCCTATACTCCTTGCACAGAGTGGCACGGATAGCCAGCGAGTAGCTATCATAGACCATACGGGGAAGTATCTATCGCTCTTTAAGGATCGTGATGCCTATACGTTTGTCACGGCTGACCGTAGTATTGAGGGCTATAAGGCTGCAGATCGCCCAGAGGACATCACAGCAATCCTTGAGATACGTCAGGATCTATTGGAGGAGCCTAGTGCAATTAGTCTCTTCTCCTTCAAACAGCTTCCTCGAGGGCTGGAGGACTACATCAACACCACACTCTCTGGCTATCTAACCGACCAAAAGATCTCGTCCTATCAAATCCCAGGTCTCAAAGAAGCAATCGCAGAGAGTAAGGTGAATATCTCCGTCACGACATATAAATGGAACGAAGAGGGCGACGCTACGACTTCGTCTAGTGCTATGGCATCAATCATTGGGATGGGACTCACACTGCTCAGCTACATGTTCATCATGACCTATGGGGGAATGGTGCTACAGGGCGTGCAGGAGGAGAAGAAAAGTCGTATCCTAGAGATCATGGTATCCTCCGTAAAGCCCAAAGACCTCATGATGGGTAAGATCATTGGTATAGGCCTTGCAGGAATTGTGCAGATCTTCGTTTGGATCGTACTGCTTACGGCTGGGGGGATAGCTTTACAGTCTGTGCTGGGCATGAGCACAGCAGAGTCTACTGGAGCTATGACCCCCGCATCGACAAGTGAGATGATCCAAGCTTTGCAGGCTCTCAGAGGTGTGAACTTCGTAGAGATAATTCTCTGCTTTGTCTTGTTCTTTGTCGGTGGGTATCTTTTCTACGCATCTATCCTAGCAGCTCTGAGTGCAACGGTCTCCTCCGATGAGGATAGCTCGCAGCTCATGATACCTGTCTTGCTGATCATGGTCTTCTCTATCTACGTTGGGATGGCCAGTGCAGATAACCCTGATGGAGCTTTAGCATTCTGGTGCTCTATGATTCCAATCACCTCGCCTGTCGTTATAATGGTTCGCCTTCCGTTTGAGGTACCACTCTGGCAAGTCGTATTAAGCTTAGTGGTGCTTTTCCTTTCATTTCTGGGGACGAGCTACTTCGGAGGGAAGATCTACCGCATAGGCATACTGATGTACGGCAAGAAGCCCTCGCTCAAGGAGCTATGGCGCTGGGCAAAGTATAAGTAGCATATAGGAACTCGGGATACAAGTAAGGGAGGTAGATAGGCGTACACCTATTTACCTCCCTTGTCTATTTTCGGGGATTAGTCTCCTTACTTCACGGGGTCTCCGACCTTTATTTTGCAGAGCTGGTCACCCCTGATATGGAATGCCTCACCAAGCTCACCTGCCCAGAAGCGGATTGCTTTGACTGTGTCCAGCGGATGAAAGGGGAGTGAGGAGACAAATGTCTCAATTGGATAGCTGTCTGCCTCTGCACTGAGAAGATGCTTGTCTAGCTCTTCCTTCACTTCGTCAACGATATGTTGGGTTAGTCCCGTTGGGTGTTTCCTGAGACATACATCACAAGCACCACATGGAGCACTATCCCGCTCTCCAAAATAAGCCAGTAGCATACGTGAGCGACAGGTATTCTCTTCCTCTATATAGGTACGTACAGCACCTATGCGGTCACTCATACGCTCTTGCCGTTGAGTGTAGGCAGCATAGGGAATAGTCAGCAGTCGGCTATCCTCACGACGGATGCGGAAGGATACACGGGGGACATGCTTCTGGGGTATATAGTGTAAGATGCCCTTTATCGTTAGATCGACAAGGAAGAGGTATACCTCTTCGCTCGTGTAGCCTGTGAGCTCGGCTAGATCACCTTCGTTGATGGTGACGTAACCAGAGAATAATCCCGTATAGGAGCGTAATAGAGCACGAATGAGACTGTCGGGGCGGACACTCTTCTCGTAGAGGCGTGAGCTTGGTACGAGGAACATCAGGCGAGAGCGACTATCGTCATCGTTATACTCCAGCCAACCAGACAGCTGCATGATCTCTATAGCATACCGTGTCTGCACAGGGCGCATCCTGAAGCGTCGTATGAAGAGATCGATGTCGAAATCATACGTTCGCCCCAGTCCTTCACCTTCACCGATGGAGAGGAAGTTGCACATTTGGTCATAGACATGGCGTATATAGTCCTTATCAGGGAAGGTATCCCTCAGCCTCTTGGTCAGTAGCTGGGAATCTATGCCACTCGTGATCATCACAGCATAGGACTTCTCTCCGTCGCGCCCCGCACGACCTGCCTCCTGGAAGTATTCTTCAAGAGATGAAGGAACTGTCAGGTGAATAACCAGACGTACATTGGGCTTGTCGATACCCATGCCGAAGGCATTTGTGGCGACCATGACACGCACCTCATCCCGCATCCACCGTGCCTGCCGAAGCTCTCGCTCCTTATAGGTCAGCCCTGCATGATAGTAGGTAGCACTTATGCCGTAGGAGAGGAGTTCGTCAGTGACCTTGCGTGTCAGCTCTCGGTCTCGGCAGTAAACAATCGCTGATCCTGAGACACGGGAGAGGATATGTAGCATCATAGCGGTCTTATCCTCGCTACGACGGATGGAGTAGGAGAGGTTGGGGCGATGAAAGCTTTTCTTTAGGTACGTATAGCCTGGTCGGAACTCTAAGGCTCGAATGATATCCTCTACGACTTCCTCTGTCGCAGTAGCCGTGAGAGCAAGGATAGGTACCTCCTCCAGCTTGTGGCGTACAGATAGAATCTCTAGATATGATGGACGGAAGTCGTAGCCCCACTGGCACATACAGTGGCATTCATCCACCACGATGAGTGAGATCGCAAGCTCGGATAGCCAAGAGCGGAAGAGGGGTGAACCCAATCGCTCGGGGGAGATGTAGAGGAACTTGTACCGCCCATAGAGGCAATTGTCCAGAGCAACTTGTATCTTCTCCTGAGACATACCCGAGTGAATGGCTGTAGCTCGTATGCCCTGTGTGTGCAGACGGTCTACTTGATCCTTCATCAGTGATATGAGAGGGGTGATGACTAAGGTGAGGCCTGGGAGCATCAAACCTGGTACCTGGAAGATGATGCTCTTCCCTCCACCCGTGGGGAGTAGCCCAAGGGTATCTTTCCCGTCAAGGATTGATGTGATTAGTTCGCGCTGTAAGGGGCGGAAAGATATGTAACCCCAGTAACGCTCTAGCACCTGCTCGGGGAGAAGAGTATCATCTGCTACCCCTGGGCAAGGATCATGCCCTAGGCTGATGACGGAGGATGGTGTGGTGATGAGGTCAAAGAGATCCTCAGGCCAAAGCATTTGCTCGGACTGCTCTTCGTGTAGGGTGGACTCTGCGTAGAGCAGGGCATCCTCTTCTTCAAATGCTTCCTCTTGGCTTTGTGGAGGTAGCTTTCCCATGGTCGTAGAGCTCTAGTGGAGCCGGTCTTCTAGCTCCGTCTCAAGGCATATATCCTTTACTCGGAGCTGTAGAGAGGCCTGCGTATAGAAATTGTTTTCCTCTAGCTCGTAGCACAATGCGAAGGGAGCATGGCGAGCTAAGGCTGGGAGATAGTGTGCCTGAGCAAGGGCAAAGCCGTGGAGAGGACGTATGCGTTGGTAGTAGTCGGTGATACGGAGGCTTAGGTGCTGACCATTCTTCCCTACTGCTCTTGTGCCTCCTGCATCCCTGAGTTGTGCGGTGAGGAAGACAGGACGCTCATTACCCATGCCGAAGGGGTAGAAGAGGTCGATTTGCCGAAGAAGATTACGGGAAATCTCCTGCGCATCCAGTCGGGTGTCAATATGTAACTTGGGAAGGAATGGATGGTTGGTGTCTTGGTGCTCCTCGGTGTACTGCTCTAGTCGTCTGCGGAACTCTGCCAAGCGGTCAGGTGCAACCGACATACCTGTTGCGAACATGTGTCCCCCGAAGTTCAGCAGACAGTCGCTACAGGCTTGTACTGCTTGATACAGATCATAGCCTCCGTACGAGCGACCTGAGCCCGATAGGTAGTCACCGCTACGTGAGAAGATTACCACGGGGCGGTGTAGCCGATCTGCTAGACGTGCCGCGACGATGCCCATTACACCCTTATTCCAGCTTGGGTCATAGAGTACGAGGACTTTACGATCCAGTGATGTTGGGTCTGACTCAATATGTGCTAGGGCCTGCTGTGTGACCTCTTGGTCGAGGTCTTGGCGCTTGCGGTTGTAGGCATCGAGGATAGCACTCTGCTCCTCAGCGATGTGGAGTGAGTCTGCGATGAGTAGCTTGACTGATTCTGCTCCATGAGCCATACGACCAGCTGCGTTGATTCTTGGCCCTAGTTCATAGTAGATACTAGCCATGTCCACATGTCCAGGGCGTATCTTCCCCTCTCGCATAAGCTGTGCGATGCCAAGGGAGGGGGTAGTATTCATCACTTGGAGTCCATGATAGGCTAGGATTCGGTTCTCTCCTAGGATAGGGACACGATCCTGTGCTATGCTTAGTACCAGAAGCTCTAGTAGGGGGAGGAGTGTATCGAAGGCAAGTCCGCGTCGTGAGGCGAGAGCCTGAAGGAGCTTGAAAGCAACACCACAACCCGAAAGATCTGTAAATGGATAGCTATTGTCTACCCGCTTGGGGTTGAGGATAGCTACAGCATGAGGGAGTGTTTCAGCTGGGGTATGGTGATCACAGATGATGACATCTATCCCTAGGGAATGGGCATAGTCGATTTCCTCAATGGCCTTGATACCTGTATCAACAGCAATGATGAGTCCAGCACCCATGTGATGTGCTTGGTCAATACCCTGTTGAGTGATGCCGTAGCCCTCGTCGTAGCGGTCTGGGATGTAGTAGGCTAGTTTCTCTTTGGGAACAAAGTGATCCCTTAGGTAGCGGTAGAGTAGTGCTACAGCTGTTGTCCCATCTACATCATAGTCCCCATAGATGAGGATCTTCTCCTCCCTGCTGAGGGCTAACTCCACACGCTCCAGAGCCAGGGGCATGTCCTGCATCAGAAGGGGATCATGTAATGCATCAAGTGAGGGTGAGAGGAAAGCCTCTGCGTCTGCCATGGTGCGGATACCTCGAGCGACAAGTAACCGCCCAACCACGGGGTATAGCCCTAGCTGTTTGGCCAGTGTACTAGCGACTTGCTCCTCCTCTTCGGTATAGGAGCGTAGCTCCCATTGCTTCGGCATTTTGGGTTACTTCTTGCTGGAGGTGGGGTCTGTGGTGAAGGTGGAGCGTAGTAGGTAGTAGTGATCCTCGCTCTTCCCCTTGTCCTTGCCTCGGATGGTGACGATGAAGTAGTTCTTCCCTTTAGTACTCTCCTCTCGTGTGGAGGTGATATCCTCGCGTGCAGTCTCATTCCAGTGGACTTCAAAGAGTAGAGCATCAGAGGAAGAGCGTACCTCTATAGCTTTCTCTCGGGAGCTAGCATCTCCCGTATGGGCTAGCATGCTTAGGAGCTCAACGAGTTGGTACATATAGCTCTCAAAACGATTGCTCTTCAGATGAAGGGAGAGGTCACAGGCACGTTTGATGAGTCCAATATGGGTGGGGGTACGCCAGAGACCCTGTTGGACGACCTTCAGGGCATCTGCGAACTTATGTTCATTGATGAGTGCATCTGCTTGGTCCTCAATCTTGGAGAGGAAAGGTGCTGTGTCAGGGCGTCCATCAACGGCGAAGTATAGCTCATGTACTTCGGAGCAAGTCAGGGTGCTATCGGCTCGGCGAAAGCGTGTCGTCAGCAACTCCAGAGGTCGTGCAGTGGGATCGCTGACCTTCTGTATGGGCTCTGACCCTCCTGTGCGCAGACGGATGCTATCCTGTCGCATCTGCTCGAGCTGCTCTGCTGTGGGGACATATACCCTACGGGAGCGGTGGCGAGAGCGACTGTTGCGTGAGGTACGCTTTGATGAGCCAGCCTTCGTCTTCTTCTTTGAGGAGGATTTACTTTTTGTGGTCTTTGTGGTTTTGGGCTTCTTGCGTGGAGAGGCTGCTCCGAGGTTATCTGGAGCAACAAGGCCTACCCCCAGCGCAAGGAGTAGTAAGGTGAGCTTTGAGCATATAGGCTTCATTCTTTATATCTACTTCGTGTGGTGATCCCGACCCATTCCGAGTGACCCAGAGGTGCCTCGAGGAGGGGTGCTTCCCTATGTGGATATAAGTGTACCCAAGGGGAGCTACCACCTACGGTGAAACGAATATTGCTGACCTCATCGTATGCACTACGCTACCTCCACTAGGGGGCAGTTTGCCTAGCCAGCTCTACAAAGATACATAAACGAAGCTAATCCCTTTGCCTAATGATGCGAAAGGGAGTAGGGGAAGTTGGGGGTAGGGAAGACAGACTATAATCTTTCTCCTCCTGAGGTGAAAGGTCTCTCCTCATATCCATCTTTGGGTCGAAAAGCTACCCACTCATGGGCTCTCTCTGCTACCCACGGGTAGGTTGTCTCTGTCACCCACTCATGGGTTTCTTTGCATACCCACGAGTGGGTACTTTTTCTCTTAGAGGTGGGGGCGAAAGAACCTTCCCCTATGGGCCTAAAAGAAGGCTTTTGTATCTTTGTTCTTGGTATCTAACACCCCGATATGCACCGATGATTACACTAGATAAAACCATGCTCAGGTATCAGATTGCCTTCTCCTTGGTCAAGGGGTTGGGGACTAAGGGTACACGTCTCTTCCTGCAACATATCCATAATCTGGAGGAGGCTTTTACCCATCCTGAGTGTATCCGTACGGCCCTGCCTCAGTTGTCAAATCGTATTTATCACCAGTTCCTTGATACAGCAGTGCTGGGTGAGGCAGATCGTATCCTCTGCTTGTGTGAGAATGAGGAGATAACCCCTCACTTCATTTTGGATGAAGAACACTACCCAAGTAGGCTGAGTGAATGTCCTGATGCACCTATTATCCTCTACTCCAAGGGGATGTTTGAAGCATGGGATGAGCGACATGGGCTGAGTGTGGTGGGGACACGAGGGGCGACAAGCTACGGCAAGTCGGTCACGAGCGCGCTTATCGGGAGTCTCTCGGAGCAGGTATCAGGATTGGTTATTGTGAGTGGCCTTGCCTATGGGGTCGACATACAAGCGCATCGGTCGGCTCTAGAGCTTGGACTACCAACGGTGGCGGTGCTGGCACATGGGTTAGATACTATCTATCCTGCGGTACACCGAAGGGAGGCTATTGCGATGCTGGAGCATGGGGCTTGGGTGAGTGAATATGCGCCTGGTGTGAGGGCTCGTCCATCAAACTTTCTAGCTCGGAATCGTATTATCGCTGGACTTACCGAGGCTACACTCGTCGTCGAGGCAGGGCAACATAGCGGTTCACTCTCTACGGCACGTCTCGCCTTAGAATATAATAGGGAGGTTTTTGCTGTGCCAGGTAGGGTTAATGACTCGATGAGCGTTGGTTGTCATCAGCTCATTGAGGGAGATCGGGCGCACCTACTCTCTAGTGCTGAGGGGTTAATCGCAGAGATGGGTTGGGGGGGAGAACGGATAGCAAACTCCCGACCTAACTTTGTCGCTCCTTCAGCCCCCAAGGCGGTTTCATACAGTCATCCAGTCTTGCGAGCCCTTGATGAGGGTGGGGCATTGACGCTAGATGAGTTGGCTCGCCTGTTGGGACGTACCATTGCAGCGATGAGTGACGAGTTATTTGAGCTCGAGATGGAGGGGCTTATCCAAGCGCAACCTGGGGGAGCCTACCGCCTAAGCTAGTTTGCTCTTTGTATATTCCCTATCCGATAGTTAGCCCTTCTCCTTACACTTATTTTCCCTTCTTCCATTTTTGCAGGTTGTGTTACCCCTCTGACAGACACACACTTCTTTTCTCTGCTTCATATCTTCCCCTTAGCTCTCTTCCCCATGTTTTCATTGGAGGGGACGGTATAAAAGTACAGCCCCCAAGGGATCGTATAATCCCTTGGGGGCTGTGCCTCCTTTTGGGGGACTAGAGGCCAAAAGCCTCACGTACCCTATCTACATAGTCGAGTTTCTCCCAAGTGAAGAGTTCCACCTCTTGCTCAATAATTCCTTGGCTACCTGTTGAGAAGCGTTTGGTGATCGTGCGTGGTGTACGACCGAAGTGACCATAGGAGGCTGTCTCCTGGTAGATAGGAGCACGGAGCTTCAGACGCTGCTCAATGATGTAGGGACGTAGGTCAAAGAGGGTATGGATGCGCTGGGCGATTTCCTCATCAGTTAGATCTACGTGTGCAGTGCCACTCGTCGCTACATAGATGCTGATAGGATCTGCAACACCGATGGCATAGGCAAGCTGGACGAGTACTTCGTCTGCCACACCTGCGGCAACGAGGTTCTTGGCAATATGGCGTGCAGCGTATGCAGCAGATCGGTCTACCTTCGAGGGGTCTTTACCTGAGAAGGCTCCACCTCCATGGGCGGCTTTTCCTCCGTATGTATCTACGATGATCTTCCGCCCCGTGAGTCCTGTATCTCCATGTGGACCTCCGATAACGAACTTTCCCGTGGGGTTTACAAGGAGCTTAATGTCGCCAGCAAAGATTTCCTTCATCTCCTCGGGGTACTTAGCGAAGACTCGAGGGAGGAGGATATGACGTATATCTTGAGCAATTCGCTGTTGCATTGCTTCATCAGCCACCGCCTGTGCCTCGGGGGTGGAATCTTGGGGAGTCACGAAGTCGTCATGCTGTGTACTGATGACGATGGTATCTATGCGTAGAGGCTTGCCTTCGTTGGAGTACTCGACTGTTACTTGACTCTTGGCGTCGGGGCGTAGGTAGGGCATCAGATGAAGCTCCTCCTTGCGTATATGGGCCAGCTCCTCTAGCAGAGCATGAGACAGATCTAAGGTTAGAGGCATGAGCGAAGGTGTCTCTCGACAAGCGTAACCAAACATAATCCCTTGGTCTCCTGCTCCTTGTTCCTCGGGAGCGGTACGCTCCACTCCACGGTTGATGTCTGCGCTTTGACCATGGATAGCCGATAGCACGCCACAGCTGTCCGCATCGAAGCAGTAGGCACTCTTGTCATAGCCAATAGAGCGAATAACACCCCGTGCAATGTCCTGGAGCTCTACGTAGGCTTCGCTCTTGACTTCCCCTGCGAGCATGACTTGCCCCGTAGTAACTAGTGTCTCACATGCCACCTTTGCATGCGGGTCAAGAGCCATGAAATGGTCTAGTATTGCATCCGATATTTGGTCAGCCACCTTGTCTGGGTGACCCTCTGAGACAGACTCAGATGTGAATAGATAGCTCATATATGCTGTCTTTTGATGAATAGGATAATACGTAACCCCTAGACGTGAAAAGACCTCAATCGCTAGAGGATAGCAACCAAGGTCAAGTAATGCTTATTACTCTTCCTCCCAGCGGTTAGGGAGCTTTGAGTAGCTCGTCACAAAGGAGAGGAGTGACGGGTTTAGCATTTTTTTGTGTGGTTGCAATCATCTCAAATCTATCCACGTGCATAAGGGTGTTTCTTCGGGGACAAAGGTACAAAACTTTATATATATACTTACCCGTAGCCGATGAGGAGACATACTCTTTCATTCAATTACACCATGGTGCTTAGATAGAGAATCCGGGGCACAGCAGGCGATTAATCGCTTTGCTGCGCCCCGGTTGTAGGTGCTAGATACTAGATAGATGAGAGTCTATCTTAGTATGGGTTTAGTGGGAATATGCTTATTTCTCGTTGGTGGCCAAGAGGCGAATAATGTCTGTGATTAACTTCAGAGGGTTATCCTTCGTTGTGAGCTTCAGCTCCATCTGTCCTTCTTCCCCATTTCCTGACATGGAT
>ERZ773010.2406-NODE-2406-length-11059-cov-26.578063_pt1 | contig 11059 bp, 11 predicted proteins | sample MGYA00580842_ERZ773010 | MGnify/ENA primary metagenome ERZ773010 (study PRJEB29015, sample SAMEA2737982) | human oral metagenome | biome: human oral; feature: human-associated habitat; material: dental | place: China | collected 2107 ...
CTGCAGCCTGTCACGATCCATTTCTTGGGTGTGATCAAGCCCTTTCTGCAATTCGTCGATCCGTTTACGATTGATGTCAAAGCCAACAGTCGGATAATGCTCTGCAAACGCTACCGCCAACGGTAATCCCACATATCCCAATCCTATAATTGCTATTTTCATCTTATTCCTCTTCCGATAAAAAAGCCACTACTCCGTAGGCAACGTAATATCATCACCTTCGTCATCTTTCTCCTTTTTCTTGTCCTTCTCTTTGTCTTTTTCCTTACCCTTTTTCTTCTTGGTGCCATCACCGTCTCCCTCTTTCTTCTTTTTCTCATCGAGGGTGTGGCGCATTGCGATAACGGCATTCTGCTCATCGACAGCCTGTGCAACGGCTGCTGCGAAATCAGCATATTTTGCCGCATCGACATCCTTCATCACATCAAGATAGCGAATAAGTTTGGTGTTAATCGTTGTCAACAAGGGGAGTTTAAGTGCACTGGCACTCTGCAAAGTCTTGTCTTTAGCTAACGCCTCCAAATATACTACCTGCTTGGTAGTAAACGCAGTCTGCGCCGTGCGCACAGCTGCAATTGCCTCACTCACACCCGGAAGCGCTGTAATATGCACTTGCAATACCGTTGCGCTCAAATCAGCAAGCAGCGATTCGATCAAAGACGATTCACTCTCATAATTCTCGCGAGTAATAGAGAGCGTATAATTATCAAACACTTTTTTCAGAGGCGGCGTATGTTGACGTGCATCATCTGTCGGCATATTCGCATACCCATTAAGCACATGTCCCAGCGCACTGATCGCTCGGTCTCGAACAGCATCGAGATCCTCTAATTCGCTCAGAATTTTTAGCCGTTTAATTGCCTCGGTAATCTGCTCAGATTGGCTTTTCAACGTCGCCATCGTAGCCGCAAGATATGGTTCCGTCTTCAGCGCCGTTCGGGCTTCATACATTGCAACAATCTGATCAGAAACGGCATCCACCTCAGTGGTTCGACTGGCCGTGTGTAAATACTTCATTGGCTTTTTCTTTCCCATCTTTTCCAATCTGTTATTCTGTTCGTTATGATAACAATGAGTGTTTCACTCATATAGGAGTGATCATTACCGTAACAAAGGTCGTTTCCTTTATGCGCAACGCTTCATTACAATAACGATTGTGGAGACATCTATGTAAGCACTTTCGTTATTATAACGAAAGTCGCCGCCATCTTGCGGTTAAATTCGTTAGGGCAACATTACCGCCGCACTATTTGCGTATTGCTGACGGTACTGCATATGTTTTCATCAAAAGAAACCTTTCGGTAGAGACGTGCAGCTTCAGAGCGCGCCTCAGCCAATCGCGTCCGATCGATTGCTTCCACCGTGGGATCAAATGGATATCCAGCAAAAAGTACGGCCAAATCTTCTGCCCGTTTTTTTGTGATTCCCCTTCCTTGGCGAGTTACTTCAAAGTAACTTATAAGAGATATCGCCCCCCCCTTAACCTCTATGCACATATTCGTCTGCATCCACTGAATAATTACAAATCAAAGAGCTCTATCCTCTCATGTAAATGAGATAAAATGTGCGTCCACCTAAACGTAAGTGAATGAGTGATCCTGTCTTCATAGGTGGCACCTATATCTATCTTTCCGTCTATGATTTGCTGAATTCTATTGGATAAATCTGTGTCAGAATCTACTATCCATCCTACTTCATCGGAAGGAACAATCTCTTTGGATGAATAGACATCCGTTGTAATAATAAAATCACCATAGAACAAAGCCTCAGGAAACACGATTCCAAAACTTTCACTTCGAGAGGTTAAGCAGAAAACTTTTGCTCGATTGTACCAATCGTACAATGCTGTTCGATTCTCAATCGATCCTGTGAAGGATATCGACTCTTTATACGCCGGATTTTTCTCAAAAAAATCTGAAATATATTGCTGAAAACTCTCTGCAATGGGACCAATAAAGACTACTTTCCATAGTTTTAAATCAACACGAAGTAAAGCCTCGAGCAGCATTTGATTATTTTTCTGATAAGATCCGATCCGTCCAACCGATATGATTAAGTCCTCTTTCCTAGCAAACGGAATGCGTGGGAAGTTCTTAACAAACTCACTGCCATCATCTATTCCGTTCGGGATATGTATAATCTTCTTCCTTAGAGCTGGGAGTTCAGTCTGTAAAACTCTTTCAGCCTTAGAGACTTCATAAGAGACGATATCTGTCGTCTTTCCTAACAAGAAGTCAAATAAGAATAATCGTGATATACTGTATTTCCGCTTACGCCGCATAAAAGCATCGGAATCCATGTCCAACTTCAGATAAACTCGACCTTTCTTATGGAATAGACGATAGATGATTCCATACAGAATTGTTTCGTAAGTAAGATGATACAAATTGAGCACATCTATTTTCTTCGCATTACGGTAGAGATATCTAATCATTCGGAACGAAGGCCTTGTTATGATGTATTTGCGATTCCTCCCAAGCAGCGTAAGATTCAGAAAAGGCCTTAGATATTTATATGTAGGATATTCCCCATGAGTAAAGCATACTAATGAAGCCTCATAACCATAATCACGCCCCATGATATAGGGTATCATGCCTACATCCTTAGTAAGATGTACATTCTCTGCAGCAGGAAAGAGCGTCACAAATGTTTTTTTTCTATTTCCAGTGCGCACAATAAACTTTTTTTAGCGATCGTTTCTTTTGCGCCCAATATTTACGCTTATTCGGAAAAAGAAATAGTAACAGCCACCTGAAGTTCGTTCTAAACAAGAGAATGAGGTAGAGCAGACGTACGCGCCGCCCTCCCCCAACTTTATTCGCTGTGATGAATTGAGAATCAAAGAGGAATTCCTGCCTAGACATTGAGATGTATGACGATCTTCCCTCAAAGTGCATGATCTGTGCTTGAGGCACGGAATGGATCAGATAGCCGGCACGGATAATTCTTTGACACAGATCTGTCTCTTCACCATTCATAAAAAAAACCGGATCGAAGCCGCCTCCGACCACATCTAAGACAGATCTACGAACCATCAAATCAGCACCACTTATTGAAGCCACTCGCAAGGGGTGATTTGTTCGATTAAAATAAGACGATCTAGGCGATGGGAATGAGAGACGGACAATATAAAATGTCAGAAGTAATTCATCGAAAAGATTAGGGATCCTTCGTACTAAGGAATACGTCGGCTTTAATTTCTCATCGTACAGATTACCACCACAAGCGGCACAACGAGGATTTGTCTGGAGATGCTCGAATAGTACTTTTATTGCATTATTCAGCAATATAGTGTCTGGATTGAGAAAAAAAAGGTATTGCCCTTTAGCCTCGGATATAGCCAAATTGTTGGCTCGCCCAAATCCAATATTCGAGAGTGATTCAATAATCCTACAATCAGGACATTTATCTCTTAATCGTACAATCGAGTCGTCGCCCGAATGATTATCTACAATGATAATCTCATAGCTAAAACCTTCAGATCGTTGTCGGACGGAGGCTATGCTGTTGATGATCAACGAAGCTGTCTTGTAGTTTACATATATAATCGACACATCGAGCTGCTTCACAATCTTTCTCCTTTAATCAATGCCTTTCTCAGGCTGTTATTTATAAACATATATCCAGGAGAGAATGTGTAATTTATCTTTTTTTGTATCGAAGATCTTAGCGATGCAAGTTGCATCTTTTTTATTATGGTAAGTGCACACCGACAGCATGATATTCTTTCCATTCGACAATGTACGATCTGCACCACGTAGCGCCGATATTTCAGCCCCCTCTATGTCCATCTTTACAAATAAATTTGAGCTACTCTTGTCTGAAAGAAACGTGTCCAAGGTGATCGTCGATTCCGTATCCGAATCGCATACGTATTTTTTTACAATTTTGCATTTGTCTTGATACGGAAGAAATGTAGCTGTCAACGCTTCAATCCACTCATCTTCGTATTCGAATAGATATATACGGTCAACCCAATCGACAAACTGCAATGAAGAGAACCCTTCAGCTGCGCCAATATCTAAAAATATCCGTCCCTTAAGTTCCTCTATTCCACGATGCAAATAATAATGAGGTGATTCTGTATCCTGTTCTGCATACAGTCCTCTGTAGATTCTTTTCACCTCTGAATCACTATACGAGCGCGGAAAAAAAAGTCTTTTGCCATCCGGAAAAACAACGTACGGCAAATCGTATTTGGAATCACGTCGCACATCCACCGGCAACTGCTCATATTTCAGTCTAAATTCATACGGCAAGGGGTGTATTCCATATTTACCCAAGAAAATGTAGAGTTGATTTTTCTCCGTTTTCTTAAGTAGAAATTTCAGTCGGTAGGCCCAAAAACTCAAGAAACGACCCTTAAAAGTTCGACAGAATTTCAGTGTATCCCCTAAAAATAAATCATATATAGATTTTCGCAAACGAACAGGGAATAACCTTCTGTAAATAGTTGAAATTATCACTGTGTTTTATCTTTTTGTTCGCGTTTATTCAGATCCTAATCCAAGAGGAGGGGATCAGATCCTCGCCGACAATATCCTTTGAAAAACGTGAGGGAGCTACTACGAGTTTGTCTTCGCTCCGACCCAGCCAGGCTCCCCACCAGCTAAACGTGCTATTGGCAATAATGTGATGTCGACACTTCGACATCAAACACATATCCTGCCATGCAGCTTTACCATCATTGCCTGAAATGACGATTATTTTCTCATCTCTTATATGCTCTACAGCCCACGCTACATCATCGGAAAAAATGAAGAAACACACATCGCCCAAACGTTCTCTCATATATTCCATAGCTAAACGGTAATAAGAGAGATCACAAATAGTACCAACACTAGCGACATTACTAGGCGATAGATAGTCTCCCCGCCGGATATGAACTGAGACACTCTGACTGCGCTCTATTAAATACATCATTTCCCTCGAACGCTGGGACAATGCCCCCATATCGAATGTAAACTTGCGAACGATCTCATCTGCTATAGACTGGAAGTACAATGCCGTTTGCCAATAGCCTATGTAGATATTCACGCCTTTACGAGCCGTCATGAAAGAAACGTCGAATGAACAATAACGGCTTTCTTCACGCACATAAATCCGTGCAAGCGAGAGAAGAAAAGAAACTATGGGTTTAAACCGGGGAAACAACAGAACCTTTCTACTGAAACGGGTCAAACGCTCGACATACGGAGTTGAAGAGAGTGTTATACCAAATAGGTAAGCCAACTCGTAACCGTTATGTGCGGGATTTCTCCGGATTAAATAGTCTGTATAGTATATTTTATGTGATGGGTTCTGTCGGGATAAACTGCAACTGAATGCGTACTGGAACAACTGGTTGCCAAGCCCACCGGAGAATGGGACAATAATCATCTTGTTTCTTTCCTTACTTTTTCTCCGCTAAAAAGTTCACTGTACAAAAGATCTCCTCATATTCAGTATATCGCTTAATCTCGGCTATCCCATTTTTTAGTATGCGATAAATTCTATATCGCTCATGCAACAAAATCCAATAGTCCCGAAAGAAAACCTTCGAATCAATACAAGTGCCACCGAATTCAAACTGGATAAAATCGATCCTTCCATCTCTAAGCATCGACTCTGCACCATGGAGAACGGCGAGTTCATGCCCTTCGACATCAATTTTCAAGAAATGAATCCGCTCAAAGCCATTCTCGCGGCAGAAATCATCAATTGTTGTCAACTCTACAGGCTCATGACGATCCATTGTTATGTTGTAATGCGAAAGTTCCCGATGGTATACACTAGATAGGCCGGAGCCTTCAGAATCAGAGTAGAGAGTCATCTGAGCCTTCTCAGAACCAAACCCGAAGTTATGTGGATGAACATTGGAACAATCCCTCGTATTCTCTACAAATAATTGATACGTCTTTTCCGAAGGTTCGAAGCTATGAATCTCAGCTTGAGGAAAGCACTTAGAAAGTTCCTTGACGTAGAATCCCTTATTAGCGCCAACATCAAAGATCAGCCACCGAATGTGGGGAAAGATATTCTTTTGTAATTTCTGTTCAATATAGCGACATACATGCAATTCGCCACTCATTCTGAAGTCTCCTCCTCTAGACGCATTCATCCCGGACAGAGATAGCTTGTATAAGCGGGTGTAAAACCATTGGAATTGCTTTTTCCCCAGCGTAAAAAATAAAAGCCGCTCTAAAATCATATGCTTTATCTAAAGATGATTTCATCTTTTCTCTACGCAAGTCGCCTTATGCCGATAAAGCATAAGGCGCCACCTGCAATCATTAACTAAAAAAAGACAGATGTTGTACGTAACCGTATGTTACCGATTTTGTTATGTAATTTCACGACACACAAAACAGATATCGCAGGTTTCATGGACGACCACATCAAATGTGCAACAATTAAATGCCAACGATCGTCAACAAAGAGTCTCGTTAATCGTTCGGCGAGTCTATGTTCATCTGTAAAGTGAGAGGGGAAGGCAACAATATCAGCTTACCAGTGATGCCTCTTGTTGATAAAAACTATCATGCCTGCCAGACCTCCAAGTTTCTGATGATACGATAAATAGAAATCCGAAAGGTAAGAGAGAAGTCCGTCGAGGCCCCTATGATACTCCCCAATAATAATATCAAACATATAAAGAAGATCCGCCTGATATAGGTCCTCCAATATCGTATATTCTCCCCCCTCTACGTCAATTTTTAAAATCCTCGCAAAATCACCAGATTCAGAATCAAGTAGCCCATGAATAGCAGTACTAGCCCGCTTCACTCTTACCTTAGAAGTCGCAGAGGTAGTAGAAGTCATGACAGAAGCATGAGCGTCAATCCCATCATCAACCACATCAACCTCTGTGTCAGCATTCCATAAGCCATAGTTATAAGCCGTTATCTTATCAGATAGATGGGGATTCAGCATAATATTTTCGAGTGCTAATCTATAAGTAGATCCTAATAGCTCAAACCCATATACATGCTGACAGTGATCTATATTTGCAAAAAAAAGAGAAGAATAGGCTCGATTCATTCCAATATCAAAGACGACAAAGTCCACCTCCTCTATATAAGGAGGTATTGTGTAAATACGATTACAGAATATTTCGAGAAATATTAGATAGTAGCTGTCTGTCTTTACTGTTATACCATCTGCCGTCCTCAAATAAAGGCTATTCATTTCGGAGGAGATATAGACAATCTCCCCTCTTCCTCTGAAACTACGGTAGAGACAATCGTAGACCTTATCTTCGGCAAGAGTTTTGCATCCACGAAAAAAAGCCTCTTTCTGCTCTTGGAGAGCTAAGACTTGACGCCATTTTAGCTTAAAAAAATCGATTACCTTCATTTGATTTCTCAGTATGTTAAATCTTAATAAGTCTAAACAAACCACATCCAAAAGAACATCCAGCATTTGTCCGGATCACATCGTCCGTCAGTGGAATATTTTCGTGTAAAAACCCAGCATCGTCGACGAACGAAAACTCGTCCAAAGTAAACCGTCCCTGAAACATTTCGTTTAGCAAATAATCAAGACTGAAAATCCGATGTGCATTAAAGACGATCGATAAAGGCCCTATCGGCACAGAGAAATAGAGGGTACCGCCTGGCTTTAAGAGTCGATGCAGATTAACCATACCTTTCATTGCACCATTAATGTCTATAGGGTCACCATAACGCCCTAGTCCGAAATGCTCTATAACACTCAAACTCGAAGCTGAGTCGCAAATAGCTTCGTATGGCATATTGGGCTCCATAAAATCAGCCACAAGTGATTTAACATTAGCAATCTTATCCACTGGTCGTATGTCGATAATCTCAATTTCTCGAAAGACCGCCACATGGGCAATAAATCCATCTACACGAGATCCAATATCCACATGTCGCTTTGGATTCGCTCGGTAAATGTGACGAGCTGCCCAAAGATCCTGAAAAAAGTAATGTCCACGCCCACTATTTCCGCCTCCGGTAGAGGGTTTTTCAAGCAATAAGGGCATAGCCTTGTGTATATTCCAAGGGCTATCAGATGGTAACTGCCTCCGAAGTGCATAAGCCTCACGAAAAAAAGTAGGATAATTCGCTAGCTCTCTTAAAAAAACTCTCAAGCTCTCCTTGTAGAGGGTTAAGTTCCAACGAATCGTTTGTATATATATATTACTCATTTAGATTTATAATCAGACCGACTTTTCGCTTTTTATGCTTAATCTTTCATATATCTCCCTGCAAAACGGTAGGAGTTTTTTCTGATTAAAGCCAAATATAGGCCCTCATGAAAAGAAACCAAGTTGGCCCTATTTCTTAGTTGTTCGCTTCCTTTAGATACGTCAAAACTTCATCGAAGATAACAGAACGAGTAATTTTCAATATCGCAGCATAAACACTAACTGTAACAATGGCTTTGATCGCAAAGCGAAAATAGACATTGACAAATGAATCAGCGGCCAGCCATGCCAAAAAGATAGCTACAGACACAGCTAATAGATAAGGGGCGATATCTATAGCCATGTCACGAAGACTAAGATCTATCAGTCGAGCGGTGCAGTAATGCCAAAAGAGGATACTGACACCGAAGACTAAGATATAAATAGTTGTCATAACGAAGATCCCAACCGCAAAGTGATGGCAGAGAAAGAGCACTATGAGTTGCGCTCCGAAGACTGCAATCGTAATATTCATGTAAATAGACGATTTACCATGCGACAAAGCCAATGAAGCGTAAAGGGGAGTTAAGCTGTAAAAAATCCCCCATAAGCAAAAGAGCTGTAGGAACGGTACACACGAAAGCCACTTTACACCAAGCGTAATAACTATGAACTCATAGCCCGTCAGCATCAGCCCAAAGAGCGAGGGAAAGGTGATCAAGGCACCGAAGCGAACCATCTTACGAAAGACGTTGATCTGCCGTTCACGATCGCCACGCGTCTCTGCTAAGATCGGGTGTGCCACACTGTTAAGTGCGGCCACAAGAACAGAGCTACCTTGTATAGCCCATTTGCTACCTTGGGCATAGTAGCCGACATCTATTTTTCGATAAGCACGCCCTAGAATGACAGAAATCAAGTTGTTCTGCACCTGGACTGCAATGGTCGTCACCGTCACCTTAATACCATAGCCAAACATCTCTTTCAAAGGAGTAAAATCAAAACTCAATGTCGGCTTCCATCGCACAAAATGCCAACGGAGTAGTGTACCTGTCAAAGTCTGCACCAACTGCATTATAACTAGTCCCCAAAAAGCAAATCCTTTTAAAGCTAAAACTAGCCCAACAAGCCCTGCAGCACCTACGGCAATCATATCTATGAAGCCACGCTGCTTAGCCATTATTTTCTTTACCAGAAGAGCATTGTGTGCTAAGCCTGCAGATGAAAATATAAAACTAAGAAAGAGAATTCGTGAAAGATCAACCAACACCGGTTGACGATAGAAGTTAGCGATAAGTGGAGCAGAAAAAAAGAGTACAACATATACTCCTATGCTCACAAAAATATTAAACCAAAACACAGCATTGTAGTCGCGATGTTCAATCGTCGGTCGGTTGATCAGAGCAGATGAAAATCCACCATCCATAAGAGATGAAACTACGGACGTGAAAATAGCAAGCATTGCCACCAATCCGTAGTCTTCCGGTGAAAGGATGCGGGCAATGAAGATTCCGAAAACCATTCCGAGAGCTTGCTGAATAAAGTTACTTATCCCACCCCAAAATATCCCCTTAGCCGTTCTTTGTTTTAGCGTTTTAGGCTCACTCAATGCACAGAGTCTCCTCGTTGAGGATTTTTATGGTTTTATCGACAGATTCATTCATGTCTTCGCTGTATAATAATAATGACAGGTTAGATGAAAGAAATGATTTATTCTCGAACAATCTATTTTTAGCATTTTTATATCGGATCCTCGGAAAACCGATATTTCACAACTTTGGCAGGATTACCTACAACTACCGCATATGATGGAACATCTTTTGCCACAACAGCGCCAGCACCAATAATGGCACCTTGTCCAACCTTTACTCCTCCTAAAATTATAGCATTAGTACCAATCCACACATCATCACCAATCGTCCCCCCCCTAGATATAGTATCCTTATATCTAAAACTCTTAGTGATTAGGATATCTACGGGGGACGTTAAGAGATTTTGCATACGATGTTCTCCACCTATTAGAAAGCGTACCCCATTTGCAATTGAGACAAAATCACCTATAAGCAGGCGATCTACTGTATTAAACATAACCACAGAAATTCTTCCATAAGAATATCTTCCAGCATACACCTGTCTATAAAATAAAGCCCCTTCTTTTAGGTAAATATCATTGTGGGGGGGTAACTTTCGCTATTTTTTCTTAACAGAAACTACTAAGCCTACCAGTTATAAACGAGACTAAGTACCCCACACAATGTAATTACATGTAGAATTAATAGAGCAATCTTTTTTTTTAAGAAAAATCTATCCCATAGAGATAGATCCCATCTTTTTTCTCCACATACATCCGCCCGATAATATCCACGACTTTCATTCCTTCGAAAACGTTTGTCATGATCGTATCAGTTGCATTCTCCGAAAGGACGTTGACTACGTTACGGATGACATAGTGATGATTCTGAGCCGAACCTTTGTAAGCCCCATAATCGTTGCCGGGATTAGTGGGTGGAAGATCTGGCATCGTATAATCTTTGACGTGGCAATATTCGACTTTATCCATGTACTGACCACCGATCTTGACGCTGCCGTTTTCAGCAATGATCGTCAGGCTGCTTTCTTGGTTCTTATCCCATACCGACGTCGAATAGCTGAGCGAACCGAGACCTCCATTTGTAAACCGAAAACTAACGACTCCCGAATCCTCAAAGTCCGTAAGGTGCTCGTGATTGAAGTCTGCGAAACGCGCTTGTATATCGGTGATGTCGCCAAAAAGCCAATAAAGGATGTCGATGAAGTGGGAGAACTGAGTGAAGAGCGTTCCTCCATCTAAATCAGCTGTGCCATGCCAACCACCGGGGCGATAATAACGTGCATCGCGATTCCAATAGCAATTGAGCTGCACCATATATATATGCCCCAGCCGACCTGACT
>ERZ773010.2407-NODE-2407-length-11055-cov-4.345727_pt1 | contig 11055 bp, 11 predicted proteins | sample MGYA00580842_ERZ773010 | MGnify/ENA primary metagenome ERZ773010 (study PRJEB29015, sample SAMEA2737982) | human oral metagenome | biome: human oral; feature: human-associated habitat; material: dental | place: China | collected 2107 ...
AGAAGAAATCTTACTGCTCACGATATAAGTTGAAATGAGTTTATTTACAACCATTAATGTACTCTCACACAAGAGGGAAGAGGATGTCTACGTCTTATTCTCGAAATAGGTTCCCCACTCGCAATAAGCTTGTCGTGTGACATGTCAAAACGTTCGACATAAAGCCACTTGCTTATCCTACTGCAGCCTTAAAACTCATGTCAAGTCCTTTAACACTATGCGTGAGTGCACCAAATGAGATGAAGTCTACGCCTGCCTGTGCATAGGGAATCATTGTTTCGAATGTAATTCCACCACTCGATTCCGTCTCGCAACGTCCACCAACCAGCTCAACCGCTTTGCGTGTTGCTTCAGGGGTGAAGTTGTCAAACATAATGCGGTCGCACCCTTCGTGTAGTGCCTCTTCCAGTTCTTCAAAGTTCCTTACCTCACATTCTATCTTGAGGTCTTCCTTGCCATGTTCCTTGCAATACCTCTTTGCCATAGATATGGCATTATGCACACCGCCGCAGAAGTCGATGTGATTGTCTTTCAGGAGAATCATATCAAAAAGCCCAATACGATGATTCATCCCACCACCAATCTTCACCGCTTCCTTTTCCAGCATTCTCATACCTGGCGTTGTTTTGCGTGTGTCGAGTACGCGAGTCTTTGTTCCAGCATCGATAAGCGCCTGTTGATATTTATGTGTCATGGTGGCTATGCCGCTCATGCGTTGCAAAATGTTGAGCATAAGACGTTCTGTTTGTAATAGGCTACGAACACTTCCTTTCACACTCATTGCAATATCTCCTGGTTTCACATGTGCGCCATCTTCAATATATACATCTATCTGAAGTTCGGGGTCGAAGTGGTGGAAAACCCTTTCTGCAATCTTCACGCCTGCTAGTATTCCTTCTTCTTTGATAAGCAATTTGCTTTCCCCCGTGGCGTCTGCTGGGATGCAGCAAAGTGTTGTGTGATCGCCGTCTCCGATATCCTCACTGAAAGCCAGTTCAATAAGCTTCTCGTTGAGTTTTTCTACTGATAACATGATTAATTCCTAATAAAATTTATAAACCTAGCTGCTTGGATATTTCCAGCATTTTATGAATGGGTTTGATGGCCTTTCGTGCCAAATCGGGTTGCACCTCAATGGTAGGCCATTCGTATTTCAGACAATTATACAGTTTACTTAGCGTAATAAGTTTCATGTAGTTGCATTCGTTGCAAGCACAGGTGCTGTCGTCGGGTGGAGCAGGGATAAAAGTCTTCTGCGGAGCCGACTTCTTCATCTCGTTTAGAATGCCGCTTTCTGTTGCCACGATAAACTCTTGGGCTTCATCCACAATGCTATATTTCAGTAGAGCCGCCGTACTCCCCACCTTATCGGCGATGTTGATAACAGGACCTTTACATTCAGGATGAGCCAATATCTTGGCAGCGGGATGTTCTTTTTTCAATTGAAGTATCTTCTCGACCGAGAATTTCTCATGTACATGACAAGCTCCGTTCCACAGCACCATCTTACGGCCCGTAAGTCCGTTTATGTAATTCCCCAGATTCCAGTCGGGTCCGAAGATGATTGGTGTGTCTTTTGGCAGAGCGTCTACTATCTGCTTTGCATTGCTACTCGTTACTACGACATCGGTTACAGCCTTCGTTCCTGCCGTCGTGTTGACATAACTTATCACCGTATGCCCAGGGTGAGCCTTAACAAACTGCTCGAACTCATCGGCTGGACAGCTCTCTGCCAACGAACAAGAGGCATTTAAGTCGGGGATAAGTACCGTCTTTTCGGGACAGAGTATCTTATTTGTTTCGCCCATGAAGTGCACGCCACACATAACGATGATGTCGGCATCTGTCGTTGCGGCCTTCTGTGCCAGTGCCAGACTATCTCCAACGAAGTCTGCCAACTCTTGGATTACGCCCTCCGTATAATAATGTGCCATGATAAGTGCATTCTTTTCTTGGCACATCCTGCGTATTTCCGCCTTGATGTCTGTCTTTTCAGGAATGGGCTCGTCTATGAAACCCTGTTCCAACCATTTCTTCTCTATCATTTTTATTTAGTGATGATACGATAAAACTCCTATGATGCTTTGCGTCTCACGGCTATCCTTGTTCTTGCTGTTTATGGTCGTAGGCATGCTTCGGATAATCCACCGTGTAATGCAGTCCTCGACTTTCCTTCCGCTCAATGGCTTGCCTAGTTATCAAATAGCCCACGTTTATCATGTTACGCAACTCGCAGATATCCTTCGTTGCCGTAACTCGTTTAAAGAGCCTTTCCGTCTCTTCGTATAGCAAGTCTAGTCTATCCCATGCCCGTTTCAGTCGCAGGTCACTCCTAACGATACCTACATAGTTGCTCATTATTTCGCCCACTTCCCTCACGCTCTGTGTTATCAGCACATGCTCTTCGTTGGTCATGGTTCCTTCGTCATTCCATTCAGGAACATCCAAGTTAAAGCTATAACTGTCTACCATCTGAAGAGAATGTTCCGAAGCCGACTTGGCATAGACCACCGCCTCAATCAGCGAATTGCTGGCAAGGCGATTTCCCCCGTGCAAACCTGTGCACGAACATTCTCCAACAGCATAAAGTCTGCGGATAGAACTCTCTCCATTCAGGTCAACCTTAATGCCCCCGCATGCGTAATGGGCGCTAGGACAGACGGGTATGTATTCTTTCGTGATGTCAATGCCTAAGCTTAGGCACTTCTTGTAGATGTGTGGAAAATGCCGTTTCGTTTCTTCAGCGTCTTTATGCGTTAGGTCGAGGCACACATGATCCAGTCCATGAATTTTCATCTCGTGGTCAATCGCCCGTGCAACGATATCCCTTGGGGCAAGCGAACGTCGTTTGTCGTACTTCTGCATCAGTTCCTTCCCGTCAGGCAGTCTAAGTATAGCGCCATATCCACGCATCGCCTCGGTAATGAGAAATGCAGGATGTGTTTCCGACGGATTGTAGAGAACGGTGGGATGGAACTGTACAAACTCCATATCCTTTACGGTTGCCTTAGCCCGATAAGCCATTGCAATGCCGTCTCCTGTTGCAATCACGGGGTTGGAAGTCATGGAGTAGACCGCTCCTACGCCACCTGTCGCCATCAGTGTAACCTTGCTCAGGAACGTATCCACTTTCTGTGTTTCGGGGTTAAGAACGTATGCGCCATAGCATTCGATGTTTGGCGTCTTACGTGTAACCTCTATGCCCAAGTGGTGCTGCGTGATAATCTCTACGGCATAATGATTTTCTAGTACAACAATATTCTTGTTCTTTCTCACGGCCTCCATCAGTCCGCGTTGTATTTCAAATCCCGTATCGTCGGCATGGTGAAGAATACGGAAGTCACTGTGTCCGCCCTCGCGGTGTAAATCGTACTCTCCGTTTTTGTTCTTGTCGAAGTTTACGCCCCATCCAACAAGCGCCTTAATGGCCTCGGGCGCATTGCATATAACGTGTTTCACGGCTTCTGGGTCTGAAATATAATCGCCAGCAACCATCGTGTCGTTAATGTGCTTTTCAAAATTGTCTAATGCAAGGTTGGTTACGGCTGCCACTCCACCCTGTGCTTTGGCCGTGTTGGCTTCGTCTAGAGAGGTCTTGCATATAAGGGCAACTTTTCCCTTGCCGCTGTTGGCCACGCTCAACGCATAACTCATACCTGCGATACCGCCACCGATAACGAGGAAGTCGAACTTTTGTATCATAAATGTTTTATTCTGATAATATTCAAATAGACGATGCAAAGTTAATAAAAAGCTACAATATAAGTTAGGCGAGAGATATTTAATATAAGCCCTCTCTATTCATTCTTTTCCCGAAAAAGCGTGCAATTTTACGTAAATAGCGGTAAAAAAGTGGGTTGGGGAGTTGTGCGAAGTAACTAATATGATGTTTTTATGGTTTCGAAAAGGCTACTATATAATATATATACGCGCGCGCACGCGCGTGAATACGGCACGCCATAAAACGTTTTTCGGGATGCCAACCTTGGTTACACGTATCCCTATATCAAAGCTTTACAACGAATTTTCAATGCTTTCTTCCACCATTCTCTATGCTCATCAGGCGCGTTTAAGAGGCTTTTGCATTGGCCTTTTACGTGTAAGGATGTGTAACAGCATAGCGGGACTCCTGTTCCATGTCACATGGAACAATGTTACAGTTGAGTTGGAACAGCATTCCAGCTGACATGGAACAGGGTTACATCATAGCGATAACGTGGCGCTTGGTATGAAAGCATGTTGTAAGGACTTATTTCGTGCCCTTCGGCCGATGATGTTTTCGCTTGTCGTTAGCCTTTAATGGCTCTTAATTCCTTTTCGGTTGCTCTTCGTTTATCGTATTGCTGATACGTCATTTTTCTTTTCTTCAAACGTACTATCCCCGAAAAAGTCTGCCCAATACGGGTTTTCCTTGTCGAAGATGTCCTTTTGTTCTTTTGCCAAGTTGTGCGGATAGTCGGCGAACAAATTAAATATTTTCTTTTTGTCGAAAGTGAACAGGTGCTCGCCAACACATTCAACGTTGTCTACCCAATAGATTGTGTCGCTTTTGTTTGCCTTATAAAAGTGGTAATTTGTCATCTCCTATTGTGTATTTGTATCATGCAAAGGTACGTGTTTTGGGGTAAACAGGGATGAAAAGCACCATTGATTTGAACGTGAACAATACGAAAATAGAGTGGGGGCAAGTAAAGATTCGCCATGAGCCTTGTTGCATCAGGCGAACGATGGCAGACAGAATAAACAACCGCGCGCATGCAAAAGTGCGGCATTATTTTTATTGCCAAAATGTAAAAAATATCTACAATCATTTGGGATATTGGCCTTTTTTTGCGAAATTTGCCCTCGCTGGCGTGTTGCTCCACATCAAGACATACGCCCATCCAAATGGTATCGTGTAACGGCACGTGTTTGGTCAAGTGGGGGTGGGGCACTCTAAGGCGTACATGCAGTAAGTTTTAACATCATAAACATAACCCATGCTTGATATAGAAAACCTAACATTCGCGTATAAAAAGTCGGGAAAAAAGATATTTAACGACTTCTCCACCAGCTTTTCGCCTGGACATATCTACGGCTTACTTGGACCTAACGGGGCAGGAAAAACCACCTTGCTCTATCTCATGGCGGGCTTGTTGCGAGCCGATGAGGGAATGGTTACGTTCAACGAATGTGATGTGCGGTTGCGAAACCCCATCACCACCACCGATATCTTTATCGTTCCCGACGAGTACGAGCTGCCGCGCGTGTCGCTTTCAGAGTATATTCGCGTTAACAGCGTGTTTTATCCGCGCTTCTCTCACGATGATTTGCGTCGCTATCTCAGTGTTTTTGGCATGAACGAAGACACGCATCTGGGCAATCTCTCGTTGGGTCAAGGTAAGAAGGTGTTCATGAGTTTCGCCATGGCTACTCACACCCGCGTGCTGCTAATGGACGAACCTACCAATGGTTTAGACATCCCTGGAAAGGCGCAATTTAGGGAATTTATCACCGAAGGGCGCACTCCGGAAAGCATCTTTGTGATTTCTACGCATCAAGTGAAGGATATTGAGCAGGTGTTAGACCATATCGTGATGTTCGACCACAGCCAAATATTGGCCAATACCGACATGAAGAGCATCTTCCCCGATGGGCAGATAGATCTCGAGCGCTTTTTTAATGAACGTATCAACCAATAAAACGGCAAAATGACAATGAACAATACAAACGAGAAATTCAACTTCAAGCGCTTTTGGGCCTACCTTACTAAACTGCTGGTAGAACGCTGGCGCACCAATGCCATGCGCTTAACCATACTCTTGGGTTGCATAGTGATGATCGAGTTTTGGGTAGCTTTTGCAACCTACGATGCAGATTCGTCTAGTACCGACAGGGCAGTGGAAATACTTTTTGTTGTTTTTGCCATCATCCTTTTTGTTTCTGGGTCTTTCTTCGCTTCCGAAATGCTGAGCGGCGCACGGCGAAAGGCAGAGCGGATAGGCGCATTGACTTTCCCCGTAACGCCTTTTGAGAACTGGCTTGCACGTTGGATAATTTGCATACCCCTCTATTTGGTGTGCTTCTTGGCATGTTTATATTTGGTTGATGGGCTTCGCGTGCTATTTTTCAGTGCTATCTTTCCGCAAATAGAACTTAAGTTTATACCCATTTGGGGCGACTCGGATAGCACTTCGACCTTGGCGGTAAACACTTGGCTAACCTATTTCTTGTGTACGGCCGTTTATGCCTTGGGTGGTGTTTTCTTCGTAAAACGGGCCATACTTAAAACCACGCTTTTCCTGTTTGTCCTTTATTGGTTTGGCGCTTCCTTAATGCTTCTCTTTGGTGCGCTTTTCTCATTCTCGGGTGGCTCTTTCTACGAATCGGTTTTAATTTGGTATGGTCGGCTTTCGGTGCCATTTATCTGGTGGCTGTCTTACAGGTGCTTTAAGGATATGGAAGTGATAGACGAATTCTCTATCAAAGGTGCGAAGGCATGGGTGCTAGGCTATTTCATCTTTACTGTCTTGCTGGTAAACGTAGGTGCGGTGGCTCGCTTCTCGTCAGACAACGACTTTACGGATTTCGTTACCGAGAAAAAGACCGTCTACTTGGACCGAACAACAGAGCAACGCATTGCTCCCGTGTCGGCAGTGGTATTCGAAAAGACAGAAGAATCACTATCGGAGTGTGAATATGGACTTACCTTGGCTGTGGAGGTAAACTTTGTTAGCGATGCTTCGCAGTGTTCTGTGATTTATCCTGAGCAGTTAATAAAAGTAAGGCAGAAAGGTAATACCTTGTATTACGCGATAAGCGACTCGCTAGAAAACCAGAGCATATCGAACATAGAACTTTTAAGTGGCCCTGATGGTAAAACAAATTCGAGCAGCGCTGCCGAAAAAGGCGAGATATCATACCTTATTAAAGGAGCCGATGGCAAGGAACGTACAGCCATAGACAAGAACTTTACCGACGACAATAAGGTGCGAATAATTGTGAATACCTTGCCAGGAACGTTGCTTGTTAAACAAAGCGGCAGACAAAAAACGCTGTTGGGTGAAGCCAATATGCGAAGTGTGAAGGTGGTAGGCGGTAGGAATTTGACACTCAACTCACAGATAAGGATAGACAGTTTGTCGGTAAGTGACGTGACGGCTCTGAATATCGGTGCAGCACATATTAATAAAATGCTGGTCGAACTTATTTGCAGCGATGAAGACGAAGATTATAAACGAACCCGATTTGAAGCAGATGATAAGGGATTGGTTAACCTCGTGGTGATAAAAGGTTGGGGATGTATGGAAGGTTTGTCTGACGTGCGCTACAAACGCATCGAAATATTGCCCACAGAAGGAAAGGATGTGAGCATAGAATTGAGTGCCATAAAGCGCAAGATGGTGATACAAGGCGACGAATAATGCCGTTTGTGGTGTTGTTGGCATACGGCAGGCATACAGCCTAAAGTAGGCTTTTATGTCCTTACCTAGCACGATTTAATGGGTAAATCTGCTTGTATGGGGCTGCATTCTGCGTATGTTTGGCGAAGACTCTTTGTGGTTGTGGTATGTCCATTCGTGAGAAAAACCGCGACAAATGGTTGCGGGGGTGGGGCTAATTGATTACCTTTGTACTACACGAAACGACAAAAGCTATAACCCTTGCAACGCTTTTTGCCCCGAAACGGCAACGTGCGAGGGCGGCAAAAACAAATTTACAACATGAAGAATTTAGATTGGGCAGGTTTGAATTTTGGTTATATACCAACCGATTACAACGTGCGCTGTTATTACCGCGATGGAAAATGGGGCGAAATAGAGACCTGCTCTGACGAGTATTTAAAGCTACACATGGCCGCTACATGCTTGCACTATGGGCAAGAAGCATTCGAAGGATTGAAGGCTTACCGCTGTCCCGATGGTAAAGTGCGCGTGTTTCGCATGAGCGAAAATGCTGCTCGCCTGCAAGAAACCTGTAAGGGCATCATGATGCCTACGGTACCCGTCAGCCTTTTCGAAGAGATGGTAACTAAGGTGATACGCCTTAACCAAGAATATATCCCCACCTACGAGAGCAAGGCTGCGCTATATATTCGCCCTTTGCTCATTGGCACTAGCGCCCAAGTGGGCGTAAAGCCAGCCGAAGAATACCTGTTCCTCATCTTTGTAACACCCGTAGGTCCTTACTTCAAAGGTGGATTTTCAACCAATCCCTACGTCATCATACGTAATTTTGACCGCTCGGCACCTCTTGGAACAGGTATGTACAAGGTTGGTGGCAACTATGCCGCTTCGCTACGGGCCAACGCTTGGGCTCACGAAAAAGGCTATGCCAGCGAGTTTTACCTTGATGCGAAAGAGAAAAAGTATGTTGACGAATGTGGAGCAGCCAACTTCTTCGCCATCAAAGGCAATACATACGTTACGCCAAAATCTACTTCCATCTTGCCCAGTATTACCAACGATAGCTTGATGCAGTTGGCTCGCGACTTGGGAATGGAGGTTGAACGGAGGCCTATTCCCGAAGAAGAGTTGGCCACCTTCGAAGAGGCTGGAGCCTGCGGAACGGCTGCCGTGATTAGTCCTATTTCTTATCTCGACGATATGGAGACAGGTCAACGCTACACCTTCAGTGCCGATGGCAAACCCGGACCTGTGTCTACCCGCCTCTACAACCTGTTGCGCAACATACAATATGGTATCGAAGACGATAAGCACGGGTGGACAACGGTGGTGATTGAGTAGTGGTCGAGATTGCTAGATAGTAGAAAGGAAGCACATAAGATATTTACTATAAAGCTGAATCGTTCAGTAATGGGAATTTGTGGAGCATGGTTAGAAACGTGTATTCGTTTCATAACGGGTCATTTAAAATGATTCCATAGCAACGCTTAATCCCTTAACAACCCTCATCCTTACCCCATAAAATGAGCAAAGGAAAACTAGAAAAGTTCGCCGAGATGGAAACGTTTAGCAACGTTTTCCAATATCCTTATTCCGTAATAGATAGCACGCCTTTCGCCATGCGTGGGCAATGGCGCCGCGATTACTTCCATAACGACAACCCCATTGTGCTTGAATTGGGTTGTGGAAAGGGCGAATACACCGTTGAATTGGCCAAACTCTATCCCGAAACCAACTTTATCGGGGTGGATATAAAGGGTGCGCGCATGTGGAAAGGTGCAAAAATGGCTCTGGAACAGGGTCTTAAGAATGTGGCTTTCTTGCGTACTAACATCGAGATTATCGACCGCTTCTTCGCCCCCGACGAGGTTCAGGAACTGTGGCTCACATTTAGCGACCCGCAGATGAAGAATGTGCACAAGCGACTTACAAGCACATTCTTTCTCGAACGTTATCGTCGCTTCTTACAAAACAATGGCGTGGTGCACCTCAAAACCGATTCAAACTTCCTCTTTACCTATACCACCCACGTGGTTTCGGTCAACAAGCTCAACCTGTTGTTTCGTACCGAGGACCTCTATAATACGCCAGGCATCGACGAGCAAACAGCTAAGATTCTGGCTATACAAACCTATTACGAAAGTATGTGGATAGAACGGGGACTCTATATTAGGTATATGAAGTTTGAATTACCTCACGAAGGCACCCTCGTTGAACCTGATGTGGAGATCTCTCTCGATGAATATCGCAGCTATCATCGCAATAAACGAAGTTCGCTCGATACCAGAAAGTGATGTAAAGGGCCTCACCACACGGCCTCTAAAAAGTGGAAAGGGCGTAAAAGTAGCTTAACATTAATCCTTTTCCAAAGTGGAAAGGGAGTGAAAGTAGCCTCACCCCCAGCCCCTCTCCAAGGGGAGAGGGGAGTGATATGCTTAGCTGGGGTATCGCATTTTGGCATTATCCACGCTTTTCAAAGTTTATTTTCTACCGACATTTAAAACGCATTGCACCAACACTTATTTGTTGTTAGCACCTTTCTCCGTATTCTTCATGCCCACTTTTTACGAGTTGTTTGTAGTCGCAAACGGCCCTAACACCTTATATGTATCCTCAAAAAAGTGTGGTGTTCCTGTGTTTTTATCCTCTAAAAAGTGTGCTTTTCTGCTGTTTTTATCCTCAGAAAAGTGTGGTGTCGTTGAGGTTTTATCCTCTAAAAAGTGTGCTTTCTTGCTGTTTTTATCCTCAGAAAAGTGTGAAGCCATATTGTTTAAGCTACAAAACAACCTCAGTTTTAGGATCGAAAGGCAATGAAAAAGGATGCGTGATTTGGACTAATATTTGTGTCATTCTAGCTTGTGAAATAATAATTTTCACTACCTTTGCATAGTAACAGGATAGAAAACGTAGACCTAATAACGGCATAAGGCCGACGATATTATACAAAGAACATAAATAGGAACAAGAACATTATGAAAGATTTAAAAGGAACAAGAACAGAAGAAAACTTGAAAAAAGCATATCAAGGAGAAAGTGGAGCTTTTACAAAATATTTATATTATGCATCTCGTGCTAAGAAAGATGGTTATGTAGAACTTTCTTCAATATTTGAAGAAACTGCTAATAATGAAAAAGAACATGCTAAAATTTGGTTTAAACATTTACATGGTGGAGCAGTACCTACAACAGAAGAAAATTTAAGTGATTGTATAAGTGGTGAAAACTATGAATGGACTAGCATGTATGATGAATTTGCTAAGGAAGCAGAAGAAGAAGGATTTTTAGATATAGCTAAACAATTTAGAGGAGTAGCAGAAATAGAAAAACATCATGAAGAAAGATATAAAAAGTTTTTAGCAAATATAAAAGATGAAACAATATTTAAAAGAAGTGAAAAGAAAATATGGATTTGTAGAAATTGTGGACATATTCATGTAGGTAATGAAGCTCCAGAAAAATGTCCAGTATGTGATCATCCACAAGGATATTTTGAAATATACAAGGAAAATTATTAATTATGAAAAATAAAGCATTTACTCTAGTAGAAATGATAGCAGTTGTTATTATCTTAGCTTTATTACTTTTAATAGCAGTACCAGCTATTGGAGCAATACTTGCTAACTTTAGACAAGTTTATTATAAAAATTTAGAAAAAGAATTAGAAACTGCA
>ERZ773010.2408-NODE-2408-length-11053-cov-11.238043_pt1 | contig 11053 bp, 10 predicted proteins | sample MGYA00580842_ERZ773010 | MGnify/ENA primary metagenome ERZ773010 (study PRJEB29015, sample SAMEA2737982) | human oral metagenome | biome: human oral; feature: human-associated habitat; material: dental | place: China | collected 2107 ...
AACAACTGGCGTTCACCGGCATCCCCTTCTTCGCGCCCGAACTGTTCCGCAGCGTCCGCATCAAAAACCCGCTGAAAATCAAGCAACTGCAAAAAGGCTTGCAACAGCTCGGCGAAGAAGGCGCAGTACAGGTCTTCAAACCGATGAGCGGCGCAGATTTGATTTTGGGCGCGGTCGGCGTGTTGCAGTTTGAAGTCGTTACCTCGCGCCTCGCCAACGAATACGGCGTAGAAGCCGTGTTCGACAGCGCATCCATCTGGTCGGCGCGCTGGGTATCGTGCGAAGACAAGAAAAAACTGGCGGAGTTTGAAAAAGCCAACGTAGGCAACCTCTCCATCGATGCAGGCGGCAACCTCGCCTACCTCGCCCCCAACCGCGTGAATTTGGGACTCACGCAGGAACGCTGGCCGGACATCGTGTTCCATGAAACGCGCGAGCATTCGGTGAAGCTGTAATAGATTAAAAAGGTCGTCTGAAACCCTGACAGGACAGACGATTAGAATCTTTTTTATGCAATCTACGTCTATGATTTGAAGGAATGTTGATGAAAAAACAAATTGTATTGGCTGTTGCCCTGCTTCTGACCACTGCTGCCGCAAATGCCGGCGGAGCCAAACTCTCCTGCGGTAAACAGAAATGGGATGGAACAGAATTAGGCGTAACCAAATGCCGTTATTCAGGTAACTCTTTATCTGACGCTTATACTGCTGCTTTAAAAAAAGAGGGGGGAAACGGAGTACTGCCCAAAACCCTGCCAACCCGTAATATGAAACGTCAAATAAACGAAGAAACGGAAACCTCCATTCAATGGACCGGCAAAAAAATAGTCAATGTTTGCGTAAATAGCGAGGGATTCGATTGTTTCGAATTGAAACAGCAAAAAGATCATGTGGATGTTACATTTACAGTCGCAACACCATAAATCTTGGTTTAGGTCGTCTGAAAACTCAGTATGGCAACAAGCATGGATACCTGATACAGCCGACCAATTTTGCCTAATTCGGAGAAAATCATGCAAAAACTGCTTTTAGCGACGGTACTCATGGCAAGCATGCAATTTGCTGCCGCCGACCGCGCATCCATAGCAATTCCTAAAAAAGTACAGGAAGCCATCAATGAAGATAAACAAACCTGCCGCGAAATGGGAGGAAAATTCTCTGTTGGTCAGGCTTTGGATATTATCGATTTGAATAACGACGGTTATCATGATTTTGTCTACGACATGAGCAAGGTCACTTGCGCCAACGCACCTGATCTGGGCGGCTCCGGCGGCTGGGCGGTCACTGTTTTTGCAGGTCAACCGGATGGTTCTGCCAAACAGGCATTTCTTCATGGCGCAGTCGGAACAAAAATCATCGGCAACAAACTTTATTTAGGTGTGGGTGGAGAGCTATGCGGCGAAGACACACGCGGTAAAGTACGTGCACAATATCAAAATTGTATCCGTCCGCTACAATGGAATGCACGCAAGAAAGTATTTGAGTTTGCGCCCGTCTCTCAGAAAAAACCTTTCCCCAAAAGCTTTCAGCGTTAAGGACAAAATCAATCATTCGGTCGTCTGAAACCCGTAAACTGCACCTTCACAAAGGTGCAGTTTTTTATTCCTGCCTGCAACTAGGTGCTTCATCTTTTTAGGTATGACGACAACCATGAGTGTTGCAGTTTAAAATTAAAAAAGCCGAGTCCTGCAATATACAGAACCCGGTTTTATTCAAAACGTCCGAACAGTCTCTTATACGCGCCCAATTTTTGCCGGGCAATTCAAGTTTTCAGACGACCTTTTAGCGTATCAAACCATCCGTTTTATTCAAACGGGCGCACTTCCAAACCGAACATACGGCGCGCGGTGTTCAGCATTTGGCAGCTGAAGCCCCACTCGTTGTCGTACCATGCGAACACTTTAACCATTTTGCCTGCGGTGACTTTGGTCAGCGTAGAGTCAAATGTGCTGGCTTGGGTAGTGTGGTTGAAATCCATAGAAACCAGCGGCAGGGTATTGTAGGCCAATACGCCTTTCAGACGGCCTTCTTCGGACGCGGCTTTCATCAGCGCGTTGATTTCTTCGGCAGAAGTGTCGCGGCCTGCTTGGAAGCTCAGGTCAACCAGGGAAACGTTGACGGTCGGTACGCGGATGGCGAGGCCGTCGAGTTTGCCTTTCAGGTCCGGCAATACCAAACCGACGGCTTTTGCAGCACCGGTTTTGGTCGGAATCATGTTTTCCACGCCGCTACGCGCACGGCGCAGGTCTTTGTGGCGTACGTCGGTTACGGTTTGGTCGTTGGTCAGCGCGTGGATGGTGGTCATCACGCCGTTTACGATACCGATGTTTTCGTTCAACACTTTGGCAACAGGTGCCAGGCAGTTGGTGGTACAAGACGCGTTGGAGATAACGGTCATGTCGTCGGTAATCACGTCGTCGTTTACGCCGTAAACGATGGTTGCGTCAACGTCATCGCCGCCGGGAGCGGAAATCAGCACTTTTTTCGCGCCGCTTTCCAAGTGGATTTTGGCTTTCTCTTTGCTGGTGAACGCACCGGTACATTCCATTACCAGGTCAACGCCCAATTCGCCCCATGGCAATTCGGCTGGGTTGCGGGTAGAGAAGTAAGGGATTTTTTTACCGTCGATGATGAGGTGTTTCTCATCGTGGGAAACTTCAGAGTTGAAGCGGCCGTGAACAGTGTCGAATTTGGTCAGGTGAGCATTGGTCTCGATGCTGCCGCTGGCATTGATGGCAACGATGTCGAGTTGGTCTTGCAGTTTGTAGTCAAAAATAGCGCGCACTACTTGGCGGCCAATACGGCCGTAGCCGTTGATGGCAACTTTGATACCCATGGCTTTTCCTCTTCTTTTGGGTTTGGGTTATGGAGCGAATGGTGGCAATTATAGCAAAATTGTAGTGCTGTGTAATTAATGTTTTATTGAAATTTTTAGGTTCGATTATTTTTGATTGTAGATGATTAGAGTAGGAACATGGGTTTGAATTTATTGTTATTGTATATTTTTTGAAATTTTATTTTTTATTAATTCTGTTTTTAGTGTTTTATGCTCGTTTTAAATCATGGTAATGAAGAAAACGGGAAGAGGCGGATTGTTTTTGTTTATATTAAACAGAATTTGAGTGTGGCTTTTGATTACAACATACAACAGTGTAATTTTCAGACGGCCCGGGTTTGATGGAGCAAAAGTAAAAGGCCGTCTGAACATTTTTGATAACATGGAATTTAAACGCCTTGGATTCCTGCTCTTCCTTGCCGGATAAAGGGGCGGTTTTTAGCAAAGGGAAAATGGTCGGAGCAAGGGAGGGGAAACGGAGGGATTGTGCTGTGTTTCGGTGTTATATAAATAAGTGTATGAAGGTTTTAGTCGTAGTGTATGAAGATTTTGCTGTGATTTAAATTCAATACTGACTTGCCAACAGTGTTAAATTTTTTTACGATAAGGTCAGATTATGTTTGCATGGCCATAAGCGGTGCATCCTCTATACCGGATATTATCCTTGTCCGAATATCTACTTTAACCGACCGGCTTGTCCGGCCTGATTCCTAAATATATACGCGCAAGGCTGAACGGCCTTGGCGACACTCGACTTTTAAGAGGTTTATCGTGTCAAATTCTCAATCCAGCGAACGCGCGACGTTTAGCAGTCGCCGCGCCTTTATGTTTGCTGCCATCGGCTCGGCCGTGGGTTTAGGCAACATTTGGCGATTCCCTTACATCGCTTTCGACAACGGCGGCGGTGCTTTCGTCCTCCCTTACTTGGTTGCGCTGCTGACGGCAGGTATTCCGCTGTTGCTGCTCGACTACGCCATCGGCCACCGTTACCGCGGTTCGCCACCTTTGGCCTTCCGCCGCCTCGGCCGTTTGTTTGAGCCGATGGGTTGGTGGAACTTCCTGACCAACGTCATCATCTGTATCTACTACGCCGTGATTGTCGGCTGGGCGGCAAGCTATGCCTATTATTCTTTGACTTCGGCATGGGGTACGGATCCGCAGGCATTCTTCTTCAAAGACTTCCTGCAAATGGCTGATGCCAAAGACTTGGGCTTGGATTTTGTCGGTAAAGTTGCCGGCCCGCTGATTGCCGTCTGGGTGTTTACGCTGGCGATTATGGCTTTGGGCGTGCAAAAAGGCGTGGCCGGTGCGTCCACATTCTTCATGCCTTTGTTGGTGGTAATGTTTGTTATCATGGTGGGTATCGCCCTGACTCTGCCGGGTGCGGCAAAAGGTTTGGACGCTTTGTTTACGCCTGACTGGAGCCGTTTGGCAGATCCGAAAGTCTGGGTAGCCGCATATGGCCAGATTTTCTTCTCGCTCTCCATCTGCTTCGGCATTATGATTACTTATTCTTCTTACCTGAAGAAAAAAACCGACTTGGGCGGCACAGGCTTGGTTGTCGGCTTTGCCAACAGCAGCTTTGAGTTGCTCGCCGGTATCGGCGTATTCGCAGCATTGGGCTTTATGGCGCACGCGGCAGGCAAGGAAGTCAGCGAAGTGGCATCCAGCGGTATCGGCTTGGCGTTTATCGCGTTCCCGACCATCATCAACCAAGCCCCTATGGGCGCGTTGATCGGCGTGTTGTTCTTTGGCTCGCTGGTGTTTGCCGGTGTAACTTCCATGATTTCCATCGTTGAAGTGATTGTGGCTGCAATTCAAGACAAAATGAACATCGGCCGTGTCAGCGCAACGTTGATTGCAGGCGTGCCAATGGCGATTATTTCTACCTTGCTGTTCGGTACGACCACCGGCCTGCCTGTGTTGGACGTATTGGATAAATTCATCAATACCTACGGCATTGTGGCTTCTGGTTTTGTTTACGTTCTGGCGATTGTCCTGTTACACAAGCTGCCGGAACTGCGCAATCACTTGAACGCGCTGTCTTCCATCCGTGTCGGTAAAGTTTGGACTGCCAGCGTGGTGGTTACCGTCGCTATGCTCGGCTATATGCTTTATCAAGATACCGCCGGCCTCTTAAAAGAGAATTACAGCGGCTATCCTGACAGCTTCCTCAATATCTTCGGTTGGGGCATGGTCGGCGCTCTCTTGGTATTGTCTGTCCTGCTGTCGTTCTTGCCGTGGAAACATGGTCAGAACTTCAACGTCAAAGACGAACATGAACACGAACGTGAAGGAGACGAATAATGAGTACTTCAGCCATTATTATGATGCTTGTCGCATTGATCGTCATTTGGGGCGGATTCATCGTCTCCGTCCTGCGCCTGCCTAAAGAATAAGGTTTGAGCAAATGAAAAGGCCGTCTGAAATTTAAATTTCAGACGGCCTTTCCCGTTAAAAATGGTAAAACGGCCTAAAAAAGAGTAGAATATGCACCGTTTACAACTCTGTGCCTCTCAGTAGGCTTGAATTATGGACCTTCCCAGTTCGCCTTTGAACTTCCCATCTGATACACAACAACAATAATCATCCCGCCGAAATGCCTTCCCGCGTCCGGCGGGCGGAGCATTTATGAGCATCGAACAAACCCCTCCGAATCTCGACAATACCCCCGACAATGATGTGGTAGAAGACCGCATTTCTGACGATCGCATCTCTGACGATATCGACCGCATCCACGCCTTATGCGAAATCCTCGAGCCGTCCTTCGAACAAATCGAAGCAGGCGTGCCGATTGAAGACGAAAGCCTGCGCGACAAGTTCACCGAGCTGACCGTCCTCTTGGCCGAGCTGCACCCCGCCGACGTGGCCGCCGTCTTGGAGTCCCTGCCGCCGCGCGAGCGTAACATCGTTTGGCTTTTGGTCGCCCCTGAAGACGACGGCGAAGTCTTGCTGGAAGTATCTGACTCCGTACGCGAAACGCTGATCGAGTCCATGGACAAAGACGAGCTGTTGGCCGCCGTCGATGATTTGGACGCAGACGAATTGGCAGAACTGGCAGATGACTTGCCGCACCAAGTGGTGTACGAAGCGCTGCAAACGCGTGATGAAGAAGAACGCGAGCAGGTCAAAGCGGCGATGTCTTACGAAGACAACCAAGTCGGCGCGATTATGGACTTTGAATTGGTCAGCATCCGTGCCGATGTGACGTGTGAGGTCGTGTTGCGCTACTTGCGCCGCTTCGACAGCCTGCCCGACCATACCGACAAGATTTTCGTGGTCGATGAAAACGACGTGTTGCAAGGCGTGCTGCCCATCCGCAAACTCTTGGTCGCCGATCCCGAAGACATGGTGGCAGACGTGATGGCCACCGAAGTCGTGCGCTTCCGTCCGGAAGACGACGTGGAAGAAGCGGCGCAAGCGTTTGAACGTTATGACTTGGTAACCGCGCCGGTTGTCGATGAAAACAAAAAGCTGATCGGCAGGATCACCATTGACGAAATGGTGGACGTAATCCGTGAAGAATCCGAAGCCGACATGTTGAACATGGCCGGTTTGCAAGAAGAAGAGGACTTGTTCGCCCCGATTTTAGACTCGGTGAAAAACCGCTGGATGTGGCTCGCCATCAACCTGTGTACCGCCTTTATCGCCAGCCGCGTGATTGGCGCATTTGAAGGCAGTATCGAGAAAATCGTCGCACTGGCCGCGCTGATGCCCATCGTCGCCGGTATCGGCGGCAACTCCGGCAACCAAACCATCACCATGATTGTCCGCGCGATGGCGATGGGGCAGTTGACAGGAATGCAGGCAGGACGTTTGTTAAAAAAAGAAGTCGGCGTCGCCTTGGTCAACGGTATCATCTGGGGAACGGTCATGGGCGTGGTGTCATGGCTGCTGTACGGCAGCATCGGCATTGGCTTGGTGATGGTCGCCGCGATGACGCTGAACCTCTTGCTCGCCGCTTCCGTCGGCGTACTCATCCCCGTCATCATGGAAAAATCCGGCCGTGACCCCGCCTTGGGCAGCTCGGTGCTGATTACGGCGGTAACGGATTCCGGCGGTTTTCTGATTTTCTTGGGACTGGCAACAATGTTCTTGTTGTGAGGCCGTCTGAAAAATTGATTTTGAGGATATAAAAAGGCCGTCTGAAAACGGAAATTTGTTTTCAGACGGCCTTTTTAACCCGAATCCCGTTACAGGTAGAATTTCTCAACCACTTTCAAATCATTGTCCAATTTGTACACCAGCGGCTGGCCGGTCGGGATTTCCAGGCCCATGATGTCGGCGTCGGAGATGCCTTCGATGTGTTTGGCCAAGGCACGCAGGGAATTGCCGTGGGCCGCGACTAGGACGCGTTTGCCGCTGAGCAATGCGGGGGCGATTTGGTCTTCCCAAAACGGCAGCACGCGCTCCAAGGTTACTTTCAGGTTTTCGCCGTCGGGCACGACATCGCTGGGCAGGTTGGCGTAGCGGCGGTCGTTGTGGGCGGAGAACGGGTCTTTCGGGTCGAGCAGCGGCGGCAGGGTGTCGTAGCTGCGGCGCCAGATGTGGACTTGTTCGTCGCCGTATTTTTCGGCAGTTTGTTTTTTGTCCAAGCCTTGCAGTTGGCCGTAGTGGCGTTCGTTCAGCCGCCATGTTTTGACCTGCGGCACAAACAACTGGTCGGATTCTTCCAAAACGATGTTGCAGGTTTTAATCGCGCGGGTCAGGACGGAGGTGAAGGCAATGTCGAACTCGTAGCCGTTTTCCTTCAGCTTTTTACCGGCGGCGGCGGCTTCGGCAAGGCCCTGCTCGCTCAGTTTCACGTCGCGCCAGCCCGTAAACAGGTTTTTCGCGTTCCATTCGCTTTGTCCGTGGCGGATAAATACCAATTCCATGTCGTTGCTCCATAAGTGGTTTTAAAAGTGTTATTTATAACATATTTCCACCGATTCGGCTGGAAGTAGCTGTTTGTAGTTTGGTTTTTGTCAAGTACGGCCGCCATACGGTTTCAGACGGCCTGATTCGGGCATATACTGTGGGCGGCTTTTTTACGGAGTACCGCTCATGGACAAATCAAACAAACCCTTCGAAACCGAAGAAAAAGGCGTCGGCCTCTGCCCCGACTGCGCCGTCGAAACCGGCACGATATTCGACGGCACCGACCGCACCGCCGCCGTCAGCCGCCTTTTTGAAACCGAACAAGCCGCCGCCGACGCGTTGGCGCACTACACCGAGCAGGCGCGCGAAGTCGAAAGCGAACCCTGCTGTATCGGCAGCCGTATCGCTCCTGAAAGCGGCGGCTTCCGGCTGGAGGCCGAATTCGAGTTCTGCTGTCAGGCCGAGAAAGTCATCTTCCAGTTCAAAACACGCTGACGTGCGATACTGAGGCCGTCTGAAATTTCAGACGGCCTCATTCTTTAAGAACCCCGCTTCAAATAATCATCCTATTTAAAATCAATACGGGTTAAAATACCGCCCAATCAAAATAACCGTTTCCACACATTGCCTCCATGTCTTCCCGCTTCGCTTTTTTGTCGACCCCTCCGCCGCCGCGTACCGCGCTGACGGTGCTGGCCGCCCTGCTCTGGTCCGCCCTGCCGCTGGTTTTCTCCCTGCCTACCGCCGTCGTCCTGCTGTTTGCCGCCCTGCTGGCCGTGCGCGGCGCGCTGCTGTATGCGGGAATCGGCAAACTGCCCGCACCCGTATTGGCCCTGCTGGGCGTGTTGTCGGGCGTTTTGGTTTGGACCCAGCTCGGCACGGTGTTCGGGCGCGAGGGCGGCGTGGCGTTCCTGCTGCTGTTGGTAACGCTCAAAGCCTTTGAGAGCAGTTCGCAACGCGACTGGAACGTGCTTCTGCTGGCGATGTTGTTCCTTATCGGTTCGGCGGTGCTGTTCAACCAGAGCCTGCTTACCGGCCTCTGGCTGCTGGCGGCGCTGACGGCGGCGGCGGTGTGCCTGGCCGTATCGGCCGGCGGCCTCGGCTTGCGCGAAGCACTGCGTTGCGCCGCCTCGTCGCTGCTGGCAGTGCTGCCGCTGGCGGCGGTGTTGTTCGTCAGCGTGCCGCGCATGAAAGAACCATTGTGGCGCATCCCGCAGGGCGGGCAGCAGGCGAAAACAGGCTTGTCGGGCACCATGCAGCCGGGCAGCATCAGCAATCTGGTGCAAAGCGACGAATGGGTGGCCAACATCACCTTTTCAGACGGCCTCAAACCCCAACCGCGCGATTTATACTGGCGCGCCATCATCATGAGCGATTTCGACGGCACGCGCTGGCAGGCCATGCCCGACTTTGCCGCCGACAGCGCGCCGCAGCTTCGGGTTTCGGAAGGCCGAGGCGTACGTTACCAGATGATTATCCGCGACCAAAACGGCGCCCTGCCCGCCCTCGACTACCCCGCAGGCGTATTGCCGCAGGGGCTGGTGCGGCGGCTGGGCGGCACCGTCCGCGCCGAACGCAGCCGCGAAAGCTTGCGCCGGCTGGATTTGCAGGCCGCACTGGGCGACACCCTGCCGCACGCGCTCAACGAAGCCGAATACCGCCGTTACACGCGCCTGCCCGAAGGCAACCCGCAGACGCGCCGCCTCGCCGAAACATTGGCCAAGCAGTCTCCGACCGAACGCGCGTTCATCCGCAACGTCCTCAACCACTTCTCCCGTCGGCATTTCAGCTACACCCTGCGCCCGCCGACGACTGCCGGACGCAACGGCATCGACGAGTTTATGTTCGCCACCAGACAGGGTTTCTGCGAACACTACGCGCAGAGTTTCGCCGTCATCATGCGCGCCGCCGGCCTGCCCGCGCGGATTGTAACCGGCTATCAGGGCGCGGAATACAACCCGCAGGGCGGCTTTTGGCAAATCCGCGCCAAAGACGCCCACGCATGGACGGAGGTATGGCTTCCGAGTGAACAGGTTTGGCTGCGCGTCGATCCGACCGCCGCCGTTGCCGCCGTCCGTACCGAACAGGGTATCGGTTCCGCCCTGCCGCAAAACGACCGCGTGCTGATTGCCGATGAGTCCGCTTTCAGCCGCTGGCGCGATGCCGGTCAGTTTTACTGGCAGCAATGGGTGGTCAACTACGACCAAAGCCGCCAAAACAGCTTCTTCTCCCTGCTCGGCTTGGGCGGGTTCAACCTGAAAACGCTGTTGCTGTTCCTGCCCGCCGCACTCGCCGCCGCCCTGCTGCCGCTCTACTGCTGGCAGGCCAAAAACCGCAGCTGCGACCATCTGGAAGAAGGCTTCATGCTGCTGAAACTCGCCCTGCTCGGCGATGGCGGCGAATCCGCCTCCTCCGTTACCGCCGCCGAACTGAAAAACCTGCTGCACGAAAACGGCATTCAGGACGGCGCGCTGGAAACGCTGCTGGCCGATTACGACAACCTGCGCTACGCCGGACTTCCGTCCGACCCGCGGGCGAAACGCCGCTGGTACCGCGCGGCGGTGAAAACGGCAAGGCGGTATCGGAAAAGGTAAAACGGCAGTACTCAGGTGTTATGGCGAAACGGCAGGCAGCCGATATGGCAATTTCCGCCCCTATTTGCCCTTCGGATACCATTGCCTTGTCGGCGCACAACTGCCGCTATCGCCGCTAGTCGCATAATGGTCGCAGTTCGGATCAAGCCGTTTGCCGGAGGAATAGGGTTTATTGGTCAACCCGTCCGTATCAAGAGAACTGCACGCACTCAACAAACCCGCGCAGAAAAGGGCCAAAAACCTTTTTGCCGTTACCATTTCTTTTGCGGATGCAAACACGGCGGAACAAGGTCTGAAAACCGCTCCCAAGCAAACGCGGAAAAAATGGCGTTTCTGCGTGAAACCGCCGTCTGAAATTTGCGCCGACCGCCGCATTTTAAGTTCCTGCATCATAAAAACTCCTTCCGTTAATTTAATAAATACGCGATTCAAGCCCCCAATGAAGAAGGCTCTGTCCGCTGAGACAACGATGCCGTTATTTCGTTTACTTTAATTTATGTTTTCCGCACATTCAAATGGACAATTCGGTTCGCCCCGCCGACGCACCCATTAAGGACAGGCCGTCTGAAAACAGTTTTCAGACGGCCTGTCAAACCCAAGCAGAAGCGCCTGTTTTGCTTTACAATATAGCTCATTATTTTATCTGTCTTTTCAAATTTCGATGAACGAGCAAGCCACCCTTTCCCCCGTCGGCGAAGACTACCTGCTATTAGGTCAGTACGCCGAACGCGCCTATCTCGAATACGCCATGAGCGTGGTCAAAG
>ERZ773010.2410-NODE-2410-length-11049-cov-3.917137_pt1 | contig 11049 bp, 10 predicted proteins | sample MGYA00580842_ERZ773010 | MGnify/ENA primary metagenome ERZ773010 (study PRJEB29015, sample SAMEA2737982) | human oral metagenome | biome: human oral; feature: human-associated habitat; material: dental | place: China | collected 2107 ...
AGTCACTGCACGAAACAGTTCCTGTTATCGTGCTGGGTCGCCGGGGCGACATCCTCGCCTGGAACCACTTCGGGCATGAGCTTCTTTTCGAACACCTGCCATTCGATGCCCCGCGTGATATCAATCGACGCCCTTCCGTGCCACGGGCGTTCTTCCTCGACCCGCTCACTCGAGATCTGTACGCAAACTGGGAGGAGCTAGCTCGTATTCACGTCGCATATCTCCGTCTTACTTCGGGGAGATATCCGACGGATGCACGCCTGGCAGAACTCATCGGCGAGCTTTCCATGAAAAGCGACGAGTTCGCGCGTTTTTGGGCCGAGCGGGACGTTGCAGACTGCACGGTCGGGCGAATGGTTCTAGCACACCCAACATTAGGCTCCCTGGATGTGGACTATCAGGTATGGCGCCAGCCGGAGTCCCCTGACCACCGGCTCGAACTGTATACGCCGAACGATGCTTCGACGAAGGATGCACTCGGTCTCCTACCATTTCGGATGCCCGAAGGTAAGACCTCGGCACTTGATTCCTTCGTGTTCGATGGTTTGAGAGATTCAGCGTCTCATTCTGAATCAGTGATGGAGCGATAGCCATACCCCTCGATACCAGGATGGCGATGATTCTCGATCGGTTCAGCGCCAGGCCGGCGCTCGCCGATCGACACGCGATTCCGGGCAGTAACACAGACCGGGACCGACTCAGTGCCGAGGTTCTCGGCGAATACCAGGCTATCACCTACGGCGAGGTGAAACGTCGTGTGGAGTCCGTAGCCTCGCAGCTTCGTGACCCCGACCGCCTAGGGCCCGAGTCGTTGCTCAAGGGCGATCGCGTTGCATTACTTGGTCATCCAGGAGTGGATTTCACGACCGTTGACCTAGCTTGCAACCTCGCGGCACTTACGACTGTTCCGTTGCAGACGAGCGGCTCCCTTAACCAGCACCTAGAGATTCTGGAAGAGACACGCCCACGAGTACTTGCGGTCTCTATCGCCTTACTCGCTAAGGCCCAGGATCTCATCGAGCATGCACCCTCGCTTGAGCGGCTGCTGGTGCTCGATTACCGGGGAGGAGAAGTGACGCATCGGGAGATAGTTCAGGCCTTTCGTAAGAAATCTCGCGTGGCGCCGGAGCTCCTCGATCTCGATGCAGCACCGTTTTCGAGGTTTCCCGGCTCGGGCTTCGCAGACGACGAACTCGCCATGTTGATGTACACATCAGGCAGTACCGGCACTCCTAAGGGTGCCATGTGCTCGGCTCGGCTCGTCGCAGAGATGTGGGGCGGTGAGGGCTGGTCGGAGTTCTTTGCTGAGGACGCCAGCGTCGCGAGCTTCCACTACATGCCGATGAGCCATGTCGCCGGGCACTCGTCGGTTCGGAGCACGCTTGCCCGTGGAGGCACGACCTACTTCGCCTCTTCGACGAACCTCTCCAGTCTCTTTGAGGATCTGTCTCTTGCGCGGCCCACCGAGCTGTCCCTTGTTCCTCGCGTGTGCGAGCTCTTCCGCCAGGAATTTCAGCGCAGGCTCGGAGGGAAAAGCGCCGAGGCGCAACAGGTCTTTGAGAGCATGCGACTCCATCTGCTAGGGGGTCGCGTCCGGTGGGCCAGTTGCACGTCGGCTCCTATTTCGGCTGAGTTGAAGGCGTTCACGGAGGACTTGCTCGGTATCGAGGTACACGAACTCTACGGGACTACGGAGATTGGCGGGGTGCTGGCCGATGGAAAATTCCTCGTCCCACCGGTTATCGACTTCCGGCTGGAGGATGTGCCTGAGCTGGGATACTTCCGTTCTGATCGCCCCACTGCACGTGGAGAACTCCTCATCAAGAGTTCGTCAACCGTCTCTGGTTACTTCAACCGGCCCGAGTTGAACGCGGAGATTTTCACATCGGACGGTTACTACCGTACAGGCGATATCGCGTCCGTGTCCGACGACGGCACCGTTCGCATCATTGACCGGAAAAACGCGATCATCAAGTTGGCCCAAGGCGAGTTTGTCGCACTACCGTCGCTTGAAGCGATCTTCGCCGCGGGAAGTGCGCTGCTTCATCAGGTCTTTCTGTACGGCAGAAGTGACCAGTCTTCCCTCCTAGCCGTCGTGGTTCCCGCTGCCTTTCTCCGTGACGCCAACGCAACGGAGAAAGGCGGGGTCGATGAGGCCGCGCTCGCTCGGCTCCTCCACGAAGAGCTAAGAACCGTGGCTGCGCAGGAGAATCTGAACTCGTACGAGGTGCCTGCCGCGGTTCTCGTCGAGTTCGAGCCGTTTGCCGAGTCGAACGGCCTACTCTCTGATCACCGCAAACCTGTTCGGCCGAGGCTTAACGAGAAGTACAAGGTACGCCTCGACGCCTTGTACGAAACCCTGTCCGCATCCCACGCCGATACTCTCGAACAACTCCTGTCTACGGGCGCTGAGCGTGAAACTGAAGAAACCATACTTCTCGCGGCAGCTCTGTCATTGCAAATTGATGCCGCAAATATCACACCTAACTTGAAGTTCCGCAATCTCGGGGGTGACTCGCTCACTGCGGTCAACTTGTCTCGTCTACTGGAACAAATCTACGGTACGCCGGTACCCGTTGACGTGTTAGTGAGCGATTCATACACCCTGCGCGATATCGCGGCATATATAGATGTGAAGCGTTCGCGGGCAGAACAAGTTGTATCGTTTAGCGACGTTCACGGTTCAGGCGATGGCGTGCTCCGCGCCGCTGATCTCGCCACCGATAAGTTCCTCTCTTTGGAAGAGAAACCCACAGCGTGGGCGCCGTCGAACACTGAGTCCGAAGTTGTCCTGATCACCGGCGCAAGCGGATTCTTGGGTAGGTTCCTGTGTATTGAATGGCTCCGAGAGTTCGCGGGTACGGGGAACCGGGTCATCTGCCTAATTCGGGCAAGCACTGATCGCGCTGCGCGAACACGCCTCCGGGAAACCTTTTCTACGGACGAAGAACTCCTTGGTGAGTTCGACGCGCTGAGTGAGAACCTCGATGTGATTGCTGGTGATATCGCGGAGCCGCGGCTCGGCCTTACCGAGGGTGGATGGGTGCAACTGACTGAGACGGTCACCCGCATCGTTCACGCGGGGGCCATGGTCAACCACGCGCTGCCATACCGGGAACTCTTCGCCTCCAATGTCGCCGGCACCGCCGAGGTCATTCGCCTCGCCCTAACGCACCATATGAAGCCCCTAGTTTTCATGTCAAGCATTGCGACTGCTCTCCTCCCAGCGGAAGGGCGCACGTTGGACGAGAGTGCGGACATCCGTGCTGTGCTGCCAGAGGTAGAGCCGACATCAGAGGTGGTCGATGGTTATGCCACGACAAAGTGGGCCGGCGAGGTTCTCCTTCGCGAGGCTAACGACCGCTATGGGCTTCCGGTAACCGTGTTTCGCGCGAGCATGATCCTTGCGCATTCCCGATACGCGGGCCAAATCAATGTACCCGATACCTATACCCGTCTCCTGTTTAGCCTTCTTAAAACGGGCGTGGCTCCCCGGTCCTTCTACTCCTCGACCGAGGTAGCTGCCCACTATGACGGATTGCCGGTTGACGTCGTGGCACGTTCGATAATGGCTCTCACAAGAGACTATTCGGCGCAGTTCCGGACCTACCATCTGGTCAACCCGTTCGATGATGGAGTATCGCTCGATCTCTTGGTGAGATGGATCGCGGATGCCGGGGCGAACATCACGTGGATTGATTCTTATAATGAATGGGTCGAGCGCTTCCGAATCTCCTTGAATGCGTTGGATGAGAAAGACAAGCGGGCGTCTATGCTGCCCCTCCTCGGCGGGCTCCATGATCCCGAGATGCCAGTCCCGGGATCACTCATCGATTCTTCAGCGTTTCGAAATGCTCTGCTCGAGGCTGGATACGGTGATCTCCTCGCTCCACTCCGCCGTGAGTTCGTCCTGAAGACCATCCAGGACATTGATTACATATTTGGGACCGATTTTCTCAGCCACGCTCTAGCCAGGAGTTCCTAAATTTGGAGAAGCGCGATCCGCGGGTAGGCTGCTACGCATTTATATCGACCGCAGATCTACTTGATAGCGCGCCGATAGCCGTCTCGACTCCCGAGGACGAGGCACGATTGGCTGCGCTAGTACGAACGCGAGACCGTGAAGACTACATAGCCGCACGTATCCTGACCAGGCTCTTATTGTCTCGGTGTGCTGGTGTTGAGTATTTGTCCGTGCGTATCAGGCAACGATGCGAAGCCTGCGACGGCTCCCATGGCAAGCCCGAAGTAATTTTCCCTACTGGATACCACGTGTCCTGGGCACACCATCAGGGCTTTGTCGCGGCGGCAGCGGCAAACAGCGACGTGGGAATCGACTTGATTGCACGTACGCGAAGCCCTTGGCCTACCGAATCTTGGGCAGTTCCTGGGATCGATCCGGGCGATCTCAGCAAAGCAGAAGCGCTCTTCAAGGCTGGTGTAGGCGATTCGCTCGATCAACTGCTTACATTGAATTACAGCCTGAACAGCGCTCCGTTCATCAACCGAAGAAACCGTTGTGTTCGGCTGCGTCGGCACTCCACCGACGATGTCGAAGTATGCGTTGCTTCGGCCCAAGACGTTCTGCCGGTGAGCGTACATGATCTTTTAGGTGAGCGTACATAGTCTGTTACCTGCTGTACCGAGACGGGCAAATCCCCGGGTTCTCTGCCGCAGCATCAAGGAAGGATCAACATGCCAGTCATGTCGTGTCCGCGGATTGGGGGACGAGCAGCTACAGTCGCGACTTGGGCGTAGAAGATACTGCACAAGTCCGTCGGCAACATCGACCATCCTGCTGGTGGCGGGAGAAAGACGCACGTTTGCTGAGATGGCTCAACCCTCCTACGCCCCGAGCAGGTCGACGATCCGGTGGCACGGTGCCGCAAGGGCGCTGCTACGCTCGTCGAACTGGCATCCCTCTTCGGGGTCAACCGCCGCACGGTAGCCACCCACCTAACCCGTCGGGGCGTCACCATCCGCCGCGGGCGGTTCGATCCTTCCCACATCCATGAAGCAGCCGACCTCTACCTCAGCGGGTTGACGCGTGCAAGCGATTGTGTTTCGCAGCTCGCGCTGGTGCCAGAGCCCCTTGAAGCCGTCCCTTAGCTCTCACAGAAGATTCCGCTGCTGGCCCGGCGCCGACTCCGCGCCGGGGATCCTGGCGGCGTCGATCTTCCGGCACCCGAAGAGTGGCGTTGCGGCCAGGAAGTAGCCGACGGACGTCACGCCGGCGGCGACTTGGCTGCCCAACCCCTGGATCATCGCACCCGCCAGCGCTGGAACTCCGATTTGGATCGCCGAGTCAACGGCGTGCAGCTGAGAGTTCCGCGCCAGCAGTTCCTCCTCTGACGCGATCGTGGGGGTGAGCGCCTGGGCCGCGGTGTCGGCGAATATGCCACAGGCGCCGGCGATGACCCCGAGGAGCACCAGCAGGGGAATGCTCACGACGTGGAACAGCCACCCGATGGGCAGTGCGAGGAACGCCACCGCTCGCAGCAGAGGAGATGACACGGTTCAGGCGACGTGTTTCATCTCGACGAAATCATATTCGCCGCCATTGGTCGCTTGCGTGAAGTGACGCACGACGTGGAACCCATTGCTTTCATACACCTTGATTCCTCGCTGGTTGAATGACGCGACCGACAGGCGAATCTCCACGCCCGGGTACTCCTGTTGGATCCAGTCCAAGTTGCGTCTCATGAAGCTGCGCCCCAGACCACGACCGGTGAGGTCTGGGCGCAGTCCCAGCCCGATCTCGACAAAGCTGCCTCCTTCGACGATGCCGCCGGAAAGGAAGCCGATCAACTCGCCATCCTGCCGCACCTGGAGAAAGAATTCGGGCCACAGCGAAGGTGTGACAAATTCTTGGTAGTCCTCTGGATCGGCTGTCATGTCGTAGAAATCGTAGGGTGGCGGGTATTTCCACTCATCCGCGATCTCTCGGGCGGTCGATGCGTCCATGCGCGAGTACACCAACTCGTGATCGGTCGAGTCCGGGAGCACGTGATGTGAATCGTGGTTCATCTCTGTCCAGTGTAGCGAAGGGAGTGGGGGCGTTATGGGGCAAGACGCCCGCAGGAGACCATCTGGACCACCGCGGAGTCGCGTTGCAGCAGGACTTCGATATCGGCCGAACAGAGGCCACCTGCGGATGGCGGGGCCACGCGGGCCACCTCGGTGGGTAGCAGCCGGATCCCGGGCAGCCGAGGATTGGCCCCCACGGCCGAGAGATGGACGTTTGGAGTCTTGTCGGCCTCCCAGGGAACGCTCGACCGATTCAGCTGACGACTCGGGACATCGAAGGCCCAGCGCTCGACAACGTGGTGTTTCGTCCTCCGAAATCCACTGGTTCCCTGCGATGGTGCGTCCAAGCCAGGCGTGCCTTGACCAGAATCGAGCGCGTCGGCACGACCCGGATTCTCAGCGCGACTGTGCCACCACATGACCTGAGTTGGGCCACGGTTTGGTGTTGTCTTGGTTGGTTGTCTTGGTTGGTTGTCGTGTTGGTTAGGGGTTTTGTGGTTCCGGGTTGGTGGATTTGTGCACTAGTCCTGTGGTGTTTCAGGCTGTTGGTGTGGCGTATGTGAGGACCGTGAAGACGTCTTCGGGGGCGACGGCGGTCCAGATCGTGTGGAAGTATCACCGGGGTTCGCGTCAGATCGAGCACATCGGGTCGGCCCACGATCAGGCGGAGGTCGAGTTGTTTCGGGCTGCAGCGGTGCAGCGGATCGCTGAGGGCCAGGACGAGTTACCTTTCCAGGTGCAGGCGAAGGCCGAACCGTTGGCGTTGGAGGCCGTGGATACCCCGATGGGTTGGCTGCTGGACGGGATCGGGTGTGCGTTCCGGCGGCTTGGTTTGGATGCCGCCAGTGGTGGTGACCGGGTGTTCGAGGAGTTGGTGACCGCGCGGATCATCGAGCCGGCCTCGAAGAAGGATGCCGGGCGGGTGTTGGAAGAGGCCGGGTTGCGTCCGGTGTCGTATCGGACGGTGAAACGCCGCCTGCCCGGGTACGCGACCGCGCAGTTCCGCGGCAGGTTGTCAGGTGCCTGCGCGGCGCGGGCACCGCTTGGTCCGTCGGCGTTGGTGTTGTATGACGTGACGACGTTGTGGTTCGAGACCGATACCGGGGACGGGTTCCGGGAGCCTGGTTTCTCCAAGGAACGCCGCCTGGAACCACAGATCACCGTCGGGTTGCTGACCGATGCCACCGGCGCCCCATCGATGATCGAGGGATTCGAGGGCAACAAGGCCGAGACCCGCACGATACTTCCGGTGGTTCGTGGTTTCGTCGAGGCCCACGGGATCGTCGATGTGACCGTGGTGGCCGGTGCCGGCATGTTGTCCGAGGCGAACCTCAAGGACATCGAGGACACCGGCTGGAAGTTCATCGTGGGCGGGAGACTACCCGATATTCCCTACGCGATCGACAAATGGATGACGGCCAATCCCGATACCCAGCCAGCCGATGGCACGATCTTGTCCCAGGCCGTGTTGATGGGCACGAAGACCGATACCCGGCGTCGGACCATCTATTACCAGTACCGGGCAGACCGGGCCCGCCGGGCCCTGCACGGTATCGATACCCAGATCACCAAGGCCGAGAAAGCAGTCGCCGGGCAGGCCCCGATCAAACGCAACCGGTTCATCACCATGACCGGGGGATCGAAAACCGTGAACCGGCACCCAAACCATCACCGCCGAACAACCCCTACCCGACAACGAACAAACAATCCTCACCAAACTCGGCCTAAACAGTGCGCACTAAAATGGCCCAAGTCAGGTCCCACGAGGGATAGAACTCCACGTTCGTCAGCAGGCAGACGTCGCGACATACGTAGACTCCGGCGCGACCGTCTTCGGCAGCGTGCCGGGGTCGAAGCGGCGGCTCAGCTCGGGGGTGATGCTTCTATGTGGCGTCAAGCGGCGGTGGGCCATGCGCGGTAGCGGTGGGCGAGAGTGTCGTCTCGGCGTTTGCCGGGTTCGATGTCGGAGATGCGGGCTGGCCAGGTGTAGCAGGCTTTGGCGGCGTTGGTGAGGGTGAGGTTCTTGGCTTGGCGGGTTGGTCGTAGGTCGGTGTAGTTGGGGATATCGCAGTGGCCTTTGAGGGCTCGGAAGACTTCTCGGGCGAGGGCGCGTTTGAGGGCGCGGTAGACGGCTGCGAGTGTCCAGCCGGTGGCGAGGTGGCGGTCGCGGTAGTCGCGGCCTCGCTGTCGAGAAGGACTCCACGCACGTTCGGGTGCTCTGCCATGATGTTCGCCAGGAACGTCCCATCGCCACCACCGACGTCAACGATCGTGCCGTACTCCAAGAACGGGTACATGCCCTCCAGCGGTATGTCGGAACGGCTGACATAAGGCATCAGACCGATTAACTGCGCCGGCACACGACGACATTCACGAATTATCCCGGCATATTGCTCACGCATGCCGGGATAATTCCGGTTGCTTCTTCTTTCTCGACGCGAAGATCACCCGGTCCCGCTTCTTGCCGTTGAGCCACTTGCCCAGCCATGTGGAGCGGACGAACAGGTCGTAGGTAAGCGTGAGGACAAGGGTAGCTCCCACCATCGTGACCAGCAGCTTCACTTCGGCAGGCACCGATACGTTCGTGAGGAGCGCGCCGATACCGATCACCAGCGTCAAGTGCATGATGTAGATCCAGTACGACGAATCCGCCAGATACCGAACCCACTCGCGCTCCTTTGACAGCAGGTTGATGCACGCACCGAACAGGCCGTACGTCCACGACCACGCTGAGACCGCAGAAACCGCCGACAGGACGATATTCCACCCGCCACCGGGTATGTCGATCCACAACATGCCGCCGAGCAGGAGCACGAAGAACGACGTGACAACAGCCACGCTCAGGTGTATCTTCCACGGCACAGCGATCTCCTCGATGGCGCCCGGACGACGCGCAATGAACCACCCGGTGAGGAAACCAGTCATGTAGGCGAGCAGACCGCTCACTTCCGGCACCAGCGTTGGCGGCGCCGTGATACCGGCGTAGGTATCGCCCTGCCACATCTGCGTGATGAAGTACGGAATCGCCAGCACCAGCACGCCCCACGGGGCGGTGACAACGGCGGTCGCCTTCTGGCTCAACGACTCCGATAGCTCAGGCGCCAGACGGTGCCCGATCTCGCGAACCGCTGCGAAGATCAGACAGCACTCAAACAACACCCACAAGAACCACAGGTGCCCGGTGTCGAACGTGCCTTCGGCCGCCGGAGACGGCAGCCCGTGCGCCTCGTACCACGCCCCCGAGATCAGGCCGAGCGGCAACACCGCAAACGGCCACATCACAATCACCGGGGTAGCGATACGAATCGTGCGCTCTTTCAGGAACCGCGTCATACCACGCTTGCGGACTACCATCCTGCCGAAGAAACCCGCCAAGATCAGGAAAACCGTCATACGGAACAAGTGAATAACCGTGATCGTGGGCATCGCGTACGCCCGGTTCTGCTCATCCATGATCATCCACGTCATATCCGGAGCAAACGGCATCAGCGAATGCAACACGACACCGAGCAGCAGCGCCCCCGCGCGCAGAGCATCAAGGCTGTGCAATCTACGAGAACCACCACTCACAGAACATCTCCACCTCTTATGGCGGCGCGGGGCACCGCTACCGACAGCAGTAGAGCCTGTACGCCACTAGGTCTCATTGCGCCATGGCCACCTTTTCTTTCGGAAGACGCACCGCCCACGCGATAACGCACAGGAGAAAGACGGCCGTCACTATGCATGAACCGACGAAAAAGCCTGGCGCCGACGCATCCACACCTGCAGAAACACTCGCGATCGGCACACCCGCCACTACAGCCAAGCCCACGACGTACGACGGGGCGGTAGCGATATCCGCAGAGAACACGAGGGCCAGTTCCGCCATCAACATGGCCAGACCTAGGAATAGCAAAGGAACGACGATGGCGCCGGAGAGGATGAGCCGAACAACCGGTAAAGACTGCCCGAGGGGAGAACCAGTACCGATGAACACTAGCGGAACCGCTGCTCCCATCACCGCGCCAATCACGGCGCTGGGCAGCCAGAGCGCAACAGCCCGCGCGACCACGAGATCAACCGGCCGAGCGGGCGTGGCAAGAAGGCACACGTTGGCGCCCGTGCTTTGATCGCGCACCATCGGCTCTGAACCGAGCAGCGGAAAAGCCACCGCAATGGGCAAGCCAGCCACCGCGACCACTAGAGCCCCTACCGCAACACCCTGATGGCCAAGCTCAGAGATCGACTGCGCCGACGCCGCAATACCACCGATGAAGGTGACGTTCACGATGACGGAAATGACCATGCCGATCACGAAACTCCGTGTCTTGGTCAGGTCACGGATCTCACGCGACAACACCGTGCCAACGGGACGCGAAGAACGGTGAGCACTCATGCGATCGCCTTCTCCCGAGAGATACGAGGCAAAGCCACAGCCGCGATCACGCCAAATACCAGCGCCCACGCGAGATTGAGCAGCAGGAAAGAAAGGCTTTCCGGCGGCGTAACGTCACGCAGCGCCATATTAAGCATGACCGCGCTAAAACCCGTAATGAAGATGCTTACGATGACCACCCCGTCAGCGGTACGTGCCGCCACACCGATGGCGTACACGATAAGGGCAAGCGTGAAGTAGATCAGCGGCGTGACAAAAAGGACGGTGACCAGTATGAACGGCGCTGGCGCGACAGCAGCGCCGAGCGAGTACCTGCCCCACAGCACCGCGCCAACCACGCCGCCGCACACGAGGCCCACCGGAACCGCAAGCAGCGTGATCGCAATAGCCTTCGCGGTCACGAGACGGGCCGGACTAATCGGAGTAGCCAACAGCGTCTCGATGGTCCCGTTCGACTTCTCACGGATCAGCGGAGATGAATAGATCGTCGAGAATCCGACCCCGGTGACAACGGCCGCGATGATGTACACCGTCAAACCCACGTATTCGTTCATCAGGCCGGTATCGCCTCGCTGCTGCTGTGAAAGCCCTTCAAAAGCCAACCCACCCGCGATAAGACCACCCATCGCGGCAACAAACACGCC
>ERZ773010.2421-NODE-2421-length-11019-cov-4.862733_pt1 | contig 11019 bp, 9 predicted proteins | sample MGYA00580842_ERZ773010 | MGnify/ENA primary metagenome ERZ773010 (study PRJEB29015, sample SAMEA2737982) | human oral metagenome | biome: human oral; feature: human-associated habitat; material: dental | place: China | collected 2107 ...
CGACTGCGGTTTAATTAATTATTTTATTATATAAGCTTTGGTAAAAGACCTCGTTGGCTTGTACTTTATTGACCCATAATTGTGTAATTATCTCCCGTTAGATAAGCGCTTGCACGCAGCTTTAGCAATTCTTGAAGTGTTACAACTGATGTGTAATACTGTTCCAGATGATGTGTAGTCTTGTTCCATCATAAATGGAACATTGTTCCACATCATCTGGAATGACGGTACAACTTATCTTTACCGAGGCGTTTGTTGAAAAAGCTTTGAACAAAAGCTTTTTCAACGCACGCCACGAACTAATAATATGCTTAACTAAATGTTGGTGCGGGGATGCGGATGAATGAGTAGAAGGGGGTTGGGAATGAAGCTTGTTGTTGGCCTAGACGGCAAAAACGCTTGCTTACTCCTCCATTCTTTGCGCCACCTTTCCACTCTTTTCATTGTATTTCTTTCGCGATTTGCCTGTTAAGAAAGGGATGGCGATGAGGAAGAAGATAAGCAGGAAGTCGGCAATACCAACGGTAAGGATGATGTTGACGAGGGTTCTGACAGACATGTTCCAGCCCTCGGGCAGGGTGATGCCCCATATTTTGATGATGGCAAAGAGAGCAACGAGCACGATAAGCAGCACGATGCTCCATATTATGGCTTTGATATATCTCATTGTTTGGCGAGTTTATGGGTTTGCAAGTATGTGAGTTGATAAGTTTACCAGTTAACGGATTAACTGGTAAACGATATGATGAGTTGGCGAGTTTATGGGTTTATGCGTCTACAAGGCGTTGGAAACGGCATGCGATGCGGGTGTTAAAGCTCGTTGAGCAGCTCGCGTTTCTTCGCTTCGTAGTCGGCATCCGTAATCACGTTTTCGTCTCTTAGCAGGCGCAAGCGAGCCAATCGGCGTGATAAATCGTCGTCGGCCGTGTTGCGTTCGTTCATCAGTTGGGTGGCGGCTCCCATTTGTTTGCCCATCTCAAGACCAACGCCCATCTGCACGCCACTGCCCGAAAGGCCACCTTCGTTGCGTGCGGCATCGCGCAAGGCACGTAGTTTTTCCAGTTCGGCGTAGGTAAGTCCGCCCGCCTGTGCAGCCTGCGAGTCGGCCGTAACATCGGCAATTCGGCCTATTCGCTCTTGCGTTTGCTCATCGAAGAGCGTTCCGTCTACGCGGAAGTCGGTGAGGGTGAAGCCCAGTTTCTGTGTCTCTTCGTTGAGTAGGATGGCTAGTTCTTGACCAATTTCGGTGAGGTGCCCGTCTATCTGGTTGTACGAGTAGCCCAGCTTGTGGATGGTTGTAACGATATTTTGCGACAGACGGCCCAATATCAGCTCGCGTATCTCGCTGTTGCTAACTTCTGTTCGTGCACCAACGATGTCTTTGAAAAAGTGCTCAACGTCGCTTATTTGGTAAGAGAACGTTCCGTTAACGCCCATTTCTACGGGCAGGTTATATTGCTCGTCAATAAACTTTACGGGCGAAGAGGTGCCCCATTGCTGGTTCGTTACTTGCGCCTTGCGATAGAAATAGATGTGCAACTTGTGTTCGCTTTCGAAATTTTGGCGAAGGTTTACAAGTGTGGTGAAGAAGGGGTGGTTGTCGGTCTTGAGGTTAAAGGTTCCTTCTTCCGTCAGTACGTCTACCACTTTGCCTTCGTAAACCAACACTGCGCCTTGTCCTGGACCAACTATCAGTTTGCTGGCGTTCTTTATCTCGTCGGTTTTAGTGGGATATTTGTACCACAAGTATTGTTGTTTATCAGCCTGCCATTGAATTACGGCCGACAGCTGGTTGCGAAAAAGATTGGCTATGCCCATAATGTATGTATATATTATAATGTGTAACGAAATGCATTTGATGCCTCAAGGCACTTAAAATTCTCTCACGGCGATGGTTTTCCCGTCGTTTCCAATTAACCAAGCGCTGCGGTAGCTGGGGATAAGGAAGCCTTCGGGCGAGCGCACTACATTTTCTATGTTGGTGGTGTTGAACTTGGCTGGCGCCTTTATCGACCACTTACGCTGGGCGGTATTGGCGTCTAACAGCTGGTAAACGTACTCGGCATCTTCCTTGGCCGTGGGTTTATAGCGTATAAGCAATTGCGAGTTGTCGAACCAAAGTACGCTCGGCGAGAAGTATATGGCTTCGGGTGTGAAGTCGGAATAGTTGATGAGGCGCGCCATCTTGCGGTCGAATGTGCTGATGAAAGCCTTCACCGAGCCTGCATTTCCGAAGAAAATGCCCGATTTTCCACCAAAATCCCTGCACCATCCAAATTCCCACGAATCTCTTTTGGGTTGACCTTCTTGTGTGTAATGGGTGTATTTCACCAGTTGTATTTGCTGCTCTGGATAGTCTGTTGTTTGCTTTGAGAAAGCGAATGCCGTGCGAACGGTGGGGTTAGGCAGCTTGGCTTGGCAGGCGTCGAAAAGCTCGTTGGATGTGTATGTCTTGCCGATGAGCGGCAGGTAATAGCGCTCTTTGCCAAGGTTGGTCATCACCTTGAAGCCATCAGAGTCGCCAGGGTAAAGTGGTTCGATGCTAGCGAAGCCTTCACGCAATTCAGGTACGTTCTTGTAGACGGTCATCTCTTTCAGTTCGAGCGAACTTGGGTCTATGGTGTACCACGTACTCTTGTTGATAACCACGTTTATCCAGCCGTTCTCGAAGGTTCGGGTTTGCACATCGTCAAGCTTATCTACTGCCAGACGCTGCTCTTTTATCTTCTCGTCTTTCTTAACGTCGTACACCCGCATTAGGTAATCGATCTTTTCATTGCGGTAATCGCCCTTACTAACGGAACCAAAAACGGCCACGACAGCTCGCCCGTCTTTGGTGAGAAACGGCATAATGTGCTCGGTGTTGAAATGTTCCTTCTCTTCGGGCATGCTAGAAAACACCGAGGGAGTTGAATGCGTGGCACTGCTTCTGAAGCATTTGACGATGATAGAGGGTATGGATATGAAGCAAATAACGGCTAGCGCTATCAGCAAATATTTGATAATGTTGGTTTGGGAAACGTTGTCGGTGGGGCCAACGTAATGGTGATTGATGTTGATATCATCGCTATCAATGAAAAATTCGGTGGAGCATGCTTCGCATTGGTAATAGTCGGTTCGTGTTTCTTTTACCTTAACGCTTCCACAATGTGGGCATTTAATTACTTTGATTCGTTTGCTCATGTTTGTTTTCCAATTCTCTAAAGATGGGTTATTGTTGGCTTCACACTCCTTATTATATATACAACAGGGTTGGAGTGGATGACCAAACAAGTGAAGAAAGGCACTCCGACCACTGGCGGTCGGAGTGCGATTTGTCGGTGGGGGAGGGTTGGCTGGGTTAAAGGCTCTAAGTGTTCAGGAATTCTTATTTGTCGATGAACTTCGATATTGCCTTGCAACCGTATGGGCTTAGTTGCCCTTGCCGCCCCCTAAACGCTTGCTATCGTTTCGCGTCCAGTTGCTTTTTAAGCAGCATGGGAATTTCGCTTGTTTCTCTAGCTACGGGTATTCCAGCCGCTTCGAAGGCTGCAACCTTCTCTTTTGCCGTACCGCTTCCGCTCGAGATGATGGCTCCTGCATGTCCCATTTGTTTGCCTTTGGGTGCTTCTCTGCCCGAGATGAAGGCGGCAACGGGTTTGGTTACGTGTGCCTTAATGTATTCGGCGGCCCGCTCTTCGGCATCTCCGCCAATCTCTCCGATAATGGCGATGCTGTCGGTTGCAGGGTCGTTCTCGAACATTTCGAGTAAATCTTGGAAGTAAAGGCCCACGATTGGGTCGCCACCTACACCCACGGCGGTGCTTTGTCCCATACCGTTTTGGGTGAGATTATACACCACTTCGTAGGTCAGCGTTCCGCTTCGGCTGATAACTCCTGTGCCGCCCTTCTTGAAAATGTTAGTAGGCATGATGCCAACCATACTCTCTTCGGGCGAGATAAGTCCAGGACAGTTGGGTCCTATTAGTTTAGCGCCCTTCTGGCGGATGTAGTTATAGGCCTGAACCACGTCTAATGTGGGCACGCCTTCTGTGATACAGATGATGAGTTGGATGCCTGCGTCGGCTGCTTCCATCATCGCATCTTTGGCGAAAGCTGCGGGAACGAAGATCACGGAGGTGTTGGCTTGCGTGGCCTCAACGGCATCGCGCACGGTGTTAAACACGGGAATGCCACTCACTTCTTGTCCGGCTTTGCCTGGCGAGGTGCCTCCAACGACGTTAGTGCCATACGCTTTCATCTTGGTGGCATGAAAACCACCGTCTCGGCCCGTGATACCTTGCACGATAAGCCTTGTATTTTTGTTGATTAGTATACTCATTTTGGGATGTTTTTAGTTTGTGGGTGAATTGTTCACTACTGGTTTATGTACACCCATTGCAGGGTGTTGCACTCGCGTTTTGTTGTCTTGTGGTTAATATCCAGCGGCTGCCACGGCTTTCTTACCAGCCTCGGCCATGGTTTCTGCCACAATAAACTTGGTGCCTTTCAGTAGTTCGCGACCTTCTTTCTCGTTGGTTCCTGTCAGTCTGATAACGATGGGCATGTCGGTTTTTAGTTCCTTAAAGGCCTCGATGAGTCCTTGAGCCACGTCGTCGCAGCGTGTAATTCCACCGAAGATGTTGATGAGCACCACGCGCACATGCTTGTCAGCGAGCAACAGTTTCATGGCTTCAACAATCTTTTGAGGATTTGAGCTGCCGCCGATATCGAGGAAGTTGGCGGGATTTCCACCGTAAAGCTTAATCATATCCATAGTGGCCATGGCCAACCCAGCGCCATTAACCATACATCCTATTTCGCCTCCGAGGTTCACATAGCTAAATCCCTTGTCCTTAGCTTCTTGTTCCTTCTTCTCGTCGGCTGTTGGTTCGAACATCGCGAAGATGTCGGGATGACGATAAAGGGCATTGTTGTCGAAGGTCATCTTTGCGTCGATGGCCTTCAGCTGTCCGTCTTTGGTAAGCACCAGCGGGTTAATTTCGGCCAGCGAAGCATCTTTTTCCACGAAGAGCTTATACAATTTCTGGAACAAAGGCACAGCTTGCTTCACCTGAGCCATGTCGTCGAAGAGTTTGAAAGCAGCTTCGCGAGCCTTGAAGTCGGTAAGTCCTACGGATGGATCGATGGCAATCTTGAAGATTTTCTCTGGCGTTTCTTTCGCCACGGCCTCGATATCCATGCCTCCTTCGCGGCTTAGCATGAGTATGGCACCTTTCGACTTGCGGTCGATAACGATGCTCACGTAATATTCGGCGGCGATGTTTACGGCCTCGCCAACCAGTATGCGGTCTACGGTGAAGCCCTTGATGTCCATCCCCAGAATGCTTGTGGCATGCTGAAGCACTTCGGCCTCGTTGCTGGCAAGCTTCACACCGCCCGCCTTTCCACGTCCACCGGTGTGCACTTGCGCCTTAACCACGCATCGTTCTGTGCCTAGTTTCTTGAAAGCTTCTACTGCCTCTTGGGGCGTTTTGCATAGAATGCTGTTGTCTACTGGCACGCCATAACTTGCAAAAATACCTTTTGCCTGATATTCATGAACTTTCATAGTTTGATAATTAATTATTTGAGAATGAGTTCTAAGTGCAAATTTAGTTTTTTTGTTTTAACCCACGGCTTTGTTTGCAAGGGTAATTTACGTAATAATGATTTTTTAACAGACCCCCATTTTGTACGCTTTCTGACATTGTTTTGCGTTTTTGCCGTTGTGTTTGTCTGCCTTTTGTGCTATGTGGCCATGTGGCTTACAAGTTGAAAGGTAATCGCAGGTTGGGACGAACAAGTTGAAACGTACGCATAGCTCATCCCAAACGTACTGCAAAGGGGTGGCTCAATTGAGCATGAGGTTCATTTCCGCCCGTTCTTCCTCAAAGATGAAGTCGGCCAATTGCTCGATGCGCAGCCTCGTGGCATTAGCGTCTGGCTCGTCGGTTTTCTTCACTTTTCCGTTCGCCAAGATGTAATAGGCGTTGTTCATGGGTATGTCGTGGTCGTCTTCCACACGTATCACGGTGTTCGTTTCGGGGTGTTGCTGCAAGTAAAGTTGCAGTGCACGCTTAACGTTCACTACGCGAATCATGCCTGGCACGTTGTTTTCAGGGCGTTGGTATTGGTCGCCTGCAAGCCGAATGTCTTCTTTAGCCACATCGAAAGCATCGGCGTCGTGTAGCAAGATGCAGGTTTTGGCGCGTTGCCAGCGGTCGAATGTGGCGAAATCCATGCTCTCCACGTCTTCTGGGGGTGGTGTGCAAGTTATCTGTTTGGCATATCCGCACTTGCCATACCATTCGAAGAGCCATTCTTCGGCAGGGATAAGCGCGGCGAAAACCGTATCTTTATAATAGAGGTCGAAGTGTGCCTGACACATCAAATTGTCGGCAACGCCCTGCTGTCGGTAATCGGGATGGGTGCTAACACCGCTGATATAGGCCGCCTTCACTTCCTGTCCGTGGTACAGCAGGTTGTAAGGAAGAGTTTGAAGCGCCGCCACCACGTGATCGTCTATTTGGCAAACGATGTTGTATTTTGGCCTAAACACACGCGAGAAGTATAGGTCCATGAACTTATCCGAGTCGCGAAACACCAGCTTCCACAATGCTCGTGTCTCTTCTTTGATGCGGTTCACGTCTTCGAAAAGCGCCAATGGGTGTTTCTCCATTACGCTATTCTTCTCTAAGAGAATGTCGGGCTTGTACGATTCTTTTGCCCTTCGCAGTCCTTCGTCGCCCATATCCTCTTCACGATTGATGTAGAAATACTGCTCGGGCAGGTGTTTCACAAACTCTTGGTTGATGATGGTAAATGCCCCCTCATAGTTCACGTCGGCCTTCTCAACGCATACGTCGAAGGTATTTTGGTTGATGGGGCAGCCAAAGGTGAATGCCACCAGCTTGTCGTCTACCCAAATGGTGCCGCCTGTAAGCCCCAATCTGTCCCATCGGTTAAAGGCACGCGTCATCGAACGTAGTTCTCCCGAGAGTCCTTCGTCAAGGTCTTGCTCGTCGTTATCGTCTTTCGACACACTTCGCCATTGCTTTTCCAGGGACAGGCATTGGGGAATAAGGTCGGGTGTAAGCTCCTTATATATATAATGAGGATAAAGGTTTTTGAACTTGTTGATGTGATTGCGCTTGCTTTGCAGCTTCTTTCCCGAGAGGTTAATCAGCTTTTCGCGCGTATAGATGTAGTCGGCCGAGTCTCTGTTGGGCTTTATTTCGAAGGTGTCGGGGAAGCGTATCTCGATAAGATCGCGCATATAATTGCACACGCCCATCAGCAAAAAGGGGTGGCCCATGGCGATAGAGTCGTCTCTAATGGCTTTAATCACGTTGATGGAGCATTCGTCGCAGGGTTTCACCTTATACGTTCCGTCGTCTTGCAGCTGGGGTTTAGCCACGGGCATCATGTACGCCAAGTGGCGATTAAAGTGAAACCTGAACACCAAGTAATCGTCTACGATGGCGAACTGTGTGTTGTAAAGAAATCTCCAACTGATGAGGTTGGCAAACGAGAGATCACAATTTTGGCGCTCGCCCCATAGCGTGTAGCTTTGGATGAGTTGTCGATCGCCTGTTGTCAAGTCTTTGAATTTTATCATAAACTTTTGTTAGTTGCTGGTGTGGGGCGTGCTTTGTTGGCCTTGTTCTGCTGCTTTTGTTCGCTATCGAATATGCCATGGTGTTGGCCTTTGACTGCCCCATGACACAAAATTATCAATTTTTATTTGTCGGACAAAGGCTATCCCACATATTTTTGTTACTTTTGCATTGTGCATATAGCAAATCAACGTAATAAAAAGATAACTTCTTAAAAATAAGGTAGACAATAATGGACCTATTACACCAAATCATAGAACGCGCCAAAAGTGATAAACAGCGCATCGTTTTGCCCGAAGCAAGCGAAGATCGTACGCTTCGTGCCGCCGATAGAGCATTGGCCGACGAGATCGCCGACATCATTCTCATTGGCAACCCCTCTGAAATTCATAAGCTGGCAGAGGCTCGCGGACTGGTAAACATTGACAAGGCAACCATCATCGACCCCGAAGACAATCCCGATAGCGAAGAGTTGGCACAACTGCTAGCCGAACTTCGCAAGAAGAAAGGTATGACTTTGATGCAGGCTCGCGAACTGGTGAAGAACAACCTATACCTTGGTTGTATGCTCATTAAAACCGATCGAGCCGATGGACAAATATCTGGCGCACTCAGCACAACGGGCGACACGCTTCGACCTGCATTGCAAATTATCAAATGCGAACCAGGTGTCACTTGCATAAGTGGTGCTATGCTGCTCGTAACCGACCAAAAAGAGTATGGCGAAGACGGTGTGGTGGTGATGGGCGACGTAGCCGTTACACCCATGCCCGATGCCAATCAGCTGGCCCAAATAGCTGTTTGTACCGCTGCTACGGCACGCTGTGTGGCTGGATTTAAAGATCCGCGCGTGGCTATGTTAAGCTTCTCTACCAAGGGAAGTGCCAGTCACGAGGTGGTAGACAAGGTGGTTGAGGCCACCCGATTGGCCAAAACCATGAACCCCGACTTGCGTATCGACGGCGAATTGCAGGCCGATGCTGCACTGGTTCCATCTGTTGGACAGAAAAAAGCACCTGGAAGTGCCATCGCCGGTAATGCCAATGTGCTGGTGGTGCCCAACCTCGAAGTTGGAAACATTGGCTACAAGCTGGTGCAACGCCTAGGAAACGTCCAAGCCATTGGCCCAATTTTGCAGGGCATAGCACGTCCCGTGAACGACTTGAGCCGTGGTTGCTCGGTAGACGACATCTATTATATGGTGGCCATCACTGCTTGTCAGGCACAAGATGCTAAGGCTAAGGCCTGCACCCTTTCCGCTGACAAGTAATTTGGAGTTGCCGAGTTGCGGGGGTGTTTAAGTTGATGTGGCTTGCAGAACGCATTTCACAAGCCCACTCATACAAGCTTATAAGTTCTGGGTGAGATAGTGGTTGAAGAATTTAAAAACTCAATAAATCACGAACTCAAAGGTTCAATAGCTCATGAACTTACGAACTCATGAGCTCAACAACTCAATAACTCACGAACTCAGAAGCTCACGAACTAAAGAAAACAACGATATATAAGAATGAAAATATTGGTATTAAACTGTGGTAGCTCGTCCATTAAGTACAAGCTCTACAACATGGACGACAAGTCGGTACTGGCACAAGGAGGCGTTGAACGCATCGGACTAGACGAGGCTTTCTTAAAACTGACCCTGCCCAATGGCGAGAAAAAGGTGATTATGCACGACATGCCCGACCATAAGGAGGGTGTGAACTTCGTTTTCCAAACCCTTCTCGACAAGGAAATAGGCGCCATCAAAGACCTCAGCGAGATTGATGCCGTAGGCCATCGCGTCGTTCAAGGCGGCGATAAGTTTAACGACAGCTGCATCGTTACACCAGAGGTAGAAAAGGGAATAGAAGACCTTTGCGACCTCGCACCCGTGCACAACGCAGGTCATTTGCGTGGTATCAGGGCCGTAGATGCACTTATGCCCACCACACCGCAAGTGGTTGTGTTCGACAATGCTTTCCATAGCACCATGCCCGAACATGCTTTCCTCTATGCAGTTCCTTATAAGTTCTACGAAGATTACCATGTTCGCCGCTACGGTTTCCATGGTACCAGCCATCGTTACGTGTCACAACGCGTGTGCGAATACCTTGGTCGCGACATTAAAACCCAACGTATCATCACTTGCCACATCGGCAACGGGGCCAGCATGGCTGCCGTTAAGTTCGGCAAATGTGTAGACACGTCTATGGGTCTTACGCCACTCGAAGGTCTGATGATGGGTTCGCGTTCGGGCGACATCGACCCCTCGGCCGTTACTTATCTCATGGAAAAGACGGGAATGAAACCCCAAGAGATGGCCGAATACCTCAACAAGCAAAGTGGCGTGTTGGGTATCACGGGCATTTCGTCGGACATGCGCGAGATAGAAAGTGCTGCAGCCGAAGGCAACAAGCGTGCTCAGCTAGCCCTCGACATGTACAACTACCGCATCAAGAAATATATCGGAGCATACGCCGCAGCAATGGGTGGTGTGGATATCATCGTTTGGACGGCCGGCGTAGGTGAGAACCAAACGGGTACGCGCCTTGATGCGTGCAGCGGTTTAGAGTTTCTTGGCATTAAGATGGATGCCGAAGCCAACAAGGTTCGTAGCAAAGAGGCCATCATTTCTACACCCGATTCGAAGGTTACGGTATGCGTTATACCCACCGATGAAGAACTGGTTATTGCTAGCGACACGCAAAGGCTTGTTAGCAAACAAGGATAAGGAGGGCGCTTTTACCCTCTCACACTAGCGAAGAGACCAATCAGGCACACCGCCCGATTGGTCTTTTCTTTTTCTAGCCACAGTTAAGTACTTTCCTTTTTATTGGCCTTCATAGCTTTTGTCGATGTATTTTTCTTTGTTCTATTTCGTCCGCGCTCTTCGTTATTTGGCCAATCAACCGCCACGAACTTAGCGCTTAAATTGCCCGAGAATAGCTCTTGCACATTGTCTTGCTAACTCTCGCTTTGGTACAGCTATTTTGGACTCCTGTTCCATCTTATCTGGAACAACGTTCCATATCAACTGGAACCCTGTTCCGGATAAGATGGAACAGGGTTACACCTAGGTTGTAACACGATGGTTAGTGATTAATGTTGATATTAGGGCATAACTCGTTGGTTGTAAGAGAGCCTCTTTCGAAACTTAATAACTATTGCGTTTAGCTAGGAAAAGTTGTGCCTATGGGTGTTTAGGTTGAGAAATGACAGTATGGATATTGGTTTGTTGGTTGTGTGTAATGCATCAATCGCTAGGCGTAGGTTGGCGTAATAGGCGGTTTTTTCATCTTTATCTTGTTTAGAGAAGTTGATATTTTATCCATGACTTGCATATATGTATATACGTGAGTTCGGGATAAGAGAAATTCGTTATGTCAACTACCGCGTAGCGGTTGGTCTGTTGGTAGGGCAGGGTTGGGAGCAACGGCGA
>ERZ773010.2423-NODE-2423-length-11009-cov-3.120047_pt1 | contig 11009 bp, 7 predicted proteins | sample MGYA00580842_ERZ773010 | MGnify/ENA primary metagenome ERZ773010 (study PRJEB29015, sample SAMEA2737982) | human oral metagenome | biome: human oral; feature: human-associated habitat; material: dental | place: China | collected 2107 ...
GTGAGTGTTGTGATGTGGCAGCTTGGGGTGGGGGTCACTACTTTCGGGGGAGGGGAATGCCGTGCTTCAGAAGTGATTTTAATCACTGGCATCTTTGTGGTGAAGTGCGAAAAAAGTTGTGCCACTGTCTGATTCTGGCCATGGTGGTGGAATGCGAAAAAGTCGGATTGGATAGTCATCACATTTACTATGCGGGCCGAATGCAGGGAATTTTTCAATGGTAATATCTATAGCATTCTCGACACTCTGTTGATGGGATAGCGCTGTTATGCGATCGTTACAGCACTGTAATGTTGCCGTTATTAGCTTTTGTGCTGATCTATTGGTTATCTGCTCGGGTTGATGTGTCACACCCTGCGTGTTGCACCCCAGCGAGCTGCGATATGGGGTAAGCGCTAAAAAGTGGAAGGTCCGCCAGTGTTTTATGGGAATTGTTGAACAATTTTCGCTGGAAGGGCTGGAGGTGGTGATGCCAGCTAGGCGATGTCAACTAACAGTGATCACCACAGCGCCCGCAAGTCGCCTTCGGTCGGCCACGGGCGCTGTGGCACCTTTCCTTACTCTCTCTATGTATCGCCTAGAACTGTCTCGCCGTTACGTTCGTTTTAGGCGGGGGAGGGAGTGCAGAATAGTTGCCGAACAAGCCTACGAGAAGGTCACTACAAACACGTAAGGAACAAACACGTAAGGAAACCGCAGGATCACGCTCTGGGATCGCTCTGGGATCGCCGTGGGATTGCTTGCGGTGTTGATGCGTGCGATGGTGAGGCTGCGCGGGCGTCGCTAAGCCTGGTGCTAAGCACAGCGCTAAGCGTCCTGAAAATCGCAGGTGAAGGCATAAAACGGTGTGTTAGGCTACCCCGGTGTATGTGCTCGAACGGAAAACTATGTAAACTGCATTTTCGTACCCGCACACAGCACGTTTACAGCGTTTGTTGTGGCACGGCTACAGTGTGTAACTACATAACGGGGTATGGCGCAGTTTGGTAGCGCACCTGCTTTGGGAGCAGGGGGTCGCAGGTTCAAATCCTGTTGCCCCGACTGGGATCCTTCGTACTGAAGGGTCCTTTTGTCTTATTCATTTCACAAACCATGTTCCAGGAGAATGACTCGTGAAGAGCTCTGTTGATCAGCTCAATGACACCCGCGTGAAGGTGACAGTTGAGGTGCCTTTTAGCGAACTCGGACCCGAACTGGACAAGGCGTACCAGGCGTTGGCCCAGCAGATCAACATTCCGGGTTTCCGTCGCGGCAAGGCACCCCGCCAGTTGATTGATGCGCGCGTCGGGCGCGGCCCTGTCTTGGAGCAGGTTGTGAACGACATGCTGCCTACGCGCTACGGCCAGGCCATCGAGGAGCTTGATATTAAGGCGCTCGGCCAGCCGAACATTGACATCACCAAGCTGGAGGACGGCGACGTGATCGAGTTCGTCGCCGAGGTTGATGTTCGCCCCGAGTTCGACCTTCCAGACTTTTCCGACATTTCCGTCGAGGTCCCAGCCTTGGGTTCCACTGAGGAGCGCATTGATCACGAGCTGGAGCACCTGCGCGAACGTTTTGGTTCCTTGAAGACCGTTGACCGCGAGGCTGGCGACGAGGACTTCATCACCCTTAACCTGTCCGCCACGGTTGATGGCGAAGAGATTGAAGACGCCAAGGTCGAAGACATGTCCTACCGCGTTGGTTCCGGCGACCTCATTGAGGGCCTTGATGACGCAGTGAAGGGCCTGAAGGCCGACGAGTCCGCCACTTTCACGTCCAAGCTGGTGTTCGGTGAGTACGCCGACAAGGACGCCGAGGTGACCGTCACGGTGACCGCAGTGAAGGAGCGCGAGCTTCCCGAGCTGGATGACGATTTCGCTCAGATGGCCTCCGAGTTTGACACCGTGGAGGAGCTGCGCGCTGACCTGGCTTCCGGCGCGGAGGAATCTGCCAAGGCCGAGCAGGCTGCCAGCATCCGCGAAGAGGTGCTGAAGGTCGCCCTGGAGAAGACGCAGTTCCCGCTGCCCGCGTCCGTGGTTGACGAGCAGGTCAACGCCCAGGTGCAGCAGCTCATGGGCCAGCTTGGTGGCGACGAAGCCCTGTTTGAGAAGCTGCTTGAGGCTCAAGGCACCAGCCGTGAGGAGTTCAACGAGCAGACCCGTACCAGCGCCGAAGAGGCTGTGCGCACGCAGCTGTTCTTGGACGTGCTTGCGGAGAAGGAAGAGCCTGAGGTGACTCAGGACGAGTTGAATGACCACATCGTGTTCACCGCCCGCCGCTATGGTGTGGAGCCCCAGCAGTTCTTGATGCAGCTGCAGCAGAGCGGTCAACTGCTGAACCTGGTTTCCGATGTTCGCCGCGGCAAGGCCCTGGCCAACGCCATCTGCAGCGTCACGGTTAAGGACTCCGACGGCAATGACGTTGACCCGAAGATCTACTTCGGCGACGAGGAAGAGACCGCCCAGGACTCCGACGAGTCCTAAGCCTGTACTACCACTCAAGCCCAGCACTGCCGCTGGGCTTTTGTGCTGTGTGCTGCAAGTTTTGCCGCTTATCGACGCCCCGACTCCCGCAGTGGGCAGCACGCGAACCGGGGGTTATGCAGATTCGACGCTGTCAGCGAACAAAGGCCACCATGGCGGCAGCGCGGCTGTACTGTAGGGGCTATCGTCTTTGTACGTCACGATTTAAAGAAAGTAGGTTGTGTACACCCATGACTGATATCAGCCGGATGCACTCAGCACCTGCCGGGTTAAACCTTAGCGATTCAGTGTTTGAGCGTTTGCTGCGCGAGCGCATTATTTTCCTGGGCAGCCAGGTGGATGATGAGATCGCTAACAAGCTGTGCGCCCAGATCCTCTTGCTCAGCGCCGAGGATCCGAATCGCGATATTTCCCTTTACATCAACTCGCCTGGTGGTTCCGTGACCGCCGGCATGGCTATTTATGACACGATGAAGTACTCCCCGTGTGATGTTGCCACCTACGGCATGGGGCTGGCAGCGTCGATGGGTCAGTTCCTTCTCTCGGCGGGTACGAAAGGCAAGCGTTACGCCCTGCCGCATGCGCGCATCATGATGCACCAGCCGTCTGCGGGCGTGGGCGGTACCGCTGCGGATATTGCCATCCAGGCGGAGCAGTTTGCGCACACCAAGCGGGAGATGGCGGAGCTTATTGCCCAGCACACCGGCCAGACCGTGGAGCAGATCACCAAGGATTCTGACCGTGACCGCTGGTTCACGGCGGAGGAGGCCAAGGATTACGGTTTCGTGGATCACGTGATCAGCTCTGCTAAGCAGTCTTAACGCGGTACAGAACAAGCAAGGAGTTTTAAACAAACATGAGCAGTGAAATGCAGATGCCTTCGTCCCGTTATGTGCTGCCGTCTTTCGTGGAGCACTCGGCGTTCGGCGCGAAGGAGTCCAACCCGTACAACAAGCTGTTTGAAGAGCGCATCATCTTCCTGGGTACCCAGGTTGACGACGCCTCGGCAAACGACATTATGGCGCAGCTTCTGGTCCTGGAGGGCCAGGACCCTGACCGCGACATCACCATGTATATCAACTCTCCCGGTGGTTCCTTCACCTCGTTGATGGCGATTTACGACACGATGCAGTACGTTCGCCCCGACGTCCAGACTGTCTGCCTCGGACAGGCCGCCTCCGCCGCAGCCGTGCTGCTGGCCGCTGGTGCCCCCGGTAAGCGCGCGGCGCTTCCGAATGCGCGTGTGCTGATTCACCAGCCCGCCACCGGTGGCGTGCAGGGCCAGGTGTCTGACCTGGAGATCCAGGCCCAGGAAATTGAGCGTATGCGCAAGCTCATGGAGGAGACCTTGGCGCGGCACACTGGCCGTCCTGCTGAGCAGATCCGTCTTGATACTGACCGCGATAAGATCCTCACCGCCTCTGAGGCTGTGGATTACGGAATCATCGATCAGGTCTTTGACTACCGTAAGCTCTCAGCTCAATCTTAATATGTTGCTTATTGCCGTGCTGTAACTGCGGTTTTACATGAATTACCCCTGCAAAGGGGTGGCAATTCTTAAAATTTATTAAGTTATGGCTTAATTGGTAATTAAGTGCTCACGATCCTCCTCCGACTGAATCCGCAGAGATGAACCGGGGGAGGATCTTCCTATTCGGGGGAGAAACCACGAGAGGTGGTCCCACCATTGTGGCGAAAAAGCAGTAGTGTGGAACATCGAGTGGTGTCCACACGTGAGAAGATTGTGAGTTCAAAGAAGATACATGGCAGCTATGCAAGAAAGCTCTGACCTGCTGAAGTGCTCGTTCTGCGGAAAGAGTCAGAAACAGGTGAAAAAGCTCATCGCGGGTGGTGGAGTCTACATTTGCGACGAGTGCATTGAGGTATGCAATGAGATCATTGAGGAGGAACTCAACGCCTCCGCTGGTGACACCGCAAACGACAACAAGCTGCCGCGTCCGACCGAAATTTCGGCGTTCCTGGACCAGTATGTGATCGGTCAGGACGACGCCAAACGTGTGCTCGCGGTGGCGGTGTACAACCACTACAAGCGGATTCGCGCCGAGGAACAGCAGACGGCGAAGATCAACAAGGATGACGAGGTTGAACTCGCAAAGTCCAATATTTTGTTGCTCGGGCCAACCGGTTCCGGCAAAACCTACCTTGCTCAAACGCTGGCCAAGCTTCTCGACGTCCCGTTCGCCATCGCCGATGCCACCTCACTGACTGAAGCTGGCTACGTGGGCGAAGACGTGGAAAATATTCTGCTCAAACTGCTTCAGGCATCCGATTACGATGTGCAGCGTGCGCAGCGCGGCATCATTTACATCGATGAGGTGGACAAGATTTCCCGGAAGTCGGAAAACCCGTCGATTACTCGCGATGTCTCCGGCGAGGGTGTTCAGCAGGCTTTGTTGAAGATTCTGGAAGGCACAACCGCCTCGGTGCCGCCGCAGGGAGGGCGTAAACACCCGAACCAGGATTTTATTCAGCTGGATACCTCCAACATTCTGTTTGTGGTGGCTGGCGCGTTTGCTGGCCTGGAGAAGGTGATCCAGGATCGCGTGGGCAAGAAGGGCCTAGGCTTTGGTGCAGAGGTGCGGTCAGTCACGGACGTCGATACGGTGAACGTGTTTAAGGACGTGCTGCCGGAGGATCTGGTGAAGTTCGGTCTGATCCCCGAGTTCATTGGTCGTCTACCCGTGGTGGCTACGGTGACCAACCTGGATCGAACATCGTTGGTGCGCGTGCTCACCGAGCCGAAGAATTCCTTGGTGCGGCAGTACGAGAAGCTTTTTGAGATGGATGGCGTGAAACTGACCTTCACCCCAGAAGCACTGGAGGCCATTGCAGATCAGGCGTTGGAGCGCAATACCGGCGCTCGTGGTCTGCGAGCCATCATGGAGGAAGTGCTTGTACCCATCATGTATGACCTGCCGGATCGCGAAGATATTGGCGAGGTGATTATCACCGAGGGGGCGGCGCGGAAGTTGGGTGCACCGGAGCTGGTCGCGGCGTCGTCAGAAAAGACGGCCTAAAACCAATAAGCACGTGGCCCCGCACGTTGTGAAAGCGTGCGGGGCCACGTGTGTTGTTCTCTACAGCGTTATTCGATGAAGCTGGTGGCGTCGTCGAGTTCGTTGTAGATGTTGCCGCTGCCGTTGCCGTCGTGGCCGTTGAAGTCATTCGAGGTTTCGACAGTCAGGTAACTCATCCCGCCCGAGTTGCGCATGTTTGAGGTGAGGAAAGCGAGGACCGCATCGACAACAAGTCGCTGCATACCCACATTGTTTTCCTCGTCCTTCAAGTTGATGTGGTACAAGTTCTTGAAGGCCGCTGGGTAAGCGATCCTGAACACGCACATGGAGGAGATGATGGTATACACATCCAGCGCAGAAATGCCGGGGCGGAAGGCGCCGGCGTCCTGACCCATCATAAGTAGTTTGTCCATTTGCAGGAGGACGCTGGATTGGTCGGCTAATGGGTTGGAATTGGCCATATCAGCTTGGCCAAAAAGGTTCTCTAGAAGGAGGAGACGGATAGCGTTCGGGTGTGCGGCCATTTGGCGGAAGATGGCTTCCACTACTTTGCGCACACCGTCGACAGGCACGGTTGAATCCAACTCCAGCGCCTGGGGTTCCGGGCGGAGCTGTGAGATTGCTAACCGTAGAGCGCGAATATACAGACCCCGCTTGTCACCAAAGTGATAGTGGATCATGCGCTTGGACATGCCCGAATCGTGGGCGATGTTTTCCAAGCGTGTGTCCTCGAACCCCTGACGGGCGAATGTTTCCAGCGCGACCTCGACGACCTTGTCTATGTTTGACGTGGTTGTATCTTGGTCCGCTGCTGGGCGGTTCATGATTGTTCCTTTCCTGGAGGCATGCTGGTTTTACCAGCTAAGTTAATCGTGCCTGAATTTATTGTTCAGTGGGAAATCGATTTCTGATTTCGGAAAAACCGCAGGTTGTGATGGGTGACCGTGTGGGTGTAACGGGGGTGATTTTGTAACTAGACCATAAAATTATGGCACATGTATGATGTTTTCGCGAGCTAAACCGGCATCATTTTCTCGCAATATTTTGGGGTGTCTAGGGGGTTCCGCGAAACTGTTAAATATATGCCGACGTTTTAGTAATGAACCGATTCAATACACGCCTGAGCTGCAAGGTAATAATAATCACATGCAGTGACTTCACTGGCCGGGGTGAAAAATACCCTCTTGTCTATAAAATCACACCCGAATCGGGAAATCTTTCCGATAAAAATTTTTGGTGGTGTTTGTTGTGGGTGTCTGTTCAGAAAAAACCGGACAGTCCGAAAGGGGTATCGATGTGGGATATCGCTGTGACGTGGAGTAGCGGGCATGCGCAAAATGTGGTATCGGCAGTCCGTTGACGCGAGATGACATATCAACTAAGTGCATGTTCATCGCAAGCTTTTCGCGCGTGATCAGTGACGTGATGGTAAAACACCCGCTAGTGTAGAAAGCAGTGTGTGACGGCATGCTCGAATTTCCTGGGATAGTGGGCCGTCTCACGCCCCGTGTTCGCTAAAAAGTAAGGATTGTCTCGACTATGACTGCCGCCCCGAAAAAGATTGCTGTGACTGGAGCTGCCGGCCAGATCGCCTACTCCCTGCTGTGGCGCATCGCCAACGGTGATGTGTACGGGCAGGACACTCCTATCGAGCTGAATCTTTTGGAAATCACCCCCGCGCTTGGTGCGACAGAGGGTGTGGCCATGGAACTGCTGGATTCCGCGTTCCCATTGGTCAAGAAGATCACCGTCACCGACGATGCCAACAAGGCATTTGACGGTGCCAACGCCGCCTTCCTGGTTGGCGCCAAGCCACGTGGCAAGGGTGAGGAGCGCTCTGACCTGCTCGCCGCCAACGGCAAGATCTTTGGCCCCCAGGGCACTGCCCTCAACGATCATGCGGCCGACGATATTCGCGTGCTTGTGGTGGGCAACCCAGCCAACACCAACGCCCTGATTGCCCAGGCTCACGCCAAGGACATTCCGGCGGAACGTTTCAACGCCATGATGCGTCTGGACCACAACCGCAGCCTTTCCCAACTGGCCGAGAAGCTGGGCAAGGATTCCACCGATTTTGAACAGGTGGCAATCTGGGGCAACCACTCGGCCACGCAGTTCCCCGACATCACCTACGCCACCGTTGGTGGCGACAAGGTGTCCGATCTGGTGGACCAGGATTGGTACGTGAATGAGTTCATTCCGCGCGTGGCTAAGCGCGGCGCTGAGATCATTGAGGTGCGTGGTAAGTCCTCCGCAGCCTCCGCTGCCTCCTCCGCGATTGATCACATGCGCGACTGGGTTCAGGGCACCGAGAAGTGGGCATCCGCAGCCATTCCGTCGGACGGCTCCTACGGTGTGCCTGAGGGCCTGATCTTCGGCTTCCCCACCGTATCCCGCAATGGTGCGTGGGAGATCGTCCAGGGCCTGGAACTCAGCGACTTCCAGAAGGAGCGCATTGCCGCCAACATCGCGGAACTGCAGGAGGAACGCGACGCCGTTGCCTCCCTCGGCCTGCTGTAAACCTGCAGTTGGCGCGGTGCGTGTGCCCGCGGCGTCGATAAGCCCCTCAGTGGCAGTTCGGCGAGGTGGGCACAAGCTATTATGGCAAGGGTGACTGACAAAAACACCCCGAACCATTCCACAAGCCGTGCCGACGCCCTGCCGAAAAGCTGGGACCCGAAGGCCGTTGAGGCTGCGTTGTACCAGCAGTGGCTTGATCATGGCTACTTCACCGCCGACGTGACGTCGGAGAAGCCGCCCTTTTCGATTGTGCTGCCCCCGCCGAACGTGACGGGGCAGCTTCATATGGGGCATGCGCTGGACCATACGCTCATGGATGCGTTGGCGAGGAGGAAGCGCATGCAGGGGTTTGAGGTGCTGTGGCTTCCGGGGATGGATCACGCGGGCATCGCGACGCAGACCAAAGTCGAGGCGATGCTGAAGAAGACGGAGGGGAAGGATCGCTACGATTACGATCGCGATGAGTTCGTCGCCAAGGTCTGGGAGTGGAAGAACGAATACGGGGGCAAAATCGGCGAGCAGATGCGCGCCATCGGGGATTCCGTCGACTGGTCCCGCGAGCGTTTTACCCTGGATGAGGGGCTGTCGCGCGCGGTGCAGACCATCTTTAAGGAACTTTTTGACCGAGGCATGATCTACCGCGCGCACCGCCTGGTCAACTGGTCGCCGGTGCTGGAAACCGCCGTCTCCGACATTGAGGTGGTGTACAAGGACGTCGAAGGCGAACTGGTGTCCATCCGCTACGGCTCCCTAGACGACAACGAACCCCATGTTGTGGTGGCCACGACCCGCGTGGAAACCATGCTTGGCGACGTCGCGGTGGCCGTTCACCCCGACGACCCCCGCTATACGGACCTGGTGGGCAACAGTTTGCCGCACCCCTTCATCCCTGGTCGGGAGCTTATTATTGTTGCCGACGACTACGTGGACCCCGAGTTCGGTACCGGTGCCGTGAAGATCACCCCCGCCCACGACCCCAACGACTACGCGCTGGGTCTGCGCCACAACCTGGACATGCCCACCATCCTGGACACCACCGGGCGCATCGCCGACACCGGCACCCAGTTCGATGGCATGGATCGCTTTGAAGCCCGGGTGAAAATCCGCGAGGCACTGGCCGAGCAGGGCCGCATCGTCGCGGAAAAACGCCCCTACCTGCACTCTGTGGGGCATTCGGAACGCTCCGGCGAGCCCGTAGAACCTCGGCTTTCCGAGCAGTGGTTTGTCAAGGTCGATGAACTCGCCCGCATGGCTGGCGACGCCGTGCGCAACGGCGACACCACCATCCATCCCGCGAGCCAGAACCCACGCTATTTCGAGTGGGTGGACGACATGCACGACTGGACCATTTCCCGCCAGCTCTGGTGGGGGCACCGCATCCCGATCTGGTACGGACCCGACGGCGACGTCGTGTGTGTAGGCCCCGATGAACAGGCCCCCGAAGGCTACGTGCAGGATCCAGACGTTCTGGACACCTGGTTCTCCTCGGCGTTGTGGCCGTTCTCCACCATGGGTTGGCCGGACGCAACCCCCGAATTGTCGAAGTTTTACCCCACATCCGTGCTGGTCACCGGCTACGACATCCTATTCTTCTGGGTCGCCCGCATGATGATGTTCGGCACTTTTGCGGCATCGCTGCCCGGCTCGCCCCTGGGCAAGGTTCCTTTCACGGACCTTTACCTTCACGGCCTGGTCCGCGACGAAAAAGGCCGCAAGATGAGCAAATCCCTGGGCAACGGCATCGACCCCATGGACTGGGTAGAGCAGTACGGCGCGGACGCCCTGCGATTCACCCTGGCACGCGGCGCGAACCCAGGCGTGGACCTGCCCGTGGGTGACGACTCCGCCCAAAGCTCCCGCAACTTTGCCACCAAGCTGTTCAACGCCACCCGCTTCGCCCTGATGAACGGCGCGACAGGAGGGGAGTTACCGGACCGTGCCGAACTCACTGACGCGGACCGCTGGATTCTGGATCGCCTGGAAGCCGTTCGCGCTGAGGTCGATGACTTGTTGGACCGCTACCAGTTCGCCAAGGCATACGAGCTGCTGTACCAGTTCACCTGGGGCGAACTGTGCGACTGGTACGTGGAAATCGCCAAGGTGCAGATCCCCCGGGACGGCGGGTCTGCCAGCCCAGAGGAGCAACGACGTGGCGAAAACACCCAGCTGGTGTTGGGGAACACGCTGGACACGGTGCTGCGACTGCTGCACCCGGTCATGCCATTTGTGACGGAAACCCTGTGGACCGTGCTCACGGGTGGAGAATCCCTGGTCATCGCGTCGTGGCCTACCGCCATCACCGACGCCCCTGCCGACGAGACGGCAGCTCGCCGCATGGCTGACGTGGAAAAACTGGTCACGGAACTCCGCCGTTTCCGCTCCGACCAGGGCGTGAAACCATCGCAGAAGGTTCCCGCCCGCCTGCGCTTCGCCGACGCGGACCTTGAGCAGCAGGAAAGCATTGTTCGGGCATTGGCGCGGGTGGAGGAGCCAGCTGAGGGATTCGAGGCGTCGGCAAGCATTGAAGTGCGCCTGAGCCAGGCGACGTTGCTGGTGGAACTGGACACCTCCGGCACCGTTGACGTGGCTGCCGAGCGGAAACGCTTGGACAAGGAGCTAGCCGCAGCGACGAAGGAACTGGAAGGAACGGAAAAGAAGTTGGGTAACGCCGCCTTCCTGGATAAGGCACCGGCGGCGGTGGTGGAGAAGATTCGCCAGCGTCACCAGGTGGCTGAGGAGGAAATTGCCCGCGTGACGGCCCGTTTGAAGGAACTGGGGTGAGCTGATGAGCGATGAGGTATCGGTAGACGACAGCGGCCTCACCCTACCCATCGACGTGAACGCGCCGGTGGAGGAACCGGAAACCCGCGAGATCACGCCCGAGGATCTGCGGGCGCTCGCCGAGGTGGAAGCCGAGCTGGATCAGCGCTGGTCAGAGGTGAAAATCGACCCGACGTTGACGCGCATGGAACTGCTGATGGACCTG
>ERZ773010.2424-NODE-2424-length-11008-cov-12.616178_pt1 | contig 11008 bp, 11 predicted proteins | sample MGYA00580842_ERZ773010 | MGnify/ENA primary metagenome ERZ773010 (study PRJEB29015, sample SAMEA2737982) | human oral metagenome | biome: human oral; feature: human-associated habitat; material: dental | place: China | collected 2107 ...
CAGAAAATGAGTTCACACAGAACAGCATTATTATTAAAAAAATTATTTTCAATGTTGTAATTTTTAATATTTTTGTCCGTTTTTTCAATATTTTACCTCTTTTTAGTTTTTATATAGTTTTTCTATTACAAGATAATCTCCTTTTGAAACTTTTTTCATAAATATTCCAAGTACTATTCCCACAATTAAAATAAATCCTGTTCCTACATATACCTGATCATTTATAATCAAAGTTCCATCTGAATGTTTTAAATAATAACCTCCAAATGCACACACCATTGCCGTAACAGTTGAAAATACCACTCCAAACCAGCTTGTTTTTTTTGCCAGTATGTTATACAGTATCTGACTCAGAACTATCGTCAGCAATCCTACCAGTGAAAATACCATAAAATAGTTAGTAAGTCCTCCTATAATAGACCCTGCAAGTGAACCTAAAATTCCCAAAAATATATTTTCCTTAGTATTTAATAATTCTTCCCTACGCTCATCAAGTCTACGTTTTTCTTTATTAAAACAATTTTCACATATATGTACTCTGTCATCAACAATTTTAACTATTTCAATATTTTCAACATTTTCAAGTCCACAATATCCACATCCACTTTTATAATTCTTTTCTTTAAAGAAACCTATTATTTTTTCTATTATTTCATCCAGTTCCTTAAAATGACTAAGACCTGCTTTTTTATAAGAAATTTCAACTATAATATAATTTTTCTCATGTTTTACATCCCATATTGAGCTGTTTTTATCTTCCAGTTCCTTCAAAAATTTCTCAAATTCTTTTTTATCAGTTATTCCACTTACATTAAATGTAATGTAGTATTTTTTTACAACATTATCATCTGTTATGTTTACATAATATCCATCTATTTTTCCTTCAACTGTTTTAACTTCTGGTCTTTTTAAATTATATTTTTCTGCTAATTTTTTAATTACCATCTTTTTTTCCTCCAATTTATATTTTTTAGTTTTCCTTCTTTTCCAGTATTTTTTCAAACGTTACCCTTTTTGCATTCAAATCAGGTTCCCTGTCAAGGTAGATAATACCGCAGAACAGGAATCCATTTTTTCTCAAAAATCCTTTCATTGGCTCATTATCTTCATGAGTATCTATTTTTATGCTGTATATTCCCTTTTGTATGCATATTTTTTCCAGTTCCTTTAAAATTTCTCCTGAAACTCCTTTATTTTTATTGTTTTCTGACACTGCAATTCTATGAATGACAGCATATTCCCCATCTGATAGCCATTTTCCTTCTTTCATATTTTCATACACTTCTTCCCTTTCAAAAGCAAGAACTGATGTTCCTAATATTTCTCCATTTTCTTCCATTACATAGCTTATCCCTTTATTTACATCTTCCCTGATGCTGTTTTTATTTGGATAGCCATTCTGCCATTGGTCCAGCCCCATATTTTTCATTCTTTCCTTTGCAGATTCTATTATTTTCAATACTCCTGCAATATCTTCCTTTTCTGTCTTTCTAAATGTCATCCTCAGCTCCTTCCGTTATTTTTTCAAGCTTTAGGATTATATTTTATCACTTTTACAAAATTTTTCAAATATAAATACAATTAAAATATTAAAAAAATCTGAACCATTATCTGGAAATCTTACTGGATATTGGAGTGTCAGAATTGATAAATCAAATCGTATTTTTTTCAAAATTTCTGATGATACATTAGAAATATGACAATGTGGTTCATATTATAAAGATAAGTAAAACAAAACTATTTTAAAACTGCACTTCCAACCTTTATTAAGATTTTAAGTGCAGTTTAGCTGTTTATGTGAGATAATTCCCTATATAGTCATATTGATTTATAATCTTTTCATTTCATTTGCAACAAATTCCACTAATGGACCAATAATTACCTGAACATCTGTTTTAGAAGGTTTTATTATTCCTGCTGCAACCTGTTTTATTTTTTTATCATTAATAATACTTGAATCTTTTACTTCCAGTCTTAATCTTGTAGCACAGTTATCTATAGAAACTACATTATCTTTTCCACCTAATGCCTCATATATAACCGCAGCCACTTCTGCATGATTACTATTTGAAGCTTCTATTTTTAATTCTTCTTCATTATCCTCTTCTTCTCTTCCTGGTGTTTTTAAATTAAATGCTTTTATCAGTACTTTAAATAATAGATAATAAACTGCTCCAAATCCAAGTCCTAGAACTAATAGCATAAATGGATTATTAGCCATTGGCATTCCTGATGTAATTGTAAAGTCAATAAGTCCTGCACTAAATCCAAATCCTGCAGTCCAGTGGAATGTAGATGCTATAAACAAGCTTACTCCTGTTAAGAATGCATGAACTCCATATAATAAAGGTGCCACAAACATGAATGCAAATTCAAGAGGTTCTGTTACTCCTGTTACAAATGAAGTTACAGCTCCAGCTAACATTAATGATGCAATTTGCTGTTTTCTCTCAGGTTTAGCTTCCTGATACATTGCAAATGCCGCCGCCGGCAGTCCAAACATCATAATAGGGAAGAATCCTGCCTGATACATTCCTGTAATACCTTTTACTCCTGTTCCTGCAAGGAAGTTTCCAATATCACTTATTCCTGCTATATCAAACCAGAAAACCGCATTTAATGCATGGTGTAATCCTAAAGGAATTAACAGTCTGTTAAAGAATCCAAATATTCCTGCTCCTAAAGGTCCTAATTTTAAGAAAGCTTCTCCAAATGCAATTAACGCTCCAAATACTATAGGCCATACAAAGAAGAATACAGGAGATAATATAAGCATTGCAGTTGCTGTCAATATAGGCACTAATCTTTTACCACTAAAGAATGCAAAAGCCATTGGCAACTGTGTCTTATGGAATCTATTAAAAATTTCAGAGGCTATTATTCCCGATGCTATTCCTATAAATGCATTATTTATTCTTCCAAAAGCTACAGGAACTTTTTCTACATCAACTTTTGTCAACATTGCAACTGAATCCTTCGATAATAACGTAGTTATTACTAAAAAACCTACTAATCCTGCTAATGCCGCAGAACCATCCTTCTCTTTAGACATTCCAACTGCTATTCCTACTGCAAACAATATAGGAATATTATCCAGTATGGAAGCTCCTGATTTTATTAGGAAAGCTGCTGCAGGGCTGTTTGCTCCCCATCCAACAGGATCAAGTCTATAACCGATTCCTAAAAGTAATGCCGCTGCTGGCATTACTGCAATTGGTAACATAAGTGATTTACCAATTTTCTGTAAATACTTCATCATTTTTAACCAACTCTCTTTCTACTTTTTTCATTCATACCCTTTTCACACATAGGAATATAAACTTTATTTTTCAATAGTATTATATATTGATTTTGCAACATGTCAACTTTTAGAAACATTCTTTTTGGCAGACTTTTTTAACTAACTATAAAAAGTGTGATTAAAGATTTTATTTTACAAATATATAAACAAAAAAACTTTTTCAACTTTTTTTCAAAAATTAAAAAAGTTCTTATATTTAATCTATTCCATAATTTTATTCTGTTATTTTCTAGGATTATCTATATTATTTTTTCTACATTTTCCAATCTATTTCTTCTTTTCCTAATTTCTTTAGAATGTCGTTTGCTTTTTCAAAATGTCCGCATCCAAAAAAACCTCTGCTTGCAGAAAGCGGACTTGGGTGTGCCGATTCAAGTATATAATGTTTCTGAGTATCTATAAGTCTTTTCTTGCTTCTTGCATTATTTCCCCATAATATGAATATTAACGGTTCTTCCCTTGCATTAAGATATTCTATGACATTATCCGTAAATATTTCCCAGCCAATTTTTGAATGTGAATTTGCATTGTCTGCAACAACTGTTAACGCTGTATTTAAAAGAAGAACTCCCTGTTTTGCCCATGGAATAAGATATCCGTTTTTACTCATGCTGTAACCGTACTCGCTGCTTATTTCCTTATATATATTCTGCAATGAAGGCGGTAATTTTACGCCTTCCTTTACAGAAAAGGCAAGTCCATGTGCCTGATTTACTCCATGATAGGGATCCTGTCCAAGAAGGACTATTTTACAGTCCTTGTAGCTTGTAAGCTTAAATGCTGAAAATATTTCTTCCGGTTTAGGATATATAGTTTTTGTTTTATACTCCTTTACCAGAAATTTCCTCATATTCTGATAGTATTCCTTTTCAAATTCTCCCTTCAGAATACTGTCCCAGTCATTCCCTATATTTACCATAACATCTGCCCTCTTTTCCTAAAATCTATCTGTCTATTTTTTTCAATTCCACAGTCCACTGGTAACCTGACTCCACCTGATGCGCCCTTGAAAATGAACCCTGATTTATTGCCACACCGATTTTATCCAGTGAATTTACATAAAGCAATGTCCTTCCTATATGAACTTCTGCAAATGATTTTACAAACTTTACAGTACTGTTATAGACATTTCTCATGTTATGTTTTATTACGAGTTCCAATGTATCTCCATAATTTATTCCAATTTTTTCAAAACATCTTCTATCTATGTTTGTCCATAAGTTCCCAAATCTTATATCTAGTATATCTATAGCTCCTGAAATTACTCCATCATCAGAAACTTTAACTTCTGTTGTCTGGAGCAGTTCCATTTTTTCAACCTCGAGTTTTTCTCCGACTTCTTCATATGAAATTACACCGCTTGCAAGTCTTGCTCCAGTAAATGCATATATGTCCCTTCCATGAAAAGTATAGGATTCTCCCGAATATGGCAGTCTATTTCTAGTTTCATCAATTTCTCTTATTTCTTCTATTCCTATGTTTGAATGTATATGTGTTAAAGTACCATTATCAGGTGTTACAACATATTTTCCATCTTTAGTTTTTGCAACAATGCTTTTTCTCTCACTTCCTACTCCCGGATCTACTACAGATACAAAAACTGTTCCTTCAGGCCAGTACTGTAAAGTCTGTACCAGTCTGTAAGATGCATCCCATATATTGTATGTTTCTATTTCATGTGTCAGATTATATATTTTCAAATCCGGATTCACTCCAAGCGAAACTCCATACATTGCTGCCACAGCACCGTCCTGTAATCCAAAATCCGTCTGCAGAACAAGCATTCCGCTTACTTTATCATTTTTCATTCTAATTTCCTCCTAATTTTTATAATAGAAAGTTCCTATTTTATAAATATGTTATAAAATCTTCCATTATTCACTTTTATAAGTATCAGTGAAACAATGACAAATATTCCCGTTATAAGAATTGCCACCATATCAGATGTCTTCATTTTTCTTGCCTGATACCATGTACGTCTGTTTCTCTTCCCAAATCCCCTTAAAAGCATTGCATTGCTTATGACATCTATTTTGTCAATGCTCGAAAATATTAAAGGGAGCAATGTGTAAGATACGTTTTTTATTCTTGTTGTTAGCTTTACATTTTTTGAAATATCTATTCCTTTTGCCTGCTGAGCCTTACTGATTGTAATAAAATCTTCCTGAACTGTCGGTATATACCTCAGCGCAATTGATACTGCATATGAAAATTTATATGGCACACCTATTCTGTTCAGTGATGATGCAAATTCACTTGGATGAGTTGTTATTACAAACAGCAGAGCGACAGGAATTACAGAAAAATATTTTATAAATATATTAAATTCATAAAACAGCTGTTCCTGCGTTACTATATAATTTCCAAAAATTTTGAAAACATCATGCTGTGTTCCGTATATTTTTGTCCCTTCCAGGGGAGAAAATAAAAATATCATCAGCAGATTCAGTATAAGAAAAATGGAAATCAGGTAAAACACTATTTTTATTTCCTTAAATCTGATTTTTGAAACTTTAAACAGTATAAATCCTAAAACTGTTAAAAACATTAAAAATCTAGTATCATAAGTCAGCATAATTGCTGTTGTCCAGAATAAAAAACATATCAGTTTTGCCGCTCCGTTCAGTTTGTGGATTACTGAATCTTTTTCTATGTATTCCAGTAAAAACGTACTTGCCATCTAATCACCTGCCTTCTGATGCTGTTTTTCATAATTAACAAAAGTTCTTATAAGTTCTTCTGAATTTATTCCCGCCTTTTCGGCCATATAATGAAGCGAAGTCTCTTTTAGATTGGCTTCTTCAAGTATTCTTCTGTCAGCTAGAATTTCTGCAGGATTTCCTTTCTTTATAACTTTTCCATCATTGAAAACATAAGCTTTATCAGTATATTCAAGCATCAGATGCATGTCATGCGTTATAAAGAGTATTGTAATTCCATATCCATTCAGCTGTTTCAGAAATTCCATTATTTCCCTGTAATGAAAGAGATCCTGTCCTGCAGTCGGTTCATCAACTATTATTATTTCCGGCTGTAATATGAGTACAGAAGCTATCGTTACCCTTTTTTTCTGTCCGTAGCTGAGCGCCTTTACCGGCCAGTTTCTGAAGGGCTTAAGTTTACATATTTCCAAGATTTCAAGCACTCTTTTATCTATTTCATCCTGCGAAACACCTCTAGTTTGGAGTCCAAGTGCCACTTCATCAAAAACCGTCACTTTGGAAATCATGGCATTTGGATTCTGGAGTACAAATCCTATTTTTTCTGCCCTTTCAGTTATACTTTCATTACTTATATCATGGTTTTTATAGTAGATTTTCCCTTCATCCTGTTTTTCAAATCCTGCAATAACTTTTGACAGTGTTGATTTACCGGCTCCATTTGAACCTACAACGCTTATCATTTCCCCTTTTTTTATATCGATACTTACATTTTTCAATATTTTTCTTTTTTCATTATATGAAAAGGAGATATTTTCGAGTTTCAATATTGTTTCCGAGTCCTTTTCCTGCTTTTCAACCTGATTATATTTTATCCATTTCAGTATATTTTCCTTCACTTCCGGAAAATCAATTTTTTCAACATCAGAAATGTCCTGATATTTTTCAAGATCAACATTACTGTATTTCAGCGCCGAAATATATAATGGTTCCCTTATATTCATTTCTGTCAGTATATTCCCTTTTAAAATATTATCCGGTGTACCGTCTGCCACTATTCTTCCCTTATCTACAACAATAATTCTGTCAACTTTCCTATGAAGAACATCTTCCAGCCTGTGTTCTATAATTATTGTAGTGATTTCTCCTTTTTCATGAAGTTCTTCTATCAGCTCAATGGCATATTTTCCACTTAGCGGATCAAGATTTGCCAATGGCTCATCGTAGAGAAATATCCTTGTGTCGTCAACCATTATTCCAGCAAGGGAGACCTTCTGCTTCTGTCCACCTGACAAGTCATGCGGCTTTAAATCCAGCAACTTTTCAATTTTTACAAATTCCGCTATTTCCCTAACTTTATTCTTCATAATCTCCGTTTCAACTTCATCATTTTCAAGCACAAAAGCTATATCCTCTGCAACACTCAACCCTACAAACTGTGCATCTGAATCCTGAAGAACTGTTCCTACATACTTGGAATGTTCAAATATTTCATTCAGCTGTTTATCGTAAATTTCAAGTTTCCCTGTTATATTCCCCTTGTAAAAATATGGTGCCAGTCCGTTTATACAGTGTCCCATTGTACTTTTACCTGAGCCTGAAGGCCCTATTATTACAACTTTTTCTCCTTCGTATATTTTCAGGTTTATATCATGTAAAGTAGGTTCTGACTGACTTTCATATTGGAACGTGAAATTTTCAAAGTTTATCGCAATTTTTCTACCATTTTCATTTTCCCTAATTTCTTCCAAGAATTTTTCCTCCCTGTTATTTAAAATACCCGCCTAATCCTATCAGCATTGCAACTGATCAGAAAATGCGGGTCATTTAAAGCTATTCCTGTTTCAGACTTCCTTTACTTACAATTGTTTTTGAGAAAGCAAATATCAGAATGGTTCCTAAAATCGCAACAACAGAAGCATTACTCAATGCCGCAGCAAATCCCTGTACAAATACTTTCCCCTGTGGTTCTTTGTATATCACAATATCCAGAGCAGGTGCTATAGCTACCCAAGTTAATATACTTATAATTATATCTCCTACTATAAATTTTACAACTTTTGCCTTATCGAAATTTTCAACCTTGATTATTTTTCCTAAAAGTCCCATACATAATCCGAAAAATGCAGTAGCTAGAACCCAGCTGAACCATACATTTCCATAAAGCAGCATATCGTTAAGTGTATGCCCTATAAATCCTATCCCCAGTCCAACTACCGGACCATACACGAAAGCCATTAATGCCAAAAAGGCATAAGTTACCTGTAATGTAGTATTTGGAATCGGAGTTGGAATTGCCGCAAATCTTGACAATACTATGTAAACTGCCGCTCCTATTCCCATAGCTACTACTTTTTTAATTGATTTTTCTTGCATTTATATCACCTCTTATAATTTTTCTTACTTTGTTATTATATACTAATATTGATTTTTTCTCAATCCTTAAATATTATATTTATTTTCTCTTTTTCCATTTTAAGATGTTCCATTTTAACTCCCGCATTTTCAAAAATCCTTCTTGAAGCCTTTGTAGAATCAAGCGACTTGTGCTTATCGGAAAAATATATCACTTTTTTTATTCCTGACTGTACAATTGCTTTTGCACATTCATTACATGGAAAATGCGTCACATAAATAGTACAGTTCTTCAATGATTTTATACTATTAAGAATAGCGTTCAGTTCAGCATGCACAACATAAGGATATTTCGTTTCCAAAAACTTCCCTTCTTTACCCCAAGGCATACTGTCATCAGAACTTCCCATTGGAAATCCGTTATATCCGATTCCTATTATTTTCTTATCTTCGTCTATGATACACGCCCCAACCTGTGTAGACGGATCCTTGCTTCTCATACCGGACAGAAATGCTATTCCCATAAAATATTCATCCCATTGTAGATAATCTTTTCTTTTAGACATTTTTTATACCTCGCTTTCCAAAATATCCAATATTTTAAAAATATTACTTCCAATACTTACATTTTCAGGTTCTTCAATGCTTAAATATTTTTCAATTGATTCTTTCATTATAAATTTTTCAGCAATTTTTACCTTTTCTTTTTTATTTTTAGTTTCATTATCGATTTTTAAAATCATTTCAATATTTTCATTATTTTTAATCAATTTATATTTATTTCTTTTAACAAATTTCTTTATATCAATTAAAAATGTTATATCTTTATTATCATCTCGATATTTATCCAAATCAATCACATAGATAATCTCATAATCAGAATTTCTATTTTGATTTTTAAATTTATCTATTTTCTGCTTAATTTGTTTATCTTTTTTATTATAATTATATTTCCCGTCAAGAATAATCCATTCTAATTTAATTTCTTTTTTCAACTTTTCAGATTTCACATAATACTTGATAATTTTATCAACATATATTTTATCTGAATTTCCCTCAACCAAAAACAACCACAGTTTCATTCTCCCCTCTTAACCCTCCTCTTCAGATGTAGTAAATATTTCAAAAAAATCATAATATTCAATATTATATGGCATATTGGGTAACATTCCCTCCAAGTACTGTTTTCTTGGAGAATAATTTCCATTTTTTATCCAAGGTTTTATTTCCTGATATTCAGTCATAAAATCTATCGAATTTTTATATTTTTTTAAAGTATCCAAAATACTTGTATTATGAGCTGTAAACGTAAACTGTCCTTTCCCATTTTCAGCAAAAAACTCAATTAACCTATTCAAATATAAATCATGAATACTCATATCTATTTCATCAACAAACACAATTCCGCCATTATTAACAGTATCTAAAGCGTCAAACAATCTAAACAGTGACTTCATTCCCATACTTTCATACTGTAAATTTATCTTATAATCTTTATAACAAAAAATATATTCAATTTCATAATAATCTTGATCATAATCTTTCTTTTCAAATTCTATTTTATTTAGTTCAGGATTAAATAGTTTTAGAAATTTTTCTTTTTTATTCAAATTTTTTTCTAAATCTTCTTTTCTATCTTTAGATATAAATTTTTTATTTCTCCCTTCACGATTCATTAAATCAAAAAATATATCATTAAACCATTTCTCATCTGTAAATTTAAGAGAAAAAATTCTATAATATTCGTCATCCAAATGAGTATATATATTAATTTTTAAATATAAAATATATATGTATGCTATTTCAAATTCTTCTATTTTTTCTAGATATTCTTTATTTTCTTTTAAATTTTCAAATATTAATTTTATTATACTTCTTTTGGATAATAAATTCATTGATATACTTTCAATTTCATTCAAATTTTCAAAATAATTCGAATTATTTTTATCTATCTTTTCATTTAAAATAATCAATGTTTTTAAAATCTCTTTTCTATCTAACTTTTTTTTATTTATAATTTCTTTTGTAATAATTACTTTCCCATTTTTAATTTTCAAATTTATTACGTGTTCTAAAACATGTTTGTTATTTTCTTCATCAATAACTAAAAATTCTGTTGATAAATAACATTCTTTTAGTTTTTTATTTATCAGTTCCATCAGCAAATCATTCTTTAAAATTAAATATTCATCATCTATTACAATATTTCTCAAAATTTCAATCCCTTTTATAATCGCAGTTTTCCCAATTCCATTTCTCCCAAAAATTCCCTTAACATTGTAATTTTCTCTATTAAAATTCCGAATATCCTGCTTATAAAAGCTAATTACAATTTCTTTTTCAATATTTTTTATCCCATTTAATCTAAATTCCAAAAGATAAAAATCCATCTTAAACCACTCCTTTTATAAAAATATACATTTTGTATATTTTATTATAAAAAAGTAAAAAAATCAATACCTTCATCTGATACTTTTAATAATTAGTTACTTAACAACCACTTTCTTCTTAATATCTAAAAATTGTATTTCCAGCTTATCTTCCCTACTAAGTTCAATCCCTCTCTTAACAATCTTTCCATTTTTTCGAGTTATCGTATACCCCTGTTTTAAAATATCACTTACAGAATATTTAGATAGCTGTGCTTTTTTGTATTTCAGTTCCTTTTTTCGATTTTCAAAAAATTCCAGTA
>ERZ773010.2426-NODE-2426-length-11003-cov-10.042199_pt1 | contig 11003 bp, 12 predicted proteins | sample MGYA00580842_ERZ773010 | MGnify/ENA primary metagenome ERZ773010 (study PRJEB29015, sample SAMEA2737982) | human oral metagenome | biome: human oral; feature: human-associated habitat; material: dental | place: China | collected 2107 ...
TTCTTTTAAAAATTTATCTATAAAAAGTATATTTTTTAAAAGATTTTTTGTTATTTCATCAATATCCAAATTATTTTCTTTATTTTCTATAAATTCCAAAATATCTTTTTTGTCATATAATTCATTAAATAACTCATTTAAAATTTTTTGATCTATACTCCCTAATGTTAAAACTCTTTTTTCTTTATCTTTTTTTCTACTGTCATTTTTTTTCCAAAAAAAGTTTTCTATTTTACTTATTTCCTCCGTATACTCTGTATACACTTCTTTTTGATAAAAATAATTCAATAGAACCATTAATATAAGAGTAAAAGTAGTTATTCTTTGCTGTCCATCAACAATCTCATATTCAGTATACTTATTTCCAATATTTTTTCCAACTCTAAGGAATAAAGTTCCCATAAATAATATAAGTTCTTCATTTTGTAAATTATCTTTGTTATCAAATATTAAAAAGATATCATTTAATAATTTTTTTACTTCTTTTTCGCTCCAACTATAAGGCCTTTGATAAACTGGAACTGTGTACTTAGCATTATCAAATAAATTATCAAGATTAAAACTTTCAGGCTCTAAAAATTCATTCATTTAAAACTCTCCCCCTTTAAATTTTTAATTTTTTATTCTTTGTAACTATTAACTTTCTTAAAAAATTCTACTTCTTTTGAATCTGCTTCTTTTATACTAAATAAATAATACATTGCTTTTTCTACTTCTTTTTTTATTGTAGATGCAATATTGGCTTTTAATAAATATCCTTTCATAAAAATTCCTGTTGCAATAACATAGAACTCTTTACTATCTTCATAATAAGTATATTCATAACATTTAATTTTTGAGTTTTTATAATTTGGTATTCTATATTCTTTTTTATTCTCCACTTTACTCATTATTTTTTCAAATACTTCTAAAACATCTGTAATATCAGCTTCTACCTTTTTAAAATTATCATCTTTTAAAATATTAAGAGAGTAAATTTTCATATTTAAATAACTATTTTTTTGAAAAAAGATATTTTCTAAAATAGTTGAATTATCAATCTCAACCTCTGAAAATGTTCTATCCCAATCAGTTGGTAGCTCTATTGACCATTTATCATCAATATAAAATTTTTTTCTCTCAGAAGCTTTTTCACTAATAAATCCAAGTAATTTAAAAAGAAATAATAAAGTTCCCATTTTTCTATTTCCCCTTTATTTTTTAGAAATTAAATTTAATTTATTTTCTCAATACTATAAAAATATTCCAACATCTTTTCTATTTCTTTCTCTGAAATTGAATAAAAATTAGTAATTAATAAATCTCCTTTTATTAAAATAAAATATGAAATAGCATATAATTTACTTCCATTTTCATCAAAAGAATACTCATAGGCTTCTACTTTTGTATTTTTTACTTTAATTTTATTTAAATTTAGTTTTTTTTCTTTTATTTTTGAGTTAGGATATTTTTTCTTTAAATCTTCTAAAAAATCTACATTTTGATTTTCTTCAATATCATAATTATATATTTTAATTGTAGAATAAAAAGGTATACTAGGATAGAATGAATAATATTGTTGATAAGGACTTCTACCTTCCATTTGCCAATCTTCTGGTAAAGAAATAGTCCATTCATTATCAATATTAAAAACTTCTGTTTTTTCCATTGAATAAGTTGCAATTGATAATACAAAAGCTAAAATCAATGTAAATAAAAAATATTTTTTTAATTTCATAATAAAGCTCCTAAGAATTATTTTGTATTTCATCCATCCAATATTTTATTCGATTAGGAAGTTTTTTTTTATTATTTAAAAGAAATTTTAGAATTTCATCCTTCTTTAAACATATTACATTATTGATATCTTCTCCTTCATATCCATTTAATGCAAATAAATATACTTTGTTACTATTTTCAGTTAAATTTATATAATTTTCTGGAACTAATTTATCATTACCTGTTTTTACCTGTGTATAACACTTTTCTTTTCCATCTCTACTAATCATAACAAATTCATATTTTGCTGTATCTGTTTTATTTGTACTAGTATATATTAAATAATTTTTCTCTAATTGAAGATATAAACTTACAATTTCTTCAAGATCTTCTGCTAATAAAAAATTAAAAAAGTCTTTAATTTCCTTGAGCTCATAATTTTTTTTACCTGATTTTTTATTATAAATTTTCTTACTGATTTCAAAAATATCGTTATCTGTAATTCTTTGTAAAGTATTTCTTGCTTTAAATGAATTTATAACTTTTCCAGGGACTTCTTCTACAGTTCCAACTTTGACATATTCTACAGGAAAATAACTAAAAATATCATTAACTTCATTATCATTTTCATAATTATATTTCCATTTATCTGTAACCCTACATATATAAAAAATATTATCTCTATCTCTTGCCCATATTAAATCATCTTTCTCAATTTCAGAATAACAATTTATTACTTTTTTAAGTCCATTATCTTTGTTATATTGCTCTAAAACTAGTTTTTTATAATTTTCAAAATTGCTTTCTTTTTTAAATTTTTCTAGATTTTTTTCATCTAATCTCCAACCTATACCTAATATATTATTTTTTTTACAAAAATCAAATGGATTTTGAATTGTAGCACTTTCTGGTCTTATATGAATTCTATAAACATATTCTTTCATAAATTCCCCTCCAATATATTTTTCTTATTCTCCCAACAACCATTCCAAAGCATTAATTACCTTTATTCCATTATAATCAGTATTTGGCAACACATCATCTAATGTTATCAAATATTTAGGGTAATTATCTTTTATATTTTTAAATGCATCTAACTCTCTTTTTAAAGTATTTTCATCTAAGATAGTTAAAGCAACTTGATAATATTCAACTTCATTTGAATTGATAACTACAAAGTCAATTTCATTTTTATCAAACTGTCCGACATAAACATTAGCTTTTCTTCTAAGCAATTCAAGATAGATTATATTTTCTAAAATATGTCCCATATCTATATTTCTATTACCTAAAATCATTTGTCTAAGCCCTAAGTCTGAAACATAGTATTTTGATAATGTTGATAAAAATTCTTTACCTTTTATATTATATCTATTAACTTCATATATAAGTAGTCCATCAACAAGTCCCTTTATATATTTTTCAATAGTCTTAGTATCAGTTTTTCTTCCCATTGAAGTTAGAGTATTTGAAATTTTTGATATTGAAGTCAAATTACCAATATTATCAAATATATATTTAACAACACTTTCAAGTCTCATAACATCTGCAATTTTTAATCTTGCTACTATATCTTTTAAAAGAACAGAGTTATATATTCCATTTAAATATTCATATATATTTTTTAAGTTATTGTTTAATTGTAAAGTATAAGGAAAAGAACTATTTACTATATATTCATTGTAATATTGCATAAGAGTTTTTAATATCTTATTTTCTTCTCCATCTAAATTTTCATAATCTAATCTGGCTTGATAATATTCTTTAAAAGATAAAGGGAGCATTTTTAATTCTATATAACGTCCACTTAAAAGAGTCGCAAGTTCACTTGACATAAAATAAGCATTAGAACCTGTTATATATAAGTCCACATTATCTTTTATAAAAAGACTATCTACAACTTTTTCAAATTTATCCACATGTTGAATTTCATCTAAGAAAATATAATTTTTTTTATCCTCAAGCATTTTAGATTTTATATATTCATAGAGTTTTTTATAATCAGTGAGCTCTCCATAATCCATATCTTCAAAATTGATAGATATTATTTGCTTTTTCTCAACTCCATTTTTAATTAAATAATCTTTATATATTTCAAAAAGAGTAGATTTTCCACATCTTCTTACTCCAGATACAACCTTTATTATCTGTTTATCTTTTGATTCAATTAAAAAATTTAAATATTCTTTTCTATCTATTCTTATCATATTAACACCTCATTTCTTTTCTAAAATTATATAATCTTTTTTATTAAAAATCAAATTTTTAGGAATATAATCCAAAAAACTTTTATTTTTATAAATTTAAGGAATATAATCCCAAAACTTTTTTATTTTATATTTTTTAGCAATATAATCCATAAAAAATAAATATAATTTTAAAAATTTAATGAGTTTTTATTTATTTCTTTTGATAACCTTGATTATACAAATAGGATTTTCTCCAAACATCATAGTATAAGGTCCAACTCTTTTTGCTCTACCAACAGTAACTGTTATAACTTCAATGTCTTTGAAACCTTTTTCTTTTAAGATTTCCAAAGATTTAGATTGAGTTTCAAGAGTAATACAATTAATAACAAGTATAGCTTCATTTTTTGCATAAGTTAAAAAATGATTTATAATTTCTTCTATTCCACCAGTTGAACCACCGATAAACATTCTATCATAAGCAATATTTGGAATAGCATCAGGTGCTTTACCGTGAATTAATTCAAAATTATTAAGATTAAATTTTTCAGCATTTAATTTTATAGTATCTAAACCTTTTTCTTCCTTTTCTATTGCATAGACTTTTCCTTGTGGCATATAAGTTGCTGCTTCTATTCCTATTGTTCCTGTACCAGCTCCAACATCAATTAGAATTGAATTTGGTTTTAACATAAGTTTAGCAATAGAAACTGCTCTTATTTCTTGTTTTGTCATTGGTAACTCAGTTTGAGTAAACTCTTTATCATATATGTGCATATTTATCCTTTCTTTTAAAAGCTATTTACTTTCTACACCTATTAATTTATTTTCTAAAAATAAATTAAGGTTATTTTCAATTTCTGCAAAAAGTCTTTCCAAACTTTTTTGTGATTTCCAAGCTAAATGAGGAGTCACTGTAAAATTATCTAATTCAAGTAACTTACAATCATTTTTAGGAGGCTCTATTGTCATTACATCTGTTGCTGCTGAGGCAATTATATTATTCTTCAAAGCATAATATAAGTCATCCTCATTTATTATAGGACCTCTTCCTAGATTTAAAATTATTGCAGATTTTTTCATTTTTTTCATTCTATCTAAATTTATTAAATTTTTTGTTAAATCAGTCAATGGTGCATGTATAGAGAAAATATCACATTTTTCTAAGACTTCATCTAAGTCATATCTATTATCTAACTTATCTGAACTATCTTTGTATTCTCTTCCAGGAATTTTAGCAACCATAACTTTCATTCCAAAACTTTCAGCATATTCAGCTACTTTTTTTCCTATATTTCCATAACCTAATATGCCTAAAATTTTATCTTCAGTATCTATATGATAGTAGTTGTCCATATTGATAGAAAGCTCATTCCATTTATTTTCTTTTACTTTTTGACTTAATTTTTCTACTTTAGTTAATTCATTTAATAGAAATGTCATAGTCAACTGAGATACTGAATTAGTTGAATAGCCAGCAACATTGGCAATAGATACTCCGTGTTCCTTTGCTGCAAGCAAATCGATATGGTTAAAACCTGTTCCAGTTAATAAGACTAATTTTAAATGAGGAGCTTTTTCAAATTCTTTTTTGCCTAATCTAATTCTATTTAAAATAACAACATCATAGTCTTTTAAGTAACTAGCTACATCATCATCATTTGTAAGATTAAACTCTGTATATTCTCCATATTTTGAGAATATCTCTTTTAATTCAAAAGGGCCTACTGTGTTTCTATCCAAAAATATTATTTTTAGCTTATTTTTTTCCATAGTTCTCCCCTTTCTTTAAAACTAAAACATTCATATCAAATTTTCTATTTAACTTTTCATAATCTTCAATCTCTAATATAGTAATTTTTTCATTATCATAAGATAAATTTTCTCCAACTATAACAGTTATATTCCTAATACCATTGTTATATAGATTTTTAGAAACTTCATAAGGATTTTGTATATCATCTGTAAGTAAAACTAAACCTGCAGTATCTTCATCATCTATATTCTTAACATAGTCAAATTCCCTACCGTGTACACTTGCTAATCTAAAGTTTTGCCAATTTTCTCCTATTTTTGAGAATAAATATTGATAAGATGAAATATTAGGAATAATATTTAAAATATCCTTAGATAAATTCTTTGATAGATAAGGAACTAAACTATAATATCCTGTGTCTCCTGAAACTATAATAGTTATTTTTTTCTCCATATTTTCTTTTAAATAAGCTATAAGCTCAGATAATTTCCCTAAAATATATATTTCTTGTTTCTCAGAAATAATAGTTTTTAAATCTGAAAGCTGTCTTGTACTTCCAACTACAATTTCTGCTTCTTTTATACAATCAATTCCAGCAGTAGAAAGATACTTAATATTTCCAGGTCCTAAACCAACCACATTTATTTTATTTGATTGCACCACATTCACCAACCATTCTTTGATAGTTATCACTTTCTCCAATAGTTTCACCTTTAAATGAGAATATTGCAGCAGATACTTCAATATCTGCTCTTGCATATTCTTGCATTTTAAAGGCAACTCTATTTGCAATTAAATGATAAATTTCATTATTTTCAATATAGTCACAGGCTTCTTCAATAGTATTTGAATATAAAATTTTTCTAATTATTTCAGGTTTTTCATCAACAAGAAAAGCACAAGAAGCCATAGTTTCCATTCTTCCATCTGCAACTCTACTATGAGTGTTAAAAATTCCACCTGCAACCTTAATTGCTTTTGCAATATGTCCTAACATTATTATTTTCTTAAATTCTAATTTTACAGCAGCTTCTATCATAAAACCAACGAAGTTACTTATAATTATCATCTGCTCAGTATCTAAACCAATTTTTTCACAATGTCTTTCTCCATAGTTACCAAAGGCAAAAATAACCCAATCTCTATTTTTATCTTCTCTCATAACTTTAAGCTCTGCAAACATAGATTTTTTTAATGCTTCTTCACTCATAGCCTTAACTATTCCAGTTGTACCTAGAACAGATATTCCACCTATAACTCCCATTTTAGGATTATATGTTTTTAATGCCTTGGCTCTACCCTCAGGAATATAGATTGTTATTACAGCCTTTTCATCATTGCCACTTAGAATTTCATTTACAACAGTTGTTATCATTTTTTGTGGTCCAGGATTGATAGCTGATTTTCCAATAGCTATTTGTAAACCTTTTTTTGTTACAAGTCCAACTCCTCTCCCACCAATAATTACACAGTTATCATAGTATGCACCTCTGTCAACTTTTGGAAGTTCTTTTACTAATTGTACCTTTGCACAAATACTTATTCCATTAGTAACATCAGGGTCATCACCAGCATACTTTTGTATAGCACAACTTGCAAAATTATTTCTAACTCTTAGTTTTTGAACTGGTATTTTTAAATTTGTGTAATTTAATGTTGTTATATCAACTTCAGTAGTTTTTTTACCATAGATTAATGCTTCCAAAGCGACTTTTACTGCTGCTGTTGCACAAGTTCCAGTTGTATAACCATTTTTTAATTCTTTTTCTTCCATTTCAATATCTCTCTTTATATTTTTTTCTAGCAAGTTCTGTATATTTACTTATAAATTCAGTCTTTGCTTCTGTATAAGCGTCACGATTATGTTTAAATTTTTTCCATAAATTTAGTTTTAATTTTTCATATTCCTTTGCTATTTCAGGATATTCATTTAAGTAATCTCTAAAATATAACTCATTATTATTTCCAATATATCTTAAATGTATATGAAACACTTTTTCTGCAAACCCGTTTTCAGTATAGCCTTTATTCAGTGATATCCAGTCTTCTGTTTCATTCATAAGTAGATAATTATTTTCTAATAAAATATTTTTTATTTTAGAAATTTTACTTTCTTTTGGTATTTCAATAAGAATATCTATTGTAGGCTTTGCCCATATTCCATTTATAGCAGTACTTCCTATATGGCTTATTCTTATAATATTCTGGGTAGATAACATTTTTTTTAGTAAACTTTCCTCCTCTTTATACCATTCTTTCCAATAATCTTTATGTTCCGTTAGAATTATAGGAAATAGTTGCCATAATTCTTCAAGTGTTAGTTCAGAAAGTTTCTTTCCCATTTTTCTTCCTCCATACCAATTATTTTTTCTTTTTCATATTAGGTCTAAATGAAGTTTTTAAATCAAAACCTTTACTTAGAATTTTATTCTCATTGGAAACTTCAGGGCTTATTTCTTTTTCACTTCTTTTGTTAGATAAAAATTCAACTAGACTTTGCCATACAAAATCTTCGTCAAAATATAGTCCTAGCTCTTTTAAATTAGGATTATAGGTTCTTTTATATACTGATACATTTCTTCTTTTATCATGATCTTTAACATTTTCCAAAAATTCTATTAAAACTATTGGCTCATTTAAAAAGTTATCTTCTTCATCTATATTTAACAAATCTTTTTCATTTTTTATAAAAAAATTATAAAAAGTTTTTCTACTCATTTGTAACATTTCATATAAATCTACATCAACGATTGAATTAACAACAATAGTATTTCCATCTAAAAAAGTTAGTTCAGAATCTTTCATATGATAAAAAAAGTTTTTTATTCTGACATTAGAACTTTTAGCTTTCAATAGCTCTATATCTTCTAAATCAAATTGTGTGTATAATTTTTCCTTAGTTTTAAATACAAGTACAATTTTATCTCCTACAAAGAGAATTTTGTTATTATAATTTGGTTGTACCTCATTTTTAGTAAATATTCTGGGGAAATTTGTAAAAATTTTAGTAATTCTATTATATATAATTTTTTCATCTACTCCATATTTTGCTACTTTATAATCATAAAAATCTTTAAACTTACTAATTATTTTCATATACCCCCCATATGTTTCTTCTTCATATTAGGTCTAAATGAAGTTTTTAAATCAAAACCTTTACTTAGAATTTTATTCTCATTAGAAACTTCAGGGGAAATTTCTTTCTCACTTCTCTTATTAGATAAAAATTCAACTAGACTTTGCCATATAAAATCTTCATCAATGTATACTCCCATTTGAGATAAATTTGGGCTGTAAGTAAATTTATATAGAGGAGGGAAATATTGTCTCCTAGATGTCCCATCATTATATTCACCAATATACTCTATTAAAAAGATTGGTGCATTTAAAATAATATCATCTTTAGGAATATCAGTATTAATACGTATTAATCTGTTTCTATCATAAGAAAATAAATTAGTCCAAAGAAGTGGAAATGCCGAAAAGATATCAAATTTCTTATCATCATTAAAAATTATTGTTTTTGATTCTACACAACCATAAGGTTTTTCTATATCTTTTCGATTTTTTATATCCAAATGAGTATATACCCCATTTTCAGTAAAAAATAGATGAATTACTTTTTCTCCAATAACAAGAATTTTATGACACTTAGCAGTATCAGGATACTCAATGTTTTTCTTTAAGTTTTTATTAAACTCTTCTTCTGAAAATCTATATTCTTTTCTTATATGACTATAGAAATTAAGAAAATACTCACAATAAGTTTTTCTAGTATAGACTAATTTTTCATCTACTCCATATTTTGCTACTTTATAGTCATAAAAATCTTTAAATTTACTAATTATCTTCATATATCCCCCTTATGCTTCTTCTTCATATTAGGTCTAAATGAAGTTTTTAAATCAAAACCTTTACTAAGTATTTTATTTTCATTAGAAACTTCAGGGGAAATTTCTTTTTCACTTCTCTTATTAGATAAAAATTCAACTAGACTTTGCCAGACAAAATCTGCATCAATGTATACTCCCATTTGAGATAAATTTGGGTTGTAAGTAAATTTATACAGAGGACGGTGATATTTTAAATTTTTATTATAAGACTTACCAAAATATTCAATTAAAATCATAGGTTCATTAAAAATAATATCACTTTTATCTATTCTCATAGAAAAAAACAATTTTTTTCTATCATAAGAAAATAGTTTATCCCATGCATATCCAAAATCTGTGGTAATCTCAAAATTTCTTCCATCATTAAAAGTAATTTCTTTTGAATAGTAATATTGATATGTTCCTTTTGAAACATCAAGTTTCTTTGCATCAAAATGAGTATATACACCATTTTCAGTGAAAAATAAATGTATTAATTTCTCTCCAAGAATAAGTATTTTATGAAAATTAATTCCCTTAAAATATTCAAAGTTCTCTTTTAAATTTTTATTAAAATTTTTTTCTGAAATCCTATTATCTGAACCTGTATAAACATCTATAACAAATTTTTTATAATATTCACAATAAGTTTTTCTAGTATAAACTAATTTCTCATCTACTCCATATTTTGCTACTTTATAATCATAAAAATCTTTAAATCTGCTAATTATCTTCATCTATCCCCCTTATGCTTCTTCTTCATATTAGGTCTAAACGAAGTCTTCAAATCAAAACCTTTACTTAGAATTTTATTATCATTGGAAACTTCAGGTGTAATTTCTTTCTCACTTCTTTTATTAGATAAAAAATCAACTAGACTTTGCCAGATAAAATCTTCATCAAGGTATAGCCCTAATTTTGATAAAATTGGGTTGTAAGTAAATTTATAAATAAAAATACGATCGTTAGAATTTTTCTTGTTAAAAATTTCACCTAAACATTCAATTAAAATCATTGGTTCATTAAAAAGGATATCATCTTTTGAAATATTAACACGTGGTAAAAATCTTTTCCTATCATAAGAAAATAGTTCATCCCAAACATATTTAAAAGAACTATAAATATCAAACTTTTTTTCATCATTAAAGGTAATTTCTCTTACTTCAGTGTAATAAGAATAATAGCCATATTTTTTCTTTAAATCCTCAGGATTTTTTATATCAAAATGAGTATATACTCCATTTTCAGTAAAAAATAAGTGTATTAATTTTTCTCCAAGAATAAGTATCTTATGGCAATTATTTCTTTTAAAATATTCAACTTCTTCTTTTAAATTTTTATTAAAATTTTCTTCTAAAATCCTATCATCTGAACTTGTATAAATACTTATAAAATTTGTTTCATAATATTCACAATAAGTCTTTCTAGTATAGACTAATTTTTCATCTACTCCATATTTTGCTACTTTATAGTCATAAAAATCTTTAA
>ERZ773010.2440-NODE-2440-length-10958-cov-32.036504_pt1 | contig 10958 bp, 8 predicted proteins | sample MGYA00580842_ERZ773010 | MGnify/ENA primary metagenome ERZ773010 (study PRJEB29015, sample SAMEA2737982) | human oral metagenome | biome: human oral; feature: human-associated habitat; material: dental | place: China | collected 2107 ...
ATGAGTACGGCTATGTTTATTTCTTCGCCTTATTTGGGAGCTTTGGCGGATAGAGCTGGGATGAAGAGGATATTTGTGTTTATGCCATTTTGTTATGGAATGTCACAGCTTATATTTGGATTTGGAACGAATTTGCCACTTATATTTTTAGCACGGATGATTTCGGGATTTGCTTCGGGGGGAACATTTGCTGTGGCATTTGGATATGTGAGTCAGCTGTCTGAAAAAGAAGAAAAGGCTAAGAATATTGCCAAAGTAAGTTCTGCTACTGTAATTGGCGGAGCGATTGGACAGAAAATAGGGGGATATGCCGCAACTGCTATGAATGATCCACGATTTTCCTTTGCGTTGCAGTTTGTTGGCGGAAGTATTGTTTCAATAATTATTTTGCTGATTATGAAGGAAATAGTGAAAAAAGATAATAAATTAGAAGAAGAAAAAAATAAAAAGGACTTAAACCCATTTGCAACTTTTAGATATATTAAGGAATTGGATGGATATTCCAAATTTTTCTGTCTTATAATACTGCTTTCAGGAATAGGAATTTATTCTTATGGAAGTGCTTTAAACTATTTTTTGAAATTTTATAAAAAAGTTTCTTCTGATACAATTGGAACTTTTGTTATGTGTTCCTCATTACTTGCCTTTTTTGGAACTGCATTTTTGCTGGGGAAATTATTAAAAAAGTTTAAAGAAAAAAGTATTTATAAATTTCTGATTTTTGTTGGAATAATATTGATGGCAGTGATTTTGTTTAGAGTTAAATTTGGTGTAACTCCATATCTTTTGATGGCTCTTTATACAATGACGTACGAGATTGTACGTTCGCTTGGAAATACTATTATTGCTCAGAGATATAAGGAAAATCAGGGGAAGATACTGGGAGTGGCATCTGCAGTGGGTTCGCTTGGAACTGCTATAGGTTCGCTGTTATCAGGGCATTTGCTGGCATTTAACCCATTTTTGCCATTTGCTGTGAATATCGGGGTAATGACGCTGGTGCTGATATTGATTTTATACTCGAATTTTGCAAGATTAAATAAGTAGAAACAGTGTGGATTGAGTAATTAAGAAGAACAATTGTGATTTTTAGAATGAATAAATATTGATTTTATTATGGTTCAGTTTATAAAATTTAAAATATTGTAGATTTCAGACCTTAAGCCGTACCTAAATATAAGTAACGTAATTTTAGATGATGGAAAATTTAAAAAATTTTTTAAAAATAATTTGTATATTTCAATAAATGTGGTAAAATTAATATAGAATAGAAATATTTTGTAAATTAAACTAAGAAATATCGTTAATTAAAACTGGTTAAATAAAAATTTTTTAGGAGGCGTGCCATGGAATATATGAAAAAATACGAATACTGGTTAAATTCAGAAGCTGTTGATGAAAAGGATAAGGAAGAATTGAGAAGTCTGGCTGGAAATGATAAGGAAATTGAAGACAGATTTTTTAAGGATTTGAGCTTTGGAACAGGTGGAATTAGAGGTGTTCGTGGGATTGGAACTAACAGAATTAATAAATATGTAATTAGAAAAGCGACTCAAGGGCTTGCAAATTATATGCTGAAATTCGATGAAAAATTGGCAAAAGAAAAAGGAATTATAATTGCTCATGACTGTAGAATCGGTTCAAGGGAATATGCATTGAATACTGCAAGAGTTATGGCTGCCAATGGAATTAAGGCATATATTTATGAAGATTTACGTTCTACTCCTGAATTATCATTTGGAGTAAGATATAAAGGAACTATGGCTGGAATCGTTGTAACTGCTTCGCATAACCCTGTGGAATACAACGGATACAAAGTTTACTGGGATGATGGAGCGCAAGTGGTAGATCCGCATGCCCCTTCTATTGTTGCTGAAGTTAATAAAATTCAGACTCTTGAAGAAATTAAAGTAATTTCTGAGGATGAAGGAAGAGAAAAAGGGTTAATTATTCAATTGGACGGAAAAATTGATGATGATTATTTAGATGCAATAAAAACACAAACTTTAAAGACAGATATTCCAGGTAAAGAAAATTTCAAAATAGTTTACACTCCACTTCATGGAACGGGTGGGCGTCCAATGAAACGTATTTTATCTGATTTTGGGTATAATTTTGAAGTTGTGAAGGAACAAATTGAACCAGACGGGAACTTTCCTACAGTAGTTTATGCAAATCCTGAAGAAAAAGCGGCATTTAAGCTTGGAGTAAAACTGGCTGATGAAATTGGGGCAAAAATAGTTATGGCAAATGATCCCGATGCAGATAGAATTGGTATTGCTGTAAAAGATGATAAAAATGAATGGTATTATCCAAATGGAAACCAAGTTGGATTATTGTTACTGCAATATCTTTTAAACAATAAAAAAGACATTCCTGCAAATGCAAAAGTTATAACAACAGTTGTTTCTACACCGATGATTGATGTAGTTGCACCTTCAAAAAATGTTGGAGTTATGAAAACATTGACAGGATTTAAATATATTGGAGAAAAAATTAGACAATTTGAAAATAAGGAACTGGATGGAACATATTTATTTGGATTTGAGGAAAGTTACGGATATTTGATTGGAACACATGCAAGAGATAAGGATGCACTAGTAACTTCAATGGTAATCGCTGAAATGGCCACTTACTATGATTCAATCGGAAGTTCAATTTACGAAGAATTGCAAAAATTATATAAAGAATTTGGATATTACCTGGAAGGAATAAAATCTGTCACTCTTAAAGGAAAAGATGGAATTGAACAAATGGCTGCTCTTATGAGTAACTTGAGAGAAAACGTAAAAGACGAACTGATTGGTAAAAAGATTAAAATTAAACGTGATTTCTTTTCACACAAAGAATACAACTTGGAAACAGGAGCAGAAACTGAAATAAAATTACCAAAAGAAAACGTTTTACAATTTGTTCTGGAAGACGATACTTACATTACAGCCCGTCCATCTGGAACAGAGCCAAAAATCAAATTCTATTTTAGTGTAAATGCAGATTCAAATGAAAATGTAAAAGCAAAACTTGATAAGACAATGGAAGAATTTTCAAAATTTTTAGGATTATAATTTTTTAAAGAGATCAGAAGATTACTTAAACTAAATGTCCAATTTTTGGTGGAAGTTCAGTTTTTCTGATCTTTTTTATTAAAAAGCTATAGATATTTTGTAATAAAAAATATAACAAAATTTTTAGAGAGAACTTGTGAAAAATGATAGAAATAAAAGAAAAAGATGTTGATGCAATATATATTCATATTCCGTTTTGTGATAAGAAATGTGAGTACTGTGATTTTTGTACGTTTGTGAGAATGGAGAAGGAATATAGAAAATATGTAGATTATTTAATTAGGGAAATTAGGATGTACCCAAAGTTTAAGTATGATACGATTTATTTTGGTGGGGGAACGCCCTCGCTATTGCCAGTTGGAATGATAAAGGAAATAATGGATGAATTGGACTGGACTGGGAATGCGGAGATTACTTTGGAATTGAATCCGACTGACATGACTTTGGAAAAATTGAAGGAAATTCGGGAAATTGGGATAAACAGGCTGAGTATTGGGATACAGAGCTTTCAGAATCATGTTCTAAAATTTATTGGAAGGCAGCATAGTTCAGATGATGCGGTAAATGTGTACAAAATGGCTAGAAAAGCTGGATTTAACAATATTACTGTAGATTTGATGTTTGGAATTCCTAATCAAAGTATTGAGGATTTACAGCGGGATTTGAATATTTTGAAAGAATTGGAGCCTGAAAATGTGTCGATTTACTCACTTATCTGGGAAGAGGGAACTGTTTTTTGGAGTAAATTGCAAAAGGGTATTCTGTCAGAAATTGATCAGGATGTGGAAGCTCAGATGTATGAGATGATTATTGAATTTTTTAATGAAAATGGGTACTGCCATTATGAAATATCGAATTTTGCACGAATTGATGAAAATTTTCAGAAAAATAGAAATATTAATAAAAATTATAATTTAGAAAAGAGAATAGATTTTCAAAATTTTTCAGAAATTAAGAAGAATGAAGAAACATTGAAAAATGAAATATTTAAAAATATAGAAACCTTTGAAATGATTAAGGAAAGGCAGAAAAATGGAGGAAGGCATAATTTGAAATATTGGAGAAATAAAAAGTTTATTGGTGCTGGGATGAGTGCAGCGGCTTATTATGGTGAAAATCGCCATAGCAATGTTCGTACATTTAATAAATATTATAAATTTCTAGATAATAAAGAATTGCCGATTGATGAAAATACAATTGAAATTGTGGATAAAATTGAAAGTGAAAAGTTGGGCAGAATGCTGGGGTTAAGGCTGGTTCAGGAGGGAATTGGGTATTTTGAGGATGAGAGAGTTGAAAAACTTATAAAAAATGGATTATTGGAAAAATTTATTGTGAAAAAAGTGGATTTTTCAGAAAAAAGAGAACAAAAAATTGAAAAATTTATTGATACAAAAGAAAAAGAAATAAAAAATAAAGTCAAAAATAATGAATCTTTTGATGAAAAAATGGCAGAAAAGACTTATGAAATAAGGCTTCGTTTAACAAAAAGAGGAATGTTGCTGGCAAATGATGTATTTGTTGAATTTATTTGAAAAAAAGGTTATAATAGTGTAACTGTGAAAAATATCATATTTGTACTTATAGAAAATAAATAGGAATTAATCAATTACAAAGCAAGTCAAAAAATAATAAGGAGCAAAAATGAAACTCGATAGTATAAAAATTCAACAGAACTATGAAAAAATTTTGGAAGATATAAAAAAATATTCTCCATATCCTGAAAAAGTTAAAATTTTATTTGTAAGTAAGTATTTTGATGTAGAAGAACACAAGGCTCTGATTGAGATGGGGTATGATTATTTTGGTGAAAATAGGGCTCAGCTTTATCGGGACAAGCTAAATGAATTTTCAGATGAGAAATATAAAAATATCAAATGGGATTTTATTGGAAGGTTGCAAAAAAATAAAATAAAGTATATAATTAATAGTGTGAATTTAATACATTCGATTGATTCTTATGAACTTTTAGATGAAATAAATAAAAAAGCTATTGAAAATGACAGAATTATAAATGGATTGATTCAAGTTAATGTTTCAAAAGAAGAATCCAAAACAGGAGTTTACATTGAAGATTTTAAAAAAGATAGCGAAAAATATTTTTCTATGAGTAATGTAAAAATAATTGGTTTTATGACCATGGCACCATTTGAGGCAAGTGAGTCTGAAATAAATGATTATTTTTTAAATATGAGAAAACTAAAAGAAGAATACCAGAAGCGGCATGATTATGTTACTGAGATTTCTATGGGAATGTCGAATGATTATGTAGAAGCCTTAAAGAATGGGGCTACTATAATTAGAATAGGAAGTAAGTTATTTGAATAGGAGGTTATACTTTGGGACTTAAAAGAAAAATAATGGAATTTTTTGGCGATGATATTGAAGATGATGATGATGAGTTATCTGAAGAATTGTCAAATGATGAAAGAAAAGAAGTGGCAGCAGAACAACAGCCAGCACAAACTCAACAGGCAAAAGTTCAACCAAAACCAGCAGTAAATCGAGTTGAACAAGAAAAACAACCAGAAGAGAAAAAAGGCATCGGAAGTCTTTTTGGAGTAGGAAAAAAGGAGGAAATTACAAAAATGGCGTCGTCAAAAGTGAGCTATGTTTCGATTATCAGACCAAAAGTTTTTGAAGATTCGAGATTAATTGCTGATGCAATAAAAGAAAATAAAGTTGTAACATTCAGTTTGGAATTTTTAGAATATGAAGTGGGACAAAGAGTAATAGATTTTGTAAGTGGAGCCGCTTATGCAATGAATGCGCACCTTTCAAAGGTTACTGATAAAGTTTTGACTTCTATTCCAGTTGGAATCGACTATGAAGATATTGATGCTTCATTAGGAGAAGAATCAAGAGACAGTAACTTATTATAATACAAATAAGTTAATTTTGGAATTTAGCTGCTTTTTATGGGTTTTTCTCATTTAAAGCAGTATTTTTTAATAATTTATTTTAGGAATAAAAAATAAGAAAATGGGAGAATAGATAAATGGAAATAATTTTTACAATAGTAATTTTAGGGGTAATAGTATTTTTGCACGAATTGGGGCATTTTGCTACAGCTAAATATTTTGGGATGCCTGTTTCGGAGTTTGCTATTGGGATGGGGCCTAGGATTTTTTCAGTGAGGAAAGGGGAAACGGTTTATTCGATTAGGGTTCTTCCTCTTGGAGGATTTGTTAATATAGAAGGGATGCAGCCTGAAAATTTTGATTTAGAAAGGTTTAAGAAGGAAAAAACTGATGAGATTATTGAGGAACTGAGAAATGAAAAAGGGTTAACTAAAAAATCTGATGAAATTGAAAGCGAAGAATTTGTCAATGAAGTGTCGAAAAGGCTGGACGAGAATGTGGAAAAGGAATTGAAAAAGCAGGAAAATATTCAGAAAAATGGATTTTTTGCGAAGTCGCCGTTTAGCCGTTTTGTTGTACTTATTGCAGGAGTTATGATGAACTTTATTTCTGCCTTGATTGCCTTATTTGTGATGCTTTCAATAACAGGAGTGATGCCTATAAAATATACAGCGCCAGTTGTTGGAGAAATTCAGGCAGATTCCAGAGCAAAGGAGAAATTGAGAGTAAACGATAGAATCTTGGCAGTTAATGGAGAAAATGTGTCAAACTGGGTGGAAATGTCGGAAAAAGTTTTGAAAATTAGTCAAAATTATAAAGATGAAGATGTAAGCTTGAAAATTTTGAGAAATGATAAGGAAATTACAGAAAATGTGAAATTGACGTATAATAAAGAAGCGAAGGCAAATTTACTTGGAATACAGGTTTTATCGCAAAAGACGAATATTAATGAAAGAATAAAAATGAGTTTTGTATTATTTCGGGACTATTTTAAACTGACACTTGATGGTGTGAGAATGCTTGTAACTGGAAAAGTGGCAATGAAGGAAATGACAGGACCTGTTGGACTGCCAAAGATTGTTGGGCAGGCTTACGGACAAGGCGGATTTTTTGCATTGCTTGTAATATTTATTCTTATTTCAATAAATATTGGAATTATGAATTTGCTACCTATTCCAGCACTTGATGGGGGAAGACTGATATTTGTCATTCCTGAATTTTTCGGAATAAAAGTAAATAAAAAAATAGAGGAAAAAATACATATGATTGGAATGATATTTTTGCTTGTATTAATGTTGGTTATTGTATTTTTTGATGTTTCAAAATATTTTCAATAGAAGGGGAAATGAACTAAAATGGTAGATTTTATACAGAAGACAAAAAGACTTGTGAAACTTTCTTCAGTGATTGTTCAATATGGATTTGATGAATTGTTCAAAAGAGGCGATCTGGAAAAGTATTTGCCAGGAAATATAAAAAGGAAATACAGCGACAAGATTGATGAAATAAATGCCTGTACTTTTTACGAGAGAATAAGAATGGCGATAGAGGAGCTGGGGCCTGTTTATGTGAAATTTGGGCAGATGCTAAGCAACCGGAAGGATATTTTGCCTGAGGATCTGATTGTACAGCTTCAGAAACTGCAAGACAATGTGGAAGTTGAAAAAGTTGATGTAAGGGAAAAGATGAATCTTGAACTTGGAATTGAAGTAGATGATTATTTTTCTGAAATAGAGGAAGAACCGATGGCATCAGCATCTATAGGGCAGGTATTTAGAGGAAAATTAAAAAATGGGGAAAAAGTTGTTGTAAAGATTCAGAGAGAAAATATAAAGCCTGTAGTTGAAGTGGATTTGGAAATTATGAAAAGCCTTGCAAAAACTTTGGAAAAATATTATGAGGACATGAAAAGAATGAATATTGGAGATATTGTGGAAAGTTTTGAGAAAATGCTGAATGAGGAGCTTTCACTTAGTAATGAGCTTCGTAATATAGAGCGTTTTGCAAACAATTTTAAGGAAGATAAGAGAATTCATGTTCCAATTGTGTATAAACATCTTTCCAATGACCATATTCTCACAATGGAAATGATAGAAGGCTTTAAAATTACTGATAAGGAAAAAATAGCAGAAACAGGGAAAAAACCTGAAGAAATTGCAAGAACTGGACTTGATTTGTATTTGGTGCAGTTTTTAAAACACGGATTTTTTCATGCTGACCCCCATCCTGGCAATATTTTTATAAAGGAAAATGGGCAAATTGTATTTATTGATTTTGGTGCAATGGGAAGGCTTTATCCGAATGAGCGAGAACTTTTAATAAATTTGATTATTTATTCATTGAAAAAAGATGTAAAAAAAATGATTGAAACTATACGCAAGCTGGCGATAAAATTTGAAGTTGCGGATGAAAGAAAGTTTGAACGTGAACTTTACGGATTAATTGAAATGGTGGATGGGAATTCATTGGAAAGCATAGATATTGTTACGATTTTTGAAAAAGCAAGGAAAATATTCAGTGATAACCAGATTCTGCTTTCTGAAGATATTTACCTGCTAGTAAAGGGAATTGGTCAAATTGAAGGAATTGGTCGGCATTTGGACCCAAGCCTTAACATAACGGGAATTATGCGGCCATATATGGATAAAGTAGCAAGAGAGCGGATGAATCCAGTGAATATCTTTAAAAAAGGGACAGAAAAGCTGGAGACCTTTTCTGACAACTGGCTTACTTTACCAACAGATTTAAAGATGATTTTAGAAAAAATTCAAAAAAATGAATTAAAACATAAGCATGAAATAATCGGCTCTGACAAATTTCAAAAGACTTTTGAGGAATTAATTCTAGCAATCATTATTTCATCACTGTTTGTTGGCTCTTCAATACTGGCTTTGGCAAACATTCCGCCAAAAATCTTTGGAATTTCTGGATTAGGGCTGCTAGGCTTTGTTATTGCGGGAATAATGGGTCTGAATTTGTTTTTAAAAAGTAAAAAATAAGCGATGACAAAATAAAAACTACTTTTTCAGGATTATAATTAGTCAATTTAATTTAAAAAAGTAAAGGAGAAATGTTATGGAAAATAATGTTTTATTAGCAACATTTGAAAATCAGCTAAGCGCATTTGAGGCTCTGGCTGACATAAAGACAAAATATTCAGGGGAAAATTATGTAATTACTCAGGCTGCAGTTGTAAGAAAGGAAGAAGATAAGCTGAGTTTCAAGGATGGTTTTGAAGTAAATGCAAATGGGAATATAGGATTTTTAAATGGAGGGCTTCTTGGGGGCCTTGTTGGAATTATCGGAGGTCCGTTGGGAGTTATTTTTGGCGGAGCAGTAGGAGCTATGATAGGCGAAAGCCAAGGTGAAAAGGCTGACAAAAAAATAATAAGCATATTTGAAGATGTTTCAAAACACCTTGTAAATAACCATTATGCGTTGATTTTGCTAACTTCGGAATCAGAAAATGCAGAACTGGATAATTTTTTGAATAAATACAATCCTGAAACAATCCTGCGAAAAGATGCCAAAGTTGTTCAAAAGGACCTGGAATTTGCAAGAGAATACGAATCCAAACTGAAAACAGATATTGAATACAAGGAATTAAAAGACAAATTTGAAAGCAAGTCAAAAGAAATAAAGGAAAATTTGACTGACTTTTCAGAAAAGGTAAAGGCTAACGCAGAAGCATTTACAGAAGATTTGACAAAATTTGTACTGGACTTGAAAAACAAATTTAAGAATTAAAGAAGGCAGGGTAATAAATCTTATATTTGTTTTTTGTGTTAAAGAATTTCACCGGTGTTTAATCAACTAAACTTAAAAATAAGAATAATGTAAAACATAAATTGCAATATTAATTTCTTAAATATTTTACCCTCACAGGTTAAGTGCTTGTGGGGGTTTTTGCATATAATTGTGAAAAAGAATTTGGGAAATAAAAGGAAAATATGCTAAAATGAAGATAGAAATAAATAAAGATGGCTTGAAAGGAAGAGTAGAAAATGACAGAAAAAGAAAAAATGTTGTTGGGAATGATTTATGATGCGAATTATGACGAGGAGCTTTTGAAGGAAAGGGCTAAAGCAAAGGATTTGTGTTTTGAGTATAATTATTCAGTGAAGCCGTCAGAAGTTGAAAAACAAGCTGAAATTTTAAAAAAATTATTTGGAAAAACAAAAGAAAATTTTACAATAACAGCACCATTTTGGTGTGATTATGGTTATAATATTGAACTTGGAGAAAATTTTTACAGTAATCATAATGTTGTAATTTTGGATGGAGCAAAGGTAATATTCGGGGATAATGTATTTGTTGCACCAAATTGCGGATTTTATACCGCAGGACATCCTTTGGACAGTGAGCGTAGAAATGCAGGACTGGAATATGCAAAACCGATAACTGTTGGAAATAATGTATGGTTTGGAGCCGGTGTTCATGTGATGTCAGGAGTTACAATTGGGAACGATGTTGTAATTGCTACGGGAAGTGTTGTTACAAGAGATATTCCTTCTGGAGTTGTAGCAGCCGGTGTTCCGTGTAAAGTTGTAAAAAAGATAACAGAGTAGAGGAAATTACTAAATATTATGTATATTTTCAAACTTTTACTAATGAATAAAAAATATATTATCCAAAAAGCTATATTAACTATATTCGTGTATTTGTTCCTTCTAAATAAAAATTATCCATTCCGGCTGATAAGCTATCAACTGGAATGGACTTCCACTTCTTTGCAATACTCTTATTTTAATACTTTACTTTTAAATTCTTTATTTTTTGACAGGCTGTCTTATCACTGTCTTCAGTTTATTTATATCTGCCTTTCTTGGATCACTTAAATAAATTTCATGATGATATCTTTTTTCTGTTAATTCTATATTATATCCATTATTTTGTGCAAATTCATTCATTCTTTGGATAGTTTCAGGTTCTTCATTGTAGCTTCCTATATGCATACATTGTACGCAAAGCCCTTCATTATAGCTGAAAAATTCAACTTTTGAAAAATCCTTTTTCTTTTTTTCAGTAGCAT
>ERZ773010.2443-NODE-2443-length-10941-cov-2.850358_pt1 | contig 10941 bp, 10 predicted proteins | sample MGYA00580842_ERZ773010 | MGnify/ENA primary metagenome ERZ773010 (study PRJEB29015, sample SAMEA2737982) | human oral metagenome | biome: human oral; feature: human-associated habitat; material: dental | place: China | collected 2107 ...
TGAGTTTGTAAGAATCTTGGATTTTATAAAAACCTTCCCTTTTCAACGAAGATATAAAGGTGATTTAAGAGGTATTCCTATGAAGAAATACCCTTACATTGTGTTCTATGTAGTAGACGAGATAGAAAGAGAGATTATTATTAAAGCCATCTTTAATACCTACCAAGATACCAGCAAATATCCTAAATAAAAAATGAAGAGGCTATCTAAATGTTCTTTAGGTAGCCTTATCTTTTATTAGAATAGGGATAGAATTAATCTTTTCTGAAATACCTGAAATGGCTGAGACTTTTAATTTTCAATATTAGAAAATTGTTATTGCTTTCTAAAAGTCCAAAAACAACAAAACTATAAGTATCTCCTCCAAAATCAAATTTTTCTTTTGTTTGTTTATCTCCTGCTAAATCAATTTTAAACCTATATTTATCATTTTGGCGAAAAAAGAGGGATTTTATTTTAAACTTTTCTCCATTTCTTTATTCCCTTTCTCTTTTACTTCTGTTTCTTCAATTTTAGCTTTACCATACATAACAATATAGTCATCTTGATATTCAAACTTGTTTTTTTAACAAGTTAGATATATGAACTCTCTTCATAGTATTTACTTCTTGAGTTCTATTTTTGTTATTTATAGACTTTTTAGAATTATTATTTATTTCTTGTTTACTTATTAGAGATTCAGTTTTTTGTCTACGAAGTAAGTTTAAAACATTTCTCATATTCATCTCTATTAGAAAATATAGTAGTTCTTCTACTTCCTCTTTACTCTCTATAAGTCTTACAAGTTCTTGATTAGGTATAAAATCTTCATAGAAAGAACAACCTTCTGAGTGGTCTTCTTTATTTTTTACCCTAAAAAGTAGTATTTTTTTCTACAATAATGAATTATTGTAGAATGAATTAGGAAGACGTAGAGGGTTTATTTCAAAATTACCAAAACTCCTAATAGTTCTCACGCTACAACCTTTAGCAAAGTTTTTCATCATTTATGATTTGTAATTCGTAATTATTTTTTAATTTTGCGACATATAACAAAATATACACTTTATGGGAAGAATATTTTTATTATACCTATTGTCTTGTATTACTTTTAGCCTCAAGGCTCAAGACTATAAAGTAAAAAAAGGAGAGTTGCAAATTGAAGGGACTCCCGTAGCCAAATTAGAAAAGAAAGAGGGTAAGTACGAGTTTAGCGACCTTAGCGGTAATTTTATGTATAAAGCGGTACTCACCGAAAAAACAGCTCAAAACAATCGTGCTCCTCATCGTTGGGTGGAACTCACCGGCAACAATGGTAAAGTACGGGAAATCCCCTTGCCCGATAAACTAAAATTTACCTTTTCGGGTGAAAAAGCTATTGTGGATAATATGCTCAAATCTAACACTGGTCTACTTACTGTCAAAGGCATTGACCCTGAAGTAGTAAAAACTTTCTTCTCTACCGAAGACCGCCAATTCTCTAACAAATGGGACCCTATCTTTGAAAGAGTAAAATCCGAAATCAAAGCAGAAGACAAGTTAGAAGAATCTGATAAAATTACTATCAAAGAAGGGGGCATCTTCAAAAAAGAAAAGCGAATAGGCTCTTATACTAAAAAAACTAACCCTTTAGGCGGCTCAGTAACCGCCTACGATTTTGCTTTTTATGATGTAAAAGATGAGTTTATCGCTTCATCTAAATTCACTTCAATGGTAGATAGTGAGTACTACAATATCCAAACTTTTGATGGCAAAACACTATCCGTATTCGTGCCTCTCATTGGTTTTTCAAGTGATTTAGAAAAACGTTTAGTGATGAAACTCTATGCCAATGGTTATCCTTTTGGCGATATGGCTCCTTACTTTGCCCAATATGAAGAAAATAAAAAAAATGCACAAGATGCTGCTCAACAGGAAAGAATAGCCCAAGCACGGAAACAAAGTATAAACTTTTACGACGTAGAAGGCTATGTGTTAGACCCCCAAGGCAACAAACTCAATGGACTTATCACTATTGAATTTGAATCAATTGAAGCAATACTGAACAAAAATATAATTATTGCCATTACTAAAACTGATCAGGTAAAACTTAAGCGAGATGGTACCGAAACTATATACAATGCTGCCGACAATGTAGTTTTTGGAGTAGGCGATAGAACTTTCTTAGGCACTCATAGCGGCCGTGAAGTGAGCTATATCTTTAAAGTAGAGGACAGTACAAATATTCATTTTTACGAAATTCTCTATACCAACAACGGTAACTACGTGCTTTCACATCCTAAAATGCCCGAGGCATACCTCATCAAAATAGGTAGCAAACCTGCTCTGTATGTAGGTGATAAAGACTCATTCCGACGTATCAAAACTCCTGAAGAAGTGCAAAAACTTGTATCTGACTATCTCCAATGCCCCGCTATTAACCCCGCTGACTATAACACCACAAATAAAGAAAGCCTCATAGCACTCATCAACGATTACACCGCAAAGTGCAAATAATAAAAAATCAGGCGCGTTAGGAAAATATCTTCAACGCGCCTATTATTTAGTAGATTCTCATCACAGCCTTAAAATACTCGCGCAATTCTGCTACTTGAGCATCGTTGATGGCTACCATTTTGCCCATACGTATCCCTTGTACGATAGATTTTGCGCTACATTCGGCTACTTCCAAATAGTTGAAGGCTTTTATTAGTGAAGCACCTACTACTACAACAGTGGCATTGCGTACTATTACAGCAGTAACTCTCTTCTCTTTTAATGATAATATTGCCAGGAGGAATTTTCTCTTCTTTGAAACTAAAGACAAATCCAAGCCTGAATCTAATACCTTTATATAAAAGACTATAAAAGATAAATGGGATAGTATAGAATCTTTTCCTGTATCCCCTTCTTTTTCTTTTATATATTCATTCTTTACAAATTTTATATCTTCTTTGGTTGGGACATATTTCTCCTCCAAGAATAGTTTTTTTATTTCTGAGGTAATATCTTCTTCATAGAAAACCTGCTGAAGGAGAGATAGATTTGAATATTGGCTTAATCGCTCAAAAAAGGGAGCATATTTCTCTTGGTAGGTCATGATCTTATTTATTTTCTTACCCAACAAAGATACGACTTTCCAAAAGGAAAATCAATAGAGAGTATCCTCTTGTTTTTAGCAATCCTACTTTTTCTTATGGAGCAGTTTTAATAAACTTTCTTCGGTAAAGGATTTAGGGTCATATGACAACTTTTCTAATGTATCCTTTCCTGTATGATACTGATAAACCCCATTTTTATCTTTGAAAAAATAGTTATATTCTATCACAATAGGTACTTGTCCTTTTCCTCCATCACAGGGAGAAATGACATCTACCGTGGAACCCACAAAAGTCATGGTCTCGAAATCACAACTATTGTCTATTATCTTGTCCTCTATCAGTAGTTTATCCTTGGTTGCAAAACACAACTTTAAGTCCTTTATTTCAGAGGTCACAGGAAGTTCCCCTATAACGCTATAGTTGCCTCTATTGTCCCTTTGGTAACGAATAATCTTGTGATCCCGAACCACAAAAGGCACCAATGAATGCTGGTAGGAATATGATGCCTTGTAATTTTTGTCTTCCATTATTGCTTTGCTCAGTGAGTCAACAGCTATAACCGTCAGTTTTTCAGGACTATAATTCATCTGATAGTAGTCTATACCATCATAATAATACCCTTTATCTTTTATATATTTCAGGTGGGTTATATCCTTCACTGCCGACATATCTACTGCTTTTTGCTTCCATGCTATTCTCTCATAATTGGTAAAATACTCATCGGCTCCCCTTCTTACCAAGTTCATTTGTGGCAAATATACGAAATTCTCATGTGGATAGAAATAGACTTTTTGACCTTTTATTGAAGTTATCCCCTGCCACCAATAAAACCATATTCTTCCATCGTGAAAATCCAACAGCTCTTCCCATAGTCCATAGCTGCCGAAAGTAGCTTCTGTAAACTTGTGATTCCCTATATTCAATAATTGAAAATTCTGAGAATGATCTTTTAGATTAAAGGCATCATCTGTTGTATAAAAAGTGTCTTCATCATAGAGAAAATTAACATCTCTCCTCTCCTTGAATTGTACGGTTTGGGGATCTAAGCCCTCTATCTTTTGTAGGTACTCATCTGCACTATTATGCAGTTCCTCCTTATAGAGAAATACCCCTGTATCCCCTTTTACTAAGAACCATTTGTCCCTAAAACTTGAAATAACAGTTACCTCCTTAGGCAATCCCTCTACAGCCTCCTTTTTGAACTTATTTTGCTTGTCATACGGGTCAAATGCTACTCTATACCACTGTCCCCCTATACGAAAAGTACGCTGTCCAAAATGTTCTACATCCTTAGCTGGGAATGCCCTTATAGGTATTTTTTCTTTATCATCTAAAGCATAATTATTGATGAAGTAATACCAATTTTCATCAGCAATTACCATGTAACGCATCTGGTCATCCATGGTTACAAAGCGTGCCTTTCTTCCTACATTGGGAAGCAATTTCTTGTTATAACTCACCAAGCTAATCCCATTAGGATCTCGGACGATAGTTACCCAATAGGCCTTGCCGCCTTCATTTATCACCTCATAGGTTGTAGGTGTGTGATAATAATAACATTCACTTGCTTGTAAAAAGGAAATATTCACAAAGAATAAGATGAGTAGTATTTTTATTCCTCTATTCATAAGGTACTATTTTAAGAAATAGCAGCAAGAAATGTGCCAACATAAAATATAGCTATAATAAAAAAATCACTACCTTTGTCCCAATGGAACGCAAGATTATTCATATTGATATGGATGCTTTCTTTGCTTCGGTGGAGCAGCATGATGATCCCTCACTTAGGGGAAAAGCGATCGCTGTGGGGGGCGAAGGGGCACGAGGGGTGGTAGCTGCTGCCAGCTATGAGGCTCGCCGCTATGGGGTACGTAGTGCCATGGCTGGGGCTACAGCACGACAGCTGTGTCCACAGCTTATTTTTGTCAAACCTCGCTTTGATAGATACCGAGAAGTCTCTATGCAGATTCGTGCTATCTTCTATGAATATACCGACCTTGTGGAGCCCCTCTCCCTTGACGAAGCCTATCTTGATGTGACCACTAACAAAATGAATATTCCCTCGGCAACCCTTATCGCACAAGAGATACGGACTAAGATATTTCAGCAAACAGGACTTACTGCCTCGGCGGGTATCTCTGTCAATAAGTTTATCGCTAAGATTGCTAGCGATTACAACAAACCTAATGGGCAAAAGACAGTCTCTCCTGAGGAGGTATTGGACTTCTTGGCCGACTTGGACATTAAGAAATTCTATGGTATAGGTAAGGTAACTGCTCAGAAGATGTACCAAAAGGGTATTTTCACAGGAGCCGACCTACGTACCCGAAGCCTTGAGGAGCTACAAGCCTATTTTGGGAACAATGGAGATTATTTCTACCAAATAGCCCGAGGGATACACCTAAGTCCTGTTCAGCCTTTCCGCTTGGTAAAGTCTATAGGGGTGGAACATACTTTTGAGACAAATATCTCCAGTGAGGTTTTTATGCAAGAACCCCTTCAGAGACTCTGTGAGGAGGTTATTCAGCGACTTACCAAGAAGAAACTACTTGCCAAAACCATTACCCTCAAACTCAAGTATAGTGATTTCAAGCAACAAACTCGTAGTCGTACCCTGATTGATTTTGTGGGGGATAGTGCCACTATCTATAAGGTTATCACCGAGCTACTTTATCAGGAACGATTGCGAGAGTCAGTACGACTCTTAGGCGTATCGCTTAGCCACTTCAACTACCCTACTATGGAGGAGGAGCAGCCCCAATGGGTACAGCTACAATTTGACTTTCCCCAATGGGAGGAATATCCTAAAAGGTAATTTATTTTTAAAAATCATAGAACCAAAGATATTTTTTACTATTTTTGCACTTCATTAATTCAGAACTATGGCAAATCAAGAAGACATTTTCAAGAAAGTAATCTCACACGCCAAGGAATATGGTTATATTTTTCCTTCTAGCGAAATCTATGACGGGCTAAGTGCCGTATATGATTACGCACAAAATGGGGTAGAACTTAAGAAAAACCTACGTGAATACTGGTGGAAAGCAATGGTACAACTCCATGAAAACATCGTAGGGATAGATGCAGCTATCTTCATGCACCCCACCACTTGGAAGGCTTCAGGACATGTGGATGCCTTCAATGACCCTCTTATTGACAACAAGGACTCTAAAAAACGCTACCGTGCCGATACATTGGTGGAGGACTACGTAGCCAAGATAGAGGACAAAATAGAAAAAGAGGTTGCCAAGGCTCAAAAACGCTTTGGTGAAGCCTTTGACAAAGAACAATTTCTCTCTACTAATCCCAAAGTGATTGAGTACAAGCAGAGAGCAGAGGCTATCCTACACCGCTTGGGTAAATCCCTAGAGCGAGAGGACTTAGCCGATGTAAAAGCTCTTATTGAAGAATTGGACATCGTATGTCCTATCTCTGGCACTAAGAACTGGACAGAGGTAAAGCAATTCAACCTCATGTTCGGCACCAAGCTCGGCGCTACTTCCGAAGGAGCTATGGACTTGTACCTACGTCCAGAAACAGCTCAGGGGATATTTGTCAATTTCTCCAATGTACAGAAGACAGGACGTATGAAAATTCCTTTTGGAATTGCTCAAACAGGAAAGGCTTTCCGCAATGAGATTGTGGCTCGTCAGTTTATCTTCCGTATGCGTGAGTTCGAACAAATGGAAATGCAGTTCTTTATCAAGCCTGGTACCCAACAAGAATGGTACGAACACTGGAAAAAGACCCGCCTCAATTGGCACCTTTCCTTGGGCTTAGGAGCTGAAAACTACCGCTTCCATGACCATGAGAAATTGGCACACTATGCCGATGCTGCTTGTGATATAGAATTTCGCTTCCCATTCGGGTTCAAGGAGTTAGAAGGTATTCACTCTCGTACTGATTTTGACTTGGGCAACCATGAGAAATATTCCGGTAAGAAACTACAATACTTTGATCCCGATGAAAATAGAAGCTATGTTCCCTATGTATTGGAAACATCTGTAGGGCTTGACCGCTTGTTCCTCGCTATCTTCTCTCACAGCCTACAAGAAGAAGCCCTTGAAGGAGGAGAAACACGTACTGTATTACGCTTACCTTTCGTACTTGCCCCTACCAAAGTAGCGGTATTACCTTTGGTGAAAAAAGATGGCCTACCTGAGATTGCTTTAGATATCTTCAATGATCTGAGATATGACTTTAACGTAGCTTATGACGAAAAAGATGCCGTAGGTCGCCGCTATCGCAGACAAGATGCCGTAGGTACTCCTTTCTGTATCACTGTAGATCATCAGACCAAAGAGGACAATACTGTCACCATACGTCATCGTGATACTATGGAACAACAACGTGTGCCTATCTCAGCCCTTAGAGAACTTATCCTCAAGGAAGTAGATATGAACCAATGGCTTAGAAAACTGAATAAATAAGCCTATTTGTCAATGAGTCAATTAGCCAATTAGCTAATTGGCTCATTATTTTTTATTACCATAATCAGCGGGGATTTCCCCCCAAAGTTGGGTCTCCCACTTGAGAATGGGATTGCTATAAGTATGGGTATGCAGCCACTTTTCGGCACGTTCTATCAACTCAAATACTTTCTTATTGGCGGCTTCCAAAGGAAGTTTTGTCTTGCATCTCTTTTGTTTTACCCACGAGATAGCTATCTTACTGTCGGAATAGATTGTACGAGTATCCCCAGAGAGGGATAACTGTGCCAAGGCATGCACTATGGCCAAGAACTCTCCTATATTATTGGTAGCCCTTAAAAAAGGACCTTGAGAGAAATAGACAGTCCCTGTGGAAAGATCTATGGCACGATAATACATAGTACCTGGGTTACCACTACAAGCCGCATCTACAGCAATGCTATGGGTATCATAAGGCGCTGTTCCACTCGGAAGTAGTGGAGCAGGTGTATTTTTCTTCCCTACGTGCTCCCAATAGTTCTCATTGAGTGCCTTTTGAGCTTGCTCTTTGGTAGGAAAAGACTTATATTTGGCGGTTGGATAGCCAGATATATTCTTCTTACACTCCTCCCAAGAGGAAAAGACACCTATATTATAACCTTCCCATACAGTATAGTATTTCTTTGCCATAATTATTTGAGAGAATAATAACGAGATAACACATCGGTAAGGCTACGAATGGAATTTTTTGTCCATTGTAAGCGCAATAATAGCTGCTCCTCTTCAGAAAGTCGCCAATTGAGATCTGAAGCGCGTAGCTTGGTAGTCAGGTATTGGAGAATGATAGCCACACTGACGGAGATATTAAGGCTCTCAGTAAAGCCAACCATTGGAATGGTCAGGTAAGCATCGGCTTGGGAAATTACCTGTTGGGAAAGACCATCCCTTTCTGTTCCAAAGAAGAACGCACTTTTGGGGGTTATATCAAACTCTTGCAGGGGTACCGCCGTAGGAGCAGGCAGGGTCGCTACAATCTGGTAACCCTGTGCTCTTAGGGTATCTATACAAGGTTGCACCTCGGCATATCGCTGAGTGGTTACCCATTTCTCAGCACCCATAGCTATTTTGGCATCCAAGCGTTTGCCATATTTCTCCTCTATCATATGAGCTGTCTGTACACCGAAAACCTCACAAGTACGAATCACAGCACTGGCATTGTGCATTTGGAAAACATCCTCTATGGCTACGGTAAAGTGCTGGGTTCTATTGGCAAGAATCTCAGTAAACCGCTCCTTGCGCTCCTGGGTAATAAAGTCTTCTAAATAAGTGAGTAATCGTTGTTCTTCCGTCATTGTTTTAGTATTTCTGTTTTACAAAAAGCATCCCTATTTTCTTGAAAACTTGGTAGATTTTTGCTTTTATAAGATCTATTTTTTCATCTATAAAAGCCTCCTTACTAAGATACAAAAAGGTAAGCAATATGGTTACCAATACAAAGAGAATAGCTCCTATTATAGCTTGCCATGGGGTGAGTTGATTATGGAAGTAGCGATAAAGCCCTATTCCTGTAAAGCTCCCATAGAGGATCACATAGTGAATAATATATACTGAAAGCGTATTTTGTCCTATTTTCTGTAATGTTTTGGAAGTAATCACATTACGAAGAATCATAAAGAAGGCAAAGAAGAGCAGCACATTCCCTATACGCTTTATCAGATAGTCCCCATGAGCGATGAGTTGCAGGGAGTATATCTGTGAGACATCACCTATTTTCCCCATCCAATAAGGGAAAGTCAAGAATATAATTCCCAAAACGATATACCACACTATAGAATTGCGATACAGGTTAGGATTTTCTCGGTTTTTATAGAACAAAAAGCCTAGAAATCCCCCTAAAGAAGCATAGCCAAACCAAGGAAAAATGGTAAATATAGAGCCATTGACTTTGGTAAAATAATTGGCTATAAATATAGGTAAGTATTGATAATTCAGGTGATTATATATAGGCTCAAAGAAAAAAGCAACAAAGGTTGTCCCCAGCATAATAAGTGACATCCGCAAGCGACTTTTCCGCTTATAAGTAAGCAGGTAGAAAGCTATAAGAAAGAGCAGGGAGAGACCTATGCAATGAAGTACATCTACACACCTAACATTCATATCGGTATAACCTGGGGTAAAAAGGTTGAATATATTAGCACGTAGCAGATAGGCAATGATGATTAGGTTAATCCCTCGTCTCACTCCTTTCTGTACGCGTACATGATTCCATCCCATTTTGGCTGGATTCTGCTCCTTGATAAGCAAATAGGTAAAGATAAAGCCCGAAACTGTAAAAAATACGGGAGCAGTCATACCTCTGATATAGTGCCAAGTGGCAAAAAGAAGATTATTTTCATCACGATACTCAGGAGCTAATAAGCCATCTATAAAATGCCCTTCGAGCATCATACAAATAGCAAAGGCCCTAATGATATCTATAAAAATTAATCGTGAAGTGGTTTGTTTCATTTTTGTTATGCTTGTAAAAAAGGATTGAGACGTTTCTCTTCTCCTATGGTAGTGGGCATGCCATGTCCACTATATACTTGGGTTTGCTCAGGTAGGGTGAGCAGTTGGGTACGGATACTGGTAAGGAGTTGGTCGTAATCCCCCTTATAGAGGTCTGTACGACCTATACTTCTGCGAAAGAGCGCATCGCCTGAGATGATCATGTCTTGGCTTTCTATATAAAAAGCGATACTCCCTGGTGAGTGTCCTGGCACGAAACGTATGGCAATGGGGGTATCCTCCAAGTGAAGGAGGGTATGCTCATCTATAAAAATATAATCTCCGTTAAATTCGGGAAAATCAAAACCAAAAAGGCGACCATCCAAAGGGTTCCGTTCCAAGATTTCTTTCTCATTCGTATGCAGATGCACAGGCAAGGAGAATGTATCACATGCCCATTGAAGACCAAAAACATGATCTATATGAGCATGTGTCAGAAGAATTTTCTCTATAATAAGCCCCTTTTCCTTGATAAAATCTCGGAGCTTTACCTCTTCCGAATGAGTGATACAACCTGGGTCTATAAGGAAAGCCCTGCCTTGTGGGCTGTACAATATATAAGTATTTTCAGAAAATGGATTAAATGTAAATTGCTGTAATGTAAGCATTTTCGTATAAGTAAAGACGCATTTTTTAAAGTTGCAAAGATACTATATTTTACAGATACAAGCAAAATCTTAGTGTTCAAAAAAAAATCTCTAAAAAAACCAATATTACTTTCTCTCATATCCAAGATTTTTTTCGTATTTTTGCCTGCCTTATCTTCAGTATATGTCAATAGAATTTCAACATAACCAATCTGCTCATTGTGAAAATGGGGTAGCTTCCAACCTACTGAATTACTATGGTTTAAAACTCAGTGAGCCTATGATATTCGGGATTGGTTCAGGATTGCTATTCTTCTATTTTCCTTGGCTGAAAGTCAA
>ERZ773010.2448-NODE-2448-length-10925-cov-25.832383_pt1 | contig 10925 bp, 11 predicted proteins | sample MGYA00580842_ERZ773010 | MGnify/ENA primary metagenome ERZ773010 (study PRJEB29015, sample SAMEA2737982) | human oral metagenome | biome: human oral; feature: human-associated habitat; material: dental | place: China | collected 2107 ...
CGATCAATTCCGCTACTAATGTGCTGGCGGCACTGGACGCAGCACGCTACGACATCAACCTATGCTACATCGACCGCGCTGGTGAGTGGCGACTCGTCGAGACAATCGAGGCACGCAACCAACCAAGCCCACGCCTAACGCCGCAGCTCGGCCAGCAGTCGCTGCTCATTGACGGTGTTGACCCACTGCCAATTGACGTGATAATTCCGGTGCTTCACGGCAAAAACGGTGAGGACGGCAGCGTACAGGGTCTGGCGCAGCTACTTCATATTCCCTATGTCGGCCCGAATCTCCTTTCGGCGGCTGTCACCATGGACAAAGACATGACCAAGCGGCTAGCGCTCGGCGCCCACGTTCCGGTTGTACCGTGGCGAACGCTAGCGAGTGATGCACCGCGACCAACCTTTGCTGAGATAGCTGATGAGCTTGGTACGCCTGTTTTCATCAAGCCATCCCGCGCTGGCTCGTCCGTCGGTGTCAACAAAGTCCACTCGGCCGAAGCGTTCACCACCGCGCTTGACGAAGCCTTTCGCCACGACGACACCGTATTGATCGAGCAAGCGATCACCGCCCGCGAGATCGAGCTAGCCGTCCTCGGCCGCGGCACATCTGCCCGCGTCAGTATGCCCGGCGAGGTCCTTCCCGGCGAAGAGTTTTATAGCTACGACGATAAGTACAGTGCATCCAGCACTTCGCGCATCGTTATCCCGGCGGACGTTGACGAGTCGGTGGCGACGCAACTACAGCGTCTCGCACTGGCCGCCTATCACGCGACCGGTGGATACGGCATGGCGCGAGTTGATTTTTTCCTTGATTCGACGGGCCAGATTTTTCTCAACGAAATTAATAGCATCCCCGGCTTCACCAATATCAGCATGTATCCAAAACTATGGGAAGCTTCGGGTCTCAGTTCACGGGCGTTGGTTGACGAGCTGATCCGAGAGGCGCTTGCCAGCCATTCTATAGGTGGCGTATAATCTCCTTATAAACAGGAGGTCAATATGGAAATAGCAATAGTAATTTTAGTCATCGTGGCTATGTATGTGCTGAGCGGCATCAAGGTGGTTAATCAATATCAACGTGGCGTAGTATTGACGCTCGGTAAATTTACTGGCGTACGCGAGCCGGGTCTAAGAGTGGTGATACCAATTTTTCAGACGATGATGATGGTCGATGTGCGCTCGACGCCAATCGATGTGCCAAAGCAAGAGGTCATTACCAAAGACAACGTCACTGTCGGCGTTGACGCGGTGGTCTATTTCCGAGTGATTAACGCACCAAAAGCGGTGCTAGAGACGACCAACTATATTTATGCCACTAGCCAGTTTGCCCAAGCTGCTCTACGCGACGTTACCGGTAACGTCGATATGGACGATCTCTTGGCTAAGCGTGAGGAGATCTCGCAGCAAATTAAGGAAATTGTCGATGCCGAGACCGACAAATGGGGCATAGATGTTGAGAACGTCAAGATTCAGAATATCGAACTGCCTGGTGACATGAAGCGCGCCATGGCCAAGCAGGCCGAAGCCGAGCGTGAGCGCCGCGCTAACATCATCAACGCCGACGGTGAAAAAGCTGCCGCCGAAACCCTAGCGCAGGCGGCGGAGATCCTGGCAAAAACCCAAGGTGCGATTAATCTGCGTACACTGAACACGCTGGAACGTATCTCCACCGAGCCATCACAAAAAACGATGATGCTCTTCCCGATTGAGCTGATCGATGCGATTCGCGGGAATAAAAAGTAAGGAGTAGACATGAGTAAACAAAACCGCACCGAAGAATTTAGTGTTAACGGCGATCAAGTTGTCGAGAAGGTCAAACAACTCATCAAAGAAGGCAATGTCCGCCGCGTCATTATCAAAAACGAAAAGGGCGAAAGTATCATGGAGTTCCCAGTCACTGCCGGCGTCGTTGGCGTGCTGCTACTGCCAACGCTCGCAGCTCTCGGCGCAGCAGTGGCGTTGATGACGCAATGTACGATCGCGGTAGAACGACGAGATTAACAAGCACGAGCTACTCTGCCCACCCAAAGCCCACATCCAGATCTATTGATTGCGGTTATCATTCACAATTCGCTTAACCTCTTTCACATAGCGGTCAGCTTCGGTATTCCAAGGTGCGTGTCCGCTGTGCTCAAACCACACCAGCTCTTTCTTGGGCGCATCAAGCAGCTGGTAATATTCCTCAGCAAGATAAGTCGGTGCGTTCAAATCATGACGCCCTAGCAAGAAGTACATTGGCACCTCCAGCTTCGTGGCACTCTTGCGAAAGTTAATGTTATACAGTTGCGGGAACACCTGATCAAGAGTCCTGAACAAACCAGCTGCCCAATTATATTTATCGATCAAACCGTATTCAGGCGCAAGAACTGATGCGTATATATTTGACTTTGATGGGTTGATATTACCACGCCTAGCCATTTCATTATCCAAATATTGCAAGTAGGCAAGCATATCAAATATCACACTGTCACCATAATAAGGCGGTGATCCACGGCGCTCCAGTTGTTTAACTTTTGCTATATCACCCCGTTCTTTAGCAATCTTCAGCGCTAGCTTATAATCATCAACTTCAGTTTGCGCAAAATCAACCATCTGTCCACTACCAATAAATGCAGCGTAGTCCTCTGGATGCCTTTGCATCAACAAGACACCGAGGGCACTACCCCAGGATTCGCCAATGACGTAAATCTTTTTCTTACCAAATTTCTGCTTTAAGTACTGCGTTACCGCATGGCCATCCTGGAGATAACGATCGAGCGTTATTTGCTGACGCGGCACCGCCCAGCGCGACTTACCAGACCCTGGTTGATCCCACTGCACCATCACGAAATTATCTTCCAGCTCACTCAATGCCACCCTCGCATTGCCCATTTGTGAACCACCCGGACCGCCAGACAAAAAGAGAATCACCGGCGCATCTTTATTTTTACCGCGAAGTGTTAACCACTGCTTGCTATCATTTACAGTAATTTCACGCAATTCAGATATAGCATTATCACCATCGATATGTGGTGTATATGTCATGAACTGTGAACTAATAACCGCGATCAGCATAACACCGAAAGCAACTCCAAGGAGCTTCGCAGTATTGCCGACAAATGACAAGGCAAAGGAGTGATGAAAAAGTGCGGCCACCCCAGCGATAATTAAAAGTAATATTGTTGCGACAGCTACTATACCCGCCAACACGAACAGGCAGAGCAAAATTATTGATACATTCATATCGCCACTGTAACAAAATATTGAACAATGGTCAATATTTTATAATGTATTATACTGTTACTATGAATACCCAGCATAAATTACAACGGCAACATATTCGCCGTAATCAAATACTCGACGGACTGCTCGAGCTGCTATCCGAGAAAGATAATAGACCGCTAAGTGTTGCTGACCTAGCAGCAAAACTCGGTATCGCTAAGGGTGGACTGTACCACTATTTTGATTCGATCGATCAAGCATTCATGCAGCTAGTTGAGCGTGAATACGGTGCCGCAATCAATGAAGTTGAACTGGCCCTGCACTCAGCTACTAATGCCTCGGTAGTAGAACAAATCGCCATCCTTACCACTACTTACATTCAAACAGCACCGACAAATCGTGCGCTTGATAGCTATCTTCACCTTGATGCTTATGCGCATATTCACCAGCGATCACTCGCCTATATCACCAAGCGCTTAGCTGCGATCCTCGGAGAGATCATACAACGCGGTGTAACGAACGGTATTTTCATATGCGTCAACCCACAAGCTACCGCGACCGTTATACTTGGTATGGTTGCGTTTATCGGTGATAAACATATATTCCCTACCGACCATGAACTACATAGCGCCTACCTTGAGGAAACGGTACGCCTCATGGCACTTGGTCTGGGATTGGAAGCCGATACTTTCGCTGATATAGCAAAACAACTGACGTAGTAAGAACTAACTTATATTAGGCAATCAAATATCATCAACTTGGTGCGGATGGGGAGAGTCGAACTCCCGTCTCAACCTTGGGAAGGTCACATAATAGCCGTTATACGACACCCGCGATGGGGATATTATACCTGATTACCCACCAAACTACTAGAGTATTGCAGCATTTTCTTGACGCTTACGCTAAAAGTTTGACATATAGTTTCAGTACGTTACAATGGACATATGACAAAGCAAAAACTGATCCTAACAAGCATAGCAACTCTTGTTGTCATCGGCGGTTTGTCGCTCGGTGCGCTACACTTCTTTTCACAGGTCAATCATAATGCAGCACCTCAGGCAAAACAGTACGCCGACCGAGCTACCTCATCAACCGGTTCATTGAATACTGGTAATCGCCCCCGCACCGACACAAACTCTGCGAGTGACAATCAGCAGTCAAATAAGTCTGGTCAAAACACTGGAGATAAACCAACACCAGCTGGGCACAACTGGGTGACGCAGACAATGCGCAACAACCAAACCCAGACGGCAAAGCAGCAGCCTGAGCGCCAGCGCGACTCTCAAGATTCAGCCCCACGAGCCAATCAGGCACCACGCAACCACTCGTCAAACAACAACTCAAGCAATAAAAATTCTAACTCTCCAAGTCAACCACAACCATCAAAGCCTAACAGCCCGGTAAACCATGGCCAGAATCATGCGGCAATCGATGGCTGGCGGGTTGATTACTTTGAGGGCTTTGATTCACCGATCAAGCAAACCGGGTGGGTGCAGTACGGCTGGGGCGATCCAGCGGTCGGTCATGGCTGCATGGGTGTGATGTCACAACGCAATTCATTCACTCGAGACGGCAAACTGATAATTCGTACTCAATATGAGAATGGCCAGTGGAGTACCGGTGGTGCCGGCTCAGGTGATGTGTTCACTGCCTCACGCGGTCGCTGGGAAGTTCGCGCCAAGTTCCCGAAGGCCAAAGGCGTCGGCTATGCGTTCCTTCTCTGGCCAAAGGATGAAGGCTGGCCACCAGAGATTGATTTCGCCGAGGGGCGCGTCAATGGTCCTCGTGTTGAGGCAACGTACCACTGGGATCCGGACAACAAGCAACAGCAAGCATTCCTTGATAATCACGACATGAGCGGCTGGCACACGTACGGCGTCATTGTCGAGAAAGATCATATAATTTTTACGCTAGACGGCAAAGAATGGGGTCGTATCAATCATCCAAATGTCACTGATAAGCAGATGTTCCTCGGTGTGCAGGCTGGAGCAATGAACCCAAACGGCATTAATAAGCATACCGAGACCGTTGATAGCGGTGTGCCTAATCCACTCACGCCAGCCGTAGCCGATATCGAAATTGATTACGTGGCACATTACGTGCGAAAATAGCGACTTGCCAGACAGCAGCAACTTTAGTACAATGAGATAGCGAGTTTGTGGCTCTTTAGCTCAGTTGGTAGAGCAGAGGCCTGAAGAGCCTTGTGTCCCCAGTTCGAGTCTGGGAGGAGCCACCAAACATTGCATTTTATTCACGGCTTTGCTACAATAAATCGTGAACCACATGCGGGTATAGCTCAGTTGTTAGAGCGCTTCCTTGCCATGGAAGAGGCCAGGAGTTAGAGTCTCCTTACCCGCACCAATTAGATTAGAATGTCGAGCTTTTCAGCTCGATTTTTTAACTAGTTAGTAAGATTTTATAAGTTAGTCGGTTAACAAAGCCGTCAGGTTGATTAGATGTGGCTATGCAAATATATTTATTAGTTGTATAATCTTATTGGGACTGTTTAGACAGTCGGTACGTTTTTATCTTTCCTTCTCGCTTGAGGTGTTGTGACATGGCAACTATGCCATAAATAGTCCCCCTTTAATGTTATTCTCGTAGTACATTATTGTGTGACTGTTACGCCCGGCTTCGCCGGCGCGAGACCTACCGGCTACGGGGCCAGTCCTTGTACCGATATGTTTCTAGAGGCCAAAGTACGTTGTATGACCTTTTCTGGACAGTGCGGAAAGCGAGACCCCGCGTATGCGTGGAGAAAGGGAGTTAGATGAAACTACAGCGTACTAAATATAAACGTACGACTCCAAAGTCTCTTACTGAGTACTCATCTATGAGCATCAGTCTGGGCGATGGCTTTAAGCTACTAATTGAAACAGTAGTGAAGATCATCGAAAAGTACTTTGGTCTCCTCTATGTTTCTATCTATCATAGGTAGGCACATACAGGAGATTATGGGGAAAATAGAGTTGTTGGAAAAATTACTTTCAGAATACCCCGCAGACGCTGCGGTATTCTGTGTGTCTGAGCCAAAATCTGATGGTACATTCCGCCCAATTGTTAAACCCAATAAACCGCTTATTGACTGGCTTAAGCGAGTCAAGCGTGCGCTATATCAGCAACGAAAAGATTGGCCAACCTTTATTCACGGCGGTGTTAAAAAGCGCAGCTACATATCGTTTGCTCGACCGCACACAAATAAAAATACTGTCATTACGGTTGATATACGCGATTGTTTCGGTTCTATCAGCCAAAATAACGTACAGATTGCGCTTATTGAAAAGCTTGGACTACCTAATGGACTTGCGTGCCGTCTTGCAGCAAAACTATGCCACAAGCGTCGCATACCACAGGGTTTTGCGACAAGTAGCTACCTTGCTAATCTATGCCTGAATGACACTCTACTTATCATAAAGCGCCAGATGAGTTGCATGGGCGTCGATATGACTATATACGTGGATGATATTGCACTATCCTCGCAACATATCGATAGTGCAAAAGTCATCAATATTGTCTCGCAGGAGCTATCGCGAGCAGAATTAGCTATCAGCAAAGCAAAAGTGAAAGTTATGCACTCACACAGACCTCAAATAATTTGTGGTCTCATTGTCAATAAACGAATCTCTCTTACCAGACAAAAGAAAAAGGAGTTGTTTTCCGATATTGCCAATGGACGTATGAGCGAAGCAAGCTTAAGGGGTTGTTTAGCCAACCTGAATATGGTTGATAAAGAATTAATGGAGAAAATGAAAAATTACGCTATTAAGAAAGGTCTTTTGCAGCCAAATACATAGATATCCTGTCATACGCAAATTGCACTAATGCTGTTTGGTATTATAAGATTTCTATTTTAATACAAGGTATGAATTCTTACTGTGATATTAATGAATTTAAAGAGACCAACGTCTGTATACTAGCAATTCTCGTTCATCTCACTTATACTTAACCCATGAAGACTTGGCACAATGTCGCCTCTCTGTATCAGATTTATCCGCGTAGTTTCTGGGATGCTAATGGCGACGGGATTGGCGATTTGAATGGCATTACTGAGAAGCTAGACTATTTAGCATGGTTGGGGGTTGATGCGATTTGGATTTCACCATTTTTCACCTCACCGATGACTGATTTTGGTTATGATATCTCCGATTATCGAGCAATCGATCCGACATTTGGCGGGCTGGACGATTTTCGGGCGCTATTAGAAAAATTCCACACCCTCGACATCAAAGTCATGATCGACCTCGTCCCCTGCCATACGTCCGATCAGCATCCGTGGTTTCAGGAGGCTCAGTCATCGCGTGATAACCCTAAGCGTGATTATTATGTCTGGCGCGACGGGCGGGACAGCGATGAGCCGAACAATTGGCAAAGTTTATCTGGTGGCAGTTCGTGGGAGTTTGATGAACGTACCGATCAATTTTATCTCCATTCGTTCCTGAAAACACAGCCGGATTTAAATTGGGATAATCCTGCAGTTCGCGATGAAATAAAAAACGTGGTGCGATTTTGGTTTGACATGGGCGTGGACGGCATGCGGGTTGACGCGATTTGGGGCATTTCGAAAGACCCTGAGTTCGGCGACGATTCGCCAAATCCTGATTTTCACGGCGATCCTGAAGCCTACGGTGCATTCATCCACGACCACTGTAAAATGGGGCCGCATTTTCAAGAATACCTGCATGAGCTGGCATCGGTTTGCGATGAATATGACGATAAGCAGATGGTGTTCGAATTTTATCCGGACGAGAAGTTGGGCGATATTTACCAGCAATATCACCAGGTGCTAACGACCTACCCGAAGGCATCGGCATTCTTTATGGAGTACCGCCAGGACGAGTGGCACGCGGAGCATACTGGGCAGAAGATTGAGAATTATCTGCGGGCAGCGGGCTCGGCCAAGCCATTTTTCTGTCTCGGCAATCACGATCAGCCGCGCGTTGCCTCGCGGCTCGGGACGGAGCGAGCGCGGGTCTTACATTTTCTCAACCTGCTCACGCCGGGCGTCAGCGTGATGTACTATGGTGACGAGATTGGCATGACGAATGGCGAGCTGACCGCTGATGACATTCAGGATAATTTTAGCCCTGCCAATTCCACCATCGACAGCCGTGACCTGGAGCGTACGCCGATGCAATGGGACGATACGCAGTTTGCTGGATTCTCAAGTGTACAGCCGTGGCTACCCGTTCACGCCAACGCGATAAAAACCAATGTCCTGACACAGGCAATGCACCCTGACTCACTTCTGCATCTACACCGACAGCTGCTTCACTTACGGCGGAGTATACCGGTATTGCAGCGCGGCACGCTTGAAGTGATCAACGCTGGTAATGGATTTATCCTCGGTATCAGACGAGAGCTAGATGGTGAGCGGGCTTATATTTATATTAACTTCGCTGATGCACCACAACTTTTTTTTATCCCAGAACATACCGAGATCATCGCCTCAACCCACCCTCACCGCTCTATTATCAGAAAAAACGGGCAGCTCACAATTCCTAGTCATTGCGGAATACTGCTACTTCATAAGGGTAAGTGGCTAAATTCTAGACCATAAGACAGCGCATCTTACATGTACACAGAGACCCTACTTGACAATCACGGCAGAGGTAATGGCCTACAACTTCTTTCATGCTTGCAATCTGTAGAGACAGAGGCAATTTGTCAATCACCTACCACGCCACGGCTCACATGCTACGCCGTCACCGTCTCGGTCAAGCTCTTCCCGATAACCGGATTCACCTTCCCGTATTGACTCTGCACCATCCTCACGAGCTTCAGAGCAATTAGCATAATACACATCGTCTTCGCTTTCATCTGTATCGCCAGGATCGTAATATCTATTACTGGGATTAGTAGTGCCCGAAGGACTACTAATCCTACTTTGACTATGGTCTGGTTTCTTGCTGCTGGAATCACCATAATGATGATTGTGCGCATACGCTACAAGTACTACTGCTCCCACTATCAGAACAGCAATAAGTACACCAGTAGTCCTATCTTGCATACGTTCACTCATACAGCCACTCACCTACACCCCCATGGTGCGAGCAAGCGCCTCTTCCAGTAGCATATGACCGCCAACCATCACGACAGATCGCTCCGACCCTATGCGTTGCTTGTTGCTGAATTGGCTGTGGTGCTGGTTTTGGTGTGCGGACAATGATATGAGCTGTTGGTTGAGCTATGACCTCTACCTTGTTATCATATCCCGATCTACTTGGCTTACAGATCTTTTTGCTTCCGGCTACACCCTGCTGTTTGACTGTTTCTGTATAACCATATTGACCCGCTTCACCCTCATACTGTGTTTCAAACGGTATTTCTTCAGTTCTACAGTTTGAATAAGTTACGGACTGTACAGCTGGTGCTGTAGGTTGCTGTTGCTGACCGTTACCCATTGCTCCAGCGATGCCAGCCAATGCAGCAACACCAATAGCAGCGCCGATGACGCCTTTAACGGCTTGTGGTTTTTTTCCCATCTTAGTAAAGACTCCCTATTTATTACTAAAGTACTTTTAGCATACACCACAAACCCCAAATCTCCAAATTGTGAAATTACTATCAAAAACGGGTACATTCTCGCTATCTATCTGGTCAATTATTATTTTAGTAGTGTACGTTCAGTATTATGGACCATTCTTACACTAATATATTCTCACTAAAATATGCACTTGGAGGCTATTGTCATCTTTGTGACCAGTGTAGTTATTCTGTCTACAAGAGGTCATCAATGTCATATTGCTAACCTCTTCAAACAGAAAAACCCACCGGCTATCTACTTCTGCGGGTTTTTCTATACATCAAAAAACATCCTGACAACTATCAGGACGTAGACTATTCCTTCAATCGTAGGAAGTAAGTGAGGTGCGCACCCCCATAACTACGATTGTCCACCACAACAATTCCGTTTTGAATTGGCACCTCACCTATTCCTGAGTGTGATAATATCATATGTCCACCCGGTTTGAGAAGTCCCATTAGTCGCGAGACTGTGGAAAACTGAGGGTTGTGATATGGTGGATCGGCAAAAATGATATCAAACTTCTCTGTTACGCTCATGCTTTCCAGCCAATTTGATATCGTTGTTTTTATTACAATAGAGTTTTCGCTGGCACCCACGGTACTGATATTTTCGGCAATGACCCGCTGAGCAACGCGGTCTCGCTCCACAAAAACCACTGACTCTGCGCCGCGACTGAGCGCCTCCAAACCAATCGCACCAGAGCCAGCAAAAGCATCCAGTACCCGTGCGCCGCGCACGGTTTCGCCCAGTGAATTGAACATCGCTGAGCGTACTCGCTCACCCATGGGATGCGTCGTTGAGCCTGGCGGCGCCTGGATGAATCGTCCGCCAAATCCGCCAGCGATGAGTTTAACGCGCACGCTGTTCCTCGGCCAGCCACACTGCACTCAGCCAGCCCAGCACCACCGCACGAATAATCAGCGGCATCAGTTGACGGTTGGTCTGTCGCGCCAGCTCCGTTGTCCAGCCAGTCTTGGCGAACTTTTCATACATAGCCATATCCGCCACCTCATGAACGCAGCCGAGATAGAATGCCCGAAAGCCCGCCTGGCGTACTTCCTCAATGTCGTGCTGCTGCGGCAGACCAGTAGCAAATCGTTGGTAGGCCACTACGCTAGCGACACCCGCCTCGAATGCCAGATGCATAGTCATCACGCCCTTTGCGCCCCAAAATTCCCAGTTATTGCGCAGGGTTT
>ERZ773010.2459-NODE-2459-length-10894-cov-2.509364_pt1 | contig 10894 bp, 4 predicted proteins | sample MGYA00580842_ERZ773010 | MGnify/ENA primary metagenome ERZ773010 (study PRJEB29015, sample SAMEA2737982) | human oral metagenome | biome: human oral; feature: human-associated habitat; material: dental | place: China | collected 2107 ...
CCAAAGCTGAAGCAGAAGTCGGTACAAATACACAAAACGGGCGTCCAGACAAGCAATCACGCCTCAATCAGCGTTTCGCTGCATTGACCAGCCAATTGCACGAGAAGGACGAGTATATCGAGTCTCTTAAGCAGGAGATGGCACGAAAAAACCAGCAAGACCAGCTTAAGCCCCCTACTCCTGATGAGGATGGTAATTACAGCGCCAGCGACATCATGGACTATAACCAAAAACAAGCCCAGCAAGCTGCCAATACTGCAGTAGAGGCAATGCAGGAACGCTTGGACGGTGAACAGGTGGCGTCGCGCTTTGACCGCGAAGAGGCAGAAATACTAAAAGCATATCCTATGCTTGACCCAAACAATGCTTCGTTAGATCCAACGGATCCGAACTGCTACAACGAAACCTTAGCTAAGGCGGTTGACAGCTATGTCCGAGGACGTATTGAGCCACACATTTTAGCAAGGAACGTCGGAGCTCTTAAGAAGCTATCGATTCGTAAGCTAGCCGATGAGTACTTAGAGCCTGTCATGTCTGTAGCGCAAGCCGAGCGCGAGCGTGCCCAGCAAAGTCTACAGAACCTGAACGGACAAAGCTCTGGCATGTTTTCGTCGGCAGCAGGCTCAGGTGGCGGCGGAGATTCCATAGAGGAACTAGAGGCAAGGATCGGAAACATTAGTTTATCGTAATCCATTTGGGTGGTAGTGGTTACAGAAAGGGCTGTTTAACATGGCTGACACTACTACTGCGCAGCTTCAGCACGATCTGCAAACCTATTTTGCGAAGAAAGTCCTTCGCGGAGCGGAGTTTCAGACTGTGCTTGACCAGTTCGGTCACAAAGAAACATTGCCAGAGGCATCAAGCAAGACTATCCAATTTACCCGTTACTCGGACTTGGATATCGTTACCAACCCTCTGACGGAGGGGCAAGCCCCAGCCGGCAGCCAGCTGACAACTTCTGCTATCAATGCGGTTGTTGACCAGTATGGCGACTTTGTGACGCTTACTGACCTCGCAAAATTAACACCAAAACACTCATCTGTTCAAAACGCTCTGAAGAAGCTCAGCGAGCAGTCATCGAAGAGTTATGACCGTGCTATCAACAAGGTCATCATCGCCGGTACTGCTGTACGCTACGCCAATTCAAAGACTGCACGTAACTTGCTGGCTGACGCAGACAAGCTGACCTGGGCAGATGTTCGCAAAGAGGTTTCCCGCTTGCGTACTGCAGGTGCACCAACCTTTAAGGACGGCAACTATGTCCTAGTTGTCGATCCAGCCGTCGAGCAAGACTTGATGGACGACGAGGCATTCCGCCAGACGGTTTACCGCCAAGCATCGAAGGAGAAATCCAACGAGCTATACAAGGGCGAGTTAGTCTCGTTTGCTGGTGTAACGGTTGTTCGAAGCAATAACCTAATCACCGACAAGGGCGCATCAAACGCAAAGGTGCACATTAGCTTGCTCTTTGGCGAAGACGCCTACGGCAACACCGACCTGCAGCACCTGAAGGTGTACAAGGAAGGTCCAGGCGGCGTGTCCGACCCACTTCGTCAGAAGATGACGCTTGGTTGGAAGTTTGCCGCCAAGGCTGCCATTCTAAACAACAACTTTATGTGTCGTTTGGAATCCGGCTCGCTATACTAAATTAACCGGGCGGTAGCTATACAAGCCGCTGCCCACGCCATGGAAGGATAATCATGGAAGGTAACGCACCAAATACTCTAGGTCCTACTATGACCAATGTGCCGACTCCCCAGCCCCGCACGCCGCAGGCTGAGCATGCCGCGCAAGCAGCACCGGACACAACACCGGCCGTCTCGCCAGCACCAGTACCGCAACCAGAGCCAGAAGCTCCAGCGGAGCCAGTGCTTGAGCAGTCGGATCCAAAAGTCGCACAGTACGAGCCAGACACAAAACCAGTGTATGTCCACGTCAAGCTGCGACGTACGGTGATGATTAACGGTAAGGGCTATCCAGCATGCAAAGACCTGACGATACCGAAAGAAATTGCCGACGAACTCTACCGTATTGAGGAGACTAACCTGGAGTACGAAGCAGATCTGCTTCGTGCAAACAACCAGGTCTCTACCCCAGCGGCCGAGCTGAAGGTTTAACAAAAACTAAGACAAACCAAAAAATACACACAAAACATAAAACCTCCACTGATAGCGCAGGTATGACACGCAATCTACTGGACGCTACGGAGAACTCAAAGACACCCTGGCTCGCAAGGGTGTCTTTGCTATGGCAAACATTTTCCTATTATGACGCCAGTAGCCAGCCATACAGCAATTAACCACATATGCAGGTCGCTCCTAAATATTGCTTCTATATCATCAAGAATATGAAGCACTACAGTTGCGCAAATAGCTATAATCACAATAATAACCGCAATACCCCAGTTTATATTATTGTTTCCTATCGGGAGAATAATCGCGCAAGCAGATATAAAAAGCGCTCCAGAGTACTCTTTCGCATTGCGAAACAACTTCTTCATCATATGGACAAATCATACCATATTTGCTATAATGATGCCATGAAAAAAGGTGGTAAAAAAGAAAAAAATGACACGATGGTTACTAGAAAGAAGTGCCTCATCGACGTAGCTATCGTCGGTGTTGTTTGTTTTTTTATCGGTTTTTTCTTCTGCCACACAGCATACCCTATTCTATACCGCAACAAGTTAGAATCTGACAGGAAAAACACTGAAGCTACCCTGGACTATAAGATACAGGAGCTGAGAGACTTACAAGGACGAACTCCAGTCAAAAATCAGAGCCAGAATAAGTCTGCTTCGCATAGCAAGCACACTGTCTATGACATCACGCCAGATACGATGCTGGCTGAAGTGAACAAGATCCGTGCCGAGCACGGCGTCGCGCCAATGCAACTCAGCCCAGCACTGAACAAGTCTGCACAAGAGAAATGCGAGGACATGGTTACCAATAATTATTACAATCACAAGAATCCAACAACAGGACAGCAAGGCTATGAAATTGCTATCAAGACAATGGGTGGCATACGCGGATATTATGGCGAAAATATGAATGTTATCCAAGGTTCAGATAAAGGTGCTGCTGACGTAAATGGAGACCAGCTAGATGAGCGTACCGTCTTCAGTGGCACATATGGCTGGATGAAAAGTGAGCCGCACGCTAAGGCTATCCTTGACTCTCGATACACGCTAACTGGCTTTGGCAAGTGCACCAAGAACGACCATGGCGAATGGGGTGATTGGTATTTTATCGAGCATTTTTATAGTCCAAATCTCTAAAGTCAAAAACTTTCACAAAATTTACCAAAATATTGATGATTTGAAAAAACGCATGATAACTTATAAATAAGCATGCGGTATTTCCTGTATTAAACCACGAGAAACACCGCTCCGTGAGCCGCAAGCTCGGCAACGGCTTTGGACGACCGGTCGTACGGCGGACATCAGGACTCCAGAGGCGAAAGACAAACTTGTATTAAGTGTGTCTTCGCAACTGGACAGTCCAAGCGAAACAACAGCCCTTTTGCGAAGCGCAAGAAAGGGCTATTTTTATGGCAGAATATCAAGGAAACCCAGACTTCCGCGGATGGTTGGCGGTACACGATCCGTACACGCTAGCTTATACCGGCAATGACGGCAGGATTGACTGGAACAAGGTCAATAACAACGGCGCCGATACAAAAATGATCAGCTACGACAAAGGACAAGCTGGCAAAGTTCAGCAGTACGTCAGCGGGCTATATCAGCAATGGCAAGGTTGGAATAATAATCGCCAGCAGCCTCGCCAGCAACACGGTGGAGGTGGCTGGGGTGGTGGCGGAGGAGGCGGAGGCGGTATGTCAGCAGTACAGCGCCAAGCTATAGATAAGCAGTGGGCGCAAAATAACCGCTACTACAACGATATGCTCGGCTCCATCGATCCGCGACGCAACGCAGCACGAGCGGCTGTTGACAGGCAGGTAGATACATCCATCAACTCATTGAAGAGCGAACGCGATAGCGCCTTCCAGAACCTCGACCGCCAAGACCAGAAACTAGAAAAAAGCTATGCACGCGGTAAGCAGTCGCTGGGCGAGATGGTCCGCAACACTCTGCAGGGCGAATCAAACAACATCGGTATGCTAGGCGGCGGCAACTCAAGTGCCATCGGTATGCTAGGCGTTGGCGTGGCCGACCTGCAAAACAGCGAACAAGGCAAGATGTTAGACGACCTGAACGAGCAGAAGACTGACATTGAAGTCAACCGTCAACAAGTACAGAGGAAGCTGGAAGACGAAGTACGCAAGCTGAATGACTTCCGCCAGAGCAAGTACCAAGAAATCCACGACACCTTCAACGAGCAGCGCAACGAAATCCTCAATAAAATGAACATGAACGATAACCAGCGCGCCCAAGCCCTCGCTCAAGCGGGTGCAATATCGACAGCTCAAATTCAGGACGTCGATAGAGCTATCAACGGACGGCTAGGCCAAATCGTACAGACCTACCAAAATATCACTGCTCCGCAAGCGTCACTGGCAAGTGTTCCGGCATACCAGGCGAAGAATATTACTCAAGGCACAGTAGATAGCTCGAATATTAATTCGCCTAGCCTGAGCGCAGGACAAGCAACAGAATCAGTTCTTGGCCGACGCTCTGACGATGACGACAGCTACTTTATGCGTCCACGGCGTTCCGCAGACGACGTCCAATTCTAATAGCCGAAAGGAGCTAAATACCAATGTTTGACTTTGGAAAAATGATACGCAGCTTCTTCGGATGGAGAGACGACGAAGAAGAAAAACGCCGCGAACAGCAAAACCACCGCGAACCAATCCAGCAGCACAACGATAATCCGCTAAGCCAGCCAAAGCAGTTTCAGGGGTTTGATGCAACACGCCTGTCTACTATTCAGCAGCCGCGCCAGCAGGAGCAGCAGCAAAACTTCTCGCCAGAGAAGCCCAAAACGCCAATGTTTCAGCCAAACTTCGTAGAGACAATTGAATCGCAGCTAGAGAAAGCCAAAAAGTATGCCGCACTGGGCGATGAGAACGCCAAAAAGTACATTGAACAAAACCAGTCGAAAGTACAGCAGCAAGACAAGCAGCCAAATTTCTCGATAGATAACCAGTCGCAGCTACAATTACCGCATCCACAGCAACCCTCCCCTTTTCAGCAGCCAGCACAGCAATCACCACAGATGCAGCAGCTGAATGAGACGGTACGCCGCAACAACCTAAACTCTGAAGACTACCGAAAGCGTCGAGACGAATTAACGACGCTGCTTAATGACACCCGCGGCAACTGGACAAACGAACGGAAATTACTCGATGAAGCACAGCAAGGCATCACCTCTGACGAGCAACTGAAAAACACCATCGAGAAGATAAAGAATGTTCAGTATCGCCAGAAAACCGCTGACGCTGCCCTGGGCGAATACGGACAATCACCCATGATAAATTACGGTGGCAGGACACCGACACAATTCCTAGAAGACTTTAATAATATGGACGCCGGCAGGCAGCGTGATGCTATCGAGCAAATATCCAAAAATTTGACAGATTACGCCAAGGTCCCGTACGGATTTACTAACCCCGAACAGCGCGCGAAGTTCGAGCGTATCGTCGCCGAATCGGAGCTACTACGCAACCTGATTGACGACCGAGCAGTAAAGAAAGGTCCTAACCTGGAGACTATCGGCAAGGATGCTGTTAGTATCGGCAGCAATATGATTGGCGGCATGGCACAACCATTCAAAGCGGTCTATCGTTCAGGTGAGGCTTTAGTTAATCATAGCCCGCTTGATGCACTCGCTGCGGAATACAAAGCAGGTAAGCTTTCAGAGGAAGAATATGCTCGCAGATACAACGCTATAGACCAAGAAATAAACGGCATAACTGGAGGCATGCAAGACAAAGGAACTCTAGACCGCATACTTCGCGCAGCTGGTACAGCTGTTGATGTCGCTTCTTCTGTTGCTCCTGTAGGATCTCTTGCCAAGGGAGTTGTCAAGGGCATTGCCCCAACCCTAGCTAAAGATGCACTGGAGAAAGGTATTATCAGCCAAGCAGCCGAGAAAACCGTTCCCCAACTGATTGCTCATGAAGCAGCCACGAACGCCGCTCTAGGCGCAGGCGGATCGCTTCGAGCAGGTACCGATTGGAAGCCTGAAGACGCCCTACAGGAAGCGGCTACTGGCGCAGCATTTGGCGCTGGTATGGCTGGAGCTGGTGCAGCTATTGGACAGGGCGCTACAGCGCTTCGTAAAGCGTATGTTGACGGCGACCTGCATATACCACGCACGGAAATCACGCCAAATGCTGGACGGAACGAGCGAATGCGCACAGCCATTGAGAATTACCCTATTGACGAGCCGTTTAATTACGGACGCGTTAGCCAGAACACTCTAGACCAACACAACGCGATCCAAGCGCAAACTGGTCAGGACTTCGTTGCCGACAGAGACGTAACAGTGTATCCGGGCGCACATAATGCACATGTTGAGAAGCGGATTATTCAGGAGGGGTTAACCCCTGATGAGTACATTACGGCCGCAGATAACGCCATCTATGGAGCAGACAGACAGCTGCTGGGAAGTCGCTCCGAGCGCGGACAGCAAAATGTACTATATGAAAATCCGGTAAATCCTAGCCGTGCGGTTATGGGTGAGTTTAACAATGGCTTGAGTCTAAAAAGTGTACAAAAGCTAGGCGAAAACACACTTAGTCCAGAATTAAAAAATACCGCTAAAAGCGGTGATAACCTGGTTTCCAGTGATTCGCCTCTAGCTAGTAGACGAACCACTGGTTTAGCGTCAAACGACGGAGTCGGAGTTGTCGGTAGGCAGCTCGCTGACAACTTTACAGACGCTACGACTGCTGGTAGTCTAGCAAATAATACCCCAGATGTCAATACTAGCGACGTCTACAAGCCAACGAAACCAGGCTTTTTCGGTACAGCTCCTGAAGATTATCGCTACCGAATCGAGCAGACACCACGCGGCAAATACGCAATCGTTGAAGAGTATGCCGACGGCAGTCCATCACAGCGATATTCGACACATTCAGATATTGCTATTGCTCGCCGTGAAGCACAGAGATTAGCTGAAGGACTAGAAAAACCAATCCAAGTTGAAGAAACCGGAAAAGGTTACAACGGATTCACCGAACGAGCGGCTGAGATTGAGCTGAAAAAGCTACAAACAGCCCGCCCAGAGTACGACTGGGAAATCAAGCCAGCCGAGCATATGGACAGCCACGATATAACGCGAGGTAAGTATGGTATTAAGGGAGTGCTACGCGAGAGTGACGCCCGCCTCGACGGTCCAAACCAGCCGGCGAGAACATACGAGGTTGAGGGTACCGTACCAAAAGTTAAGGAAGAGTTAGACCTCGGCGACGGCTCAAAGCTAACGTCCACCACTAATGGAGATACTGGTGTCACAACAACCGAACGTATCGCTCCTGACAGCACAGCAGACCTACAGGCGGTAGCAGCAGCTCGAAACACCACTGATGTAGCCGACGGGTACAGAATTGATGATATTACGTCACAAAGCCAAGCCGCAGACGTCAACCCCTACCCCCAAGCGACCGTTGATAATGTTATCGACAAACTCAACGCCGGTACTCCAGCACAGCGCCGCCTAGTTCGCGATGAGATCCGCAAACAAACCGGCTATGACGTTCACGACATACGAGGTATGAAACAGTATCCAACCATCGTACAGTCAGCATATAACCGCGTCGTCGGCAGCCAGGAGTGGATTGACGCTAGCAAAAAAATCCACGTCAAGGGCACGGAAGCTAATCGCAAACCTGACCTAACAGAGTTTGCTCTAGCGAAAGGTGTGGACGAGCAAGGCAAGCCAATATTCGATCTGGTCCCGCTTGACGGCAATAAACATACTATCAGCAGTACTGGTATGGTAGTCGACAAAGACGGCAAGAGTGTTGGTAGCTACGTCGGTATCGATGAGAACGGCAATCAACATGCGTATGTTGAGGGTAAGCCAGTTAATCTGGGTGCTATCGTCGGAGATATTGAGCGCTGGGGTAACAGGAATAACCCGTTTGCAGACATTGACCGTATCATCGACGCAAATGCACCAGATGCCGCAACGGCCGCAGCTACCAAGGAATTTACCTCCGTATTCAAAGACAGCCAGGAAGCAGCCATGAAAGTCGAGCTGAAATCTCGCCGCGATGGACTAACGAAACTAGAAAACGAGATGTTGGATAACCTCCCCTCTCGCCAGCTACGAAAAGACCTGACCGAAGATATGTTTGATTTTGTAGAAAAGAAAGTCAATGTCGCCGACCTGAACGCCAAATACGGCAAAGACTATGTAGACACCTATATGAAGCCGGCGGTGGACTGGTGGCGTACTCACGCAGACGATATTCTCAACAATACTAACCGTGTACTGGAAGCAAACGGCTATGACCCAATACCGCGCCGCAAGAACTACATCTCGCACATTATGAGCGACCCGTCATTCTTCGAGAAGGTTGGACTGAAGATTAAGGACATCACCGGAATGAATGGCTCGGTAAGCGGCGAAACAATCCCCGGCGGAGTACGCGGAGGTGTCCCCGATGAGATAGTCGGAAATACTGAAAACACTGGTGCGCGTCGCAAGTGGAATCCATTTGCACAGACACGCCGCGGCGAACTAGCTAACAAGGACTTCTTCGGTGCTATCGACAGGTACTACGAGGCAATGCTCTATAACCAGTATATGACTCCTGCTGCTTCACGCGTGCGAGTAATCGAAAATGCTTTCCGCACGTTCCAGAAAGCTAAGGAGATTAAGCTAGACAAAGCTATCGAAGAGCTCGGATTTAACGAAGCGATGGCACAAGTCGAGACTGGCAAGCCAAAACACAAGAACTTCAAAGAAGGCGAGCGCTCTCCTCTCATCGCCGCATGGCAGGAATATGGCAATATCCTTGCCGGAAAAACGAACGCTATTGACCGATTGGCTGTTGATAAAGGCTTTGGTAGAACTGTAGATGTCTCAATCAAAGCGCAGGGTATCGTTGGTGCTAACACTATACCAGGCTCAGCCACGGCAGCCGTAGCACAGGTCCTAAGCGTTCCGCAGACAGTTGCCCGAGATGGACTACCATCGTTCATGAAAGCCGTTAAGCAGATGATCCATTCTGGCTTTGACGAAGCAAGCGATCCGCTGAATAAATCTTCATTCATGAAATCTCGCTATACCGACGCCTCATCGCAGCGGCGCGGCATCATCCGAAAGTACACCGATGCTGCCTCCATTCCGATGGAAGCTATTGAGAAGTTTACTGGAGAGCTAAGCTGGCGCAGTGCATACAACGAGGCGCTCAGCAAAGGACTAACTGGAGACGCAGCCATTAGGCAGGCTGACCTAGCCACCAAGGCTACTCTAGCTGGGCGCGGCATTGGCGACCGACCATTGGCCATGAACTCGAAAGTACTCGGCGTTTTCACGCAGTTTGGATTAGAAGTAAATAACATGAGACTACAGTTCTTTAAGGACTTTACGCCCGCCCAGAAAGCCAAATTCATTATCGCAGCGGCCGCTGCTAACTACGGGCTGAAGATGGTAACCGGACAAGAACAACTACCAGACTTCCTGAAGGCGACGATAGAAACCTACAAAGATTTTACTAATGGCGAAGATGATGCTAATGACAGCCTTCTGAATAATACCATGCAAGCGGGTCAGCGTTTTCTAGGCGAAGCCTCCAAGTTTGTTCCGGGTGGTCCCGCACTTGTTGGAGCATTTATAGACGACAAAACTAAGAAAACCATTTTTGGCGAAGACTCAGACATTTCCCGTTACGGCACACCTGCTGTATCAAAGCTGATCAAGGCTGGACTTGCCGCCGGCGAGGGTTTATCGAGTGGTGATGCTGGTAAGATCGGCACCGCAATGCTTGATATAGTCCCAACCGGTGCGCAGATAAAGCGCACAATTCAAGGGGCTACTGCCCTAAAAGATGGCTATACACAGGATAGCAAAGGCAACATTCAGACACCTGTTGACCGCTCGCCGACGAATATCGTTAAAGGAATGCTCTTCGGCAAGAATACCCTTGATGAGCAGAAGCAGTTCTATGGCACCAAACAGCATGCACTCAGCGATAAAGACAGTGCTGCATTTAGAGAGATGCTATCCAACAATCCCGAAGAGGCTAAGCAGTATTATAACCTCGTTCAGGACTCAAGGAAGATGGATGTTCTGGAGAAGCGTGCTAAAAATGGCGACACCGCAGCAATGGATAAACTCAGCAAAATGTCTCAGGCGACTGGCTCAGACGGACTGCCCGTGGCGCTAAAAGCCAAGATTGCTCGCGGCGACTACACACAAGACGGTGATGGGACAATCAGAACAAAAGGCGGCGAAGTTGCTCGAGAAGTTCATAAGAGACTTGCTAAAGATTCAAAAGATGAATCAGACGCTACCTACCGCAACTACGTACTAGGATACGGATTAAAGCAAAGAGGTTCGAGTGAACCAAGCAGCAATACCGGAAACGACATTACCGATAAACTATCTGCCCTCGCCGCTCAATCAAACGATAAATCAATAGTCCATCAAGCTATCGACCTGAACAAGAATAAGAAGTACGCCGACATGCCAGCCTGGGTTAAAGAACGCTACGCTGCAGAAAATGGCATTGACAAGGAACAGTTAACCTATGCAACGCAGGCAAGTTATAAAGCAGATGTTAAATTGCAATACCTCAAAGAGGCAACCAAGGATATGTCGAATGAGCAGCTGGTTAACACTCTATACGCTGGACGCAGGAAGTCGATTGCCGACAAGTGTTTCGTAGAAGATTCTATGCTGAAGAGCTTCTACAACGACGGACGTATATCCAAAGATCAGTACCAAGCCCTGCGGTCCCTAATCATGGACGAAAACGG
>ERZ773010.2461-NODE-2461-length-10885-cov-26.988181_pt1 | contig 10885 bp, 9 predicted proteins | sample MGYA00580842_ERZ773010 | MGnify/ENA primary metagenome ERZ773010 (study PRJEB29015, sample SAMEA2737982) | human oral metagenome | biome: human oral; feature: human-associated habitat; material: dental | place: China | collected 2107 ...
AGTTGCTGAGTTCGACTTGCTCAATACCTTCAAAGTATTAGGAGATTAAGATGAAAATTATTGTACCAGCTACCAGTGCCAATATCGGTCCTGGCTTTGACTCTGTTGGAGTGGCCCTGTCAAAATATCTGGAAATTGAAGTCTTTGAAGAAAGTCAGGATTGGGTGATTGAGCATGACCTTAATCCGAGAATTCCTAAGGATCGGCGCAATCTATTGGTTAAGATTGCTCTGCAGTTGGCTCCAGATATTCAGCCACGCCGTTTGAAAATGACCAGTGATATTCCATTGGCTCGCGGACTTGGGTCTTCTAGCTCGGTCATTGTGGCTGGGATTGAATTGGCCAACCAGCTGGCTCACCTTAATTTGTCGGACTATCAGAAGCTAAAAATCGCTACAAAAATTGAAGGCCATCCTGACAATGTTGCGCCAGCTATTTATGGTAATTTGGTTGTATCTAGCTCGTCTAGAAATCAGATATCTGCTTTGGTGTCGGATTTTCCAGAAGCCGATTTCATCGCCTATATCCCAGACTATGAGCTTCGGACGGTCGAGAGTCGTAGGGTCTTGCCGAACCGCCTTTCCTACAAAGAAGCTGTGGCGGCCAGCTCCATTGCCAATGTTGCGATTGCTGCTCTTTTAAAAGGTGATATGAAAATCGCTGGTCGTGCTATTGAGTCAGATTTGTTCCACGAAAAATACCGTCAGCCTTTGATCAAGGAATTTTCAGATATTAAGTTCTTGGCCAGAAAAAATGGCTCTTATGCAACCTATATCTCAGGAGCGGGTCCGACCGTTATGATCTTATCACCTAAGAACAAGACAGAGAAGATTTATCAGCTTTTGCAAAAACAGAATTTCAAGGGGCAAATCTTCCGGCTTCAGGTAGACACAGAGGGCGTCCGAGTAGAAAAATAAATCATCAAGAGGTTTTCTATGAGCCTCTTTTTTTTCTAGGAACGTACACAATATAAGGAGTTGATATCCCTATCTTTTTATACCTAACTGTGCTATAATGGGTCTAGCTTAAAGGAGGATAATTCACTTTATGGATCATTTAGAATTACAGGATCTGGCGACGGAGTTAGGCTTGCACTTTGATGAATTTTCGTCTATTGTCTTCGGACAGATAGACGGTTACACGCTCTATATTGAGCCAACTGAGCAAAGAAAACAATATAGGATTTGTTTTTCAGTTAAAGCCGGCGATGCTTTTACTGCGCCAAATGCCTTTGATGACTTGATTAAAAACTCAGAGGTTCTCACCAGTAGCCAAATGAATCACTACAAGCTGGTACTTTATGCTAAGGCCAAGACCAATCAAGCTCTTACACAAGCTGTTCAAGAAGCACTTGTCTTTTTCAAGGAAAGAGGCTTTGTAAATGTTTGTGAGCAGAGTGGTGAGCCTGGGCAGATTGGTGTCTATCAATTGGGAGGAAATATCCTGATTTTGTCACGGCAGAGCTTTGAAAGCCTGAGTTCAGGCCTTTCGCTGGAAAATCAGACTTATGATAATCAAAAAGAAAATATGGTTGGCGGTATTGTCGGCGCTTTTGTTGGCAGTATCATCGGAGGAGCGGTGATTTTGTTGATAGCGCAGATGAACTATGTGGCTGTTGCTGGAGGACTGGCCATGGGTTACTGTACTATCAAAGGGTATGAGTTGCTGGGTAAAAAGCTGTCAAAAGTTGGTATTGCTATTAGTATCGTGTTCATGGTCTTAGTGATTTTCTTAGTCAATCAGTTTGATTATGCATTGTTACTTGTTCGAGAATATCCAGATGTGAATGTATTTGATGCCTTTTCAGTCGTCAACGAATCAATTTTTAATGGTATCATCCCAGATAACTATTGGTTTAATCTAATCTTGCTCTATGTTTTCACTGGTGCTGGAGCTTTTGGCGCCATCAGGAATGCCCTTTCTACTCAAACACAGCGTTTTACTACTAGACAATTATAAGCATTAAAAAGCTGACCTTTCTCAGCTTTTTCTTTGTAATCTATCGTAAATGCCATAGATTTTTGATATAATAGAGTGTATTTTGTTTACATAAAAGAGAGAAAATCATGCAAAAACTAGAGAAATTAAAAACCGAATTAGAAGGAATCGACATTCGCTTCAATGAGCCTTTGAGTCAATACACCTATACAAAGGTCGGGGGCGCAGCCGATTTCTTAGTTTTCCCCCGCAATCGTTATGAGCTGGCTCGCATTGTTAATTTTGCCAATCAAGAAGACATTCCTTGGATGGTGCTGGGAAATGCTAGTAACATCATTGTGCGAGACGGCGGTATCCGAGGTTTCGTTATTATGTTTGACAAGCTCAACAATGTAACGGTAGATGGCTATATGATTGAGGCAGAAGCTGGAGCTAATCTGATTCAGACAACCCATATCGCCCTGCAGAATAGTCTGACTGGCTTTGAGTTTGCCTGTGGCATTCCTGGCAGCGTTGGCGGAGCTGTCTTTATGAACGCTGGGGCTTATGGCGGAGAGATTGCTCATGTCTTGGTATCTTGCAAGGTACTGACTCCTCAGGGTCAAGTCAAAACGCTGGACGTTCGAGATATGAAGTTTGGCTATCGTCACTCACTAGTTCAGGAAACAGGTGACATTGTTATTTCTGCTAAGTTTGCTCTTTCGCCTGGTGTTCACAGAACTATTCGTCAGGAAATGGAGCGCTTAACCCATCTGCGGGAGCTCAAGCAGCCTTTGGAATATCCGTCCTGCGGCTCTGTTTTCAAGCGTCCTTTGGGTCACTTTGCTGGTCAGCTCATTAGTGAAGCAGGCCTCAAGGGGCATCGTATCGGTGGTGTAGAGGTATCTGAGAAACATGCCGGCTTTATGATTAACGTCGATAAAGGAACAGGCCAAGATTATGAAAATCTTATTGCTCATGTGATTGAAAGGGTGCGGGAAAATTCAGGTATTACTCTGGAGCGCGAAGTCCGCATCATTGGTGAATCTCTGTAAGACAGATTGGTTTCCAGTAGAAGTATGCTGGATAAGGAACTGCAGCTAGCTGCAACTTAGTAAGGGGGTGAAAGCCTATCGACACGGAATTTATAAAGGGCCTTTACAGCCCTCACGAGGTAGCAGCGGTCTGACAGAACCCTTAATCTGTTAATACGAGAAAGAAGGAATTTATGACAATTGAAAAAACCAATCATCGAGTTTAAAAACGTTTCAAAAGTTTTTGAAGATAATAATACTGTCGTTCTGAAAGATATTAATTTCGAGCTGGAAGAAGGAAAGTTCTATACTTTGCTGGGCTCTTCTGGTTCTGGAAAATCAACGATTCTGAACATTATTGCCGGTCTTTTGGACGCGACAGACGGGGATATTTTTCTTGATGGTGTCCGCATCAATGATATTCCCACTAATAAACGAGACGTCCACACAGTTTTTCAGTCCTATGCACTGTTTCCGCATATGAATGTTTTTGAAAATGTAGCCTTTCCACTGCGTCTGCGCAAGGTTGATAAAAAGGAAATTCAAGAGCGGGTTTCTGAAGTACTGAAAATGGTTCAGCTGGAAGGCTTTGAGCGCCGTTCTATTCGCAAACTGTCGGGCGGTCAGCGCCAGCGTGTAGCCATCGCGCGGGCAATCATTAATCAGCCGCGGGTCGTATTGCTGGATGAGCCGCTGTCTGCTCTGGATTTGAAGCTGCGCACGGACATGCAGTATGAGCTGCGGGAATTGCAGCAGCGTCTGGGTATTACCTTTGTCTTTGTCACGCACGACCAAGAGGAAGCTCTGGCTATGAGCGACTGGATTTTCGTTATGAATGATGGCGAGATTGTTCAGTCGGGAACGCCTGTCGATATTTATGACGAGCCCATCAACCACTTTGTAGCAACCTTCATTGGAGAGTCCAATATTCTGCCTGGAAAGATGATCGAGGACTATCTGGTTGAGTTTAACGGCAAGCGCTTTGAAGCAGTGGATGGTGGGATGCGCCCAAATGAAGCTGTCGAGGTGGTGATTCGGCCGGAGGATTTGCGGATTACTCTGCCAGAAGAAGGCAAGCTGCAGGTTAAAGTTGATACCCAGCTTTTCCGTGGTGTCCACTATGAGATTATTGCTTATGATGAACTGGGCAATGAATGGATGATTCACTCGACTCGCAAGGCCATTGTTGGTGAAGAAATTGGTCTAGATTTCGAGCCTGAGGATATCCACATCATGCGTCTCAATGAAACAGAAGAAGAATTCGATGCCCGTATCGAAGAATATGTTGAAGTAGAAGAGCAAGAAGCGGGTCTGATTAATGCTATTGAGGAGGAACGCGATGAAGAAAACAACCTCTAATCTTTTTCTCTTGCCCTACCTGCTCTGGATTTTCCTCTTTGTACTGGCACCTGTTGTCATGATTATCTGGAAATCCTTCTTTAACATTGAAGGGCAGTTTACGCTGGAAAATTACCAGACCTACTTTACATCGCAAAACTGGACCTATCTCAAAATGAGTCTGAATTCGGTTCTTTATGCAGGGATTATTACTGTTGTAACCCTGCTGATTTCCTATCCGACCGCATTCTTTTTGACTCAGCTCAAGCACAAGCAGCTCTGGCTGATGCTGATTGTCCTGCCGACCTGGATCAATCTCCTGCTCAAAGCTTATGCCTTCATCGGTATCTTTGGTCAGAATGGCTCAATCAATCAATTTCTGACTTTTATCGGAGTAGGACCGCAGCAGATTCTCTTTACGGACTTTTCATTTATCTTTGTAGCCAGCTACATCGAGCTGCCTTTTATGATTCTGCCCATTTTCAATGTTCTGGATGATTTGGATCCTAATCTTATCAATGCCAGTTATGACTTGGGAGCTAATCGCTGGGAGACTTTCCGTCGGGTTGTTTTCCCTTTGTCCTTGAATGGTGTCAGAAGTGGAGTGCAGTCAGTCTTTATCCCCAGTCTCAGCCTCTTCATGCTGACCCGCTTAATCGGGGGTAATCGGGTAATTACTCTGGGAACTGCCATTGAGCAGCACTTCCTGACTACTCAAAACTGGGGCATGGGCTCTACTATCGGAGTGGTGCTGATTGTTGCCATGATCTTTACCATGTGGGCAACCAAGGAAAGGAGAGGGCGATGAAAAAAATTGCAAATCTCTATTTGGCCGTTGTCTTTTTGGTGCTCTACATTCCCATCTTTTACCTGATTGCTTATGCCTTTAATGCTGGGGAGGATATGAATCGCTTTACAGGATTCAGTCTCAGCCATTTTCAGAATCTCTTTGAGGATTCACGGCTGATTCTGATTTTGGTTCAGACCTTCTTTCTGGCTTTCCTGTCTTCATTGATTGCGACGCTGATTGGAACTTTTGGAGCCATCTATATTTATCAAGCCCGCAAGAAATATCAGGATGCCTTTCTGTCTATCAACAATATCCTCATGGTGGCACCGGATGTCATGATTGGGGCAAGTTTTCTGATTCTCTTTACCACTGCAAAATTCCAGCTGGGCTTCCTGTCTGTGCTGGCTAGCCATGTTGCCTTTTCTATTCCGATTGTGGTGCTGATGATTCTTCCGCGTCTGAAAGAAATGAATGATGATATGATTAAGGCTGCCTATGACCTAGGCGCCAGTCAATTGCAAATGCTGAAAGAAATCATGCTGCCTTATCTGACTCCAGCCATTATCGCTGGCTACTTCATGGCTTTTACCTATTCGCTAGATGACTTTGCTGTGACCTTCTTCGTTACAGGCAATGGTTTCTCTACTCTGTCTGTTGAGATTTACTCCCGCGCTCGGCAGGGAATTTCTCTGGAAATCAATGCCCTGTCAGCCTTGGTCTTTCTCTTCAGCATTGCTTTGGTAATTGGGTATTACTTTATCACCCGTGAGAAGGAGGAGACTGTATGAGAAAGCTCTATTCATTTTTAGCGGGGATTCTGCTGATTATCTTAGTCTTGTGGGGTGTTAGTTACCAGATTGAAAGTCGGACGCAGAGCAAGGAGAGCGATAAGCTAGTCATTTACAACTGGGGTGACTATATCGATCCTGAGCTGCTGACTGAGTTTGCGAAGGAAACTGGTGTCCAAATCCAGTACGATACCTTTGACTCCAATGAAGCCATGTATACGAAAGTGAAGCAGGGCGGCACAACCTACGACATTGCGATTCCCAGTGAATATATGATTGCTAAGATGATGAAGGAAGGCTTGTTAGAAAAGCTAGATCATAGCCAGATTAAAGGTTTGGAAAATATCGGATCTGACTTTTTAGACCAGCCTTTCGATCCTGGAAATCAGTATTCGATTCCTTATTTTTGGGGAACGCTGGGCATTGTCTACAATGAAAAAATGGTTGATAAAGCTCCTGAGCATTGGAATGATCTCTGGCGTCCTGAATACAAAAACTCCATCATGATGATTGACGGAGCCCGCGAAGTCATGGGACTTGGTCTGAACTCGGATGGCCATAGTCTCAACTCCAAAGATGCAGATCAGTTGCAGGAGGCTGTTGATAAGCTCTACACTCTGACGCCAAATATCAAGGCCATTGTGGCTGATGAGATGAAAGGATACATGATTCAGAACAATGCTGCTATCGGTGTGACCTTTTCTGGCGAGGCTCGGCAGATGCTGGAGGCCAATGAAGACCTGCGCTATGTCGTGCCAACGGAAGCCAGCAACCTTTGGTTTGACAATATTGTCATTCCCAAAACAGTCAAAAATAAAAAAGCAGCCTATCAGTTTATTAACTTTATGCTGAGACCTGAGAATGCTTATAAAAATGCCCTTTATGTCGGCTATTCGACACCAAATCTTCCTGCCAAGGCCATGTTGCCTAAGGAAATTCAGGAAGATGAGGCTTTTTATCCGACTGAGGAAACGATGAAACATCTGGAAGTTTATGAGCAGTTGGGCCCTAAATGGCTGGGGACCTACAACGACCTCTATCTTCAAGTCAAGATGTATCGGAAGTGATAATCAAGCAAGGTTGCTTGATGAATACAAGAAAAACGCCTGGCTCAATGAGCTGGGCGTTTTCTGCTTGCTTAGTTTGAAGCTTCTGTCTGAGTGTTGGTTGCTGTATCTGCTGCAGAGCTAGAAGCGGTAGTGTCGTCTGCTGCTGTATCTGCTGCAGAACTAGATGCACTAGTTTCAACAGCTGCTGCATCGCTGCTTGAAGCAGCAGTATCAGTTGCAGCCGTTGAAGCAGGGCTGCTTGTTTCTTTTTCGATTTCCTTGATAATGGTAGTCGTTGCAGTAGAGCTGCTGGTATCAGTTTTTGATTTTTCATCCTTATGGCCGTTCAGATTCATGATCGTGATGCTGGCAATGATGATGGACAAGATACTGGCAACCGTTGCAATAGTCTTTTGGAAGGCTGAAAGGCCGGTTTTAATATGCTGTTTAGTAGGTTTTTTAGATGATTTTGTCTTGTTTTTATTACTACGAGAATAGTTTTCCATGCTCGAAAGAATCTCCTTTTAAAATTTCAATGATTTCTTATCTCTCATTATACGTTTTTTATTTGAAAATGTCTTAAAAAAATCAAATTTTTATCTATGAAAACGCACACAGAAGATTGCTGTCAAGAAAAGAAGCTGCTCAAATTTGGATTGAGCAGCTTCTTGAGCTAGAATAGCAAAGTAATTACGCCTTCTCATCTTGGAGTGCCGCTTGAGCGACAGCTAGCCTTGCAGCTGGAACCCGATAAGGAGAGCAGGAGACGTAGGTGACACCAATTTCTTGGAAGAAGGGAATGGAAGCAGGATCACCACCGACCTCACCGCAGATGCCGATAGGAAGGTCAGGCTTGACTTGACGGCCCTTACTGATGGCTATCCGCATCAATTCACCAACGCCGTCCTGGTCAACACTTTGGAAAGGATCAAAAGGAAGGATTTCTTTCTCTTTATAATGGCCGATGAATTTTCCAATATCGTCCCGTGAAAAGCCGTAGGTCATCTGGGTCAGGTCATTAGTACCAAAGCTGAAGAAGTCTGCTTCCTGAGCCAGCTGGTCTGCAACCAGACAGGCGCGAGGTAACTCAATCATGGTACCAATTTCATAAGGGAAAGGTTCATGACCTTGATGCCTAAAGAGCTTGTTGATATGTTGGGTGAGAAAGGCTTTGACAGAGTCCAGCTCAGCCTTGTCTGCAATCAGCGGAATCATGATTTCTGGCTTGACGGTCAATCCTTCCTGACTCAGCTTGATAGCACTCTTGAAGACGGCTTCGACCTGCATCTTGTAAATCTCTGGTTGCGTAATCCCCAGACGGCAGCCGCGGTGACCCAGCATAGGATTGCTTTCTTGCAGCTGTTCAATGCGGCAAGTCAGTTTTTCTGGCGATTTGTGCAGCTTATCAACCAAAGCTTTGATTTCCTGTGAATCTTTAGGTAGAAATTCATGCATGGGCGGATCCAAAAGACGGATAATCATAGGTTTGTCCTGAACTGCTTGGAACATTTGATAAAAGTCTTTTTCTTGAAACTCCAGCAGTTTTTTGAGGGCGGATCTAGTTTCCAATTCATTGTCGGCCAGGATCAGGCGCCGCATTTCCAGAATCCGTTCTTGACCAAAGAACATGTGTTCGGTACGAGCTAGACCAATGCCCTTTGCTCCAAACTTAATAGCTGTTTTCAGATCTTGAACGGTCTCCGCGTTAGCACGGACTTTGAGCTGTGCGACTTCGTCTGCCCATGAAAGCAGTCGTTGAAGTTCTTTGTCATTTTCGACTAGGACGGTCGGAATCTCTCCGCTATAAATGCGTCCCGAGCTGCCATCAACTGAAATGACATCACCCTCAGTCAAAACGAGACTTCCGCAGGAAATGGTTTTGCTTTCCTCGCTGATGGTCAGCTCTCCACAGCCAGCCACACAGCAGGTTCCCATTCCCCGGGCTACGACAGCTGCGTGAGAGGTCATACCACCCTGACTGGTTACGATGGCTTGGCTGACCACCATGCCCTCAATGTCTTCAGGTGATGTTTCCTGACGGACTAAAATGACCTTTTTACCCAAGGAGTGGTAGTCTTTGGCGCGCTCAGCTGTAAAGACAATCTCGCCAGTTGCAGCACCAGGGCTTGCTGGCAGTCCTTGAGCCAAGAAAGGAGCATCTTGCAGAGCTTTTTCTTCAAATATAGGATGGATGAGCTGGCTAATCGTAGCAGGAGATACGCGCTGGAGGGCTTCTTTTTTGCTGATAATGCCCTCGTCTACCAGATCCAAGGCAATTTTCAAAGATGCCTCGGCGGTCCGTTTACCGTTTCTAGTTTGGAGGATATAGAGTTTACCCTTTTCAATGGTAAATTCGATATCTTGCATGTCCTTGTAGTGGTTTTCGAGAATCTTAGCATAGTCTTGGAAGGCCGCATAGGCCTGAGGGAGAGCTGTCTCAAGTGCAGCGATAGGCTCAGGTGTTCGAATGCCGGCTACGACATCCTCTCCTTGTGCATTGAGCAAAAATTCGCCAAATAGCTGATGCTCACCGCTGGCAGGGTTTCTAGTGAAGACAACTCCTGTACCACTGGCTTGGTCGCTATTTCCGAAAACCATGGCTTGGACATTAACCGCCGTTCCTAAATCATGAGGAATATCATTCAAGTTGCGGTAAACCTTAGCTCTAGGGTTATTCCAAGACTTGAAGACTGCCTTGATAGCAGCATAGAGCTGTTCTTTCGAGCTTTGGGGGAAGGTCTGATGATGCTCACGATAAAGCTGCTTATACTGCTCAATTAATGCCTGATGTTCTTCCAGTGTGAAATCCTTGGCCTGTTTCCCAGCATTCTTTTCAAAATAGCCCAAGAGGTCATCGAACTCATCCTTGGAAATGCCATAAACCACATCAGCAAACATTTGCAGCAGACGGCGGTAGCAGTTGTAGGCAAAGTCGGCATTGGTCTGCTCAGCCAGAGTCTGGGTCCTTAAATCATTCAGACCTAGATTGAGAATAGTGTCCATCATGCCCGGCATGGAAAACTTAGCTCCGCTTCGAACAGACACTAAGAGCAGGGCTGAGTCGTTGCCGCTGAAATATTTACCAGTCTTCTCTTCTAAATTAGTAACCGCTTTCAAAACATCTTCTTTTAAAGAAGATTCAAAGAAATAAGGACTTTCTAAATATTCGATACAGCTTTCTGTGGTAATAGTAAAACCTGGAGGGACAGGCAGTCCCAAATTGGTCATTTCAGCTAAGTTGGCTCCTTTTCCGCCAAGCAGGGCTTTGTCATCTGCACATCCTTCCTCGAAGGAGTAAATCCATTTCGCCATATTTACCTCCAAAATTATGAAATATGTGTCATATTGTAGGACAATTACATTGTAATATACATCACATATATTTGTCAACCGAAAAAAGTATCCTGTTTTATTGACAATTTTTCTTTTTTTGTTATAATGTGTTACAAAATGATGATTATTTAAACGTTTGAAAATGAAATATGAGCAATAATCCCTAAATTTTAAGCGAAATTCGGCTAATCATCTATTATAAAGAACGAAGGAGTCAGACCTATTTGAAATTAAGCGAACGGCAAAAGAAAATTGTAGAAATTGTAAAAGAACACCAGCCACTCAGCGGTGAGAAAATCTCTGAATTACTAGATATTTCTCGGGCGACCTTGCGCTCGGACCTGTCTTTTCTGACCTTGGTTGGGATTTTGAAGGCTACGCCTAAAGTTGGTTACACATACTCGGGCTCGGATTTAGAGACGCTTTTCTTTTTCGATACCTTTCGAAAGGAAGTGGCAGAGATTATGACTTCGCCTGTTTTGGTATCTCATGATTCTTTTATTCAAGATGCCATTATTACCTTATTTATGTATGATGCGGATGTTCTCTATGTCATTGATGATCATAAGCTGCTCTTGGGAATTTTGTCGCGTAAAGACTTGCTGCGGGCTTCGCTCAATACTAACATTGACAGCA